>Ga0315914_1000244_pt1 | contig 59358 bp, 35 predicted proteins | sample MpolenodulesMG_FD_203920 | JGI IMG/M metagenome (GOLD analysis project Ga0315914, IMG submission 203920) | Medicago polymorpha root nodule microbial communities from Los Angeles, California, United States - elongated nodules | ecosystem: Host-associated > Plants > Roots > Nodule | place: USA...
GTTTTTAACAGCAGAATAATACATGAACATATAAACCAAGATAGTGCGCACTTGCAGTTACCAATTGGGCTTCAAATTTGCAGCCAGGTATAACCAATAACCCGAAGTTCCAACAATCAAGGCATTCTTGGATCCGAGAATCCGCACCACCAAAGAAGCAAACACAGAAAAAAATGTAAAAGACAAATATAGTATCCCAAGCGAAGTTGTACCCAAATCCTCCTCCTGAAAATTCAAAACATACAATTATTCACCACTAGCCTCCAATTCACAATCAAATTATTGAAGTTGTTTGGAGTTTGTTACTAGTCTCCAATGTTCAATTCCTGGACTGTTGGATGTATAAATATGTTTGGACAGGATATTCAAGTTCATTTAACATAACACCGGAGTCGGTTTAAAGATCACAATGTGGGAATTAGACTCGGAACCTACGCTACGTCATCTGGAGTCTCAATTGCTTATCCTTTGAACTAACTTTTGTGACGAGGTCCAAGCTTATTTAATATGGTATAGAGTCGGCTAAAGATTGCAACGTAGATATTGGTCTCAGGACACACGGTAGACAATGTGATTGGTCACCCTGATCCTTTGACAGACATTTACTAATAGAGTTCAATTTCATTCCTCATAATCCAAATACAAAATAATAATAAATCTAGAGATAGAAACTAACAGTGTTGAGAGTGCTCTGTAAATTTTGAGCAGCTCCATAAGCTAGAAAGATGAGTAAAAACGCTATGCTCAAAATATGAACATCTCTGCTGTGGCTTTTATGCGGTTGAAATTGAATCGGTGATTCAACAACTAACGGCGTTTCTTCTTCGCGGTGAATAATCACAGAAGCCATTGGTTCAAGTAAGTTCTCAGTCCAGTTTACAGATATATTTATCTATGTTGACATAGTAGAGTTGGATAATTTAGTGAATGTGATTATATGAAGCTAAAGAAATATTGTGGTAAGTAAAGATTCTGAATCTTTCCCTCAAAAAAAAAAAAGATTCTGAATCTTATCTTGTAAAGAATTGGAAAGAGCTCATTTGAGTTTGATTATTATTCATCGTTGACCCTTTTTTTTCTGTGGGGAGTAGGGGATATGAGTTGTTGCCTTAATGGTCGCTGTGTGTGTGGTAGGGGTGGAAAAATAAAACCAAAAATTCAAACCGAATTACTGAATTGAACCGAACCAAACTAAAAAAAAATACTGAATCATTACTAACAGTTTTGAAATTGAACTGAAACAATTTGGTAACTAAAAATCAGTTTCGTTTGTTTTTTTTATTTATATTTTTTTCAACGGCAACAATGATAATAGCATGGTTCGATTCGAAACAATTCGGTTTGGTTAAAATAATAATCTAGACCAAAATAAAAAATAATAGTTTAAATAATACTATTCATTTACATATACGATGTATTTGGTTTATATTATAGACCAAGTGACTCAATGAATCTAAAAAGTCAACTTTTTGTTACAAATAGAACCGGAGGAAGGATTTTGCAAATATAGTATTTGGCTGTGCTATCTATTCAAGTACTATTTAAGTCTTGTAAGTTTTAATACAATGAGTCTTAACCATTTGTAATCAAGTCTTGATAACAAATTTTTCCGCACTAATAAATTTTAGTCGGAAAACTACAACAAAATTAAAATCTAAATCACCAAGACTCCAGTGGAGTTTGGTCCCCCATCTAAGTACATCTCTGCCAATTTGGCGTGTACAGGAAAAAAGATGTTCTTGGAGTGAGTTTATGAAGCCGTGTGTATATATTAACTCCAAGATTTGTAAAGAAAAATACAAGAGTCAATGAGATCCGAGAAGGCTGCAGACCCCTTTTTATTTTCGATAAAACAACTGAAAATAGGTTTGCAATAAATAGAAAAATAAGTCCGAAATACTCGTCTGACATGAAATTTTAATTACCGTATCCAATCCCACTGGATCATAAATAGAACATTTTGTTGGCATATGTTCTTCAACAGAACAAAGGAGTTCATTAGCATTGGAAGATAAATAAATGAGAACTCAGTATCAAAAAAAGAATTCTAAAACTCAAACAAGGAAGAGTACGAAGAACTCGAGCAAAAATCAGAGCAACCAGCACAATATCAGGCAAGACCCCCAAAGGGCAAAATGGGCAGTAAATCACGGCACAAAAATTATCAAGTGCGATCACGCATCCTGGAAGATGACCAAGTTGAAGACGACCTTGAGCCCCCACCAGAACCAAATGAGGAAGAATTACGATCCCACCTGTCACCATCCGGCCTGCTGCTACTGTTACCCCAACGATCTGCTTCTGGAGGAGGAGCTCCTGTTGCTTCACCTCCTCCTCGCCGGAACTTGGGAACGTACTTCCCTGGAGCTGGAGCTGCTGCAGCTGCAGCTGGAGCAGCAGTACCAGGATCAACTGGACGGACAGGAGGCTCATAAGGCCTCAGAGCTGGTTCAGCAGGTCTGCCCAACAATGCTTCCCTCTTCTCCCTCTCAGCCTTTTCTTCAATTTCTCTTAGTCTCTGTCTCTGCTTTTCAGCTATCTCATCCAATTTAGCTTGGCGTTCAGCCTGTTCCTTCTTTTTTCTCTCAGCCTCTGGAGTTCAGAAACACCACATGTTAATTAAATACAAAGGATGGTTATCTACTGGAATGTGTGTAAAAGATGGTACCCTGATTCCAGAGCAAGACATTTACTAATTACAAAAGATTTTTTTTTAAAGTAATGAAGAAAGAATTGATATACAAAAGATGGAATTGGAAAGTAAAAAAAAAAATCATACGAATGTGTTGGCGGAATTTAATAAAATAGACACGTTCAACAAGTTTAGTGTAATCCTTTCAATACTATATGATCTGGGGGGATAAAGCTTGTGCATTTATATAATCCAGAAAACAAATCCATAACGATTACCTTCACGCCCCCGAGCTTCTTCCTCCTCACGCAATTTCTGTCTTCTCTCTTCTTCCACCTTAAGATAATACTTCAATTTTCTCATTTTTTCCCTCTCCTGTTTCCTGGAGAGTAAAATCCTAGAGATCCTGTCCTCCCTGTCTCTCTGCAACCTATTGAATTCCGCTTGGCGGTGACTCACAACTCTCTCTTGATATATCTCCTGTAAAGCCAAACCACATGACAAAACATTATTGTCTGTCTTATATGATGACAAATAACATCAATTGTTAAAAGGTTGTCATTACTGACACAATGGCCAAGATATAGAAGAGTAGCCTAAGAGTTTATGATACTAACTTTATTGCCCATCATTCGACTAAGCCTCTCCTTCTCATTGAGATCTCCAGCATGGCGCTGTCTGCTTAGTTCAACCTCTAGCTGCATCAAACAATGGTCTCACACAGTTAGTACAAGACAAAAGCTTGTTTAAATAGAATGCAGCAAAAAGAAGATTGTGTTACAACTTGAGAGGAAAAATGTGTAAAATTTGAATTGTTTCCAAGGGAACACAAGTAGACATACTTGTTGCTCACGCTCATGAAGAATCCTCTCTTCCACTAATCGCTGTTGATATGCAGCATCAATTAGCGGAGCAGCCTCTTCTCTCTTTGCTCTTTCCAAATGATCCATGGTTTTGGCCAATTTCTGAAGCTTCTTCTCCATTTCCTGTCTCTCCCGGACTTGTTCGACCATCGTCAACTGCATCAAGGATTCCCTAGAAATTTGGCCCTACAGATAGAGTGAATTGTCAACGTAAGCAGATCAAAACAAAAGAAAGGAACTTAGAGCATAAACATTGGGCATGGTATTTGCATATGTGTGCACCGCTTGTCAGAATGGACACCACTAATTGGGTTTCTTTAGGTGCTGATATTAGACCCGGTATCCATGCAGAGCAACGGTGGGCTGTCTTATATTATTTTCTTTAACAATAATATTGTGCTTATGAGTGGCACTTTTTATGAATTAAAATGATTAAAAAAAATTGTAAGATTAGTGAGATCCATTTTAAAATTTTGGATAGGTAGTATGGATATTTATAAAATGTAGTTGAGTTATTTAAATAATTGAGAAGCATTAAGTAATATAATATATTGGATGGGGTCTAATTATACCACAAATATGGGGTCATGGATGTGGATGCTCTAAATTGAATGCAGGCTTCAACTTACCCCTTCTATCACGGGCTTTTTGCCCTTTCTCTTCAAACGCTTTTCAGCTTCCAGACGTAAAGCCTCGGCTTCTTCCCTATCTCTTTCCTCCTTTTCCCTTTGGATTCTTTGAATTTTCCTCTGCTCAATCTCAGTTGCAAGCCGCCTTTGCTCTGCTTCTTCATCAATTTTCAGCAGTCTCAGCCTCTTTGACTCCTCCTCGCGTTCCTTCAAAATTTCAAATGTAAACATGTAAAGGAAAGTTTAATCGTTTCAAATATTATTAAATCCTAACGAGCCAAACGGATAATAATTAATAAACTAAAAGGATTATACCTTTTCAAGAAGCTGCCGTTCTTGTTCCTCTTTTCTTTTCTCAATAATGGATTTTCGAGCAAGGAGCCTCTTGTGTTCTTTGGCCACAACCTCTGACAATGTTGGGAGCAATGCTCCAAGTTTTGATTGTTTCCTATCAGGAGGACAAATCATTTGCCTTGCCTTATTCAATTGTTCAGCAAAACTAGCCAAGTGATCCCTCAAGCCATCTGCTTCAAGACTCTGAGATAGAAACCAAGCAAATTCCTTAAGATTTGGTAAAATGAGACAATACTATGATACAATTAAAATGTTCGATTCAGAGTTTATATAAACAACTAAAAAAATGATCCATCTAAACCACAACAAGAGTTTATGTAAACAACTTATCCTAGGCATCTCACATAGGTGCAAACAAAATAACGGACTATTTCCATGTTGAGAATAGTGATTCAGCAGAACCATGATTGAACAACAATCGAATGTATTCCTCAAATAACATACCCAAACCACTTAAATCAAGAATCAACCATCTTCTCAGTAATATGTGCCCCCCAATTCTCTCTATAGTAATCATTCCAAATTCTATCCATGATCCACAATAACATTCTTCTAAACAAAAACAAAAATCTTCCTGGTGTGATGTAAAGTTTAAAAAAGGCAATGATACTAAGATAAAGGAAAACATACCGTCTTACAGAAAATTACAACATTTTTCATGTGGTCCACTTTCATTGATAGAAATTTCTGCTTAACAGCATCTACAGAAATCTTTTCCACGACCGAAAAATCGAAGAACGGGATCATTCCAGCTAAGTTCTCAATCTTCATCGATTGGTAAACATTAGACACCTGAGGAGGGAAGGCAAACAGGTTTAAGTACACATCAAACAGACGGATTAAATAAATAACACACAAAATAACAACAAAAGACAATGCACCTGTTGTAGCAACCTCAAGGTAGCCAACTTTTCAAGTGCTGGGACATACTGTGAAAAATGCACCTCTGGAACAGATGAAGCGAAGGTAAACTTACCCCCTAATTTTGAAATTCTATTTAGCAAGGGTAGTACTTTTAGTGCAAGATCTGAGGGTAGAAATTCATTTTCCAAGAGATAGTAAATGTCTTTCACTTCTTGTGAAACACAAGACATTACACCCTTTGAAGCCTGCAAGCATTCCAAACATAACAACTTGAGACCGAGACTAAAGCAATTTGTTATTGCAATAATACTAAGTTACTAACCCAGATGGTTTCCAACCCCTGAACCTTACAGAGTACACACACACCAAAGGTTCAGGAAATAATGTAAGCAATTATTTTTAAATATATTTAAAATAATTACCACAACAAAGATTCACAACCAACCCATGAAATGCAAAAATCAAAAGCTGTCACAAGTTGAAGATTAAAGAAATTCAAATCGATATGACCAACAACACCAAATATTTGAAGGACAAAAATAACGAGTGCAGTTACTCAACTTCTTGTTGACTGCCCATTCCTTAACAATAAACATCAAGATAACAAAATAAAAAATTTATATAGGAATTTCTTTAGAGTTTCTTGTTTCAAATAATTGGAATATCTTACCAGTTCAGCAAGAAGTGACGACCTTGAGAGCTGGGGAAAGACAAAACAGAAACAAAAGCAAATGGTAAGAATAGCTAATCAGATATCTATATACTATTGGGAGTGCAAATGAGGGAGAGTTAAATACCACTTCTCTGCTATCAGGCTTAGTTTCAAGATTAAAGCCTATGAGATTAGCCATCCTCAAATTTCGCTCTTTTTCATGCTCTAGTTCTAAATGAGATGCACCGTGAGTGCGATCATGAGGAGGCACTGAGAGTGCAGCTAGAACAACAGATGAAGCTATTAATTGCAAATCCTTTTGACTCAGATTTTTGTTGAAGCTTTTCTGTAACAAAAAGAGCTTAAACCATGCATAAGCATGATATAAATGACTTGAAGATTTCCAAAATATTTCTGTCAACTTGACATAGTAAACAGTCATCAAGGATGGTTTTGGTGTTTTCTTGACCATGCACATTAATCCATGAATATCTTCAACAGATCTGAAGGCTTCCTGCATGCAACAAAAAATCAGGTCTGCCAACATCAATGAAACAAACATCTTGTGAAGATTTAAGGAAAAATGAGAAGCTGCCAACCTGCCAGAGTTCAAGTTCAGTGGCAATTTTCAGCTGCTCAAATCTTGTATCAAGATACAATTGCAAGCTTTCAGGAGCAGAAAGGTCAGGTCGGTCTCGTTGGTCCCGATATTTGTTAAGATTAGCCAAATGATTTCTGATAATTTCACATAGTCTGCGAAATTCTGTTGTTCGCTTATACTGCTTACAAAACTGGAAAGCTCGATGGGCTGTCATCTACATATGGCAATAGAATCTACTATAAGTTTGACATAAAGTAAATCTGCCTCCTATATTACTGTTTTTTAACTATAAAATGTAGATTGATATGAAATAAAAAAAGAAGAATAAGTTAATGAGCAACAACAACATATAGCCCTAATGACAAGCAATTAATTTCTATTTATCAGGAATACTTGCCTGCCGCTTCTAAATGTCTAAAACACTGCATTTTAAATCTACATCAGAGATAACTTTCAATATTTTATTTCACACTGCAATGATGGCATATATTATCACATCTCACAAGACCATATTCCCACGGACACAAAGGTAAAACAGTTCCACGTTAAAATTAAAATAATTCAAATATAAACATAAATATCAACAAATGGATTGCTTAAGACGAGCAACCAGTGTGTTACTGAATGGGAATTATGGCAGCATGGTGTGGCGAGTTTTGACCACGTCAATATGGCAAATGTTATATCCCACCATAACCGAGCCATAAGGAGGACGAAATTGCAGAACTTTGGGCCTCCACCATAAACAACACTGCAAGCAACTATATACAAACAAGAAGTAAAAAGACAAGAAAAATTACAGCGTATAAGGCTTCCAATTTCGAGTTGTTCCGCAATATTTCAAGCACTGTCCTGTAAGTTTCCCAGAGAAATTTAAACCATGGGGTAACAAGCTCCCGATCAGATCTATCCTTTCCTTTCTCGCCACTAACATAGCTCAGCATCAAGTCCTCTGGCCTTTTATCAGCCTCCAAGTCATCCACATCAAGGGCCTCTTCCAAAGCCTGAGCCTGACTACGTGCTTGTTCAGCTTTCTCAGTTGACAGATGCATGAAGTGCTTGATCACCTCCTCCAGTGAACTAACATTCACTTGCTGACATATTATACGATACTGAATGAGGCCATCCTTAGCAAACCGGCCTTTCCTCATGTCAACACAAAGCTCGACATACTTAAACATTATTCTCTCCAATGTTTTCTGCCATGCGCGATATCTTTTCGAAGTGATCAGGTCGTGCAGAGTCTGAAGAGCATCCTGCTTCTGCCCGACATTGATCAACTCTGTAAATCAAATTTTAAGGGGTTCAATTGCATAATTCTCTAAAACAAACGACAAGATAAGAACATGAAGAAAAAAAAAACAGAAAAGTCATCTTCTGAACAAACCTTCTGCTCTTTTGAGAGCATTCTCAGGCTTCAAAAATGACGTCATATTGAAAATTCAGAAAATTCAGCTCCCTGTAAAAAAGTGTGATAATCAAAAACAAAAAACAAGAATAAAACAAAATTTAACCCAAAGTAAAACACATATTCATATCAGAATTATCTAGAAAAATGGTGAATCTCATGAGAATATAGATTAGAATCACGCTAAACCAATGTCATTCATAAACTAAGAAATCAAGTGAAATTACCACGAAGTGAAATGTAATTAGCTGTGCCAGATTAGCAGAAGATAGTAAAAATGAAAGAAAATTAATAAAAACAGCAACAATAATAGAATTTACGCCAAAACAACAGTAAAACAGAAATTCATATCAAAATTCTCTGGAAAAAACGCCAAATTTTGCAAGATTGTAAATTACAATCACGCTAAGCTGATGATATTCATAATTAGAATCATGCTAAGCCGATGATAATCACAAACGAAGAAATCAAGTGATGAAATTATCTACGTGTAACGTAATTAGCTAAGCAGATTAACATAAAACAGTGATAATCAAAATTTTAAAAAATAACAAAATAAAATTTAATCCAAAAATAACAGTAAAACACAATTTAATATCGAAATTCTCTATAAGAATCGTCAAATCACGCGAAATTGTAAATTAGAATCACACTAAACCGATGATAATCATAAACTGAAAATTAGGTGAATCATCTACGTCTAACTAGCTGAATCAAATCAATCATTTAGAATAAAACTGATATTAATCGAATATAAAAAACACGATAATTGAATCAGTTTATATCGCGAATCGTGCAATCTCAGAATTGCATCGCGGAGTGGATCTCTTCTACGATGAAATTCTCCGGCGCACCGCCTTTTACAACGGCTGGGAAACGCGCCGGAATCGCATCATCGAGAGTGAAAAGAAAATCGGAAGGAAAAAAAAAGGAAAATCAGAACGTACTTTGTAACGGTTTGTGGTTGTCGATGAAAAACAGTGGTTTCGTTTCCGTCCAGCTTTTGCTTTGTTACGAACAGATTGAGAATTGAGTGCGTCTTCTTCTTCTTCTTCTCAAACTGGATGCAAGTGCGCAAAAGCTCAGCGGCTGCTTATCGGTTTTGTTGCGTTAGGGTTTTAATGGTAAAAACTTATTATGGGCCTGAGAAAATTGTAATGGGTCGGGCTTGGCCTCTTCAAAATGTTTTTGTTTGACCCAGGAAAATAAATATATAATTGAAATAAAAAATATTGAAGTTTATCGTAAAAAGAAACTTTAAAGATATAGAATTTTTTTTGCTCATTAATGATTTAGAAACTGAAAAAACAGTAATATCAAAACCGAAATATTCACATTTTCTATCCTCTAACAAATGCACTCTAGTGTTGTTAGATTATTTCCTCTAACTTCTGAAAATTGGAGGTTATCAAACCAATATAAAAAGTGATTTCTCCCGTGTCTGCATAATTGGGACATGAATTTAAACATCCAACTTTTTTTTTGTGGTGATTTTTTTTTATCTAAGTATTGTTGCCCACAATTATCAACATTAATCTCGTAATATTGTTTCTCGAGGATGAATTTCAACTTAAAATCTCTGATTAAGCTAAAAGAGATTTTTAACCACTTATCTTTTTTTTTTTTTTTAAGGAAACAACTTATCTAAATGCCAAGTTCTCTTTGTGGTCTTTTGCTCACAAAAATTATCAATACTTTTTAAAAATGTGCGACACGATTCTATATAATTTGCTTCTTTTCCTTCCCAACGGTATTTTCAAAGCTAATCATATTTGTTTTTAAATTGAAATGTTTTTACAACATTTTTTGCAAATCAAAATCTTATTTATATTGGTGTACGTTTTTTTTTGTCGGGGTTCGAACCCCAGACCTTGTATATATAATATAATGTCTCTACAAACTGAGTTAAGCTCACGAGAACTGTATTGATATATGTTTATAACAGCGAAAATGTCCTTTCCCTGAAGAAAAAAAGCAGTGAAAATAACTTTTGTTTAATATTCTATCTATCAAAATCATTAAGGGTGGGTTTGATCCGTTAAAAAATAAATGTTACGATAACTCAGTTGTAGAGTGTTTGAATTTTTTGAGGAATTGTAGATTGTTTGATTTGTAAAATTGTTTCACGACAAGACAAATTAGAGGCAAGAGACAAAACAAAAATTGAATTTTTGTCTCTCACTAAACTACAACACAACATTTTGTCACATGTACAAATAGTCTTTTTCTTTTGTGGTTGGGGTTCGAACCTCATACCTCTTTCATATATTATTCATACCAACTAAGCTCAGCTCACGGGGATACATGTACAAACTGTATAAAATACTAAAATAGTCTTTTGTCCATAAAAAATCGTATTAGATCAAAAATTATTCAATGGCATAAAATTTTGTAGTGTGTTGTTTTGTCATGTATTGTGTTGTTTTGTCTTATACTAGAGTGTTTAATACTTACTATTTAGCAAACCAACACGCCTTTGAAAATAGATTGTTTGGATGCTACCAAATACATACGGGTCTTGTTAACGAGCTCCGGAGACATTCTTTTAGCATTCTAAAAAAAAATCATTATTTCTTAAAAATGTTAAATTTTTCAATTTTTAATGCATTGATTTATACAAACTTTTCTAAAAAGTTATTATTTAAAGTCCTTAACTAATAACTAATATTTGGGGCACTAGTTAACATTTCCGAATACATATTACGATTTAATCAAATAACAAATATTATCATTTTGATGGAATAACTTTTGTTTAATACATTTCCTATTTCATTCCTCCTTTGTACTTCTTGTGTTATGGGAAGTCGTTTTTGTGGTATATAAATTAGTTTTGGTTTGTTCAAAAACAAAACATCTTGTAATTTTAATCAAAACTATTAATAATGATTTTGCAATTAAAAACTTGATTTGTCAAGTATGTAACGAAATGGTTAATAATATCGAGACAAAATAAATATGGGAAATTATTATGATCATATTTGGTATAAAAATCTCTAGAAATAGATTGATTATCGTATAAGATTCCAATCAATCAATATCAATATATAAAGTAAAATAATTTTAAATTTAAATAAAAGGACCGGTGACGAGTTGACAGTTCATGTGAGTGGTAATTGTAAACTTTGTTGTCAGTATTATTATTTTTTACAAGTTCTTCCTATCAATATATTGAGCAAAAATTGTACCAAAAATACATATATATTGAGCAAAATATTTTTTTTCTTGCAAGTTCTTCCTGTCAATGTATTGAGCAAAAATTGTACCAAAAAAATATATATATTAAGCAAAAAACAGTAGTCTAAAAGAAATCTGTATGTTACCTTGTACTTCTAGAGAAAATTTTAATCTTTTTTTAAAGAATGAGTTTGTAGGGAATAGTCCTTAAAATTTTACTACCCCAATTATCATTTTTAAGGAAAAAAATCTGTAGAGAAAAATAATTGAAAGCTTGTAATTGATATATTTTTAATGTTAAGAGTATTTACCAATACAGATCAAGTTTGAATAATTTATCTAAATTCCCCAAAACCCTATAAAGCCTGCTCAAATAATTTTTTGAGTTCCCTTTGAATTAGGGAGATTTTATAATGCAGTCCCGAAACACTTCCTGCCCAAAAAATTATATTCCTTCACTTCTTCCTTCATCATTTTTCTTTACAAATTTCCCCACCCCAAGTGTAAGAAATATGATCTTTCGAGACAATATAGGAGCAATATTATACGAAATCCTTAGGTGCTAGTGTGATTGTTTGAAGAATCAGATTGGGTAACTGCCAACTGGTGTATGTGATTTAAGGAGCTAAGGAGGCATCTTGGATTTTTATTACACTTGTATTCAAGAGTTGTTTGGTTAGCTTGCAATATAAATATTGGAGCAGATTCTCTCTTTATTTGTTTTTGTGTAAGTGGTTTTTGTTGTAATAGTTTGAGGCATGTGTGTGAATGTTTAGATAATTATGTTGCTGCAGACATTGTAAACATTGTTTATTCTATCTCGATCATTTCTTATACTTGATAGATTGTATTAACATAATTATTTCTTTACCTTTTCAAAAAACAAAAGAGCGATATTATCAGGGATAAAACATAAGTACATTTTCATGTATGTTGTTGTGGAGAGGTTGTGATGCGATTTGATTTGATTTTTTAAAAGATTTTCTTTACAGATAATATAAAAGATTAAAATTGCATGGAGCTTGATTTGGATGATTATATTAAAACTCAATATCATCAAATACAATTAAATGTAATTTAGATTGGATCAAATTTCAATTAATCTAATTTATAATTGGAAAATATTCTCTATATTTGTAGGCAATTAAATATTGAGTGCAGGAGGGAGATAAATGTTTTTTTAATGGTAAATGTTAATTGTTAGATTAATATTTACTCTTTTGTTCGTGTTTGAATTTAAACTCTTCAACTCTTTAACCATTAATTCAAACTAGTTGATCTATCAAACCCCCTGAAAATAAATATAAATATTTTTCTAAGTGTTATTTGAGCACTAAGGTCCTCATTGTATTTGACTAAAAAGTAATCTCCTCACCCTAAATTTCTATTATCTAAAAAAAATATACTTAGTACTTGAAATTTGATATGTAACATTAGATAATAGAATGACCAACGATAATCCTCAACATTTAAGGTTTGCTTGGTTTGCGAGGGAATAAATTTGAATGAAGGAAGGGGAGATGAGAGATTATATATATATATATATATATATAATTTATTTATTTTTTGAATCAACAAAAATTTATCAATAATCAGGTCTTTGCACAAGACAAACAGAGACCGGTGTTACAGAAAGTATAAACTACATGCACAATATATAAGCGGAACACCTGAAAACAAACACCAACAAAGACACCTCTGTGATCAATACCCATAAAGACAACACCCACCATATATGCGTATGTATATATTTTATTCAAAAGACGAATGGAAAAGATTTTAATTACATTTATGTTTGGTTCACAATGGTCAATGGAAGTGGAGAGATTTTAAAACTATTTTACCTTTTTATCTATATAATTTTATTAGTCTCATGATTTTGAAACTATAACTCTTTGATGTTGAGACTTTTTGGACACTTTTTTTCTTTCGGTAAGAAGTAAGAAAAAAATTATATAATAATCAATAGCTTCATTAATGTTGATGGTTTCACAAGTCTCAAAGTGGGCTGCAGTCTTGCTGATGGTGTTAGAATATCTCCCATGTGTTCTTGGGTTGCAAATGGTGTTGGAGTATCTCCCATGTGTTTTGGATTTGATAGAGAAGATAATGAAACCATTTTTAACTGTATAGACTTGGTCTTCAAAAATATCAAGAACCACTTGCATAGAATTCAGAATAAGAAGTGGACAACTACTTTATTTTTGGATTGCTGGCACATATGTACATGAAAGAAGAAAGTTATTTTTAAGATGATTTTCAATGACCATTCAATCCAACCTACACTATCCTGAAGATAATTGAGGACATAGACAATTATAACCACTAACCTGTGAATCTTCGCCATGAAAACATTGTTTCTATTGGTTGGAAAAGGCATCAGAAATGTTGGGCAAAGCTTAATTGCAACGGAGCATATAAGGATACTTCGAAGATAGCTGGGTGTGGTGGTCTTCTACGACGCTTTTATGGGAGATGACTAACTAGGTACTCCCGTAAAGTTGGAACTTGTGATGCTTTCAGCGTTGAGACGTGGATGTGTATTTAGGAATGTAGCTTGCTTGGAGATATGGTTCCTGACATATTCAAATGAAAAGTGACTAAAAAACTTTGGTTGGCATGATCATGGAGAACGTCGAAATCAACGGTAAACCACCTATTTTGGTGTGATAAATCTACGAACTTTTAGAGTTGGATTGACACGTGCATTTCAATTATAGCTGGAGGGAAGGAAATAAAAGTACTGATTGACCAGCTAATTTTTGGTTTTCTCTAAACTCCTTTTAAATATGTCACAGAGACTCATTCAAATTAGATTTCAAGTAATGTATTATTTTTAATGATACTTATGAAGTTTGCATGCTTAAAAATATGTATGTAACCTAGCGGGTTTTTTTTTTTAGGAAAAGCAGTTCTCTCTTTTTTTTTTTTAGCTTTGGCTCTCTCTTTCTAAAAAAAAAACTATCTCATTTTTTTACAAAAATATCTTCAACAATGTAAATAATTTTGTAAATGTTGAGTTATAAAATCTTTCCTACCTGAAACGGTGAGCTCTTAACAGCAAAAACAACTTGGTTTCAAGGCATTCCACAACCACGAGAAGCAGAAGCATGCGATCTCAGAGAGGCAATAATTTGGGTTGGTAATCGAGGTTTAACTGCGGTGTCCATAGAACTTGACTGTAAGCAAGTGGTTGACTGCATCTCCAATAACGTTGGTACCAATTCATGGTACCAATTCTGAATTAGGAGCTATTTTAAATTAGGCTTAATTACACTTTTGGTCCTCGCATTTTGACCAGCTCACGAAAATGTTCATGCCTCTTTTAAATCGAACAAAACCGTCCCTAAACTATATGTTTTTTGCAGTTTTAGTCCTACCTCCTATTTTCAGCTCCATAAACGCAGAGAAATGACAGTTTTAGACCTACCCCCTATGCTCAACCATGAAATAAACAAGGAATAAAACATGTGGGTATAAAGAATCTACTTTATTCAGCACACTAACTAAAAAACCATAATTTGAAACATATCTTAGAAATTAGGGTTTTTTGGTTATTGTGCTGAACAAAGTGGGAGTAAAAGGATTTTGGGAGTAAAAGGAAGCAAACCTAATTTTACCTCAATGGATCATGTCTTTTTCCCCAACCGACGGACCACTACTTCCCCCAAAAGCCACTACTATTTACCTAAAAGGGGTATAAAGAGCCTAGAGACTATAGAAGTAAAAAAGAAGAAGAGAAAGAGGGGGAGAGAGTGGGAGGAGATAATGTGAGGAAAAGAGGAAGTTTGTGAAGGTATTTATAGGTGGTTTAAGGTAGCATAACACTTAATGAGGTCAAAAAACGTGAAAAAACTTTGAAAAAAACGTTTAAAAACCATTAAAATGCATTGACCATCGTCCAAAAAACGTGTGTTCTTGAGCTGTAACCACCGGTCAACTAGCGCGAGTTAACTCGCGCAGAGAAGAATTTTGGACATTTACCTGCGTGACTTAACTCAAGTAAAGTATACACTAGCGTGACTTAAGAGTATTTTGGACATTTACTTTGGGAATGAGCAAAACAGTTTGGGTAAAGAGAAGAATTCTATTTCTTCACCCAATAAAAACTCAATCTGCGAGCAATGGTATTAGGTCAACTAGAACATTCGGCAGGTGCTACACTTAGGGGTACGTCCTACAAACATTTTAAAGGTATCTCGACATCCTCGTAACTGTGAAACCTCTAAATAGGTTTGTTTATCGGCGGTGGGTGATTCTGTCTGATTCCGTGTTCCAGTTTATAAGATGGCATTTTTCTCTGGATTTCAGCGCTTGCTTCGCCACTCTCAATCCCCACTTGTTGTTAGCTCCCATTTCACTTCCATTCGTCTCAATTCATCTCTCACTTCCCCCAAACTTTTCATCAGCGGTAATTACCCTACCCCTCTTAACATTTCTCTACCATATTTCAAGTTATTCGTACTGGTACTAAATTGGATTAATATAAGTTCCAGTTTAGATTAGATTCTGAATTTAAAGACCTTTTCAATTAACACTGATCTATGGTTTTTTTCACTTACAAAAGGGTCCTTAAAAGATTATGTTTAGGTGTTTATTGTGAAGACAAACAAGAAAACCTTTCAAAAAACTGGCAATATAGATGGTAATTTCAATTTATTCTTGTTTATAGAACTCATAGTTACCGAAAGATTCTGGTCATATTTATCTAAACATGCTTTAAACTGCATTTCTTAGCCTTGCCCTGAAACTAGTTACATTTGAAGTGGACTTTTCATTTTTGTTTTTTGTTTTTACCACGGTTGTGCTTGTGCCCTTGAAACCAGAAATGTTTTCCTTTATTAAGGAAGGAAAATAGTTATGGTTGCGTGTTTTACATCTTCAAGGGAAATTTGAACGTCTTCTGTATGGATTGATTTCATGGTGTCACCGACTCTCTTTGGTATTCAACACTTTATCTTTTATTATTATATGTTTCTTGAAGAACCAACACAAGAATAAATTTAGTGTACCGGTGATGAGGATGTTGCGTTGGGTGTGTGGTGAGACCAGATGTGATAATACGGTTAGAAATGAAATTATTAGAGAGTTGGGGTTGCACCTACAGTAGAAATTATGGTGGAAAATAGGCTTAGGTGGTTTAGGCATGTAGAGAGAAGGCTTATAGATTTTGTAGCAAGGAGAGTAGACCTATTAAGAAAGACTTAGAGATTGATTAGTTGGACCAGAACATGGTTTATGATAGAACATTATGACGTAAGTTGATCCATGTAGCCGACCCAACTTAGTGGAAAAAGGCTTAGTTGTTGTTTCTTGATAGAAATGCAGGGGAATTATAGAGCTCGCTTACTTTGTTTGCTTTTTACTTGATATTTTATCTGAGCAGAATACCTTATCTCCTTATATTTGCATTCATACTTTCCATCGATTTTAATTGAACATAAGTTGTGGAAGACATGTTGATTCGGTTGCAAAACATTGGAAAACTAGAAATTGGTTAAAATGGTAAATGTTTTGTATATAAACGGAAGAAGGGAAAATTTATGAAACTCTTTAGGTCAAATATACCTAACTTGGTTTTTTCCTGAAATTGTTGTCTGTAGCAACACTGATCTACTAAAGAACTAAGTTCTAGTAGATATTCAGCATGGTTTATTCTGAATGACTGTGGTCCAGAGCTTGTTTTAACTTACTCTTATATCCGCCTATTTTTTTTTTACTTACGTGAATCATGAACTTTGACCGAAACAGTTTTCTGGTGTATTTGGCATATTGGTTCAATAATTATACAAGCTGCTTATTTGACACTGTTTGCTGCATGAAATTGCTAGGTGTATAATGCATGTATATTGACAATACTTGTTGCTTGTATATGATTTATTTTTTAAACTCGTAAGATTATTATATATTTATATTGTACAGTGCAAAATACCTGAATTTTGTATGTAACATATTAAAATTAGAATAATACGCATTTCATTTATTTGAAATTTTCAAACAGGTCTTTCAAGACTGACAACAAATGAAAAACTTACAGAAGCATTTTCTCCTTTTGGACAGCTGGTGGAAGGTAATAATGAGAATTTTATTATTAGCTTTGGCATTACTCGATTATATTTATAATATCCTTATTTTGCTTGATGTGCATTGCGTTTGACCTTCAATCGTTTTTATTATACAGCTAAGGTGATAACTGATAGAGGCTCTGGAAGATCGAAGGGTTTTGCTTTTGTATCTTATTCAACCATAGAAGAAGCTGAGAAGGCAAGAGAAGGAATGAATGCTAAATTTTTGGATGGTTGGGTTATATTTGTTGATCCTGCCAAACCAAGAGAACCCAGACCTCCTCAGCAATCACAATCTCAGCCGTCTCAAACAGGCTTCACCGTAAATAAGACCGTTGGGTGGTGTGGTTGAAGAAACTTGATTTTGATTATTCTCGTGGCGTTGAGGGTATAATAATTTAAGGACCATATTATTCAGCATAGCCAACTATACTTTAAAAAAATTTGTGCTAATCAGCGATAATTGATTTTTGCACTTTGACCACAAGGCATTAGTATTATTATTGTTTAAAATTTTGATGTCAAATTGGAAACTAAATCTTCCTTTATTGACGTGATATGAACTCCTTCCTTACTTTTCTCCCTTATAATTGTATTATTGACTGATAGCTGCTAGTAAATTTTCACTGCTATGGTCATTTATATATTTAAAGTATTAATTAATTGTTGCTACATTCCTTCATCTTTTTTTGATTAAATACTTTCCTTCATCTTTGACAGAGGTAGTTTTTCCTCTCCAAACATGCATGTATCTGAAATTCTGATTGACTTACTTATTTGATGGGCATGCCATATTTATTGTTGCTTATTATTGTGATACTGGAGTAAATCCTCAACAATTGCCCACTTCAATTCTTTGTATAGGACTACCCACGTCAGTCTTGGCTTATTTAGACTTTAAAGTTTTTTGTCCGGCGGAGGGACTTGTGTTCTCTGCCTATCACTTTGTATGGCATGACTTGCATTCGGCGAACTCAGTTGGAAACTTGCATTTGCCTACATTGAAGTGTTTCTAGAGCTACACATCATTCTTTTCATCATTGTCATTTTTTGGGTACCATGATATCATCCACAACAAGCATAATAGAGTTTTATGAGACGTTACTGGAGGAGGGGAACAATTTAGAGAAAAATAAACATATTTTTTAACTTCCTTAAGCAACTTACAAAGCTAGAACTCTTACATTAGCTTAGCAATGTAAATCTTTTTTCTTGCCCTATAAATCCCACTCAATGGCTGATAGGAACAGATTCAGAGAAGCTAAGGGCATTCCACATATTCTTAGAAACTGAAGAAAATCTTCAATTCTCATCAAACACCTTGAATATATTGCATTTTCGTCCAACCATCTATGATGCAGCAGAGATAATGTAGGATTACTGTTATGACAAACTAGTTTTTTTTTCTGGATCTTGCAATTTTCTGATGCACTGCAAACCCATCAATGATATCGTGAACTTGACAGTTGGTAATGAGATGAATGAATCTAAAGTTGCTTTTATGAGATCAGTTTCTAGCTACATCGATTAACAACATATTACGATAATATTATGTATGCCCGCATAATTTTGATTATTGCATCCAAGACTAGACAGGGAGAAATACCCAAGAATAAGAATTAAAGATAAAAACGAATGTCTTCATCTTATTAAACTTAATTGGGCTACCCAATTCTCGAATTCAGAATCTTATTAAACTATCTGGATAGGTTCACATAAACCACACATTACGTGAAAGAAATATGAGTGCGGTTGAGTTAGCTGTGTTTATTCTAACACAAGATTCTTTTTGTGTCCATCACTCCATTGTTTTAGACGTCCTTTCGTGGTACTAGGATATGTGACCTCTTGGAAGTCCTTATATTATCTAACCCCTGAAAATTAGCCACCACACCCTCAAGAGTCACCAGAGACCACCCCAATCACCTAAAGATATTATACCAAACAAGAATGATCATGCCAGAAGAAACAAAAAGGTGATTGAATGTTTCTTGCATTAGACCACAAAAAACATAGGGTCGCATTTTGATCCTCAATTACCCTTCGCTTAAAGAGATTCTCACGAGTAGGAATTCTACCTTGTAGAAGTTGCCAAGAAAAGGCAACAACTTTAAGAGGGGGACCACAACTTCCACACCTTTGTAAGAATGAAGATATCTTTTGATATCGACTCCTCGTTAACCACCCATCTGGTACAAAGAAGATGATAAGCTGACTTAACCGAATAACGACCACATGAGTCTCCTTTTGAGGTTGTCAGGAACCTGATATAAGATCACAAAATTAGCAGTGTTTAAAAGCTCATTGCACAATCCTTCTTCCCAAACATGCCTTAGATTTGTTCATCTCTCAAGTCAGATATAATTGCAATAGGTGGTAAAGTTGCTCACATGACTAGATTGGATTTCTCAAGTCCATATATCTACCATTCTTACAAATGAAATTTTGAAGAATTTATAAAAAAAAAAATTGGAAATTAATTCAAAATTCAATTAAAACATGGTTGGTTCATTGTGCTCAGGTACCAAGACAATGTTATATTTGACTACTTCTTTTCTCACCCTATGAGTTTCTCGCATAGCCTAAAAATTTCACGCGTGCCCTATGTTGATTGAATTATAGAATCTAAATGACATAAACATCTCATAAAAACCTCCAAAAATACGTTGAAATATTTCGGATTTTAGAATTCGAATAGGGCGCTTAAGAAACTCATAGTTGGAAAAATAATGGCCTTTATATTTTGTTTTGGCCGTGAGCCATGCTAAATGGGTCAAGCTTTTTCTGTAATGCCATCCAAATATCTAATTTTGTCAGATTAACGAAATGAAATGAAGAGGGCTTGCCATTGGCAGTACAACAATTGCTCTTTAGGCATCCATGAAAGCCTAACGGTAGTGAACGGTTACCGTTCCAAAACATTTTTAAATCGGATGAACCGATTTAAAAAGTATCACAACTGATTTCAAAAGTATCGAACAACAGTTAATCACCAAGTGCCTGAAGAGCAGTAGCACATCAATCTAAATGAATTTCTTATCACAAGAAATTCACATGTCAACAAAAACGTTTATCTCCAAACTTCCTTTATAATACATAAGCCATAAAAGCATAAAAACTACAAAAGACTCGCAACAAAAAGCTTGTTCCACATTACAAACAAAAATGTGCTGCTGAACATCAAGCTGATATGAAGAAAACAGCTTCAAACTGCCTGTGAAGGGTACAAAAATCTCACACCATACAATCCCAAGCTTTTCACTATATATATACAAGCTAACAATAAGACAACATTTTATTTATGCACATGAAATAGGCCAAAGCATTCAAGATATTTTACTCATTGTGCTTCCGCAACCGAGTAATGCACTTCTGTAACAGATTTTTTCAAGAAACTACTTCCGCAGTTTGAATCTTGGCTACAAACATCAAGAGAGTCAAATTCAGAGGAACCTTCAATAACTTGAGAATCCCATGACTTACTGCACAGATCAGATTGCCCACCAACGTTGCGAGACTGCTTCTTATCTTTGCCATTGCCCCCTCGGGTTGAATTCCCCTTGTTACCTTTCTTTACATTTTTCTTTTCATTCTTCTTTTTCCTGGATTTCGGCTGTTTCTTGTTTTTGACAGTGTGCGATACTAGTGTAGGTATAGGATCATACACATCAGCAGCCCATTTCACTGTCAATTTCCTATGTGGTTCACCGTTTTTATCACGGCTACCTTTCAAGGCAGATTTGAGCTCCAAAGGAGCCTGTGATGTAAAATACAAAGAAAAAGGAAGCCGTTAAAAAAAATGCAGTCTAAAATAAACAAAATGGAATTTTACATAAAGAGAGAACCAGATCTTCATTGTCTGAATAACAAAAAGAACTGTGTATTCAAAAACATTAATTTAACACTACATCAAATAGGTAAATTCAATAGGAATGCTTAACAGATGGACAGCATCAATAGACTAACAAATCAATACCACAGATGGAATAAGAAACCAATTATTGAGGTAAAACGCCAGCTCTCTCGAAACAGAAATTAAGAAGCATAATTGCTTGAAACCAATACACATAAACATCATTAACACCAACTTTGTAACATGAAAAACTTACAGGCAGAGATATCGAACGAGAGTAAGCTTGATGAGCAGAATGCTCATGAGGTGATTCTGTAACTGATGAATCAGCGTCCTCGTCAGAAGAGCTTGAAGGCAACATCACATGAGGAACTGGAAAGGTTGCAGATTTTTTCAAACACACCATGTTAGGTTTTGATTCTTTCTTTTTATTAACCCCGCTTAAGTTTTTCTTGCCTACATTGCACATCGCATCCCCCTCAGACAAATGCTCAGATTTATCAGTATCTTGTAGATGTAATGACTCGTTAAAAGTGCTTTCGAGATTACTTATGCAGTTCTCGTGCATGTCATTAACAGAAGAGTACACTTCCATAGAGTGTATCAGACTATTAGGTACTATCACTAATCTGCATGATGAACATTGAAAAATTAAACCAACAGAAATATAAATCTGTAATATTTTGGCTATATTGACTTCTTGATTACGGAAAAAACGGAAGACATCATTGCAGAGTTACTAAAACAGTGAACAGTTCGGACCTAAATGGATAAATATACAACTTGCAGCCTATAGCACAAGCACTAATCGTGCTGAGCGCTTATGTAAATGCTATTTCTATAGTAAAATATAAAATAGTCAAAATGCTTTCATATAAGCTCGCTTGGAAAATTTATGATAATAAGTTGTTTTCAGATTATGAACAATGTCAGAAGATGTTTTCATAAAACTCTCTCAAACAGTCTCTCACAAAGCATATATCACTAGATAAGCTCAAATAAGTCAATTTAAACAAGCCCATAATAAGAACTCACTGGTTTTTATTGACGACAATTTGAAATGATAAACTACATGTGTAATATCCAGATTAAATAAATTGTTCCTCAGCTCATGTTTTGAACAAAGATATGCAAAATGCCTAGAAGCTAAAACACTCTTTACATATTATACTTGACATTAGATGCCTATGTTTAACGTCTATAAAAAGACCTACATGGTTGAATTAATACGCCGAACCTAGCTAGCTCAAACCAAGATTACAGGACATGAAGATATGGTTCATAATTTATAAGTGATTGCATGTAAATTTCACAGACACATACATAGCAATAAATTATAACATGTAACCATGCCAACATCATCGTACCATTTTCATAATCATCAGCATTCTTAGCTAAATGATCAAACTATGAATGAATATAAGTCAGATCTAAACAAACTAAGATGATATTGAAAAATACCTTAAAGACGAAGTTTAAAGCTGCAACAATCTCAAAACAAGAAAATCACTAGATCCCTGATTCTTCAAACGATCAACTTGCACAACGTTTAGAGCAGAAACAACAATAACAACAACAACTACTAGGATGAAAATAAGAAACCAAAGCAGAAAAAAGAGACAGCAAGAAACGAAAATGTTGATGTTAACTAAGATTACCACGTCTATCACTTTTTTCAAGAGGTTTCAGACGATGAGAAGAAGATCCATTATGAAAATTGTTGAAAAAAGGAACAAGAAGAAGTTGAATAGGCACCGAAGGCATTATGAAATGCTCTTCGAAACCCTCCAAATAGTTTCACACCCAACAAAACCAAACAACGTTGAATCCAAAGAGAAATCGTTTTTCAAATTAAAAATCCCCAACACAAAACAAAAACCTATGACATTAAAATCATTGCAACATAGCAAGGATAAAGTTGGTGGATCGGGAAAAAAAGCGTGATGGAAACTGGATTAGGTTGTTGGAATCGGATAGGGAAGAAAAATGGGTTTTGTATATTTATAGTGAAAGAATCTAGAAGGTCAGGATTAAGAGTCAAGTTGTCTCTCAATCTCCAACGTACACGTTTCAATCGTCAATAAAACCCTTAGATATTTTTGGTAGTCTTCTTCTCCAATTGCAGGCAGCCCATCAATAGCCCTATAGTCTAGACCCAATATTACTCCATGTGGGCCCACGTGTATTGTCAAGTGAAAATAACGTCTTGTCTTGTCTTGCTTGATCAAAATACTCTATGGGACAACTATGAATTTATAAAAAAAAAATTGTTATCAATATGAAAATCAAAATAACATAAGAAGAAAATAAAAATATAACATGAGTAAGCAAAAAGAAAGTTGTCACAAAAATTGTTGAAATATAGTTGTAAAAATATCATTCCTTTTTTAAGGGAAGACTCTCCATATTGGTTGTTCAAAATTGGATTTGAACTTTTTGGTTATGCGATTTAGACAAGACGTTCTTAATTTTAAAGCTGCTTTTAATTTTCTTTGAGTTCGAAAAATCAAACATAAAATATGAATCATTTGATTTTAATCAAATTGCCTATCTAATCAAATTGTCGATGTATTCATGACTGCATGGAGTCGTAGAATTACAATTGCACACAACTTAGATCCTATAAAATTATAGGTAAATGTTATTATTAAGTTTTTTTTATTTATTTTGTAATGTTAATTATTAAAGAACCCTTTTTCCTTGACCAAAAAATCTTGGGTTTTAGCTCTTACCTGGCAACAATGTTAAAATTCATAATGGAGTTTTAGTGCACAATGTGGTCTTACTTGACTTGAGATGTTAGTGTTTATGGTTCACATAGAGGTTATGTGGCTTACACCAAAGAAAGTCGTGATGTTATGCAAAATTTTAATATAATCGTCAAATCAATCATTGAAGTCAGTGACTGATCATTTAATATAAGTTTTTATGAATGGACTCTCCCTCCGCCATCAAATATAGTCAATAAATGGTCAGACACGATTGATGTATTTGGTTCAAATATATCAAATTTTGCTTATATTAAAGGTTGTAGGGTATCTCGCAAGAGATCCAAGTTCAATTTTTAACTCAAATAATCAAGGAATATACTTTACTTACTCCCAACATAACTTCATTTGATCAGGATTCTTCCCCTTTGAACTTAAGAGCTAACCACACAATTAAAATCGTTGTTTTGGACAATAAGTATGTAATTTTGTTTTAATTATTCTATTTATACATTTTCACAATCCTTTATTCTATTTTCCGTTGTATGTAATCAACTGTTGTTATCAGTTCTCCCTAAACTTGAGTTGAGTCCATAAGTGCATAATCTGTCCTTTTGATATGCTACCCGTTTACAATCTAAGGACGCCTTTATAGATTCAATTCAACATGCTTTTCAAACCAAGCAATCCAAATTCGAGTTACAGAATCTCCATTTTGATGATTGTCCGTAATGAGCTTAGCAAGTAATGACAGATGCAAACTGCCAGTGCTCATAAAAGTCACTATCGAGGCAGAAAAATTTCAAGAGGCAAAAATAAATAAAACACAGTAACATCACTTGGTTGAGCACACTCTTCCTCCAGCATTGGATCACAGAGTTCCTACAAAGAAATGGTGTGAACCTGCAAAGAGGCGTGATTTGTTGGCTTTGCTCTGTTGATAATCTGGACCCTAGAGGCTAGAGTTCAACAGGTTGTGCCAAACTGGGTATGCAAAAATAAAACAATGACTCCATGAAAAAGGCACATGTAAGAGGGGCAAAAAGGATGGGCAAATATAGAAATGAACAGAAACTCGATCAGGAAACAAGGAACACGAGACCAGTTTAACACCAGATAGGAAGTAGCATTTTAAAAAGTTGCATGCATTCCAACAATAAACAAGAGACACGATTCTCGTTCTAATTCATGTTCAAGAATTACCAGAGGCAGATGCTTTCAGACCAGATATTTTGACATATTCTTCAGACAGTGTTGTGTCAAACACTTCATTGCAGTTTTATGATGTAAATATAATCAACTAATAATATAGAAATGATTCAGTGGGATATGGATTCATATCATCTCATATAGCAAAACTTGTTTCACCTAGATCTTGTGTCTTTCATTCTTTTACAATTGTATTGATGTGGACATCGTTGCCGTATCATGCCAAGCTTGGAAATACAATATGATTGTTCGAGTAAAATCACATCTTTACAGTAACAATTGGAAATGCTAGAGTAGAATAAGGTTAATAAACCTCAACTTTGAACATTAATTTCACTTTTGCACCCACACATATGCCAAGTCTTGCATCAATGATGGTTCCACCGGCTGTGGTCTTAGTTGAAAAAGCCAACACTCACTGAGGAGAAATTTGCTAATCATAAACAAAAACAAAAGTAAGGGCTTCATGCAATTTGACATATCCAAATGTTACTTTCATTACCATAACTCATTATATACCAGCGTACAATAATTCTACTGGTACACCTTAGCCCCTACCTGCCTGCAGTCCTAAATTTGTCCATGTTTCACAGGTTTAAACCCACCCAAAGGCCAAGATAAAAAAGGGACAACAAGTGCAGAGATAAATCCAAACTTTTCTCAAATGTTTACCCAAGCACAGAAACGTAAACATGTGAATGTGATGTATTCTATTATTTACAAAGATTAAAAGGAGCCTCCAGCAACATTACACAAAGGGGACAAGAAACAAATCTCGCCAATCATAACCTATTGAATGAATTTAACCAAAAATAATCAAATAGGCACCAGCGCAGAGAAAGAAAAGATAACCTTCAACGTATCTGAATGAACATGCAGCAAAAAAATAAAATAACACAACACACATGGTAGAATATTAAACAATGTCGCAGCAATCGTAGTCACGAAAACCAAACAACAAGAAAGGAACCATATCATCATTTTACATATATAGTCTTCATAAATGAAAACCCTGATTAAAATGAAGTTCAATTTAGGATAAACTAAACCCCAAATCTGAGAAAAAGGAAACAACATAAAATATAATTCAAGAACTGGTGAATCAATTTAGGAACCATATTTATACTTTTTCACAACTTTTTTTTTTAATGAACTCCACTGTATTTAATCAAGTATTGCCGTCTGTACTCACTAAATACATAATTTTTTTAATGAGCTTAGCAGGTAATGACAGAAACCAACTGATAGTGCTAAAAAAAGTTACAATATTCCTTTAGAGGCGGCAAAATTTCAGTAGCCAAAAGTAAGAAAACACGGTAAAATACCATTGCTGAGGGCTCTAGTTACACCACAATGCCAAAATGCTCACCATGAGAACACAATCACACCCTTCCGGTGAAAAAAATCTTTCCACTGCAAAGCTCCACGTTAAGTTTGCTAAGGTCCAGGTTATTGAATGCACCACCTGCATCATAGAACGGAACGAAGATGACTTATCCTAAGCTTTGCATTCGAGTTGCCGGAGAAACAGAAGAACCAGCCCTATTGAGTCTTTAGGGCCACATAATTCCTACAACAAAACAGTGTGACCCTGTCTTTTAGGTGTCCCATAACCAAACCCCTGTTAGCAATGCTAAGTAGTATGATTGAGTATTCTATAATTGTCTTAAACTCTTTCCATTTTATGCAACTCAAAATGTCAATAAATAAAGCAATTGCATTTTCGGTATCCTTTTATTCCCTACTCATGATCCTTGTGAAAATGGTTAGTGAAACACCGGGGAAAACAAGGTTTCAACACAGTATCATGACATAAGTTGGGGGTAACATTAACAATTTGTTGATAAGCTGTAGTAGCATAACAGATTGCCTCGAGCTGCGTATGAGACGTGCTTATTTAACAAAAGACTTGTGAGAGTGCTGTATATAACTTGCAATAAAACCAGATAGTGTTTCTCATGTTTCTCAATCAACTGTTAATCCAGAAACAAGCAAGCAAATCATCTGTAAATAATATAGCAGGTAACAGTTGGAAAAGGCTATAGTGCAATTTGGTTAATAAACCTCAACTTTCAACATGAGATACAGGGTAGTAGCAACTCTTGCAGCAACAAGAATGCATGTCATGTGTTAAATCAATAATTCTTCGAACTATTAGTCTACAAATCATAAGAAAAGCCACAGGTAGATAATGTGATTCCCATTCAGTCATTCACCAACATAATACTACATTCAAAGTATCACCTTAGAACTACCTTCCTAAAATGTTGAAACTGTTGATGGTTCAAAATTATATTGCCAACCAACATAACATGCACTACAGTGAGAATTTAAGCACGTCACATCATTTATTCAGTTGACCAAAAAAAGCTTCCGCATGAACTACAACACAACCAAATTAAGCAATGTCTTTCTTTCATCGCAAAGAAATAAAGGACACATGCCCCATTATGACACAAATCTGGAGGTCATTTATCATCTCCAAATGACAATCCATTTAATTTAACTATCGCAAATGAAATGGGCAATAACGGTTTGTAAATATTAATCTTCACATTCATCCAATTGAATACGCAGCAATAACAAACTTCAATTATAAAGAGAGTCACAATAATCTTATTCAAGAGAACCACAAATAAAGAAAGGAAATCTACATTTTTCATAAAATAAACCTAATTAAACAGCAATTTATTATAAACTAAACCCTAAATCAATGAAAAAGGGAATAAACATAAAAGCAACAAAATCAAGAGCTAGTGAATTTGGTAACAGCCTTAGTCCCTTCAGAAACAGCATGTTTAGCCAATTCTCCAGGAAGAACCAATCTAACAGCAGTTTGAATCTCCCGAGAAGTAATGGTTGGTTTCTTGTTATACCTAGCCAAACGAGACGATTCCTGAGCGAGTTTCTCAAAGATATCGTTAATGAAACTGTTCATAATTCCCATAGCCTTGCTTGAAACACCGATATCAGGATGAACCTGCTTCAGAACCTTGAAGATGTATATCTTGTAGGTTTCAACGCTCTTCTTTGTTCTCTTTTTCTTCTTGTCGCTGCTTCCTTCCTTTGAGATCTTCTTCTCTGCCTTTGGTTTCTTCTCGGCTGGAGCTTTCTCTGCGGGCTTCTTCTCCGCGGGTTTCTTCTCTGCCTTTGTGGGAGCCATTGTCGATTGGTTTGAAGGATTGGGAGAGAGGTGAAAAGGATGAGATCAATGAATGAGAATTGGGGATTGAAGGGAATTTATATATAAGGTTGGGAGATTGGTGATGATTGGAGGAAGGGGTATCACACGGATCGATGACGTGGGGAATTTGGATGACGTTGATTGAGATTGGTTTGACTGACGGTCGAGATTTCAGCTTGTTCTTTTTGAAGAACTCAGGACATGGATCGATGACGTGTAATGCGCTGCATGTTACTTAGCATGGCTTAAGCCTTATTTTCGGTCAATTATTAATTTTTTGGATATATGCTTAAAAGGGTTAATTATTAATTTTTTTACATTAAATCATAAAACTTTTTTTTAGAGGATTAAAAAAAAACTTATTACTATCAAATGTGTTCTCTCTGATTATAAGATCATTTTAAAAGAAAAATTATTGCTAGATATAAGATATCTGCCAATCTATTACTATCAACGTGCTCCTCCATTTCAAAAAACCTATTAATACTATCTACAAATTTTAAAGGGTAGATAATTAATTTTGACATTAAAACAGAAAAACTTATTACTATCAAATGCATTTCATTCATCTCTAAATATATTCCGTGGTTCTTTTAAAAAAAAAATAAAAGACGGTTCTTTAAATTTTATATTTGTACTACATTAAATTTCAAAAAAAAAATATCTGTACTACATTAATTTCATAGTCTTATTTTTTGCACATTAATTTTATGGGTTTGAAACCTATAAACTCTTAAATTTCAATGCAAACTAATTTTTTTTATTTTTATTTTTATGGGTTTTGAACCTATAAACTCGTATTGAAGGATTTGATGTACGGGGATCAATGACGAGTCTAGTATAGTGTGATATTTTTTTGGTGGTGCTCAAGCCATATTTTTGTTAGTAAAAAAAATGAGATTTGGATTCTCTTCTTCCACTTACTCTCTCATTCTCTTTCCATTCACAATTTGTGTTTATCTCTCTCTAAATTTTAGAGAGAATATCTAGATAGAGGAAAGATAAGAAAAGAAGATCAAGACAGACATAGACATAAATTGATGACGAAGGGAGAAGAAGAGTGATTGGAAGGAGATGATCCAGATGACAAAAAATGCCCTATTTCTCTATTTTTTTGGCATTGGAAAAAAGTTTTATTGCTACAAATATTACAATTAATTATATGGCAAGTGAATCTCACGATTTTTTATGTTTATTGTTCTTATCACATTTTTTTTTTAAAATGCCAAAGAATAATATATTAAAACGATATGATAAGTGGTAAGATTGAAAATAAAGAGTTGGTGCTAGACATGGCAACAAAACTCGCCCCCGCTCAGACCCGGCCGCCCCCGCCTCGAATTTAATCGGGAAAAGTCGATTTAACTGGGTGCGGTTGCGGGTGTAGGAGAAATATGAGTTTTTAGTACGGGGGCGGGGGATGCTTATACCCGCCCCGCACCCACCCCCCGCCCCTCACTCGGTTTTTGAAATTTACTTTGTTAATTTTATAATTTTATTTCCATAAGCACCAACCTATTTTAATATATTATTACTCTTTAGAAACATGTTTATTATAATTATTTTGCTCTTTTGAAATTTTTTTATTAAATCTTTAATTATTAAACATAATTATTATTATTTTTTGAAGGAAAACATAATTATTGTTTTTTGTTGCTATGGAAAAAAATGAAAAAATATGCATTTTTTAAATATTTTATAAAAAATTAAATTTTTGCAGGTGTAGGTGGGGCTGGGAGACTCGTCCCCATTGGAGACGGAGTTGGGTGTTCAATTTTTACTTTCAATATGGTTGGAGATGGGTGCGGGGCGGGTGCATGGGAGCGGAGGTGGGGATGGGGGTGCTTAAACCCGCCACCGCCCCGCCCCGTTGTCATGCGTAGTCCGTGCTTACAAAAGAAGCATCAAAACAATTAGCATCATCAAACCAAAAGAAAAATAATAATCAACTCGAAGGTAAAACCATTTATAATCATGCTAGAGGTGGAATTCTCCATTAATAATGATCAAGATTTGCGCCTACGTGGGGGCATAAAAGGACTTATTCATCCTAAAATAGTTAATTATAAGGCTCTTTAGGTTATTTCTACACACTTGAGGTCGACACACCCTTCACAAAATCAAATAACTCTCAAGGATGAACTATGTGGTGTTACACTGTGAGTTAAAATAACTCTCACAGCAGGCATAGACTTAAACCTCTCTAATGGCCCAACAATGGAACAACGTTTTTTGTTTAATGGCAATGCATAGAATACTTACGCTCCTAAGTAAATATGGTTGGTGTCCAAAATAAACGATACTTGGCTTTAAGAGACATTAAGAATATACTCATAGAGATTAGAAAGTCTTGATGAAAGAATACGTCAAAGTCTGGAAATGTGAAGTCAAACCATTAATACTTCGAGTTCAAACAATGCTCAACGTTATTGTTACCGTGGATTAAGTCCTCGTTGGGTGTGGAAAATTTTCTCTTGCATGGACTAGATGTAGCAGTCAGTTTTATTGTGAATTAATATAAAAATCATTGTGTAGTGTATCTATTATTTACCTTACAGCATATTTTGGTTAAAAAACACTAACACCGTCGTTAAGTTATTTCTTGTAAATTAAACGGATGTGTCAAAAAAGTTTGATTTTGTGAACATGACAAAACACAAGCAGATTTTATCTTTGAACATTTGAAAGAAATATGGGTTAAAGCAAAAGTTGTTAAGTCAACAACATATATAAGCAGATGTTGTGATAACCATATGTTTTTTTGCAGATGACTCATGTTGATGAAGATGATAAAGGATAAGGATAAAGATGTTTTTTCTTGTTAAAAAAAAAGGATAAAGATGTTTTCATGCGATAACTGAATGGATGTTGGTAGGGAGAAAGGATGAGATGTTGCTGATAAATTAGAAGTAGAAAACATTAGCACCAAAGACAATGATAATACTTTTGATGCGTTCTGATAGGATTGTGATTAACATGCAAAAATATATATGGCCAATTACGCGAACAAGCAAAATGAGTGTATTTTGTAACTAAAATGATTTAAACCATAGTTAGATGATGAAATATAGTGACAAAAGATATCAAATGAAACAAAACAATAGAACTCAAGATTGAATAAATGCACAAATAATTATGACAATTGTATTTTTTTTAAAGGGTTTTGTCTACCCCACTCTTCACTTAATGCAATTCAAAGTTTCCATAAATTTTACATTTATTATGACCGTTTGATCTCAAAATGTAAAAAATGTTATTAAATCATTTGCTCGCACACGATTTTGAAAAAAAAATCTGTTTTCTCACTTGTAAGGGTTTGTTGGATTGTGCTTGTGGTCGGGGGTTGGTTTTAGACCACTTTTGTTGTAGTTTGTTTTTAATACTCGTTAGGGCTAATACCTACACTTTTGTAAGGTTGGACTGGGTCAGGTTTATGCCCCCAGTCTTTTCTAACATCTACGGAGTTGCAGAGGGCTTGCCATCTACACCCCGTTTGTCTTTAAAAGAAAAACAAACAACCAAACCTCCACTAAATGATTAGAGAAATGATATTTGAACATTCATTTAGTGACAACTTTTGTGACAACTTTCTCTCTCATACTCACATTATTTTTTACTTTATCTCTCTATTGTTTTGATTTCCGTGCAAATACTTACTTTTTCTTTGTAAATTATGGTTGTCATATAAGTTGTTAACCAAATTGGTTGTTCAAATAACACTACTCAAATGATTAAGAGACAGGAGTATATACTACTCAAGTCATAGTGTTGTAAAATAGGTTACTTCTGCTTAGACCTGACATGGTCTGGCTTATAGATTCTCAGGGTCTCATGTGACCTATTTCCACATTAATAAAGTGCAAGAGGAAAGTAACAAATAGCTAAATATAATCAGAATAACAATGGTCCAGTATAAAAACGATGTATTATTAATTGGCCAAGCAAAGATAATGAGTTATTAAAAAACCATGTCTGGTTGTATCCAAAAATAAAAAACCATGTCTCGCATCCTTTACAAGTATGATTTTAAAGCTCAAGTACACAAACAGATGCAATCTTAATTTTGAGTTTTGCACTGTGAAAATGGGAAAAATAATCTTTGCTTCTCAAAGGGAATGAAAATGATGGCTACAACCTCCGCTTGCAACCCATCAAACTTGAAATTTCAACGCCGGAATTCTTAGAACCTGTGAATTTCAGCGGAGAAGTTAATGAGAGAACCCAAACATCAAAACATAAAAGATTCAATTCAGTGGTAAAGTTGCACTTAATGCAATAAAACAGGTGACAAAAATGCTAAGTTTCCCTAAATTGCCTTCCCACCACAGGGAAAACAACATTTCTAACATAATAAATCACAATATAGCACAACCGTTTTCACATAAATGCCATTAAATAAAAGCATAAAAAGATTGTAGGCATTCATTCAAATTTTAAATAGTGAATCAGAGAGATGTAAATGATCTGTTAGCAGTGCCCGTGGAGCTGATTAAAGTAGAGCAATGTCTTAAATAGAGCCAGTTACCACACTTCTTACATGTCTAGCTCTGGATAAACACAATCCTTCATTTGCCTATTTGAGCTTTAATGAAACAAAAAGGCCAAATTAACCATAACATCCAACAAAAGTACATAATTTCCGATGATGTAACAGGGTGTTGGTTTACCACGCAACACATAAGCTCAAAAGTTTCCCTAGCTACAGACAAGCATATCACTCCCCACCCCCACACACACAAATAAAATAAGTTGCGAGAACCCAAATTGAGGTTATGGCCAATCTCAGTAGCCAACTGGCTGACGTTAAAGTCAATTGGGAGAGTATCCCCTCTCAGCCATGCAGTTCATGCACAAATTTTCTATAGTCAAAAGAATGACACAATCATTGCAATTAGCAAATCTGCAGACATAATGGCTCACATTGCAATATCAGTGACCAGATCCAAAATACAATCTTGATATGTGAGACGTAGGATCTTTATCCAACTGAAGTGACTGTAATTGGTTTGTTTGCAACAAATCGGAATTCGTTAGATTACCAAAATCCATGGTTTCCGACAAGAATCACAATTTTAGATTCTCTACCATCACAATTTCAGTAGCTGTGTTGTGGATCTAGGTTATTGGATGAAAATCGGACAACTCATGTCCCAATAGTATTTTAAACCATATTTGGGGAAGTTAAATTACGAGTGAACTGATCTTCATCCAACGAAATGGATCCATTGAATACAACGACAACGTGGTTTGGCCAACTACAGATTTGCCATTATAAAAATCAACCCATCCACTACCGTCAGATGAAGTTTGGATCAAATTGGAATCACTGGATGACGATCGGATCAAGAACTCTGAATCTAATCTTCATCAAATAGCTCCCATTTAATAACTGGAGTGACTGTGTTCTTTGTTATCTACATCAAATGAGGTTCCCTGAGATCACAGCCTGATTTGAGATTTCGGGAATCCCATGTGTGCCTATCATCTTAGCATCCTAAACACATGATCCAACTTCCTAACAGCCAAAGAAAGTTGCTAGAACCAAATTTTGAGGTCATGGCCAATCCCGGTAGCCAACCTGGCTCACGTGGAAGTGACTATGATCAACTTTGTTTACAAAGTATCCGAATTCATTAAATTACCAAAACCCATGGTTTCCGACAAGAATCACAACTTTAGATTATATACAGTCACAACTTAAGTAGTTGCGGATCTAAGGTTGTTGAATGAAGATCGGATGACTCATGTCCCAAATTGTATTTTAAACCATAAACCATATTTGGAGACGTTAAAACTTAAAATATCAGCGAGAACTGATCTTCATCCAACAACATGGATCCATTGAACACAACAGCAACAATAACAACAACAGGGTTTGGCAACTGCAGATTCTATACAATAGAAAATCAATTTATTTACTACTGTTCCATGAAGTCGCTGTCAAATTGGAGCCTTTGGATGAAGACTGGATCAATAATTTTAAATTCAATCTTCATCTAATAGCTCAAATTTGCTAAATCGAGCGACCGTGTCATTTATTATCTACATCAAATGAGGTTCCCCAGGATCATAACCCGGGTATTCCTAAACAGAAGATCCAACTTCCTAACAGCTAAATTCATCAACAACTAAAACGCACACAATTCATATGAATATACAAAATAAAAAAACTCAATAAACTAGTGAATGAACACTAATAAACAATAACACACCAAACAATCTAACAAAAACAGATAAAAAAAAATTCAAAACATATCAAAAACAAAAAATTAGCATTAACAAAAAAACAAAATTGTTGACCTTGGAGGAGCAGAACCAGCATTGAGACTGCGATGAAGAATCCTAGCAGGAGCAGCATCAGTGTCAGCATCAGCAATCAAATCCTTCAAACCCTTACTGACAACATCAGCTTCATCATCAACTTCATCTTCATCTCCAACTGGTGGTGAATAAGGACACACCAAAGGCGCAGTCCTCTGAAAATAATTCCCATAAATATACTCAGGCGAAAACCCATGTTCATCTTTATACCCCAGAATATGCCCATGCCATTCCCACACAACATACTCCCCTTCCTCATCCTCGTGACACCCAACACAAATACTACTCTCCCGAATTGTAACCGCTTCACCTGAATTCGGCTTCAGCCTATCCCCTTCTCCACTGGCAATCAGCTTGATAATCTCCCCTTCGACTCTCGACTCTTCGCGTTGAATTGCTTTCTTCCCAACCTCCTGGTAAGCAAGAGGAGCATCGTCTTCGTCTTCGTCATCGTCAGAGCCGAAAAGGAAATCCTCGAAGGATTTTCGGGAAGGGCTGTTGTCGTCATTGACGTTGTCTGAATCGTGAAGTTGAATCCTTTTCATCAGGGTTTCGAGTAAGAGATTCTCGAGGTGGGTGGTGGTTGTGGAGGAAGAATCGTTGTTGTTGATGTTTGGGAGGGAAGTCATGGTGTTCGATGAAAGTTCTCAGTGAAATGAAAGGGATATGCAGGGTTTTGTGAATTGTGAAATGGAAATGGGTCTTATTCACAGGGGTTTAAGAAATATACACAACGCGTGGATATTTCTGCAACTCTTAAGTCTTAATCTTTTTCTTTTCTTTTTTAGTAATGGTCAAATTAAATTAACATTTTAGGTGGTTTGCCATTTCATCTGAAAAAAAATCTTGACCAAAATAAATAAACAACATTGTTGAAATCTTTCATGGTTTATTCAACTCTGCTTGTTTTAATCATGTGATGGATATATTTTTTCAATTCAACTTGAATTCTTTGGATGCAAGTGAGAGACATGATGACTAACTTCTTTTACTTTTAAATCATGAACATCGTAAAATATATTTTTAAATCAATTAAATGTAATTAAAGCAATATATAATTATTTATCATATTATTTTTTTGAATTTTTAAAAAATATAAAATATATTTAAAATATAGATTTAGTCTTCGAAAGTTCTCCATTCAAAACTCCTCTGAAATAGACTCTTAATTTTATATTTTCAGATGAAATTGCTTTTAGGCTGAGATAGAATGTTATTTTAAATGTATTTTATTCTTTCACTAGATAAATATTTTATTCAATTTTTATTCGAGTATTTTTAGTGTCAATTAATTTGATATGATATTGTAGTTGTGTGATGAAGATTTTTTTTCCTTACAATTCGGCTTGAATTTTTTGAATTTAATTGAAATATGCAACTGCATTTAGTTGTGTACGATGCATCAAATATGATTGATTCTACAAAGAAATGATACATCAAATAAGATCGCCTCTTATTTCATTTTCAAAAGAATTAACCTTGTCTTTTAAAAAATAATATTTTATCTAATAATAATATTTTATTATTCTAGATGAGTACAAATTATAAGGTAAATTCTAGAAGAAAATGGTGTGTTAAATACAGTTGATTCTAGAAGAATATGATGGATAAGGCTGATTCTAAAATGATACTCCCACCGGTTCTATTTATAAGGGAAAGTTTGGTCAACAAAAGTTGATGTGTTTAGACTGAATTTTTAACTAGGTACATCAATTTTTGTTGACCCAAATTTCTCTTATAAATAGGATCGGAGGGAGTATGATACATGGAATCGAATAAGATTGCTTCTAGAAAGACGTTAAAAGTTAGTTTAAAAAAATGGTAATTCACCTTTGCGTTGGAAAGTAATATTTTTTACAAAATTTGATCAAATCTAATTGTTTTTATGGAAAAATACATTTTTAAAAAAATGTCAAAAGGAAAAAAGGTAAATTGCAACGAAAACTCAATAAAGTGAATATAAAAAATGTATTTATAATTTATTAATTTAAAAAAAATGTTATTTTTAAACCTTACTTTAAATAAGGCTAAATATGTTTTTGGTCCCCATAAATTTGGGACCTTTTAAGTTTAATCCTTACTTAATTTTAACAGTTCTTTTAATACCTAAAAAAAAATTCTGCACTCATTATTAATCCCTCCTCAATTTAAATTTGTTTAATTTATGTTTAAACTCTCGAGTTTTTGAACAATTTAAGAGTTTAAGGATAATTAAACAAACTTTGTTGTAGCAGGGACTAAAATTAGAAGTTTTTTTTGTAGGGACTAAAAAACATATTAAAATTAAGTAAGGATTAAACTTAGAAGTTCCCGACTTTATAAGGACCAAAAACATATTTAACTTTTTAAAATATGTGTTACATCAAACATGATGGTAGTTTCTAGAAGGAGATGATATTTTATTTAAAATAAAAAGAATAATGTTTGGTTAATATTAACATATAAATGTGATGGGAAGAAAAATCATCTTGTAAAAAACATGATTGAATCTTAGCTCCAAAAAAAAATGATTGAATCTAAATACTTTCAAGGCAATGTATATTAAATAAAATCTAAAACATGATTAAAATCAAAATATACCGGTGTGTTTTAGGGAAAAAAATAAATTATCCAATAAAAACAGCTTACCTTCAAAAAACTTTATAATGTGAATGTAATAAAGTAATTTTTCTTCTGTAGAAATAACAAAGTGAATTTGAAAACTTTAGAAAATTAGAAATAAAAAATGATTAATTCAATTAAAATATATATATGTATTTTAGGGAAGAGTTAAATTACACAACAACAAAAAACTTACCTTGAAAAGGAGTTAAAGACGGTATAAAAAACTTTACAGCGTGTGAAACATACATTAAATAAAATCTAAAACATGATTAAAACCAAAATATATTGGGTGTTTCAGTGAAAAGTTAAGAGTAAATTACATTTTCCTCTCCTTTTATGTTAAAATCTATATTTTACTCACTCAAAAAAAAATTATGAGTAAATTACCCTCCTCTCCTCTAAGAGAAGCTTAAATTACACCATTCTCTCCTCTTATGTTAAAATATGCACTTCACTCCTTTGAAAAGTAAAATTTATACTCCTCTCTCCTATAAGATGTTTGAATTACAACTTCCTCCCATAATAATTAAATATGGACTACACTTTAGTTTATTTTAACATAAATAAAATATTTTTATGATATATACTAATTTTGGGGAAGAGTTAAAATTCTAAAAAAAAAAACTTACCTTAAAAAATAGTAAAAAACAACATAAAAAACTTTATAAAGTGAAAGGTACATTAAATAAAATCTTAAACATGATTAAAATCAAAATATATTGGTGTGTTTTAGGGAAAAGTTAAATTATACAATAAAAAAAACTTACCTTAAAAAACAATATAAAGAAACTTTATAACGATCTCTATGAGCATAACTCAATTGATAGGGATATGCATTATTATATGCAGGGTTGAAGTTCAAACCTCGAACACCACATTTCATCTTTAAAAAGATGATTATTTTTTTTGTAAAAAAAAGAAGATGAATTCTAACACCTAGACTATTTAAAAAAAAAAAGGAAACTTTATTATGCGAATGTAATAAAGTCATTTTTCTTTTGTAGAAATAATAAAGTGATTTAAAAACTTTTTAAAATTAGAAAAAAATGATTAATTCAATTAAAATATATTGATGTGCCGCTGCAACATCATTAGGCGAGTTCTCCTTCAATTAAAATATATCGATTCTTTCAGCGTTCAATTCAACCCAATCTTCTTGCACAATTTCTGCGGTTAGTGAGTTACCATCTCTCAAAATTCCCTTATTTTAATTTTATTATTATTATTATTATTATTATAGCAGTGGAATCATGCATGATTTATTGATTGATTGGTGAGGATTTCACATAATTTTACTTTGATTAAATTTTATTTAGTTTGTAATGTCAGTTTTGATTCAATATATAACATGATTTGTTGAATCGAATCGAATCGATTTCTAGAAAACCAGTCCCCAACACCAAATTTTAGTCTGTTGATTCATATAGATACGCAAGTTATATAGTTTTAGTCTAGACTAGGTAACAAAATTTCTACCCTATGACTGAGCTGATTGTTGTTTATGGCTCGATCCACCAAAATCTTTTACCAGTTCGACCACATTAGGACTTTCGTCAATGCGAATGTTAAGTGTGTAGCAGAAAGAAAGAGAAAGAGAAAGAGGAATAAAAATGGGGATCCGATTCGTGTTAATGGTGAACAAACAAGGTCAGACCCGTCTTGCTCAGTATTACGAATACCTCACCGTTGAAGAACGACGAACCCTTGAAGGCGAAATCGTTCGTAAATGCCTCGCCCGTAATGAAAACCAGGTATGCGTCCATTATTTTCTTTTATTTTCATCAGATCTTCATACCTTACCTTCAATTTTAGCTAATTGACCTTGTCATTGTTTATTATTTATTCAACCCTAGTTTTAGGGTATGCTTGGATCATTGAAGTTAGCAATTAGATTGAGAGCTTAATTCAAAATTGAACAAAAACTAGGTTTACAATTTGACTCAACTGAATATCAAACATAAACACTTGTGAGAATATGGAAACAGCTTATAACATGTTCATAAGTTGCTTCAAGATTATTTCCATAAGTTCTCCATGATAGATCATGAAATCAGCTTATAGTTATAGCTTATTCGAAAACAGAGTTGTTTTATTTTATCTTTTGTTTTAGAAATAGCTTAAGCATTAGTACTCATATGATATATTTTTGTTGTAAGCACTTAATTAACTTGTTTATCTAAATAAGATATAGATGTCTTGGAAGGTTATTATTTGAAATTTTTATCATAGACAGGAGAAAATTGTTGGTTTCCTTTCACACCCCGCCAAATTAGGGAAAAGAAAGTAGTTAGTGAGGTATTATATGCAATAGAATACATTCCACTATGTTATTATTGTCAACTATCTTAATAAAATAAAAAACTTAGGGTCATTCTACTTTCTTTCATTCCTGTAAATCAATACAACATGGCTTAAGGTATTAGGTCAATGATTAATATGTTTTATCTAGTTAATCTTATCTAAAATGAGATTTTTAACTTTCTCATACTCATATTGACGTGTTAGTTACCAAAAACATATGGGTTCAGTTGTCTTATTGTTGTTTCCGTTCACCTTGATTGATCTGGCTGATACATTTTTGTCATGGACAGTGTTCATTTGTTGAGCATCGCAACTACAAAATTGTATACAGGCGCTATGCATCTTTGTTTTTTCTGGTTGGAGTTGATGACGGCGAGGTAATTCATTGTTTCTATATTTCTCATTCTAGTTGATTTATACAAAGGTGGTGAATAATTTGAAATACGCAGACTGTGTTAAATAGTCTAGTTTTAATCTAACTGACCAGTGGTCATGGCTTCAAATGTGATCAGCTTAGCCTTGTTTGTCTAAAGAAACCGAATGAATTTTCTGTTGTAAGCTGAGAAACCTGAAGTTATTATTAGTCTTGTTCCACATTTCAGCTTCAGCGAAATTTCCCATGTATCACTTCCATTGTAAATAAATATGATATCGCTTCAAATCCAGCTTCTACTTTATTGTTCATTCTTCCTTCTGTGGATAATTTTGCAGAATGAGCTTGCTATTTTGGAATTCATCCATCTCTTAGTCGAAACCATGGATCGACATTTTGGCAACGTGGTAAGTACTGCTGTGACCAAGAGTCTTTGGAGTTTTGTGTTTGTTGAAATTGAAAGTAACGTGTCTCCTCACATTACTTCCATAATGTCTATTGTTTTCTTCCTTCCGTATTCTGAACTTGGCTTTAGCCAAACACTTATTTTTTGTTTCTAAAATTTCGTGTCTGCTTAAATTTGCAGTGCGAGCTAGATATCATGTTTCATTTAGAAAAGGTACATTTTATGTTGGAGGAAATGGTCATGAATGGTTGTATTGTGGAGACGAGCAAATCAAATATTCTGACTCCTATTCAGCTTATGGATAAAACATCGTAAGAGATACAAAGGAAACAAAAGAAGAATTCATGTATCTATGTTACAATTACCTGTCACTACCGCTGCTTTATTATGTGTACAATCAAGTGAATATAAACTGCATCAGTTTATCTCCAATTTTCTTTTTCTTCATGAATAAAACAAAAGTTTGTATTTCATTTTTATAATTTCCTTCCTGCTTGATTGTATTGACTATGACTACTGATTATTTGCTTTAATTTTTTTCTTTTTCTTTTTTGGTACGGCCACAAATACAACATTATATGCTTTTATATAAAAAAAATCATTTATACATGATAGATACGAGCATTATGATATGTACAATCTTTATTTTTTTTTCTTTTTCTTTTTTGGTACGGCCACAAATACAACATTATATGCTTTTATATAAAAAAAATCATTTATACATGATAGATACGAGCATTATGATATGTACAATCTTTATTTTTTTTTCTTCTTTTCACCGACAGTAAGTGTATAATTGGATGGGTATTCATCAAATATGATTTTGATTTGATTGGAGATAATTACATTTATCTCCCTGAGATTTCAGTAAAAGACGCTCACATCCCCTCTAATTTGTAAAAAAAACATTTACCTCCCTTTGGTTTAACACTGTTAGCCATAGTAAACAATTTGGAATACCCAAAAAAAAATTGGAAACCCACATTTTGTTTCTAAAACCGTTATTCATTGCATTCTTGAATTCTCTCACAAAACAATGAAAAGTCATCCCTTCGTATCTTAATCGTTGAACCTTGCAGACATTCTCATTTGATTCAACTCTTCTCTACTTATAACTTCTTTATTTTCTTCTCGACAAAACATAAAACAATCAAAATACGCATCACTGTCCTTGTTTAATAGTTTCTGCTTAATTTGTTGTCACTAGTTCGAATTTGATTTCAACTGTGGATAGTAACCTTGTTATACCATAGCCATTTAATGAATTAGTCTTATTTCCATTGTAGCATTCCATAAGTAAGTATGACAGTAACCTTTTAATGAGTTAAATAATTTGCCAATTTCTTAGTCATTTCTACAGATAAATAGAAGGAGTGTTGATGAATTTTTTTATGCGCCATTAGCAACTCTGACAGTAAATTTGAGCATGCTAATGAATTATGGCCTTTGTTAGCCTTTATTATTTAGTGTAAATAAGCTAACTTATGCTCAATTATATTGCTTGATGATGATACTCAATAGAAAAAAGAGAACATATTTCAGTCAAACAAATCAATAGCCACCTTATGCTCCAATTTTTTTTTTTTAAGAAGTTAAACTAACACTCCCAGGTTCCAAGCCAATACCACTAGGCCAACCCAAGTGGGTTTACCTTATGCTCCAATTACATATGCATCATCTCAAAATGCATAAAATGTCAATCATTTTGAACAACAAGATGTAGAAGATACAAATGTAGAAGAAGATTATCCCGGAACAAATGCAAATAAGATAAAAATAGGTGAGATGTGGAGTTCTAAAACGAAAAAACAACTTCACAGCAAATAAAGATGTAGGATACATGAGTTAGGAAACTGTCCTTGATGAAATGGAAGAGAAGAGATACAAAAGTGGTTGTCTGACGTAACTGCTGTGCAAAATGGCCCTGAGATTGCAAAGAAGAAGAAGAATATACATCATCCTTTATAATAGAGATTTTCTTTTGTCTTGAAAAGGAGGATAAAAATTTGTATTTTTTGCTTACATTTTAGACAAAGAAAGTGAAGAAATTTTTTTTGCTTGTATTCTCAATTATAAATTTAAGAGACCACAAATTATAAAAAGCTAATCTTATGATTAAAAGAATTGAGCATAACCATGTGGTTAGCATAGCATAGTTACGATGGTCATGCGGGTAATGGATGGCAATAATGAGAATGAAAAGAAGAATCAAAGGGCTAATAATTGAGTAACAATAAGAGCGTGAGTGCATGTATTGTTTTGAGAAAATTGCTGTTCAGACATACATATGTTCACATTGACACATGAAAAATACGTAAATGCCCCCAGCGGCAGTTAACAACCGTTTACCAAGCCATCCACAGTTAACTGCCGCTACGTATCTGACTCATTTTTCAGAGGCTCTCCTTCCATTTTCTCCAGCGGTTGTCAGGCTCACCCTCAAGAACTACATTATCTGCATCAAGATAATCCGCCACAACATCCTCTGGCACCTCCTCATCATCCGCCACCTCCTCATCCTCTATCTCGTCTTGCGGCTGTAAAACATTCTCTCATCCTTCATCCGATCATATCCAACAAAACCCTCATCTGCATACCAGACATAATCATGCGCTGGTGTCAGATCAACCACTTGGGAGGAGTAATCCATCTGTGGCTGTGAGCTCTCTACACCTGCCCTCGCGTCCCTACGCCTCCGAGTCTTTGGGACACACGGGTTTTGATCCACCCTCTCTCCGAGCGCTAGCGGTACTCGCCTCTTTACCTCTACGCATCCTCGCCTCTCTAATAAGCCGCTGCTGCTCATCCTCCTCCACAACCATATATGTACAAAAACAAAATAAAAATAACATAAATACATGGAGAATGTATTTAGGTATTTCCTAAAAATTATATACTTTTAAGGCATTGAACATAGCATAAAAATCCAAGCAAGTAACATGTAACATATTAAACTTAGACATTCATACAAATCCACGCTTAGAATCATTCAACAACTTAGGTATTTATGCAACATACCACATTATGTCATTCTTCAAACTTGTCAAAAAAAAAAGTAAAAATCCAAACTTATAATCATTATAGCTTATATACATTATAAATTTAACCAATTTGCAAAAAAATTACACCAAAAAAACAAGATTATCGCATTCATCAAACACCATAAGTGCATTTCAAAATACTGACACAATTGGTGTTAATTCAACATCAAATTCAACTACATTGTACCTACACTTACTCTAAACATCAATTCCAGCACAAACAATCAATCAAAGCATCTAAATCATGCATAATTTGCAATTTTCTAACCTAACCTAAAACTAACATTTTGCTCAAAATTATAAAAACTAACACCTAAACAAACTACATTGCATGTAAATAGGAAGAAAAGAACTTACTTGTGAATTAATTGATGAAATTTGGCTCAAATTCGTGCAATTGAAGTTTGTAGAATTTTGGAAGTTGAGCTTTTTGTGTTGTGTTTCTAGAAAATGGAATAATGATGCTTCTGTTCATGTTAAAATGCAGAAATCAGCGGCAGTTAACTGCTGCCCATCTGCAGAACGATAGTTAACTACCGCTGAGGACCGTAGCGTAATTTACTTGTGTAAAAATGAAGTCTTCATGTTTTGATTTCCCCAATTCAACGCTCAACTAGTGATGAGTGTCGACGTTACACGTTTTCCCTCTTTTCTTTTCTTTTCTTTTCATTCTCCCTCTTTCTCGTTTTCCTGTTTAGATCTTAACTTTCCTCTTCCTCATCTTCACAGGTATTTCCACTTTTCTCTTCATTTATTGATTCATCACTACTTCACCAATTATTATTATTAGACTATATCACATACATACATATATAGATAGATAGATATATTTTTCATTTTTCATAAATTATTTCATTGTTGTGATTGTTATCAATTAATTAATTAATGATCGACACTCGCAGAGGAATAGGTTTTGTTTGTTTCGATGGCTGCTCCACCTGACAGAGCTCGTGCTGATTACGATTATCTCATTAAACTTCTCCTAATCGGTGATAGCGGTACCATTTTTATTTTCTCATCTTTTTTGGATAAATTCTTCTGATCTTGTATTAACCACTGTAAATTCGAATTTATTGTTATTTGTTTACTAAATTGAAAGCTATGTTTGGTATCACTCTGGATTTTCAAAATCCATACTCCGTAGCTTTCACAAAATCAAGATGTGATTATGGCAAACTCACCGTGATACCAAACAAGTACTTAGTATTTTGGATATGATTATGCTATTGTTCATATTGGCAGGTGTTGGTAAAAGTTGTCTTTTATTGCGTTTCTCTGATGGGTCTTTTACAACTAGTTTTATCACAACCATTGGGTAGGTTTCTTTTGTGCAATCATGTAATATTTGGTTCCGTTTTATTCTTTTGTCTCTATCTGTTGTGGTGAGATGGCTCTGATGTCACTAGATTATTTTATTTTTATTTTTATTCTTCAGCATTGATTTCAAAATAAGGACAATTGAGCTTGATGGAAAGCGAATCAAATTGCAAATATGGGACACAGCCGGTCAAGAGCGGTTTCGAACTATCACAACTGGTTAGTGTATAATTGAAAGTTCATAAATATAGACACAACTAGAAGCCTATAATGTTTTACACCATGATTGGAACTGCGTTAGTCTACCATTTCTCACGTCCTAATGTCCTCTGCCTGACTGCCCATGATTTTTGTGAAGCTAGAAGTTGGAGCTTCAGACTTAACACAAATTTGTGCTTTTTCCACAGCTACTACAAACAACTATTTAATGCAAGCTCCATTGTGATTTTTTATGTACGGAATTTTTATGGGCTTGTTTGGATAAACAACTTATTTGCACCTTACAGCACATGCGCTTATCATGATAAGCGCTTATATAAGCTTGCATAAGGTATTTTTTAGCAAAAGATAATACAATATAAAATTGTTTTTGTATATACTATAAGTTGTTTTACATGAATCACTAATTGCACTCTACGTGTATTCATATTTTGAAAGTTCTGTAAGATTTTTTCATTTTCAACACTAAAAAATACCACTTTAAGCATGTGACTAGACAATCATTCAAAAACTCATCTCTCAATTGATTACACATTTAATTCTTCACAAAATTAATATTAGAGAACTTCTTTCATGGTTTGAGTTTCCATTTAGCGGGGGCAAGACATTGTTTGATGATGTTTGATCTATGTAACTGATTACACCTAATGGAAAAGGCCTTTGTTGTTATTGTAATATTATGTTGTATAATGTTTCTTAGTCTTTCAAATTTAAATATCAATTAGCTTCTGCTATGATTTCGTATATGTAAATTGTTGAGCTCTGTCACAAGTATTATTCCTTCTTTTGCAGCTTACTACCGTGGAGCCATGGGTATTTTGCTTGTATATGACGTTACTGACGAGTCTTCTTTTAACAGTAATATTTTCTTCCCCCTTCTCTCTTACGTTAAACACCATTCCTCTTTTATTATCCTTAAATTTGTGTTTCCTTAAATCGTAATATCTTCGTAGAACATCCATTATATTCAGTGAACACAATTATTTAACAGTTCAACCCGGAAATTGGCTTTCAATGCTTGCAATGAGTTTTAAGCGCTATTACATGACAATAGGACTTATTTCATCTCATGTCCAGATATCAGGAATTGGATTCGTAACATTGAGCAGCATGCTTCTGACAATGTTAACAAGATATTGGTGGGCAACAAAGCTGACATGGATGAAAGCAAACGGGTATGTCCTCTCTCATTCTCATTCCTACTTATTGGATTATTTTATGTACTTATATGCATTGGGCACATATATTTTTATGCATGATGATATCTATCAATGTTCTCCTTAGGCCGTGCCAACTTCTAAGGGCCAAGCGCTTGCAGATGAATATGGTATCAAATTTTTTGAGACTGTAAGTAGCTCTCACATCTCAATGCACATTGTAATTGCACACATAAATCACCAATCTATTAGTATTGATTGTGCTCTTGCCTGTACAGAGTGCTAAAACAAATCTGAATGTGGAGGAGGTTTTCTTTTCAATAGCTCGGGACATCAAGCAAAGACTTGCAGATACTGACTCAAAATCTGAGGTTTTATTTTGGACCTTTTACTAGTTATCATTGATTGTCTCCCGACTTTTTCTTTTTGAACCCTTTTATAATCGCATCCTATTTGATTAAATGCAAGATTTCACGGATGTATTTAGTTTCATGTTTACATCACTGTTGCCTTGCATCCTAAGTTTAACAAAAATCACTCTCCGGGTTAAATTCTCTCATCAGTTCCCTGCTAAGTTTTCCATTTTGTTCTTTGCAGCCCCAGACAATCAAGATTAACCAACCAGACCAGGGAGCTGGGGCTGCCCAGGCTGCCCAAAAATCTGCATGCTGTGGTTCTTAATAGGAAGCTCGAGGGCATACATTTGACTGAGAAATTTAATTTTGTCAACGACTCTGTCATTAGTGCATGTATGATTCATATTATTTTACAGTTGCTACTCATTGGGTGTGAATGGTAGATTTTCCCAATGTTGAGAAATTAATTATGTCAATTTGTTGTTTGCTTAAACCCACTCTTTTTCAGGAGCTTGGTCATGCACATCATGCCTTTCTTGAAGCCAATAAGGCTCAAAGCAGGAACCACGCCATACTTGGCTTATGGTCACGGTGTGGTTAACATTTATGGTACTCCCAAATAACTGAATCTGAGCGACTACGAATCAAATCCACATTGATGCTAAACATCCACATATTCATTCTTCAGTTTGGAGTTTCCAGAAAAAAAGCTAAATACCCATTGATTTCAAAGACGTGAATAACATGCCAAAATGACAAAATTAAGAGTTTAAACCTATGCTTATTTTTGCTGTGGTTAACTTGCAAATGCGCAAACTGAGAAATAACTTGTGGTCAAGGAACTTGTGATATGGTTTTACCTAAACATGCAGAAAATGTCCCGTTTTAATTAATATGATATGATATGATAATCGTGCAAAAGTAATCTGTGGGTGACATTGCTTTCAAGCTGTACTCGACGTGCCAACAAATTTTTTTTCGAATATAATATATATGCCAAATCAACAATTTAATACGATGCAAAAGACGCAGCAATTCAACACGATAGGCTGAAAGTTAAATACTTAGCTGCACAGAGTAAAATTGAACCGAAATATTGTTGGATATACGCTATAACGCGTAGCTACCCATAGTATTCCAGGCGTAGGATTAAATTGATGTGCTGCTTTGATAATGATCAGTGTAGCTTGTACTATGGAAAACAAATTGGTATTATTATGCAGCTTCTTAAATATTTTTACACGTTCTTTTGAATAAATTTTATGCTTGCAGGGGATCTTTTTATCGATTTACCTTTCTACTCTCATCCTTACTTCATGATGCATTTGAGGGAATGCACAGCTAGGGACCTCGTCAATCGCTTGAAGAAAAAAAAAATACAGTTGAAGACATTCAGCCGAATCTCAGTTAAATTCTTGCCCTATTAACGACTAATAAAGAGGATATATGTTTTCCTTAGCCTACTTTTAATATACATAAATTACCATCAACAATTTTACTCTTAAATCCATTAATTAAGAGGGATATGACTCGAGATTGGGGATCACACACTTGTAAGTGGAAAGTGACTCATCACTTTTAGTTGACATGGTAATAGGAAAATGTAACATCAATGGAAATGTTCCTACCTTGATTCAGCGCATGACGTAAGAGACATGAGTTGATATGTTCATATCAACCATACATGGCGTGAAGGAACAGATCAGCAGATTGACTAGCTAATTTTAGTCTATCTTTGAACACCTTTGATTTACAAATGATTGAGACTCCTCCTAGAGAGCTTCAACGTCTCCTTTTTGATGACATTTCTGGCGCTTGCATGCCTCGGAATGTTCGATTAATCACTTAGTTTTCTTTTTCCTAGGCTCTGCCATCTTTTCTGTTCAAAAAAAAAATCCATTAATTATTACTAAAATTTTATAACGAGACGCGTTATGATCAAACATAACAGAAAAGTGGATAAACATGACTTTAGTCCCTGATTTTTGCTAGTTTTAAATAACTTTTTTTTTGCATAAATATAATTATAGTTTAGAGAATAAATTGGGAGTGATGATGCTAAATACTTTTTTTTTTTGGGTACAAGATGATCAATACTTCTCAGCTATTAAGTCGTTTTTAGCATTTTACATAAATTAAAAAATGTAATCAATTTTATATAGAAAGGAAAATTATGCTATATTTTACAAAATTATCCTTTGAGATATGCCAAAAATAAATTAAAGGATTAAAAGAAAAAAAATTAAATATATAATAGGAAAATTGACATTAGTATATATATATTTTTTTGCGTTGATCCACCGATTCTCATAGACTTTGGTAAAACCCATTAAACACTTTTTTGGTTAGGTAGCCTAGTGCCTAAAATTCACCTTTTTCAAAGTGAATAAGTGAGGTGTTTGGGTTCGAACTCCGACCTCTGCATATAACAATGCATGTCCTTGCCAATTGAGCTATGCTCACGGGGACAGAAACATTAATATTTTATTGGTATTGTAAATCAACTTAGAACATTTGTAACTATTTATATTTTAGGATAGAGTGAGTACTTTTTTTAATAACAAATAAATTGTTGATTTATTATTTTTTTGACAGAAAAATTTATGATTTTTATTAGGGGAATTGATGATTTATTTTAAAAATTAAAAATAATAAAAGAGGCTTTTGTACCAAAATAAAATAAAATAAAATAAAAAAGGGTCATATATATGCATAAACCCTAACCTAACAATCTCGTGACTGCGTGTTTTCGTTTTGCCTCTTCTTCTCACAACAGCCGACAGCAGCTTCAGCAATGGTGAAGAAGCACTACAGACCCGCCGTGAGTTCCTCTCATCTCTTCAAATCACTTTATCCTTTCACATATTTTTAACTGCTTCCACTTTTTCTATCGTTTTATTCGTTTATCTTTCGGTATTTTAATTGATAGGTAGTGATTTTTTCCCCTAAGGATGTGGTGGGTTTAACGTTCATAGCCAATTATCCGTGATGTTAATTTATACGAATTAGCGCAATAAAAAGAGCATATTGACCGAAAGCGAGAATAAAATGAGATAGATGATAAATACTTTTTGTTCGTGTGTGAAAATTTGGAATTTGTAATTTAAGTGAAAATTTGGAATTTGTAATTTAACTATAAAAATTACAATATATAAAAGAAATTCTAGGTTTATCTTGCTATAACGAATCTCTGTGTCGTATTCAGGGGAAGAAAAAGGAAGGAAATGCCGCTAAGTTTGTCACCAGGACACAAGCACTCAAGCAGCTTCAAATCAGTTTACCCCTTTTCAGGTTCCGTATGCCGACAATTCTATTTTTTTTATGAAAATAATGTTGTATAATGTCAAAATTTGATTCTGATATTAGGGTTTATAAATTTTAGGAAACTGTGCATTGTGAAAGGTGTAACTCCGAGGGAGCCGAAGAAAAAGTTCAAGGGAAATGATAAGACTTACTACCATGTCAAAGATATTAGCTTTTTACATCACGAGCCTTTGGTTGAAATTCATAGAGCAATAAGAGTGCATGAGAGAAAAATTAAGAAAGCCGAGGCAAAGAAAAACGTTGAACGTGCAAATAGGCTACGTGAGAAAACACCCAAACCCAAGATAGATAGGATAATCCGTCAGAGGTACCCAAGATTTGTTGATGCACTTGGAGAATTGGATGACTGCCTTACAATGGTACATCTTTTTGCCGCAGTACCTGCCACTGAAAGCAAAAAAATTGATGTGGAGCTTGTCCACAAATGTCGAAGGTATATATACTTGGAATTATAATCACTTCAGATTAATATGTCATGAAGAATTTAGGTCTTTGTGCCTCAATCATTACTTTGAAAATAAGGACTACGAGAGTATAATATAATTTATATGGGTATTAACATCTCATTGGCCTTTTCATGCATCTTTTATAAAAGAAGTGCTACCTATTATGCTGCAATAATACTTATCTCATTTATTATCGTCTGCCTATGTTCTAGATTGGCGCATGAATGGCAAGCATTCGTATCTCGGACTCACAAGTTAAGAAAAACATTTGTATCTGTTAAAGGCATATACTACCAGGTACTGTTTGTAGCCATTGATTATGTTAATTATTTATTAATCATAATTGTACATTTTATAAATTTATTATGTTGTTTGTGCAGGCTGAAGTTGAGGGTCAGAAAATAACATGGTTAACTCCTCATTCACTGCAGCAGGTTGTGTCTGAGGATGTTGACATCCCTACTATGCTAAACTTTCTACAACTCTATGAGGTAAGTTTAATTTCATATTTAAATTAAGTGTGTTCATGTTTTTGATATCGCATCAATATCCATATCATCCAAAGTAATAGGATTATAGATCTAAATATTTTAATTATGTATACATTTAATTTGAATAAGTTCTGTTTGGATCCTTATGTCATTCATCTACAAACCAAATTTAGTTATTCAATTACAACTGACATCCATATACTAATTTCTTAAACATCTATAATGAATTGATGCAGCCTCTTCTTTGTTTTGTCAATTTTCACCTCTATCATTCCATTAATTTGAAGTATCCTCCCATGCTTGATCCTCGCTTGGAGGCCCTGGCAGCAGGTACTGTTTGATTAACTTATATTAAACTTTATAAACTTGAATTGCTGCAAAGCTTGGAATTATCTCCTGATCAATTTTCATATAAAATTTTGTAGATATATATGCATTGTCAAGATATTTAAATGGCAACACCCGACCTGCTATACTGAATTCTGAAGCATCTCAATTAGTTGAATCTGAGCAAATGGAGTCCAAGCAAGATGGGGCACAGACCCAAAATGAAAAATCTGAACTACGACTTGCTCAACTTCAACATCAACTTCCTTCTAATGAACCTGGTGCACTAATGCAGCTTGTTGAAAAAGTTGCAGGCGAAGGTGAAGAGGAATATGATCAAGAGACACGAGAATGCAAAAATCTCTTTCGAAATGTCAAAATCTTCCTGAGCAGAGAGGTATGACCTTATAGCATTTGCCGAGTTAGAGTTTGTGTAAATTTTTTAATATAAAATGTAAGAAATTGTGTAGAGTTCGATATGGACTTAGTGATATTATAAATGGGCAACATTTCTTAAAGAATTATACTTAGAAGTACTAGAAACATACATAAAAGTCACTTCTCAATGAGACACTTGAGTACTTTTCATATTAAAATTGTGTGTGTGCTGTTTAAACTTGCATTCATTTTGGAATTATTCTAATGATTGCATCTGTTTTGGTTTAATTATTCAGGCACCAAGGGAATCATTGCTTTTTGTTATTCCTGCTTTTGGTGGTACAGTTTCATGGGAGGGAGAAGGGGCTCCCTTTGCAGAATCTGACCAGAGCATTACTCATCAGGTTTGTGTGATTTATATGACATAACTTTATTGAACTTCCTTTAATGTTTGCTTAACTATTGCTTTCATTTCTTTAGATCGTTGATAGGGAATCTCAAGGACACAGATTCCTCTCAAGAGAGTATGTTCAACCACAATGGGTATTTGACTGTGTGAATGCACGGATAATTTTGCCAACAGAAAATTATACTGTGGGAAGGTAACTTCTAATTCATTTGTGTTAGTGTGCCGACTCTGATCTCTATTGTATAATTATAACCCATTTCTTTGGCAACATTGTTATATTGTTTCTCACCAAAACAAGTTCTTGTGCATTCGTTCTTCGGTAATTGCTGCTGTATTATCTGTGCTTATTTTAGGTTCACCTAGGGTTCTTATTGGTTCTGATCTTCATCAGCATGTGCTTCTTGTGGTCTGAGAAAAGTATTTTTGGTTTCGTTAGGATTATTATTAGTTGTGATCTTGGTCAACATATACATATCTTAATGTTTAGAATGAATTTGTTGCTAATTAACCGTGGCATACTTCCTCCGTTCCTTATTGTAGGAACCTCCAACAAAAAGCACATATGTTAAGAAAAGTTGTTGGAGTAATAAATTGTTTGTGACTGTTATTAAATTACCCTTTGTATAAATATATTCGATTTAGCTTTTCATATTCCAAGACATTGTAGTATTAATAAGAGATATATTTTGAAAAAAGAGTAATAAACGGGTCTATAAATTTGCAGAGGGCCTTGTATTTAGGACACACAAAATTTTGTAAACGGTATTGTAGGGTCTTATAATTAGGGTCAAAGGGATCAACTCTTATCCGTCATGGAGATTTTAGTGTAAATCTCTTTAAAATAAATAAACCCCAACTACATAGATAATTAGGGATGGAGGGATTAACTCTTATCGGTCTGATAGCACGTTAGTATGTTGTGTCACATATGATGTATTGTAATTAAATAAGATACGATATCAAATCTACTGGATTTGCATATAAATAAATAAAATTTAGTTCAATTACTTAGTTTTGTTGCCTATGCCAAGTCATCAATCATACATAAACCTGAGGGAACAGATAAGAAGAATCTGTACATATATTCTATATATGCCTGTATTTTCGTATGTGATGCCTCTTTTATCATTAGGATTCCTCCACCGCACTTGTCGCCTTTCGTTGACTATGAGGAAGGAGCATATGTTCCGGAGTATGCAAAAACCCTTAAACACTTGCAAGCTGCTGCCAGAAAGGAAGTCCTTCCACTTCCAGGTGCTGAAAAAGATCTGGAAGATCCTCAAAATCTTCTGGCTGAGGGTATTATTGATCGTGCAGCTGCAAATGAAGCGGCTGAGAAAAAGCAGAAGGTATTAAGAAGAACTGTGCAGCAGGATTGTTAAATGAGTGGAGGATATCATTCTATTGATATGTATAGTAATTCCTTTTCAATGGCTGTTTTGCAGCTGATGAAGCAGGAGCAGCGGTTCCGTGAGGAGTTGAAGAAAGAACTAAAGGGTGAAACATACACTTCAGCAGGGTCTGCTGTTGAAAAAGAAACATCTACCGCAGTCATTCAGACTGGTGAATCAACTAATAATGTTCAAGCTAATACTGATGATGGTGCTGAGATGGGTAAACTTTTGTTGTCACGTAGAAAGAGGAAGCTACTTGAAGCTATGCAGGTACACTTTTTTATGAAATTCTTAGTCATATTAGTTTATATTGCTTGTGTATTTTGTTTTATAAATTTACTAAGTTGCGATTTTACCAATTACTATTCTATTTATTATTTAAGGACAAAACTTAGGTACTTTTCGTATGGTTCTTAACTAAAAATACAACTTTTTTAGAGATAACAAACTTTGAGACAATTATGGATTTAAGAAAATCATGGTGAATTTAGTTAAGAACCATACGAAAAGCACCTAAGGAATTGTACCTAAGTTTTTTACATTATTTAATCCATAGTGGTTGCCAAGTGGCATGTTTGTCTGATAGTTATTATATCTGAGATAATGTAGTATTTTTCTGTTGGTTCTGATGTTCATAATTTTTTCTGTTGGTTCTGATATTCATAATTTTTGTTGTTGAAATCTTTCTTTCAGATATCTAATGAGCGCAAGAAAAATAAACATGATACTATCATTAAACGGAAAAAGAAACTAGATGAAGCTCAGAATCAAAGGAGTTGAAGGATTCTGCATTCTCAAGGATTCCAGTTATATGCCATATCATTCTGTGTTATAGGAGCTAGCTGATTTAAAAAACTAGTTTTCTTTTATTGTTGGTTGCAACTATAACTTGTTTTAGTCTTTGTTCTTTCAGTTTTGTAACGGATAAGTAAGGACCAAAGAAAATTTTGATTTTCAAGTTCTCAGGTTTTTTATACATTTGGAAAAAGGAAAAATTGACACACACTTCTTCAATTTTGATTTTATTTTCAATTCTTTTATTGATGATAGTATATAAATATCATCTATCGATCATATCCATAAACGCACTTCTACAATTCTTGAAAATAATTATATTATATATTACTTTTTTTTAATACAAAAATTATAGATTAATTTTTTTGTTTTGATTTGAGGAAGACAGAAATCAATTAATATAAGAATATGGCCTGTTTGGATAAATGGCTTATTTGCAGCAGCTTATAGCACAAACACTTGTCATTATAAGAGCTAATCTGTAAGCTTTCATAAATAAATTTTTTATAGCAAAAGATTTAATACCTTTGTATTGCTCTTGCTCAAAAAAAAAAATACCTTTGTATTGCTCTTGTACATGCTACAAATTGTTTATTTAAGTTAAAAGTAATTTATTAAAATTGTCATAAGCTGATTTCATAAGTTCTCCTAAATAGTCTCACCAAACTTATGTTAATTGACAAATCCAAATAAGGCAATCCAAATAAGCCATAGGCACCAGCCAAAACAACACAAACCAATCCTGACATGCTAACAATGTTGAACTAGGAAGCTTACAAAGAAGAAAAATACATTAAAACCGAAGATAACCGTTGGACCAACACTGAAGAAGCACATGAGAATAGGTGTACTATATGAACCTGCCTTCCAAAACTAATACACAAGAACCAGCAGTCTAGAACTGCAAATAAACCATACCCTAATAACCATGTCTAATATGCAAAACGAAATTAACCATGTCTCTGTTAAGCAATAGAAAAAACTTCTGCTCCACTTTAATCCAATGCCAGAATATATAACCTCCTACACCAAACAAATTTTTTTTTTGAAGAAATACACCAAACAAAATTGAAACTGCAAATATGCTCAACACAGTGCAGCAACTCACTTTATGCAGTTAAAAATCCTCTTTAGTTCCTCACGGACCAGACCCTTCACCAATAGACTTCATATAATTACTAGTGTCTCTTTTCTTACTGGTTGGTTGCAAGGACCTCAAATCGCATAAACTATTCATTATGATTTATATAGTTCTATTTTTTTCTCTCTATTTCTATCCATCGTAATTAGGATTTGGCTATCTAACAGGTGCTCTAGCATATCCCCACATGCTTAAGTCATTTAGCTCTGCTGCTCAAATAACAGACTTCAAAAATCGAACAAGAATTGTTTTCTCTAGTCTCTCCTTGTTGTCCTCTAACTTGCTTAATTCTTTCAAAATAACGCTGTATGCAAAGTATCATTTATTTTCTTTTTTTTTGATAAAATAAGATATCATCAAATACAATTGTAGAGATGAATCCCTAAGTAATTAAAATCTATTTAAGAGGTTGATATCTTCTAGCATCTGTTTTCATACTACCCTTTCAACAAATGAACTCGATGATCAATCTATGACTCAAGTTAGATTATTAAAGTGCTTTTAGTTGTTGATATGTTTAATGCCTTGAATGTTTGTTTGTTGTGTAAGAAACAAGTATTGGTGGATAATCGCCGTAAAAAATGTTAAGAATGAACACACAAATGTAAAAGTGCAAAATAGTAAAGAGAAAAGTAAAAGAGAAAATTGTATCTATACATGGACTATGTATAAAAAATAATAACCCCTTCGGCTCTTTTGGACTGATTTTTTCTCTTTTTAAAAATACATTCAATTTTTAATACATAACACATATAACTAATAGATGAAAATAAATTTAAATATTAAAAAATTGTAACAAATACGATATATATATATATCTGATTTTTTTTCTTTTTCATTTAAAAAGTGTAACAAACTAGATGATTATATTTATACTTAATTTTTTCATTATCCCAATTATACCCTTAAACAACTTTTTCTATAACAAAGACTGTTGTTGGTGTCATTAAAAAAAAAGAATTCAGATTAAATTGTTTTTGTTATATTGTTGGTGTCATTGAAATAGAGAATCATGGCTAGTTTGGTTGTTAACTTAAAAGCAACAAATATTTATATTTTTAGTTTTAATCAAAATCAAAATGTAATTAAAAAAACATCGTTCATAATTTTCAAACGTGAATGCAATAAAAAGAGCGGAAAGACGAGCAGATAAGTGCCCATCTATTCGCTAGTTACTACTCCTTCCGTCCCTATATGTAAGCACCCTTTGCCTCTAATAAAAGAGTGTTTAGATATAAGGACGGAGGAAGTATAAAGATAAATGAGCTACATATATCGTTTGAATCAAACAAATAATAAGACGGGCACGCGAGTACCCATCTTTTCGCTGGTTCCTATAAAACATGCATTCTCATTCCTATGTTTTCCATAAAATGGAGAATAACTATTTTTCCGTCCACTAAAAATAAGACACGAGGAATCATTCTTTGTTTTTGTTGAATTTGGTTTCTTAACAAATAGTAGCACGGCTTGAAAAAATCAAGGATGTTTCATTTTCACGATTCTGTCCTTTTTCTTTTATGCTGTGGTCGCTAAAACCAAACACGCCCATCTTTTGATTTTTTATTTTTTATTTCACCTTTTTAAATGAAATGTTCTATTTCAGGAATGAAAATTCCACTTGGATAGGAGATTAAGAGACCACAATGTCCTATTTTAGTCTTTTCTGTGTAACAAGGATAAGGATAGAACTACAGTAATATGTTCACCACTATCTTTATTGGACCCAGGGGACTACAAATGGTCTGAAACCCTTGTTGTTTGGTAAAACTAAGTTATAATAATAAAAACATAGAGATGACAAAAAAAAAAAAAAATGAAAATGTAAAGACCGATAGCTTTTACAACATTAATTTTTTTGTTTACAACTTTTATAAGATTTATGAATCCGTAATTTTTATGTAGAACCACACTTTCTTATTATAAAATTTAGTAATTAGAAATTCACAATAAATTTCTATGTAAATTGGTTTAGGACACTTTATTATAGACAATGATAAGTTTAAAGTATCAAACTTTTCAACTTTTATATGTCGGAGGATTGCATTAGAAAGATCTAAAACTTGTTGCCGTTAGTTGTTCAGGAGAAGGTAATAGACGTGCTAGCGGTCTTGCAATGTTTTGGAAGGAAGGAGTTGAAGTGGAGGTATTATCTCTTTTCTCTAACCATATTGATGTCTTAATTGCTATTGAGAATGGAGATGAGAAATGGAGGCTTACTGGGGTATATGGTTTTCTGGAGTCTCAAATGAGGCATAAAACCTGCGAGTTAATTAACCAGTTATCATTGGTGGAAAGTACTGATAAGTGGCTTCTCATGGGGGATTTTAATCTGATTCTTTCACAAGATGAGAAGGAAGGCGGGAATTTCGGAAGCTCTCATATGATTTCGATGTTTCGGGACACTCTTCAGAATCACAATCTCTCTGACTTAGGTTTTGAGGGTGATAAATTTACTTGACATAATAGACAAGCTGATGGTGTGTCTAATATTAAGGCACGCCTTGATAGGATGGTAGCGACGCCAACCTGGTCCTCATTCTATCCTTCAGCTTCAGTGGTGCATTTAACGAGATATGCTTCAGATCATTTACCTTTGTGGTTGCGGCTTGCTTCTAGGAAGCCAAAGAAAAAACAAAATGTTCTTAAATTACAACGTTTTGAAGAATGTTGATTGCGTGATAGTGGAATTTTGGAAGCAGTGAAAGGTTCTTGGAAGGTCGCAGGGGATTCTATGTCTGACAAAATTAATCGATGTGTGAATGATCTTTCTAACTGGAGTAAGGATCGTTTTGGTGATGTTCCCAGTCAGATAAAAATTGTTCAAAAGAAATTGAATGATCTTAATAAGCAAACTCAGCATGAGGGGGTGATGTCAGAAATTAGACGAGTTGAGGCTAGATTGAATGACTTGGTAGAGATTGAAGAAATTTGGTGGGCTCAGAGGTCTCGTGCTGTGTGGTTAAAGCATGGAGATAAAAATATAAATTTTTTTCATCAAAAAGCTTCTCAGAGAAAATCTAGAAATTGGGTGGATTCTATATGTAACGATCATGGGGAAAATTTTGATAATGAGGAAGACATTGCCTTAGTTTTTAATAATTTCTTTCAAGATCTTTTCTCTACAAGTCACCCAGAAAGAATTACTGAAGTTGTGCAAGTGGTCAAAGATAGATTGTCGGATGTTATGCGTAACATATTGGAAGCTGAGTTCACAGAAAATGAGGTTTTCTTAGCCGCTAAAAATTTAAAGCCTCATGCTGCCCCGGGACTGGGCGGAATGCCTGCTTTATTTTATCAACAATTTTGGAGTATAGTTGGCAAGGATGTGACTTCTTTTGCTTTGAAGATTCTCAATGGTGGTGGAAATCCGAGCAACATTAATTATACATATATTTGTCTCATTCCAAAAAAGAAGAAGCCGAAGGTGCCAAGTGATTTTCGACCTATTTCTCTTTGCAATATTATTTTTAAAATAATTACAAAAACAATTGCAAATAGGTTGAAATTGATTCTTCCGGATATCATTGGAAAATTCCAAAGTGCTTTTGTACCGGGACGTTTAATTACTGATAATGCCTTACTAGCTTTTGAATCTTTTCATTATATGAGAAAGAAAAAAAGAAAAGGCAAGAAGGGGTGTGTGGCACTAAAGCTAGATATGTCAAAAACATATGATCGTATCGAATGGAATTTTTTGATTGAGGTGCTTCAGTCGATGGTTTTTTCTCAAAAATGGCAGAACTTGATTTTCAATTATATTTCCACTGTTTCTTTCTCTGTTTTATTGAATGGAAGTCCTTGTCAGAAGTTTTATCCTCAACGAGGCCTCTGTCAAGGGGACCCCTTATCTCCTTACCTATTTATCTTATGTGCTGAGGTTTTTTCTAGGCTTCTAAATAAGGCACAAGCAAAAAAGGGCCTTCATGGAATTCAAATTGCTAGAGGAGCACCAAAAATTAATCATTTATTTTTTGCAGACGATAGCCTCATTTTCTGTAGGGATTCTTTTCAAGATTCTCAGACCATTCAAGAAATTCTTAATACTTGCCAATCCGCTTCTGGTTGATGAGCAAAACCACAAGTGTACGGTTTTATCGAAGTAGTAAAAAGAGAGTATCGTTCCAACATGGAGTTGTTCAATTTAATTAACTTTTAAGAGATGATTAGAAGAAAGTTTGATTGTAGAGGTTTGGTTTTTAAAGGTTAAAAAGAATAATAATAAAAAGCGCCTTGGGATTATTGGTTCATCGTAATAACGAATCCTTCACAAACAAACCCTAAACCATAACTTTATATTCGACCTACTTTCTAAAGACAAGTTTCTCTTTAGCATATCAAAGCCTCTTTCGAGGTGCAGTG
>Ga0315914_1000245_pt1 | contig 59217 bp, 35 predicted proteins | sample MpolenodulesMG_FD_203920 | JGI IMG/M metagenome (GOLD analysis project Ga0315914, IMG submission 203920) | Medicago polymorpha root nodule microbial communities from Los Angeles, California, United States - elongated nodules | ecosystem: Host-associated > Plants > Roots > Nodule | place: USA...
CTATGCAGCGGATAATTTAGAGAGAGAGAGAGAGAGAGAGAGAAGAGAAAGACACAAAGCAGTTATACAGGTTCCTTCCACAATCCGGAAGTAGTCGTGTCCCCCTTGCATTTCCAAGGAGAGTTCACTAAAATCAATATCTAATTACAATTACTCAAGCACAATAGCAAGAGACTTCAAACTACTCAAGCACAAAAGCAAGAGGTTTCCTATAATCAAACACAAACGCAAGAGTCTTCCTAAGCTCAAGCACAAAAGCAAGAGTCTTCTAAACAAACAAAATTACACATAAAATGTTTGAGGTTTGAACACTTGATAAGATGTGACAGTTGTTAAGAAATTCTAAGTGAACATTAATGTGAAAACAATTTCATCAGAGTTTTGACACTTGTAAAATTGTTGTGAGTCTCCTTACAATCTTCAAGTCTTCACTCCTTTATATAGAGGTGTGAAAGAGATGTTGATTGCCAGCACATCAAAAGAGTCGTTGTTGAAGCTTGATAATCACCAATGATTTGTTGCTTGATTTGGTTATTGTCCTATGAAGGAACAATTTCAAATTCATTCCATGAATAGAGAACAACCAGCGTAGTCACAACTATTATCTTGTACTACTGTAGACATGAGGAGTGGAGTAATGGTTGTACAATTGTACTATCTCTTTTTCTTGCACTTTTCAGGGGATAAGAATCCAATGCCTTCTAATTCGTCTGAAATAGTCGTTGCTCCAGGCTTCCATTCCTTCTGCAACCATATGCATTCAAAATAACAACATTTAACTAACTTCAGCTTCCAGTCTTCAGACTCTGATGAACTCCAGCATCTAATGGTTCTTCAGACTCTCTAATGACGTCAACTTCTGGTAGACAGCTTCTCATAGTCGTCAGGCGCTCTTTGTCTTCAGACTCTGTCTTGAATTTGTACAAGCTTCGCTTTTTGTAAATTCAATTGTACTCCATAAGTACCTCACTATGTGAAAATAATTCAGATACAAGGAAATTGTGATGGACCAGACATTCAAAGGGTCGGTCAGTATCATGGAATACATTTATTTGCATAACATGTGATAAGGGAAATAATTAATTACCACAACATGTAACCACCCATTTTCATTCATTAAATTTTTAACCATAACAAATGTTATATATTTGTTGAAATATGACTTGAATTAGTGTTAGGAAAATGTTTCCCATTGAATAATATGAAGAAATATGCACAGACTTAACCATATAAATAAAATTCTTGTGTGTTATTAATTTTTTGCACCAATAGTTAGTGGTTTTACTATAGCAAGTATTACCTTTACTATTCAGTATAAGTAATCATTGATTATAGTGGAATTCTTTTCAATGGCTCTGCCCGTGGATTAGGCAGCACATTGTTGGATACTACGTTAAATCTTGTGTCATTTTTCATTTGTCTTTTACTATTATTATCATTATTATCGCGTCCCGTTATAACTAGGGTAAAGCATCGGGTGGGTTCGGGCCCGAAAACGCCATACTAGATGAAACCGAAGACACCAAATCAAAGTCCGAATTCGACCGTTTATGAGGTCGGTTTGGGAGGTTCTCTGTTTGTCGGTTGGACAGTTATTTTGGGTGGGTTGGATCAGTTATAAACTTCATTAAGAAAAAAACATGAACGGGAACCTAGTTTTATTTCTCTACAAGAAGGAAGATGATGAAATATACAATTAAACAGAAGAGCAATAGAGAAGGAAAGAAGAACAGTTGAGGAGTTATTATTATAATTAACAATGGACATGAGTTGAATAATAGCAACATTTTGGAATGAGATCTACGGTTTGCATATGGAAGAGAACATGCAGGCTGGAAAATAGAGAGAGAAAACTAAAACTAATAAATGTATGTTATTACAATTAAATAAATATAAATATTAATAATTGCAAAACTGGTTGTATTCTTGTAAATTGGTTTCTTGTAATAGATAGAAGACAAGACAGCAAATACACTACATCATTTCAAACTACTCCTAATAGTGGTCACAATAAAAGAGGTGGTATTAAACATCTTTTGAGTAGTCATAGGTCAGTGACACTTTTATGATAGAGAAGTGGAAACATGATGTGTCAGGAAAAAGCTATTCCTAGGAGAAAGTTATTAACTGGTCGGTTGTGGGTACCGATGGGTTACCATTTCAGGAACTGCAACCGACCGTCAGAAACCACAAAAACTCGATTTTTTCACTTTTTGAACTCGACAACCGACCCGACCCACCTGTTTACATAAATTGAGATGTGGTTTAGACGGATTTTGGGCGGGTTCGGTTCTTATGCTCAGCCCTAGTTATAACAATATTAATCTAACTAGACTCTGACCCGTGCGATGCACGGGTTTGTTTCAAGTTTCATATATAAGCATCAGATTGACTATATTATTAGTCATCAAAATGTTTAAATGTATTATGTATAACATTTCAATAAAGACTACAATGATACAATTGAATAAATCAAATTAAAATCATTTTCAATAACATAAATCAAGCAACAACATTTGCACATGTCCAGATTGAAGAAACCTACCTACGCACGGTTTAAGGATATAATAATAATAACAACAACAACAACAATACTTTGAATTGGAAATTTTCCTATTATTTAAGGCCTAAATCACCCAATTATAAATGAAGCATTGACTATCCTATCCTATTTCAGAAAACCGTGAAGATGCTAAATTTGAGAAATCAAAGATTGACGGACAATAGAAAAATCATAAAATCCCCAAATTTTGAAACCCTACTTTCAAGCATTGACATAATCACGATGAATATAATGAATACAATCATAATAGGATTTCAAGCATTCAATCACAATCCACAAATTCAGAATGAATAAAATAGCATTAATATAGTTTAGTGATCATATCATTTTTAAGTTATGGACGAAATCTGCATCACAATCACATTTTTTAGTATAATCGAAGGAAAAAGGGGAAGAAATGGATGAAAACCGCAGACTTCTAGGTTTAGATCGCGAAATAAAAAGGAGAAAAAAGGGTTCAAAACGGTTTGGAAAGAAAGAAAAAGTGATTAATTGGATTTTTAAAAAAGGGCGTTTAATATTGCATATCTTGTAGTCGAAGCCAAATTATATCACAAAAACAGCAAGTGGTTTAGTGGTTTGATCAATATGTCGTGGGTTCGAATCCCTGTTGAGCCACGATGTCGCGCGGGTCTGTTATAGACTATTGATCAATATATTTTGATTACAATCAACTCAAGCAAATTGAAAAATAAACCATTCTAGAATATCATGTATCATTGATTAATGTGAGATACATGGATTTTTTTATAAGAAAGTCAAATAGTTAAACAAAAAATCAAAGTACATTTTGAAAATTTTCTTTGTAAACTACAATAGATGTGACATAGCTATCTTCTCCTTCATCATCAATAATCAATATCTTCAAGTCTTTCCTTGATGTAACTCTTGACAATGCAACATATAGCTGCCCATGTGAAGAAAATTGGTTGAGGCAAATACAGACATTTGGTTGTCATGGATGCGCTTAAAAAGAGCACAAGATATCAAACGTTTGTTGGAACAAAATACGTTTAACAAACATTACCCTTAGAGTGGGGGAGATTGGTAGAACAAAGAATGTTTAACATATGCCACCCTTAAGGTTTTGATGATAACAAGGTATTAAAAATTGTCAATTGGATATGCTAATATTTGTTCAAGTGTACAGGACCATGGACAAAATTTTATATCTTTAAGAGGTTCTGGAAGAACAAAAGAGAGCAAAAGAACCAACAAAAAGGAAGCTTGAAGCGTCTGAAGAAAAGTGCTCCTGAAGTACAAAGTGCTCATGAAGTGATGACGTCATCAGAAGCAAGTTCATCAGAAGCGCCTCATCAGAAGCAAGATCACCAGAAGCTGAAGTTCATCAGGAGATGAAAAATCTTAAAGATTCAAGAGTTGGGAATATGTTTTGATCTTGTCTAAGCTTTGCAAAAAGACTGAATGAGTGTATCAACGACCATTGAGATGAAATTTGAAAGCATTGGATGCTTGTTCTATCAAGAGCGTTGACAAAGGACAATTGTACGAACTGTACAACCACTTCCTCCACTACTCTGTTCGTGTCTCTGCAACCAGACAAGGATAACAGCTCTGCCTGCAGAAATGTTCCTTCATACAAGGAATGCATTTGAAATTGATCCTTCATAGGACAATAACCATATCAGGTAAAAAGATCATTGGTGATCAACAAGCTTCAAACGACTCTTTGTGTATGTGTGCTGGTAATTCTCCAACGTCTCTTTCACACCACTATATAAAGGAGTGAAGACCTGCTAGTTGAAAAATACAATACAACAGACTTAAGCAATACACACACATACAAAAGCTAGACTCTCACAACAATTCAAAGTTCATACTCTGTTATTGTTTTGAATTTCAAAGTCACTTAGAATTTCTTAGCGAAGTCCATATTTTAGAAATTCTATAGTTTCAAGAGTCTTAAGAGTATGTAATTGATTTGTATTGTGAACACCACTGATTGTATATTAAGTGTTCAAACTCAAACAATTTTCTATGTAAATCTGTTTGATTGTAGGTTTCTTGCTTGTGTGCTTGAGCATTAGAAGTCTCTTGCAGTTGTGCTTGAGCATTGGAATTCTCTTGCTTGTGTGCTTGAGCATAGGAAATCTCTTGAAGTTGTGCTTGAGTTACTTGAAGTCTCATACTAGTTGTAGTATTGAGCAATTGTAATTTGAGATTACATTTTTAGTGATCTCTCCTTGGAAGTGCAAGGGGGACAGGACTACTTCCGGTTTTTGGAAGGAACCTGTATAATTGCTTTGTGTCTTTCTTCTCTCTCTCTCTGTTTTTATCCGCTGCATCTTAGATTCTGATTATCACTTCAGAAGCTGAACTCTATCTGCTTCTGAACAGTGACTTCAGTAGGAGAAAACGAAGAAAAAGCAAACACAATTCAACCCCCCTTCTTGTGTTTTTCTCACCTTCAACGTTCTCTACTGAGCTTTTATATACAGGTGCGCTAACTTGAGACAATAGCCAAACAGACTTATAGGAATTGCATAAGATTATTTGGACTATCTTACCTTGCTATTTCTCCCCCCTTACCTTGTTATTTGGACTATCTTTTCTAAGATTATGTGTCTTCTTCCATGGCTCCTCGTCAAGCTTCAACTTCTCGGTCCAATTATGATACCGATATTGTCTACTTTGTTCGTCCCATAGAAGGTCCCCATTCTTTGGCTATTTATCCGAAGCTTAATGGATCCAATTACCTTGCTTGGAGTTGTTCCATGCAACGTGCCTTAGGAGCAAAGAACAAGCTAGTTTTCATTGATTGTTCTATGCCAATTCCTGACCTAGTTGATCTTAATCTCAATGCTTGGGAACATTGCAATCACCTTTTGCATTCTTGGATTCATAATTTTGTTTCTGAATCCATAGCTCAAACTATAGTATTTCATGACACAACATTTTTTGCTTGGGAAGGTTTGAAGGAATGTTTTGGTAAAGTTGACTTTATTTGTATCTCCTCTTTTAGATTTGCTATCCTTAATCACAAACAAGGTATCAAATTTTTCTTAGAATAATTCTATGAAATGAGGTCTCTTTGGGATGATTTTAATTCCAATAGACCTATTCCAAATTCCACTTGTATTCATCATTGTAGATGTGATTTTGTTCGTGCTGCTAAGAATTACATAACAAAGGATCAAATCATTCAGTTTTTTACTAGTTCGAGCGATTCTTTCTCTATGGTTAGACTCAAATCCTTCTTATGGATCATTTACAATCCATTAACAAGGTATATTCTTTAGTTGTTCGGGAAGAAAGTAAAAATGTTGTGATTTCTACTCTTGTTAATGTTGATGACTCAAGCATCTCCATTAATAATTATGATTTAAGAAGGTTTCAGAATCGTGGCAAAGGTTCTACTAGTAATGGTACCAATAAAAATGGTTCTCGGTATTGTACCTTCTGCAATCATCATAACCACACAATTTAATTTTTTTACTAGAAGCATGGCCATCCCAATCTTAGCAAAGCAAGTTCGTCTATTAATGTTGTGACATTGAAGTTTATGAAGCAAGTAAACCTATTTACTCTCCTTAGCATCTCCTTCCATTGGACCTGTCTCCAATCATATCAATACTTCCTTTTCTCTAGGTCATTCATCTAGTGATGTTTCTCAGACAGGTATTCGTAGTGTTATCTCTTGTTTTATTAGTGCTACTATTGATTATTGGCTTTTTAGATTTTGGTGCAAATAACCATTTTTTTCCTTTACTATCTAGTTTTACTTTAGTTTATAAAATTAGACCTATCAGTGTTGATCTACCAAATGGTTCATCTATTTTAGTTCAACATGCTGGTAACATTTTTTTTCTTCAAAATCATTTCTCACAAGGTCTTATATTCTACAACTTTCAAACTCAATCTCATTTCAGTTTCAAAGTTATGCAAATCACTTTCTTGTTTAGTGCAATTTACATCAGATAGTTGTATTATTCAGGATTTGAATACCAGGAAGATGATTGGTTTGGGTGCTAATTTGAATAGCTTATACAGATTGGTGGTGAATGCTTTTACTCCAAGTCATGCCTCTTTTCATTGTTCCAATAAAATTGTATCAACATTTTGTAATTTTACTTCTATTTCTTCTTGCAATGCAAGTCTAAACTATGCCTTATGGCATTTTAGACTAGGTCATCTCTCTCATAAGAGATTTTCTGAGATGCATACTATGTACCCTTATATTTCTTGTGATAATAAAGCTACTTGTGATGTATGTTATTTTTCTAAGCAAAAGAAATTACCCTTTTCCTTCAGCCCCTCTAATGCTCTTTCCTAATTTGAGCTTTTACATTTTGATATTTGGGGTCCAATTGTTATTCCTTTTGTGCATAATCACCAATATTTCTTAACTATTTTAGATTATTTCAGTAGGTTTTTGTGGACTATTTTACTCAAGAACAAGTCTGAAGTTTGTAATCATGTTAAGAAATTCATTCAAATGATTGAAACACATCATAATATTGTCCCTAAAACTGTTAGATCTGACAACGACTCTGAGTTTCTTCTCACCGACTTTTATGCTTCTAAAAGTATCATACATCATTGATCTTGTGTTCACCTACAAGTTCATCTTATGTTCATCATTGGATATAAATATCATAAGACTAATGATGCATGAATATATGACACACTATGCACATGTACAACAACAAACTCACCATCATTTTCACCTTCATTAAGTATACATGCAATCACCAACAATATCACCATCATTAGGATGTAATAATTCAACAACACCATTCATCATCATCATAAACAACATTCAACTCAAGATTCATTAAGAGCAAAAATCACATTAAATACCAAAGATTGAATATTATTCAAGTCTCAACATTCCACATATTAGACACCCAATCATCATCAATTCATTCTCATTCTATCATAAAAACATTAATTCAAAGTCTCCTACAAGTTATACATCCATAAAACATTAGTTTGACAAAGTTCGTCTAAGTTTATGAAAACTAGCATTTTCCGACAAATTTTCCAAAACCAAAGTAAACAAATTCAAACGCCTCAACCGAGTATACACGCAATTCACATATAAGTGCAGTAAAGTGTACACATACGTTTCATAGGCTAAAGCCGACAATTACTCAAAATTCCCAAGTTCGTATCGTTTCTTTCATTTCCCCAAGTTAATCAACAAACAAGCAAACAAGTTTGAATGCCTCAACTAAGCATACACACAAGTCACATATGAGTGCAGTAGTGTATACATATACGTCTCATAGGCCAATTCACTTCAATCCCAAAGTTTCACAAAGTTCGTACAATTTCGCCGTTTTTCATAGAATACAAATTTTCGAGGCAAAACTAAGTTAAAGTTCATGATTCCCATCCAAAATATTTTTATAAATCAAAACAATACTAGATAACCCTAGTCCTACTCTTTTCCTTTGAGAAATCGAGTTTTCCGAAATTTCATATTCTTGAACAATTTTCAAAAGTTTAAGATATGATTTCACAAAACCAAGTTCAATCAAATTCAATTGATGTTTCCAAAGGTTTAAAAGGTTTAAATACAGGTAATCACATCAAAATAATCAGTTTGGGTGGTACGGATCGATCCCCATAGGCCGGGACACCCAAAACAAAGGATTATGTTCCTATGCATCTCGCCCAGCGAGCTCCATCTCGCCAAGCAAGTTACACCAGAACAGGTTGCCCTGTTTTGGTTGTTCCCTCTCGGGAACTTCCAATTTTTCACATCAAAACCCCAATTTTGATCCCCTTGACCCCAAATTCGACCCCAAAACTTATACTCGTGATTGCAAACATAAAAAGGCATTCAAAACAACAACAAACATCGGATTATAATACCAATTCATCTCAAAATCATCATCTAGTTCATTTTCACCAACAACCACCATATTTTATCATTTTTCATTCACACTTCAAAACAACCACACCAATTCAATCCCCATCAACACATAAACATAAACAAACATTAATGAAGTGAATTTAAACATGTTTCAACAACAATCATACACCAATTCATGAATTTCACTCAAATAGTCAAAAATCATAAAAACAACTCAACAACAACAACAACTATGAAGTTTAAGCTATTAACACAACAAATTCATGAATTTTATCATACCCACAATTTCACATGAAAATGGAGAACGAATTTTATTATTTAAGATCACAAAAAGTCACAATTATAATAAAAGCAGTTAAATCCATAAGTAGAAAAAGTGATTATAGCTTAATTAGTGAAAAAGAGACTATCCTCCTTACCTCTATTCTTCAAGAATTCAATTCCTAACTTCAATTTAGCTCCTGGCCACCAACCCCAAGTTCTCTCTCTCTAGTTCTTCTTTGCTCTTCAAGATCCCCTTTCTCTCTCTACCTCTATCTTAAAATGTTTTGTGAAAGTGAGTAAATGAAGGTAATGACATAATTTCTCATAAGACTAGTGTTTATATAGTTACCACAAATGGGCTCAAACCCTAATTGTCTTAATGGGCTCAATATTCTTACCAACTAATTCACAGAGTTACTACTCACTTAACCGTCAAATAACAAATAATTACCGTTTCTAAATAATTACCACAACTCACTAGTAACTTAGTAAAAATAATTATTCCCACTTAGAACACTAAAATAATTCTCGTAACCAAAATACTGGGAAGATAATAATAATATTAATAATAATAATAAGGAAATAGCTAATATAGGTTAGTAGTATGCGTGGGACTAAAATCTAAATATAAGTATGTGTTCATTAATAAAGGTCATGAGAATAATTGAATTATGTATACATGCTTATCATTATCTATTTTATTGAACGATCATTGTTAAGACTTAATATATATAAATTTATAGTTAGTAAAGGAATGGCATGAGTGGATGATACTAATTTTTTTTTTTGAAGGTCTCGTGTTCCATAAAGATTTAATAGAAGATATATAAGCTTTTAATTTAATGACGTGAAATAAAAAATAAAAATAGTAACATATAGTAATCAAGTTTGTCAATACTTCAATCTCTTACCATTTAACTTTTACGAGACATGAGTAGCACATGGGGATATATAAAAGTTATGTTATCTACTCTATTAATTTCCTTCTTTGAACGGTGCCTGAGTTTTAGCAAGACAAGATTTGGTGATATAACTTCCCACTATTAGGCCACTGTTGATTTTAGGCATAGTTCTCCCATACTAGAGAATATAGAGTTGCAAGTTAAGTCCCTAGTTCGTGGTCATTGTTCGTAGGCCATTTTGAGTGCTTTGTTCGAGGGCCAAGGCTGTTCGTGCAGATTAAAGTTTAATCAACATCATTATCAGGTGGGGGGAAGATCCAGTACACACCGGGACGGTTAGCGTAAAATAGTACTTTTAATATGCATAGGGTGACCTAAGCCCTACAATAGGTTGAATGGCTAGCGGCACCTTAATGTCATTTAGTGACTCTTCGGAGTGAAGCTAATTGGTGTTTAGGCTGTCGAGGGTCTGTTCGCTAATATGATTATTTTATAATTGAGAATAATTGTTATATTTATTTTATGTGTGCTATGCGTACTTTAGTAACATGCTTTAGGATAACCTTTATTATATTATTTGTCATATCCTTTTCTTGACAGTGTGATATATGTTTGCTATATTTTGGGTATTTGTTATGCTATATGTATAACTCAATTTTGCGGTTGCTAGTGTTAGTCGGTTTGAGTGAGAATATTGATGACCATATTACTATTGATGGGATTTAGGATATTGAGAGATTAATGGTACTCAACCAAGATGGTGAGATTGTGCTCTGAGTGAGCGAGGTACCGATAGGAGAAAATTGTTATAATTGAGAGACTCATATAGTTTGCATCTTTGTTTTAAAGACCACTGTCGTGTGGTATGGGACACACGAGGTCAATCATCCTGACCGAGCACTAGAGTGTATTTATATTCGCGCGGATGGAATGACGCTTAGGATTGGGTCATTCTGATCGATTAATGGTGGGATGAGGACTTATAACATCTAGACTCCATGTGTAGTCAGGTGGCGCTTGCTACGTGTTAGTGGGAGCGTTGGTGGCATTAGGATCGGCCGTGTCAACATATAGTTCAGGTTGTATCAGATTAGTAAGGATGATCCAAGTGTTTGTGAGGTTGCTATGATTGCTAGTATGTGTGTGGCATGTTATCTGTCTATTTTACACTTCTTTCCCACTTTATATATGTATGTGAATCTTACCCCCTTTGTACTTTTTCTTGTGTGTTGTTTACATATGTTTTAGATCAACCTGACGAGGAGTTCGTAGCAGACGATCGTGTATTCCCTTCCAATGTTCATGTAGAAGACGCCACAGGCTTCGACACAGAGTGACGTAGAGACTTGTTTCTTGTAGCCAGTGTGTTAGTCTTTTGGGTTATTATTAAGGATGACTGTACTAATGATATTTGATCACTTTTATCACGTGGTATCCTGGCTCGGATCCACAAACACATTTGATGCTTAAAATAAGATGCATTACAAATATATTTATGTTCTTATAATTATGATTTAAATTAGTTGGTACTTTTTATGCCACTTAAATATTTACATCAAAAAATATAGGATAATCATTTATGGTTTCACATGATGAGAGAACGGGGTGTCTCATTCCCCTATTTTGGTTGTTCCCTCTCGGGAACCTCCAATTTTTCACACCAAAATCCCAATTTTGATCCTCTTGATCCTAAATTCGACCCTAAAACTTATACTCATGATTGCAAACATAAAAAGGCATTCAAAACAACAACAAACATCGGATTATAATACCAATTCATCTCAAAATCATCATCTAGTTCATTTTCACCAACAACCACCATTTTTTCTTATTTTTCATTCAAACTTCGAAACAACCACACCAATTCAAACCCCATCAACACATAAACATAAACAAACATTAATGAAGTGAATTTAAACATGTTTCAACAACAATCATACACCAATTCATGAATTTCACTCAAATAGTAAAAAATCATGAAAACAACTATGAAGTTTAAGCTATTAACACAACAAATTCATGAATTTTATCATACCCACAATTTCACATGAAAATGGAGCACAAATTTTATCCTAGTCTTCAAGAATTCAATTCCTAGCTTCAATTTACCTCCTAGCCACCAACCCCAAGTTCTCTCTCTCTCTCTAGTTTTTCTTTGCTCTTCAAGATCCCCTTTCTCTCTCTACCTCTATCTTAAAATGTTTTGTGAAAGTGAGTAAATGAAGGTAATGACCTAATTTCTCATAAGACTAGTGTTTATATAGTTACCACAAATGGGCTCAAACCCTAATTATCTTAATGGGCTCAATATTCTTACCAACTAATTCACAAAGTTACTACTCACTTAACCGTCAAATAACAAATAATTACCGTCTCTAAATAATTACCACAACTCATTAGTAACTTAGTAAAAATAATTATTCCCACTTAGAACACTAAAATAATTCTCGTAACCAAAATATTATTTTACCCTTGCTCACCAAATGATCAAAATACCCCTGAGTCTAAATTGACTAATATACTTTTCTTAAGCCAAAATCCACTAATCCCGAATAAAATACACACAGATACAAATAATCACATACAAGCACATATAAACACACATAATAATTAATTAAAATAATTCTAGCGAAAATCGGGTTGTTACAGTTTTATTCATGTTATCAATCTTTTTAAAGTTTTTGGTTCCATTTGTTATGCTTCTACTCTTTAATTTCACAGGTCAAAGATTGATCCTAGAGCAAGAAAATATATTTTCCTAGGATACAAGTCATGTTTTAAAGTCTTTGTTCTTTTTGACTTACACTCTAAAGAAATTTTCATTTCAAGAATTGTCACATTCCATGATCATATCTTACCTTATTCCTTTTCTTCTTCTTCAACTATCAAGGATTGTGTCCAGTTCATTATTTGTTCATGTCACTGAACATTCTCAGTCAGAAAAATCTGGGTCAACATCTCGTTCTCCTATACCTCCACCATATATTGATCCTCATAACAATGATCCTCTTACCAGGAAATCCTCCAGAGAGTACACATATTTTAAGTTTTGGAAGGCTGTTTTATCCTAGGGACGGCGAGGCAAGATTGAACTGTTGCACTTTTGAAGCAGAGCTGTGAATCGTCTTAAAGAAAGTGATCACCTAGTCCGCGACTCAGCCTAATAATTTTTCTAACAAATTATTTTTGTGTTTGCGTACTAATTTTTTCAGCAACAGCTTCAAGTGTACGAAAATTGTTCCAACAGGGGGACTATTGCATCATGAAGAAATAGAAGCATCCTAGTGCTAGTTATACAAATAACTTGTGGAACAATTTATCTAGACAATTAGTTATAACTAATATGGGGTGTATTGAATTGGGATTTCAAGAGATTTTAAAAGACATTTTATGGTAATAGGCTTCCTATAGAATACAAGCATTCTATCATAACTTTCTACACCTCTATGAACTCTATATAAGATGTAATTTACTATTTGATCAATTAATGAGAATCTATTTCATTCATTTCTTCATTCATCTTTCATAATAGAAAACACACAACATACAAAGAAACAAGCACATGCAGTTTTTGTTTCGTTCTAGAAAAAGATTTACGTGAAACTTGCTGATTTTATTAGTTTTATATCTGACACGTTTGTTGCATTCTTATAGTTTATTAAAATGAAATTCAACTCACAGATTTGAACTTATTTTTCTATTCAGTCACGTTATAGTTTCCTATGCCCGATGAGAATTAAATTATACAAAGGGTCTTCTTATATCCTTCAAGTTTTCTATTTTCAGATCTATCTGCATCTCTCATTCTAAATTAACCAAATGTTATTTAAAGTATCATTCAGTTTCTAAATAATAATTGAGGAGGAGCACACTCCAAGATTCGAAGTCAACACCATTAACCAACCCAAGTGGTTTATCATTTTTAAATATTATACCTCTAATTAAGACTATAATTGATAAAGTATTTATGATAATGATGAACAAAATAATACTTAATAAAGTTAATTTGATATAACATAGAGTACATGTTTCAATTCCCCAAATTTCTCTACTCATTTTTATAAAATAATCAAATGTGAAATTCATAATGCACAGGTTTTATTACACAGATTATACAATAAAGTTGGGCAAGTCTTGATTTGTGGGGACTACGGTTCTTATGAGAATGACAGAAATTGGTGAGAGCCTTTGTTCTCCTTTAAATGGTCAGTTCAATGAAGTTGATTCTGTTAGCAATGTAACCCCATTTTCCAAATCTGGATTCATTAGTAAGATTTGGTTTTGGTGGTTGAATCCATTGATGAAAAGGGGTCAAGAAAAGACGCTTCTCGATGAGGAAATCCCAGAGTTAAGAGAGTCCGAGCGAGCAGAAAGTTGTTATTTTTCGTTTGTAGAACAGTTAAACAAACAAAATCAACACGAACCATCATCACATTCGTCCGTTTTATGGACAATAATTGCGTGCCACCAAAGAGAGATTTTGATAACAGGATTCTTTGCTTTGCTCAAGGTACTCACTCTATCTTCTGGTCCTTTACTTCTGAATGAGTTTATATTGGTTGCTGAAGGCAACAAAAGTTTTGAATATGAAGGTTATGTATTGGCAATATCACTCTTCTTTATAAAGATCGTAGAATCCTTATCACAGCGACAATGGTATTTCCGAAGTAGGCTTATAGGGATGAAGGTTAGATCACTACTTACTGCTGTCATTCATAAAAAAATATTAAGGCTATCCAATTCTGCTAGATTAGTTCACTCTAGTGGTGAGATAATGAATTATATGACTGTGGATGCTTATAGAGTTGGAGAATTTCCATTTTGGTTTCACAAGACTTGGACAACAATTCTTCAACTGTGTATTGCATTAGTGATTCTTTTTCGTGCAATTGGACTAGCAACCATAGCTTCATTGGTAGTGATAATTCTCACCGTGCTTTGCAACACTCCGCTAGCAAAGTTACAACACAAGTTTCAGAGCAAACTAATGGTGGCGCAAGATGAGAGATTAAAAGCGAGTTCTGAGGCTCTTGTGAATATGAAAGTGTTGAAGCTATATGGTTGGGAAACCCATTTTAAAAATGCCATATATTACCTAAGAAATTTGGAACTCAAGTTGTTATATGCAGTGCAATTAAGAAGAACATACCTTGTCTTTCTTTTTTGGACCTCACCGATGTTGGTGTCTTCGGCTTCTTTTCTGGTCTGTTACTTCTTGAAAGTTCCTTTGCATGCAAGTAATGTTTTCACTTTTGTGGCAACATTGCGCCTTGTTCAAGATCCTATTACAGGTATTCCAGATGTTATTGCGGTGATCATTCAAGCAAAAGTTGCATTTGATAGGATTGTTAATTTTCTCCAATCACAAGAACTGCAAAGTGAAAATTTTAAGAACCGATGCTTAAATGATAATCTTAAAGGCTCAGTCTTTATCAAATCTGCTGACTTTTCATGGGAAGGTAATGCAATAAAGCCAACACTAAGAAGCATAAATTTGGACGTTAAACATGGACAAAGGGTGGCTATTTGTGGCGAAGTTGGCTCAGGAAAATCAACCCTCTTAGCAACAATTCTTGGAGAAGTTTCTAATACAAAAGGAGATGTAAGTTTTTATTCCCATACCGATCATACAATAAACTACTAAATCGTGTAATCTCTTATTGGTTATAATTTAAATAATATTCCTATTTTGATGTCGCAAATTCAACACAATAAATGTCTTTTCCCACAAATACACCATGATGTCCTATCATATAAATTCAGCTGTACCGTAGTGAATTTTACGAGACCTTTATTTCAAGTATCATATTAATGGGATTTTGATTCTCTATTCTGAATTACAGATTGAAGTTCATGGGAAGTTTGCATATGTTTCTCAAACATCATGGATACAAACAGGTACAATACGGGAAAATATTTTGTTTGGATCCGAATTGGATGATCAAAGATACGAAGAAACACTTGAAAGGTCTTCACTGATAAAGGACATTGAGTTACTTCCCTATGGTGACCTCACTGAAATAGGTGAGAGAGGAGTTAATTTAAGTGGAGGTCAAAAACAACGAATTCAACTTGCTCGTGCTCTTTATCAAAATGCTGATTTATATCTATTGGATGATCCATTTAGTGCTGTTGATGCGCATACTGCAAAAAAATTGTTCAATGTAATGATATCTTTTCACATAATACTTTTACATGTCTAGTATAATTTTTTTTTATTGAACACAAGACACTTTGATACTGGCAGGAATACATCATGGAAGGACTCAAAGGGAAAACTGTCTTACTTGTGACTCATCAAGTCGACTTCCTCCCAGCATTTGATTACATTTTGGTAAGTACTCCACTTTTTACATCTATGATTATTAAATTCAACCTGAAACACACTCCTATAACATTTAAATCTCACTCCTATGTAGATCAATTATTAATAACATTTATTTATAGTTGATGTCAGATGGCGTAATCCTACAAGCTGGTTCATATCACGATCTACTGACCTCAAGTACAGAATTCCAAGGCCTTGTCAATGCTCACAAAAACACATCTGGTTCTGACCAGCTTATGAATGCCACTTTTTCACAGAGACATTCAACTTCTATAAAGATTACACAAGCTTTAGTGGAGAAGCGATTCACAGCACCAAATGGAAAACAATTAATCAAGCAAGAAGAAAGAGAAAGAGGAGACGTAGGATTGAGGCCTTACTTACAATATATGAATCAGATGAAAGGCTATATATACTTCTCTGTGGCTTCCCTTTGTCACCTTACTTTTGTTGTCTGTCAAATATTGCAAAACTCATGGTTAGCGGCAAATGTTGACAATCCTCGTGTCAGCACGTCGCAATTGATTTTAGTTTATTTCCTTATTGGGGTTTCTTCAACATTTTTCTTACTGATCAGAAGTCTACTTTTGGTTGCTTTGGGTCTTCAATCATCGAAGTATTTATTTTCACAGTTGATGAACTCCCTCTTTCGTGCACCTATGTCCTTTTATGATTCTACACCATCAGGAAGGATACTTAGTAGGGTGAGTCTGATAAACAGTTATTTTCCTTCCTATGAAATGTATCGAAATAAATAGTATTTTAACCGTTTTCATTGTTTAGGTCTCATCTGATCTGAGCATTATGGATATTGACATCCCATTCAGCCTCACTTTTGCAGTGGCAGGAACTCTAGTTTTTTATTCCAGTCTAACAGTTTTGGCAGTTGTCACTTGGCAAGTCTTGGTTCTTGCTATTCCAATGGTTTATGTTGCAATTTACTTGCAGGTAATGGACAGATTCTTCTTCGAATTACATTGTAATTGTGAAATAATATTTAGAAAGTATATGCACATGAAATAATATTTTTTAGGTAACTTTTAAATAATTTTTGTTATAAGTTAAGCCTTTTTTGGTTGGAAAGGAAATACACTAAGGTATTTTTTTTGTGTTTAAGCAGCGATACTACTTTGCCTTAGCAAAAGAAGTAATGAGGATAAATGGCACAACAAAATCTTCCATAGCTAATCATGTAGCTGAAACGGTTGCTGGATCTATGACAATAAGGGCTTTTAAGAAGGAGGGTCGTTCTTTTGAGAAGAACCTTGGTCTAATTGATTTTAATGCTAGTGCTTTTTTCCATAGTTTTGCTTCAAATGAGTGGTTGATCCAACGGTTAGAAACAATCAGTGCAGTCGTTCTCACCACAGCAACACTTTGCATAGTTATGCTACCCTCTGGAACTTTCACCTCAGGTGAGAATTTGGTCATTGTCATCTCGGAAATTACACTCTTTGAGTACTCTAATTATTCTAAAATTATTATTTTTCTTACCCTAAAACAATAACATCGTCTATCTTGATGCAAGTTTCTAAATTCCAACACCATTCATTCCAGGAATTATTGGCATGGCTCTATCTTATGGCCTTTCACTAAATGCGTCATTAGTATTTTCAATTCAAAATCAATGCACTCTTGCAAATAACATAATATCAGTAGAGAGGTTAAATCAATATATGCATATAGAAAGTGAGGCGGAAGAAATAGTAGAAGAAAATCGTCCTCCTTCGAATTGGCCAGTTGCAGGCAAAGTAGAAATAAACGACTTGAAGGTAGTTTTTACTTATTTTCAAAATGTGACCCATGATATTCAGAAAAAATACAGCTTAAATAAACCGCATAATGTGTTTGTTCATACCATGTCAGATTCGATACAGACCTGACCGACCACTAGTCCTTCACGGGATCACATGCACATTCAAAGCAGGGCACAAGATTGGTATTGTCGGAAGAACAGGCAGTGGAAAATCCACTCTAATCAGTGCCTTATTTCGTCTTGTCGAACCAGCAGGAGGAAAAATTATAGTTGATGGAATAGACATATCATCTTTTGGTCTTCATGATTTGAGGTCACGTTTTGGAATTATACCTCAGGAGCCTACCCTTTTTAATGGGACAGTAAGATATAATTTGGACCCTTTATCTCAACACACTGATCAAAAGATATGGGAGGTAAAATATGATAAAATTCATTAATATTACTTTTTACTAAAAAATGTAAACTAATTCTTGCTCAATATGAAGGTTCTTGGGAAGTGTCAGTTGCGAGAAGTTGTCCAAGGAAAAGAAGAGGGTTTAAACTCATCAGGTACACTTTCAAGTTTCATATAGCTATGATGGAAAAACTTTTTCTCCGAGTTAGTAATGAGCCGTGAAAGTTGTTAACCAGTTGTTGAAGATGGATCAAATTGGAGCATGGGACAAAGGCAGTTATTTTGTTTGGGGCGTGCTCTTTTGAGGCGAAGTAGGATATTGGTGTTGGACGAAGCAACTGCTTCAATTGATAATTCAACTGATCTTATTCTTCAAAAAACCATTAGGGCTGAGTTTGCAGATTGTACGGTGATCACAGTAGCACACAGGATACCAACGGTAATGGATTGCACTATGGTTCTTGCTATAAGTGATGGTGAGTTCTTTTTCTTCAGTTTTTTTGTCCCTTTATCTCATATAAAAAACACTTTCAGACTAATCCATAAACATTTTTTATATTGATGATAAATAATTTTTTGTTGATATGTATGGAAAAGGTAAGAGTGCAAAGTGCATAAAATGTCTTGTATATCACATAAATGATAGCATGTAAAATGTATGGTACTTGACTTTCACATTTGAAATCATGAAAAAGAAAAGGTTAAGAATATGTTTTTTCTTACTTGATTTTTTTCAAAGAAAGGAAAGTCTCTGACCGTACTTTCAGGAAAACTGGCGGAGTATGACAAGCCAACAAACTTGATGAAGAGAGAAGAATCATTGTTCAGGAAGCTTGTTAAAGAATACTGGTCACATTTTCAGTCCGCAGAATCGCATTGATGCGAACAATGATTTCATTTATGTCAGAAATATTCTCTCTCTTTTCCTCTCTTGTACAAGCAATAAGTCCAGAATTTTAGTAGGATGTAAAATGTGTTATGTTGTGATACTTGAGAGATGAGAAAGAAATGAGCAGAATGAAAAGAAAAGGTGATCAAACGTACCATCTCTAGAATGATAATATGAACTTCATTGAAAGACTTTTTCGTGTTATAAGGGTTACAAAGAGAATATATAGTAAAAGCTCCTATGAAGGCTGAACACCTTCATAGGTAGCACCAATTGGCCAACTAAACCTAGATTTTCCGTTTGTGACCATAAGGAATCAACTAACAATGCCGATATTGTTAGGCTGAACACCTTTACCTGGATTCAAACCGGGACCTCAAAGTTGTGTGTGAGTTTAGGTGGTAGTGTTATCGCTTAGTCTACAAATGAAACAAAGAAAAAACTAATCCTACGTCTCTGTTGATTCTGTTTTCCTGTTTCTTTGGTCCAGCTGATTTTCTAACTGGTTCATAAACCTTCACAATGCTGCTAAACTCTTTGCTCTAAAAGCTTTGTAGAAATTAGTCACAAAATAAATTTTTACATGGATTTTTCATCGAAGAGTGTACGTGGCAGTATATAGATCATAAAAAAAGAAAATTCAATCTCCAGTGGTACATTTGATGTTCGCATAATCTTAAAAATATGATGTGCTTTTAAAAGTGTGATGACCCGTGCAATGTACATGATATATATGGAATACAATTGTGGCTTATCACGAGATTTAAGTGACGTGTGCACCCCACCAATAGCGTATGATAAGTTATATAAAGCGTATGTAAGTTTCAAAATAGCGGCCATCCCACTATCCACCATCTTCTTAGTCGTTATAGCACTTATGGGGTCGGCTGCTACGCTCTACTATTCGTGAATGATAACTCTGATACATCCCTTTTCACTGTATTCAATTGCTCATGTTTTAAACCATAATAGTCAAATACCACAAAACACATAAAATAAGGGAAGCCCGGTGCACAAAACTCTTGCATACACAAGATCAAGTAAGGGGTCTTTAATAAGAATAAGCAAATTATCAAATAAAAATTGGACTGTAATCCTTTATGTGTAAACAGAAACATAAAACATCTAATAAAAATTGAAAACCATCAAAGTAAAATTTCTCAAGAACCTTCCAATATAAATTACATTTTTTTTCCTGTTATCCCTCCGATTCAAAAGGTGAGTGGGCCCTGGTAATTCGGAGTTCGTTCGAAGGTAAGTAAAGTCTGATCAAGAACTGTTGCATCTAGTAATCAAAATCAATTTCTCCTGAACAATTTTTCCTTTTCTGAAACTTATGAACTACAATATTCACGATTGCATGTAAGTTAACCTTTGTTTTAACATTAAATCTTCTAGAATACAATGTATCTATTCCTCCCACAACATGAATTATGTAGAGTTGTTACATATACCTTTCAATTTCTGTAATACACAATCATTATTTATGTGCTTTTGTTCCCAACCGTTTCTCCAAAATCATTTACCTTTCCTCTAAATCAAAGGCTGCATATTTATACATTTACTTAATTTTGATGGCTTTAACTCATCATCATTTGCATTAACATCTTAATAAAGTGTTACATATTGAAAAAGGAAAATTTGATGTTGTTTATTTTCTTATTCGATGTGTAATACCATGCTTCTTTTTTTTATAGAAAAGTTTAGGTGAGTTGCGCTGCGAAGTTTACTAGAATTAGGACATGCAGGTCACAAAGTTCAAAAGCGCGGTTATATTAACAAATCACCCACCAAAGAGGTTTTCATGTTGACAATGAGAGTTCGGCCCACGACCTTGTGGGTGAGTCAGGGTATGTTTGGTTTTCCGTGTGCAGCCTTTGGATTGTGCTCCAAGCTAGTGCAGGTTTTTGCATGTAGCTCTAGATTCATTCTTCTTTTGGTCAATAGGAGTGATAAATACTACACGAAACACACACATAAATGGGAGATCATAGGTTTGAATCCAAGAAATCACAAATATCCGACTTAACAAATTTGGTTTCTTGCATGAAGTTTATCTCTATTTCCATGACAAAAAAAAAGGGCTTAAAGGACTATGATATTGTCTTATATTCTATTATTTTGTTAGGCTAGTAGTTTGATAGTTTCTCATAGGAACCATATAGTCTTAACACTAAAACGAAATGAGTTTTTTTTTTTTGAAGGAAAAATGAAATTAGTATTGATGCTTAAATATGATCTTATATCAGATGAATGATATTATAGTATATTCAATTGAAAAACTATACACTTTAACACAAGACATTTTATGTTACTTTTCAGTGGCCTTATTCATAAATTCACAAACCCTATTTTCATTGGCCTTATTGATGGGCATAATTTCACTTCACTATCATTTCCCAGGTCTCTCACGAATTATGCTAACAGAACACATTGTACATCCTGCTTATTTTCATAATTTATTGCTAACACAAGAGAACAAGAAAATAATGGTAGCATCAATGCAAATCTCCAGACTGAGAATGAGACCAATATTCCTTTAAAAGCTTCCTAAACATTGATTCTTCTCTCTTCATCAAGTTCATTGGCTTGTCATACTCCGCCAATTTTCCTGTAAACATAGTCATTGTCTTTCTTTTCTTTGAAGTAAAAAAAAAAATCTGATCGAACATATTCTTTTTCATCAAACCATATCATCTCCCCAACAACAAACATTGATTTTGGCGTGTGCCGGAAGTATGTATGAGATAAGCTTAATTATTTTCGAAGACATAAGAAATTTCCCATGTAGTTTTGGATTAGCCTTAGATAGAGGGACAAAAACTCAAAAAGCAACTTACCATCACCGATGGAAAGAACCATAGTGCAGTCCATCACAGTTGGTATCCTGTGAGCTACTGTGATCACCGTACAATCTGCAAACTCAGTTCTAACAGTTTTCTGCAGAATCAGATCGGTTGAGTTATCAATTGACGCAGCTGCTTCATCAAGTATCAATATTCAACTTCTTCTTAAAAGCGCACGCCCCAAACAGAATAATTGCCTTTGTCCCATGCTCCAGTTTGATCCATCGTCAACAACTGCACAGCAATTTTTCACTATTTATAAAATAACTGAAGACAAAATCACCAAGACCAAGGAAATACATTCAAAAGATAAATACTTTTTCGTAAATAGAGCTATAGATGGAGTTTCAATAATCAATACACTTAATTAAAGAGTATATTTTAGTATGAAAGAACCTTAATGAAGGCCAATAGATAAGATAAATATTAACCATGAAAGTGTACCTGAGGAGTTTAAGCCCTCGCCTTTCTCTTGGACAACTTCTCGCAATTGACACTTCCCAAGAACCTTCATATTGTAAGAGACTTATTCTACATTTTCTATACTAAGAAAAGTTATATATAATGTAGTATATCTTACCTCCCATATCTCTTGATCATTGTGTTGAGATAAAGGGTCCAAGTTAAATCTTACTGTCCCATTAAAAAGCATAGGATCTTGATGAGATATCTATACCATCAACTACAACTTTTCCTTCTGATGGTTCCACAAGACGAAATAAAGCACTAATAAGAGTGGATTTCCCACGGCCTGTTCTTCCAACAATACCAATCTTGTGACCTGCTTCAAATGTGCATGTGATCCCGTGAAGTACAAGTGGTCCATCAGGCATATATCGTATCTAACATGGTACAATCAAACAAATTATGTACGATATTTCAACTCCTACTATTTTCTATACATTATGTTTTACAAATTTAAAATAAAGTCCCAATTACCTTCAAGTCATTTATTTCGACTTTTCCTGCAATTGGCCAATTCAAAGGTGGACGCTTTCCTTCAATTATTTCTTGGGCCGCACTTTGTATATTCATATATTGATTTAGCCTATCTACTGATATTATATGATTTGCAAGAGTGCATTGAATTTGAGTTGTATATACTAAGGAAGCATTTAGTGTAAGACCATAAGACAGAGCCATGCCAATAAATCCTGGAATGAAGGAAATGAAAATTTGGTTATTTTCATAAGGAGAGTTGATGATATTTTTTTGAGGATAAGAGAATATAATTACAATGACATTTCAGAGATGAAAATAACCAAATTTTCACCAGAAGTGAAAGTCCCCGGTGGAAGCATAACCATGCAAAGCGCTGTAGCGGCAAGAAGACTTGCACTTATTGTTTCTAACGGTAGGATCAACTACTCATTTGAGGCAAAATTATGAAAATATGCACTAGCATTAATGTCTATTAGATCAAGATTCTTCTCAAAAAAGCAATCTTCCTCCTCAAAAGCCCTTATCGTCACTGCTCCGGCAACAGTTTCAGCTACATGATTAGCTACATGGGATTTTGTTGTGCCACCTATCCGCATCACTTCTTTTGCTGCGGTGAAGTAGTATCTCTGCTTAAAACACAATAATGTTTTATGGTATTTTTTTCTGTTGTAATAGGATCGACGATATATTTGAAGAAAACGCATAACTTCTGTTTTATGGTATTAAAGAAAATCACTGTGTGAACAAGCCCGTTCTATTTTTTTATTTTTATTTTTATTTTTTTGAGTTGGTGAACAACTCATGTGAAGCACTGATACGTGAACAACTCATTTGGTCTCGTGTTGTACTCGATACGCTATCGATATGTATCAGCGGAGTTTTGAATGTATTTTTAAGAAATCCCTATTCTGTTCCATTTCTGCATCAGAAACACAGATTTTAGAATGCTATTTAATTTTTCCATCATATTTTTCTACACATGCATATTTACATTTTCTAAAGTTTTTTTTTTTTTGACAAAACATTTTCTAAAGTTGTAGTTTCACATTCTTAAATGCCGTTTCACCTTATAAATCTTAACTTCCCCTTTTCAGGTATTGTTTAGACGGACCTGTGATTTTTACGGATGAGGTTATTTGGTATTGTGTGGATTGCGAAGAAGAGGTAATAGACACAAATTATCCGGATCACGACACTTCAAATTCTTCAGATTCAAAAAATGAAGTTGATTCTAGTGACGAAGAATGTGTGAGACTGATGTTCATCCACAACCTATTGCTGATCCAATCTGGAGGTAAAAAATTTGTTTTTTTGTGATTTTTCTTGCTGTCTTTGTAATGAATATTTTGGTAGCTGCTACAGCGGAAGCATTGTCTAAAATTGAATTTTCTGTCCAATAGGAGAAGTTTGAAGGTTTACCACAAAAGCGAAGATAAAATCACAAGACTAATGGGACATTTGTCCACATTAGCATGCCCTAAAGTTCTTGAAGAGCCAAGACATATCCCTAATGTGCTATATGCAGAATTGCTTTAAAGATCAGCTGTGTGGCCAGAGAGTTTCAGGAAATTTGGAACAAATAATCTGAGCATTGGCCTTTATTTCTTTCCTCAGAATGAAAGGTGACATTTTGCACAACCTTGAGAACATGTTTGATTTGATACAAAGGATATGCACCGTTGGTGCGAACTAGATTTATACTGACATCCGGTAAAAACTCACTATTTTGTCACATCATTCCACTTTCATAACTGTATTTTAAAATGAATGGACGTCAGTATAATTAAGTTACACTGACAGTTATCTCCACTATTATTGAATGTGTTTATTGTTTTTTAGAAATATATATTTTGAAAATAAGAACCAATGTAGAAATAAGATATGATTATAACAATTCTATCAATGGTCATATTGAAACTAGGATTGACCAACTAGTTCATGAAATGATTTCCAATGACCTGGCCATAAGAACTTTCGTTGTAAAAGCCGAGCTTTTAATTTTCCCGTCTACTGTGCTCCCAAGCGAATATAAGAGTGAGTTACATTACATTATATGTGCTACTTCTTCATTTAAACTTCATTTTTTGTGAATTGGGTCTAAATTTTTGAGTTACTCATTTTGCAGGATTTCAATCAAAGTATTATTTGTGGGGAGTTTTTAAAAGAAAGCAATCACCATCCAAGATAAGTGATGTTGGTTCTTCTGGAAAGGATGCTAGTGTCTTACATGACAATAATCTTTTGAATAGTTTTTATAGTAACAAGTCTTGTGAATAGTTTTTAGGGCATATGTGCATCTAACCATAGTTATGTATGCTTCCTATAGTTTTATTTATCACCTTTTTGTTCAAATCTTTGTTAGAAGTTATTAGTTAATGCTTTGTTTAAGTCTTTGTTAGAAGTTACTAGTTAATGCTCATTTTGACAACTATATTTTAAGAGTTGTATGATAATTAAATATGTTTTTTTTACCAGTTAAAAGTATTTCAAAACAGTTTCCGTGAGCATAACTTAGTTAGTAGACATTACATTATTTTTTATTAATGATTCAGTTGTTAGAGACATCACATAATATATGGATGCACGGGGGTAGGAAGAGATCTTCTGCATTTTGTTATGATATGCCATTCGAGGATTTCAGTTGGAGACAGTTCAACTACAATTACCAAATTCCTCATGACAGCGGTCACCACTATGCTGATGACATGCACTTATCCGGTCACCACTATGCTGATGACATGTATTTGTCGCACCAGATGTCGGCACACTATGCTGATGACATGTACTTAACACATCAAAGGGCAGAACACTATGATGATATGAGATTTTTACCACATCAAGTTCCGGAACACTACGATAATGAGGTTTTTACCACACCGAATTATGGATCACTATGATGATATGAGGTTTTTACCACATCGAATTCCGGTTCACTATGATGATATGAGGTTTCTACCACATCGAAGTCCGGATCACTATGATGATACGAGATTTTTACCTCATCAAACGCCACCACACTATGCTGATAACTGACACTTAACACATCAAAGGCCAAAACACTATGCTGATAAGAGACCTTTACCACATCTAACACCCAAATATTTTGCTGATAAAAGGAACTTACCACATCAGAGGCCGAAACACTATGTTGATAAGAGGCACTTACCACATCCATTGCCGGAACACGATGCTGATAAGAGGCCTGCACTACATCAAACGCCCGAAGACTTTAATGATAAAATGATCTTACCACATCAAAAGCTAGAAGATCATGCTGATAAAATGCATGCACCACAACAAAAGCCGAAATATTGTGGTGATAAGAGGCATATGCGACAAAAAATGTCCGAAGACTTTGCTGATAATAGGATCTTACCACATCAAAAGACAGAAGACTATGCTAATAAAAGGGACTTACAACTTCAAAAGTCGGAAGATACATGTTCTGGTCTTGATGCAATAGCAGGAGCACCACTACAAAGTCCTATGACTTCTCAAAGTGACTTACGAACCAAAGTAGATGAAGGGAAAAAACATCGTGAGGTTCAGAATTGTGGTATGGAAGAATGTGCTGAGAAAGTGTGCTTGCCAAATCAAAAGCCAAAACCAATTGTTCCTGTTGTAACGACTGTTGAACGTGTACAATGTGAAATTTGTAATATTATGGTTTCTCTGAAGAGTTTGGAAGAGCATTATAATGGAAAGAGACATCGAAGAATGTTATGTGATCAATCAAAGAAACATAAAACTTCAAATGGAGAAGAGAGTAGACATATTCAAAATTCTCAAATGAATCTAGTAGTTCAAACACCTGACTTACCACACCAAACACCTGTAAACTATGCTGAAAAGAAGTGTTTACCACATCAAACTCCGGAAACAACTATTCCTGCTCTAACCACAATTGAACTTGTACATTGTGAAACTTGCGACGTTATGGTTCTTGTTCAGTGTTTGGAAGAGCATAATGGTGGAAAGAAACATCGAAGGATGTTATCAAAACCATGTGAGCAATCAACGAAAGATGGGAGCCCTGCTGAAGGTTCTAAAAGGAAAGTCAGAGATAAAACTGATGCAAAGGGTCATGTTTTTAAGAATGAGGTTGAAGAAACAACAGGAGGTAAGTAGATGAAGATGAATAATGGGATAAGAAGGCTTGTGAAATCATCAAAACCCGAGCTCAATGATCGGTCAAATTCAAATAAATCTTTAGTCCAAATACCTAAATTGGCACCAATCCCAGCTGAAGGATCTAGTTTTGAGCTAGAGTCTCAACATGTCTCACCCTCACTGTCTCAAGAGTCGAAAGGCAAAGAACATCACAAGTGTCAAAATACTACAGTGGAGAAGAATGATCAGCCACAATCAGGTCTAGTAGGGTTGAATGCCTCAGCAGAATCTATGAGTTGTGATTTTGCAGGAAACGCACCACCACTAGTCCCTGTGACTTCTACAGTATCCACACCAGAACCAGCAGCAGAGGGATTAAGTCTTGAACCGTCAATTCAGATCGATTTACAGACAGAAGTAGCAGAAGGCAAAGAACATCTTGAGGTTCATAATTATGGTGTGGAAGCAAATGATCAGCCACACTCAATTGCGATGGAGTTTCATGATCCTGCAGTTTCAATGGAGTTGCATGACCTTGCTGGTTCTATGATTAACAACCAAAATGAAGTTGTGAATTCTGATTCTGCAGCAATAGTTGTTGAACCACTTGCATCCGCACTGCAAGATGCAGTAGGGCCAAGTTTTGAACCCCTGACCGAAATAGTATATTATGAGAGCCAGAATCCTATTGCGGAAACAAATATAGAATTTCCAAATCAGATTCAATGGAGATTGACGCCAATTCAGAGTTCCGTACTGAAACTAAAACTGCGGATGAAAGTTCGCAAGTTGAAGAGGAGATGGATGTTCTCTCCGATGATTTGGGGAAAGTTCAGTTGCCTCAGGTTTTTCTTAATTCCCGATTTCCAATAACATCTCAAACAATACTGTGTTTTCTTCGTAAAATATGTGTTTTTTTTTGTTAAAACTTTGGCTACTTGTTTCAGGTATCTGCTTGTCTTAAGTGTGGTGATGAAGGCTTTGAAGAGACGTTGGTATCTTCATAATATACAAACATGAAGCATGTTTTAGACCTCCAATACAAACATGATTTAGATGCATATTACTGTATTGTAATATATTGTATGTCCATCTTTTCGATGCGTCTCTTCTGTAAGAGAAAATTGTTGTGTGAATACCAACGTTCTCTTTGTTTCAGTTTATAAGCAACTAGTTTGTATTAATAATAATATAATATCATGACCTTCCATTTCTTCATCATAAGCATAATAATTTTAGCATGCTATTTTTTTTCCATCATGCTTTACTAAACACAGCTTTTGCAATTTCTAGAGTTTCCACATTCTTAAATATCTACAAAAGTACTAACACAGACACGTACACTAGACACAACAATACAGGTTGAAAAAATAAAATAATTAAATTTAACCACATGTATCGGTGTTGTGTTTTGGTGCTGCATAGATATATACCTTACGGACTTATACAACTTAACATCCCCTTTTCAGGTATTGTTTAGACGGGCCTGTGATTTTTACAGATGAGGTTATTTGGTTTTGTGAGGATTGTAAAGAGGCAGTAGACAAAAATTGTTCTGAAAGTGAGACTGCAGATTCAGAAAACGGTAAAGTTGATGTCAGTGAGGAATGTGTGGCTGTTTCTGATCCACAACCTATTGTTGATCCAATCTGGACATGAGATTTTTATATTTTTGTGACTTCTGTTCCCGGCTTTTGGAAATAATGAATTTTGTAACTGCTACGGCGAAAGCATTGTCTAAAGTTGAATTTTCTGTCCGATAGCGGAAGTTTGCAGGTTTTCTACAGAAACAATAATAAAATCACAAGACTGATGGGGCATTTGTCCACTTTAGCATGCCCTAAAGTTCTTGAGGAGACAAGACATCTCCCCTAATGTGCTATATGCAGGAATTGCTTCAAAGATCAGCTATGTGGCCAGAGAGTTTCAGGAAATTTGGAACAAATAATCTGAGCATTGACCTTTATTTCTTTCCTCAGAATGAAAGATGACATTTTGCAAAAACTTCAGAACATGTTTGATTTGATAATAAATTATTTTCTATTTTCTTATTTCAAAATTGATTAAAGTTATGCCACCCAAAATATGTTTCACATGTTCCATTCATTCTTCTATTGTAACCATTTCCATGTAAATTCCAATATTATTTATCAGCATACTGACCTTCTCTCTCACTGGTAAATGATTATTTCACTTAGTGTCCAAATTCAATTGATGGTTATCAATCCATCCACTTTAATACAAATTCACAAGCCATGACTTACTCTTATGTTTTTGGCTTACAAAATTGAAAACTATGACTTCTACCTGTACTTGGATCACAGATGGTGGCTAAGGGATGGAATCTCAGAACCTTTAATGCACTCATTTAAAGAATGAATTTTAAAACCAGTCTCCATATCCTTAGTCTCTTGTTTTTTATAGCAGAGATGAGTGTACTTGTCATAACTCATCAGTGTGGATTGCATCCAATGCTAAGGTATGTTTCCTCTAAAAAATGAGTTCAACATGAATGAAATAATGTTTGAAAAACCTATAAGCCAATGCCAAAAATAATTTACTAGATGAGAATGATAATATTGTTGCGATTTTCAACAAGATTGAATGCATCCATTAATCATGGTACGTTTAAGAGGGGTTCATGTAAATTTACATCCAAAAGAATTTGAAGAAACTCATACTAGTATTGAGTTCCCTACCCGGTTAGGCGAAGAAATGCAGAGGCATACATAAACGTGTTGCAGTGATCAAGCACTCACAATTAGTCCACAGCAATTAATCGACAATTTAACCACTAGAATGAGCATGATTTTCACATTTGCAGCCATCAAACTTCAATAAAACTAATTGACAAGTACGCATAATGCTATATCGTAAATTTATAAACTATTGTCTCCATTAAAATGTTATTGTTCAATTCCAATCTCCAGTAAAATAAATGCTCTTTCCACCAAAAGCAAAAGTAACATAAGTGCTGTTGTAATCTCTCTTCATCCAAAGAAGACTCAACCCTAAAAAAAGCTAAGTAAAAGCTAAAACAAACTCAAATGAACTCCTATAGTAACCAACTGTGGAATTCCCTAAGAAAATCAACAGAATTAAAAGACCTAAGCTACCAATCTTGCTACTCTTTATCTTCAACTGCAACAATTTTGTATTTCCCGGATCCCTTGTTCTGCACCAACAAAATCAAATTAAACTTGCTCATAAAATACAAATCTACCAAGCCAAAAAAGTTAGCCTTCAATAATTCACTAACAATAATTCTCATATTTATACTATTGAATAAAAAATTGAATTAGTTTATAAAATAATTTTAATGAATAAAATTCCTTAACCAGATAAAATTTAGTCAGTGACAGCATTTTTAGCTTATCATATTTAATTACAATAAATGGTACTAATAATAATTGATTCAGTCATCAAAAATATGGATCTTACTCCAAAAAATAAATATCCTTAAAGAAACTCAATGAATAATGAAAAAACTACTATACAATTGTTAATTAAAAAACTAACATAATTATTAATTAAAAAACAAAATAAATCTATCAAAGAAAATGTTACCTTTTCCCAGATCTGAGAGTGGGTTTTACAGAAACCAGCAACAACAGTAGCACCTTTCTTCCCTTCTTTATACTCAATACAAAGATCCTCTTTGATTCCACAAGTAATATGAAACCCCAAACCACACTTCTGTTCAGAACAAACCAAAGCACATCCATCACAGCACCCACATACATAGCACTTCTCCAACCACCTCTTCTTTGGAACCTTAGAACAATCAATCCCTTCTCTCCCTTCTGGATCCACAAAAAACACTTCAGGCACAAGTAAAGCACAAACCAGATGGGCCCACTTTCCATCTGTTGTTTGTTTCATTGCTCCCTCTTTCGTAGGACAGAGGGAGCAACGAATTGGATCGGTGTCAGTATCAGTGTCGTTTTTAAAACGACACTGATCACAGAACCAGTCACCCTCTGGGATCTGTTTCACCAGAGGGTTACCATAGCAGGAAGCATGGACCATTAAATTACAACCGTCGCAGAAAACGATTGGGTCCTCAGCATTAGCGTCTGTGCTATGGCACACACAGCATAAAATTCCATCTTCATCGACTTCAAATTCAATGTCCTGTTTTTGAGATTGTTTTTCGATTGGGGTGGGTGAGGGGAGAGAAGGATTGTATTCGACGTTGAGATCGATGACTGGAACAGCGCTGTTTGGGATGTTGTTGTGGTGGTGAAGGTGGGGTTGAAGGGCGGTTATTCTTTTTTTGGTGGGTAGAGAATAAGTAGACGGTGGGGGTGTTGATGTTGAAGGTGGGGTGTGAAAAAGTGATGAGTTACGAGATTCTTTGCGTTTTTTGGTGGGTAAGAGTGAACAATGACTAAGATCTTGTTCTTGTTGTTGTTGTTGTTGCTGATAAATGAATCTTAGTCGTTTGTTGGGAGGTAGGTCGGTGATGTTTTTGGTGAAATCCATGTTAGGATTGTTTTTGGTTTAGGTTGAGATCTGAGAATGAGATTTTGGGGTGAAGGATTGGGGTTATTAAAGATTTGATTTTGATTAAGAAAGGAAAGTTTTTTTTGGTTTTGCGGGAATTTGAATTGAAATTGGGAGGGAGAAGAAAAGGAGTGGGAATGAATTGAAAAATGGAAAATGAAAAAAGAAAAAACTGGAGGGAGAAATTGGAAAAATGAAAATGAAAATATTTTTGAGTGAAAAATAATAAGGCGGGAGAGTAAAAGTGTTGGCGTTTGGAGTTTGGAAGCTGCGGTTTGTTGAATTCAAGCGGCAGATCAGATCTGTGAATGGGGAAACGGACATGGGCTTTGTTGATTTGTACGAAGATTGCTTTTTAGCCCCCCACCCTCAAATCTCACAAGCTCCCATTCATAATTGTATATGCTTTCTATGTTTGAAACTATCTTTATTTGATTGTGACTACTTTTGTTCACTTAACCCAATCTCAATTACTTCAATTGAGATTCTTTCAAATTTAATTGTATCACAATCAATGTTCAAAAAAGTTTCAAACATTGATTCATATTCCTTGTGTTCACTGGTTGTTAGTGAGATTTATTGTTAATAGGTTTGGTTTGAAATTGTTTAGTTTTGCAATTTGTATGCTTGAATACTGATATTTGATTTACTCAATAAGATTCATTATTTGAACCTCTCAATTTAGCTTTGAATCTTAGTTGTTGTTCATCGTTTTTTTTTTTTTTTATCGTCACACAAAAAAATCGAAATGCGTTATTCACCCCCCCCCCCCAGCGCACCTTCTAGTTAGAGCAACATATTTGGCGATTGCCACTCAAGATTACAATGCATGTCATACATAATTTTCACGCTCGTGCATTCTTTCTAATAGTCATAATCTTCACCATCAAAGATGGGAGATATATTGTACGCCCCTTTAGGATCCTTGTTCATCGTATCAACTCTTCTAATGATTAAACCGTGGCCAAAGAGACCAATTTCTTGATGCCATTTGCTGGCTGTATGACATAAACAACGATAAACTAGAGGGAAGTGAATAGTTTTTCCCTTTAAAAACTTTTTTTAAAGCGTGGTTTTACAAATTCTTTGAAAAATAAGTGACTGCATGGAATTAAGCATTATCATCATATGATAACAAAATGGGCAATGATAAATTGACAATTCAACTTTGAACAAGAAATTCACTTTTCAATTTTTATTAATAAATTATTAATAAAACAATATAATCCACATAACCAATAACAATGTCAAACTAAATCTAAACTTATGCATGAAATAACTATCACCAGAGCTAAACAGGTTTGATCTATAATGAATTAATTGACAAGAAGATACCAATTATTCCAAATGATTGATTTGTTAAAAGTATCTTCAAGATATTGGTAGAGAATAAGTTCTAAAAGGTTCAATCACTTAGCATAAGCTTAAATTAATCTAATCAACAATTTAATATAAATCAAATTATATTGCAATGAGTAAATAAAAAGGGAGAAGAGAACACCAGTTTAATAGAGGTTCCTCCAATCGTCTTTGTTGGAGTAAGACTTAATAGCCAATCTATATTGATTGGGTTTGGCTTTGTATCATAATATTGATATAAATATATATTGTGAATATATAAATAATAAGACATTTCTTTATTGATTTTGTCTTGTTTCAAAATAATAAAGTCCCTAGAATAGTTAGTCTCTTTAATGGAACATTAAGTATAACTTAATTGTGAGACCCCATTAAACATAAGGAAACTATTCTTAAAGTATCTGTAGTCAAGCTTTATTGAAAAGTGGGATATCATTAAAGCATAGAGACTATTATGTGGATAGACTGATGATCACATCTCACAGATCATGGATAAAGTGTTATTAAGTCTACACATAGATATAAATATTAGGAGTAATATTTATATTGGATTGACCCACCATGAGAATACTACATAGTAAAAGTTATGAAAATTGTCATAAGATATTCTCATAGTGATAGTGGTGTATTCCACCCTTTGACCTGAAACCACTATGTACTCTAGATGTTGGAGTCGAGTGTTTTGTCACCATTCAAACGTTGTCTGTAACAAGATGACTATAAAGTTGGTTGATGGGTACTCCACGAATCATGCTGAGGGACATGAGTGACCTAGATGGAATTTGCCCCTCCTATATAACAGGAGAAATGTCTACGGGCCCAATATTGAACTGGACAAGGATGACATACTATGTCTTGTGTTCAATATAGACATGAGGGCAAAAGGGTAATTATACACATGAACATTATCACATAAAAGGTTTCGTCAGATCACATGATATTCTCGTCACTTGGGTAGTAGTGATGTGTTGCTAGATACCGCTCACTATTTATAATATTAAATATGTGATTTAATATTATTGTCAACGTTACAGGAACCTATAGGGTCACACACAAAGGACAGATAGATGAGAGAAATAAATAAGAAAGACTTATTTATAAAATAATAAGTAAGACTTTATTTATAAAATAATAAGTAGGACTTATTAGTAATTAAATAATTAAATATGATTTATTATTTAATTTACGAAAAATAGAGAAACATGGTCAACCGTAAGGTACAGTGTGCTTAAGTGAAATATGGTGCACCGTGAGGTACGGTGTACTTAAGTGCTTGACTTGCTGACCACACAAGTGGTTCTATAAATAGAACCCTTGTGTTGAAGCATTACTAACCTTTTGGTTGAAACACTTAACCTAATTCTAAAAAGTTAGAAACCCTAGTCGCCTCTCTATAAACCTAGTCTCTCTGAATCTCTGCTGGAATTGGCTAGCACCGGTCATCGGAGAAGTTCTGTTCGTGTGGACTAAGTAGAGGCATCGCTACATTGCTTTGCTCGTGATCAGAAACAATTCTACTACAAAGGTTCTGCTCTTCAAAAGGTAAACACATGAATCCTTAAATTGTTTAAGTATGTGTTTGGTTTGTGATTAATGATTTAATCAAGATCCGTTTTAATGGGATTTCTTCCGCAAAGATGATTAAAATTTTGAAAAACCCCTCTTAAAATCCCTTCAGTCTTCGCTATAAGGCACATCCTTTCTTCCAATGGATTTATACTCATTCATCTCACAAATCGTGAGTAGTCTAGTCTCCTTGCACTTTCAAGAAATTTTCACTATAATCACAAAGATTGCATAATGCTCAAGCACACAAACAAGATACTTTCTCTGCTCAATCACACAAGAAAAAAGACTTATAATTAACAATCACAACTGAAAGAGACTTACAATCTAACTTAATCAAATAAAATATTGTTTGGTTTTACACTTGATATATAATCAGAGGTGTAAGACAATGAAGTTCAGATTTGACTCTAAGACTTAAGAATTTCTAATATATGAAAGTTAATAAGAAATTCTCTAAGTGTTTGTGTGCTTTTTGAATCTGACAGAGTAAGAGCACTTGTAAAAATTCAGAGAGGTGTTTTAGCGGCAGAAGTAATTCAACTTAACTCAATAATAAAAATAATCATGTCTTCAACATTATCAATCGAAATAACAAAAGATCTATAAGATTCTAACTCAAAAGGAAAATAAGTTTTCAACGTTTTAACCCCAACCTTGGTGTTATAGACCAGAGCACGCGCTCATCGACTACACAAATTTAATAAATAAAAGCAATGGAACTAAATCTCTGTTTTCACCTTCTAAGCGTCCCGCGACTAGAGCTCATCCTCCCGAGTATCTGTATCCTAGGAGTACATACACCATAAACACAACAACAAAGAGGTGAGAATACACATCATAGCATTAATTGGGAATACATGAATAAATTAAATAAATAGTCATATCGTCTTTGATCATCATTCACAACTTATTTGCACTACCTCAGCTACGTCAGTTACACACCATCAACACATATATCAGACACACCTCACTAATACGTACAACCATTCTTATCATCATCGCAAACATATCACATATAGGTCATTAGCATATATATTACACATACGTCATTAAACACATACATCAATTACACACATCAAGACTCATGAAATGTAATTATTCCTATTTTGTACATGCATATCGGTACTAGATCCAGGGCCGTTTCTAAGATTTTTGTGGCCTAGGGCGAACATAGAATTTAGGTCATAACTAATAAATATATAAACATCAAACTTGATACAAAAAATTAAGCAACTATTTTTAGAGCCTAATAGATCCCTAAAAAAAAATTTGGGGCCCAAATTTCGTACTTATTTTTTGGGGCCTAGGGTAGTCTCCCTCTTCGCCCTGCCTCAGATACGGCCCTGACTAGATCCATTCGTCTTTATGATGTATGTCAGAGTTGTGTTACTGAACATACATCTGTCTCTCATCTTTCATGTGTCGTTTTTATGCAATATGTATGATGCATGAAGACTCATTAAACACCATACATCAAATACATCAACAACACAGTATCTTTACAACTTAATTCATTTCATCATATTACTTGTTAATGTTAACCAAGCACGTCTTTCGTCTTTATTCGTCTTTTATAGGCATCTTTTATTTCGTCATTCATGATCATCATATAACATTTATAATCTCATCTTATATCACCATCTTACAACATTACCATCTCATCAATCAATTGCAGTTGTGTTGCGATTTCGTCTTGGGAGACCAATCTGAACTCTGTTTTTGACTTAAAACTCACCAATTTCATCCCCAATCATCACCCCATGATTACCTTATCATTCAAACACTAATTTTCCATTAACCTATCAATTTAACTACTCTTCCGAAGGCCAAGTTCTCAATTCATCATTCCAAACTAGTTTCCCTCAATCTTAATCTTTTAACATCATTCATCTTCATTCTTTCATCATTAACATCTTATAAATCAATAACACCCCCCATCATAAATTAAGAATACCCTAAAGTGAAAGGATTCTCCCCCTTGCCTCAAATTCTTCGAAAGTTACGACTTTTGACTCTCTTCTTCGCAGCTAGGGTTTTCTCCTTCTCTTCACTCCTTTTCTATTTATATTTGGGTTGTTCACTCATAAATATTTCCTTCTTCTCTATTTTTCTATTATTTTACTTCACCCTCCCCCACTTATTTATTTATTCTATTCTGCACCTCCTCCCTTCTATATTAATTTATTTAGTTCTCTTCCTCATCAAAATAACCCTCTTAGAACATCATCAAAACTCTATTTCTTCATAGCTAACATAATATTCACCTATTTAACATAAAAATCAAGAATTCTCCTATTTAACTTCATTAAATATAAATTCGGGGTGTTACACCCTCCATCTTCTTCTACTACAAATTTAGCTTTTAGTGTCTAATAATTTATTTTAACAAGCATCATCATTAGGTAAATGTATTATGAAATATCGATCAATAATAAAATGTGTTCAAATATTGACATTTTGTTTCATGTCTCTTTAAACTTACATCCTATTTTCATTTTCATTTATGCCATTTTAATAATGTATGCCATTGTTGTTTTAAAAAGTTTGAAAAGTTAATTGAAAAACTAATTAAACACGATTCAGATTATATAATCCAAAAACTCCCAAACAGAAGTTTAGATTATATAATCGTATCTTAACTGTTTTTTAGGTATATAGTAGGACGCGTGAGAAGAAAGTAGGACACAAAAAGAAACCGTCTTTTGATTATGGATTGTATCTTAGCTGTTGTGGTTGAGGCCCACTAAGAAATACTCCAAAGAGTACTGCTCTTTACCCAAATGGTTTTGCTCATTTCCAAGTGAAATGACCAAAATGCCCTTGCGTGAGTTAACTCAATCTCAGCGTGAGTTAACTCATGCTGGTGTAAATCCTTTGTAAATCTCTGCGTGAGTTAACTCAAACAAATTTAACACTAGTGTGAGTTAACATGCATAAGGGCATTTTGATCATTTTCTTTGAGAATAAGCAAAACCATTTGGCTAAAGAGCAAAACTCTACTCCAAATATTTGACTTTTATGTTTGTGTTTCTCCTTTAAAAAAAAGTTTGTGTTTCACGTCATTAAAGTGTAGGGCATGCATATTTAGGATGATAAGAGAGCAATTCAATAAACTCTTGCATATTTATTTATGCAAATATTGGTTGCATTTGAGAGGGTTTCTACCGTACCATTACTGATCTATTTATCACCTCATTCATTTTTTTTGAAGTAGTCTAGTGATTAGAACTCACATTTTAAATGCGGAGAAGTGAGATTTTCGGGGTTCAAACCCCAACTTCTGCATATAATATGTAATATCTCTATCAACTGAGTTAAATTCACAGGAATTATCATCCCATTAATTTATTGGTTGGTTAATCTTACAATTGACCTTTTAAACAAACAAGTTGACACGCTAAACCAAAATTTTAAATATGCCAGCCAAAAATAAAACTTATTATATAAGATGTCCAAGACTTCAATTTCTATAAAAGAAAAAATGTCCTTAAAGAGTGTCCTTAGAACACTCGTTAACATTTCCCTTTTTTAATACTATAAATGAAACTACAAAGAGTGCTCATTAAGAAAGGTCCCTAGAGTACATCGAACAACAATTAAGGTCCCTAGCAACTGCCTCATATTACTCTCTTCTTCATTACCTCATTTTCCCAACCATATGATATAATATGTCCTACGCTGGACTACGTTTACATCCCTTAACATCCGATTCCCAAAATTTCAACTGTGCTTTTCATCATCACTTAATAGCAACAACATAGTCCTCGTGAGAAGCCATTAATTTATCTTTGAACGGTGAGCCATCAATTAATTCAACACCAACGGCTACGATTCCAAGTATGCCCCACAAACGTAAATGGGGCCCAAGTTTCCACAATTCATATTAGCGGTGGACCTCATATGAACCTTGCCAACCTAACTGCAAACAAACATGGTTCATGCAATTTTTTATTTCCTTTTACTTCATATTCCACATCACCAAATATATTCAATCAAATCAAACCAAGGTTCTTTGCTCATCATTTCCATGTTCACTTTGTTACCCTAAAATAGAAAAAGAGCAAGCAACTCATGGAAGCTTTATGGGATTTAGTAGACAAATTGAAGATTTCAACACTAGGTGCTATTCTTCTACTTGCATGTGCATTTTTTGCACTTGTTTGTCTTTGCACTATTGTTGTACTAAAAAGGAAAGGTAGTAATAATAATAAGGTTTTGAACCAAGAGGGTGTTATAGAAGAGAATGAGTCTAGTTCGACTATCACGACTACTACAACTACTACGACAAATGTTACCAACTCGAGTACTTCTACAGAATGGTTAGAACCAAATTGTGGATGGATTTCAGTGAAAAGGGTGTTGATGGGTTCAATGGTGTGGAGCAAGGCAAGAAAATTGGAAGAGAGTATTAGATGGCAGAGAGAGAGGGGATCTCCATTGCTTGGAAGTTTACAAAGGCATGGGGTTGAAAATGGGTGGAAAAGTGCTAGTCATGATTCAGCATCAGCAGTGTGGCAAAGACCAATATTGAGAGGGGAGAAATGTGAGCTTCCAAGTTTTAGTGGACTCATTCTCTATGATGAAAAAGGAAGATTGCTTAATGATTCTGTGAATGAGATACAACAATGCATGGAAATTTCTGAACAGGTAATCAATTTTTCCTTTCATTAAATCCATTATTGTAGATAGTATAATGTATATTTGTTCCTACAAATACCATTTGATGGCGTACTTATTCATTAGTGAAGTGCATGATATAATTAAGGTAAGGCCATTGTGAAATCACTTATAGATCTATAACATCAAATTGCTGAAATTACTTGTTTGTAGCTGCATGGCATGTTAAATCTAATGAACTTGGCCTAGAACGATGCAACATGCTTTTCTTGCAAATAGTACAACTTTAAAGCACAGTGCAACACTCAAATGAATGCATTAATAATATGTAAAGTTCATTCATAATTTTACTACCTCTGTCTCTAAATATAATATCTCATTGACCAAATTACATAGATTTAGAAAGATTGCAGTACTTTTAAATTTGTTGAAATTTGATTTTTTTTTACAATCTGAGTTTACTTGATTGAAAGAGATTGGGCTAATTTGTCTTAATGATCTACTCACATAATTAATCAATGCATCTAACTTTAAACTTGATTTTTTTTTCACATTAACTATTTCTCTTAATGATCTACTCACATAATTAATCAATGCATCTAATTTTGTTCTTCCCTTAATTTTTTTTAAAGAGATTGGGCTAATTTGTTTTGAAACTATTATTACTAAAAGAAAATTAAAAACCGGAATGCAGCAGGTCTTTGAAGGGGACTACATATGAAATGACCTGCATTTTAACACCAAAAATTTCAATTTCTAACACTTTTCTTTCATCAAAATAAAAGCAACATGCAGTGCCTATGCTACCAAAGAAAATTTAATACAGTTGAAAAGCTAAAGATGATTATCTAAAAAGAGACAATTTCTGATGTATTAACTGTTGGAACAACTAGTAAAAGTATAAAGAAAAGCAAATTGCAAACAATGGAACACGATCATTTGTTTACGCAATTCGGCCAAGTGTGCCTACATTTGTGACTACAAAGCAACTGTATTATTACTTGAATGATTAGGGTTTACAGTGTCACAAGCTATATATTTAATAATACGGTCCAGGTTTCAACAATACCCCTGAACCGTACTTGAATGATTGGGGTGAAGTTCGCTTCACTACGCTAGCTAGCTCACTCGCCGCTCTTATGAATCTATGAGCTATACTCAATAGTAACTTATTACTCTGTAGAATGCAACATTAATTGTTCCAAAATATTGAATCAAAACAATGTTGCAACCTCTAGTTTCAGACAACATATTTACGGCATCTGTTATTTCTATGTCTGACTTTGAGATCATTCTTTTGTGCAGGAAGAAAGAGATGTTACAGTGAGGACTACACTAAAAGATTTACTATAGTACTTATGTTACACTGTCTTTCTTTCTGCTCTAAGTTTGTATCAGATATACAATGAGGTTTTACTGTAATGAAATTATCATATCACACTTTTTTCTTTGCAAAGGTAATTATCATATCACTCTGATAACATAAAAATTCAAGGCACAAAAACTGCAGCTTTTCCTTTGCAGTTAATCATGTATTTTCCATTTTACTGGTATTTTTCCAAAGCAAAAACACACTGACAACCTTCTTACACTTTCTGTAGTATTTTCAAATGACTCGTTTGTAAATACAGCTTATAAGCACAAAGTGAAGACAGTTCAATGCCATCTGAAAATATGGAAACACACACAAAGATATTCAATTCCACTAACATGCCACCAACCAACCACATAGAAGAATATTCAAATATTTTTTTGGTCAAATCAATACTTCATTTAGAAGGAAATCCTACTTTGATGGAATATTTAAATCTTAACACTATTCTGTAACAATGCTTCTCTTTCACTCCTCAAAATACAGCTTCTAAGCACAAAATGAAGATAGTTCAACGTCAACTGGACAATTTGGAAACAAACACAAAACGATATTCAATTCAATTAACATGTCATCACATAGGAGAATATCCATATAATTTTTTTTGGTCAAATCAATACTTAATTATTTAGGAGATTTTACTTTGATGGAATATTTAAATCTTAATACTATTATGTAACGATGCTTCTCTTTCACTATAAATTTATATTTGACAATATGTTTACAGCATTATTCACGATCACATGTAATAGGCATCAACAGTTTTTCCATCAATTAAGCATAGCATAAAGGTGTTCTCTCTGTAAGGCCGCTAAATACCGACCTATATCCCACAAATACAGAATGAGAAACAGCTAAACTTTCCATCTAGGATAGTTTAATCGAGGAATGGATAACTCTACTAATCAAAACATCACACTTTGGAGTGTGCTTCTCTTCAAGGTCTCAAGTTCGATTCCCCCGTGTCATTTTGGGTGGACTAATTTAGCTTCTTAAAAAAAAAAAAGACAGAACAAGAACATAAAAAAAAGACTAAAAGGAAAAAAGCACTCAAAGTTGATCTGTGCCTAGAATGAAAAAGGTGTTTTTAAATTATCTCAATTAGGATAAAGTTAAGATTGTGGATGATAGGTACCAGAAAATTGAAGGGTGGAAGTGAATAACACTGATAATAATGAATTTTGGCTATCTTTGAGAAATATACCTCTGTTACAATAGTACTACCTTAGAAAATCAAGGAAAGAACTTTGAAAATGGTTGGAGACTAGATCCTTATAAGATGAATGAAATCTAAATGGACCTTAAGCCACTAAACAGAACTCTCTCATACCCCTCATAATACCTCACTTAATTTCCTCTTAATGAGCTTATCAGTCAACATATTACCTTTTCTTCAGAAAACCGATGGTATTGCTAAAGAGAAAAGAATATTCACTATACTGGTACAGAAGAAATTGAATACATAACGAAAAAAGTTCAAGATTTTTGAACGGTTTACAATTATGGCCTTAGCTTTTAATATCACAAGGTGGATATTAACATCATTGTCTCATTGATTGCTAAGATTTCATCCACTAAGTTCATGAAGAACTAAACTTTCAGGCAGTGCTGGAAGTACTTTTCTTACAGTCCCTCTCACAAAGAGGCAATATGTTTGTACAAGAAGTTTTTTATGCCCTTTCAAAACTGTTAGTGACAGTTATGATAACTTTTTAGTAGATAACAGTCAGAATGGGTCCGGTATCACTGTACCTAAGTTTAATCCTTTCATAAAAGCTTTCATTCTTACCTAGTAAAAATGAAAAGTTGACAAAAGACTAAGCTAGAATTGGAGTTAAATATGATAAAAGGGAAAATTGAATCGATAAACTTCGTTTACCAAAACCTGATATATATTAAGTAGTTCAACTCGTGAAGAATATTTTCATACATAATGAATGTTTGAGACTAATTTCAGAAAATCATCTAACACAAACTGTAGAAGACAAATAAATCATAATCACAAATTGTGTGTTCGTTCACCTTTTGCCTTTGTCAGCATAGATTATCCATACGACACTACCAAGGGCTCTCTAGAGTCATCGCTAGATGAATGCTTGTAATAGAAGTATAAAATCAATTGTATCATTCCCAAAACAGTACCTATCCCATTTGGTACCTAACAAATCAAACACAAAAGGTAGGTATACAAATATAAGCCAACAGAATAAACATCTGAATTCTAAAACTGTAATCAATATTTCAAAAAGAAACAGAGAAATGAGACGAAAAGACTCTTACATAAATGAAGACATCGTCACTGAGTACTCCATAAAGAAAGAAGGAGATGCTCATTAAGAAGGTCGAAAGTGAAAGATAAAAAGGCATAAACTCAACACTCTTTGTGCGAATGACCAATTTCTGCGAAATTATATAGATATAAACAATTTCACCAAGCTTGAATTTACACAAACTAGTAAAACTCATTATAACATGGATATCTTGGAAATGTCAAACTTACAATTATAAACAATGGAGAGGCAAACATTGAAATGAGAGAAGCACAACTCAAGCATCCGACTAACATTCGGCGCATAGAACTATCCGTTATTTTTAAGCTACCGACTAATATGATCACAAATATACCGAAAACTGCAAGCAATAATCCAAACATTCTCACCTATAAAAAAGAAGTATACAATAACACATTTTAGTAACACTTCAAAATCAATGTGAAGAAATTTATCATAAACTTTCCATAGTGTTAGAAAAATAACCTTTTTTGGTTTCTCAGCATAGATTAAAAATAAGAAAATGTACACAAGCTGAAAAGCTGCTCCAATTGAATTAACAGTGGTAACCAACAAGTTATCATGTGATATAAGAGGAGTACCATACCACAAACAGATCAAACAGTTCAATAGAGAATAAATATATGGTAATCCAGAGAACATTTCTGTTGATCCATTTCTCATAATTCTCCTAAATGTGGGTCTACAATTCACAACATAATCCAAATTAATAATCAAAATATATACATGAAAATTTTTCTAAGCTTAATTATTAATTTAATAAAAAAAAAATACTTTAAGAAACTTACATTGGAGATACAAATAGCCCAAATGCAAAGATATTACCTATAAATAAACAAGCAAGAATTGAGATCAAGATAAAGATAAGTTAAAAATGTTAAATGTAATAAAATCACTGAAAATTAGAGGAAGAAAATGTAGTACCAGCAATTCCAGCTGCATCTTTACCAACTTCACAAATGGAGTAAGCATTAAACAGAGACATCAAGTTAAGCCTTTAACTTATGATTTATTGAAACAGGTATTTTTATAATAAAATTTGAGATATGCATGCACTATTATATGATTTTTCTATGTCACAATTATCCTCATTTCGTTTGGTAAAAGTTTTCTCTCTCTAAATCTGTGCTGTGCATTTCAACCTCTCACTACTTATGATTGACCTTGACACTTAATATAACGATTAACGACTAAAATAAGAAAAACGTTTTAATTTTTGGCATAAAACGAGTAAAAAATAATACTACCCGCGTAACTGCAAAACTAAAGTCTCCAGAATTACACTAGTAAAAAACATTGTGAATACTATACTAGCCTTTTGGTTGGGGGTTCCATCATCCAATTATTTAATTCTATGTTTTATTTATGAAAAATGCTAACAAAGCTGTAAAAACATTTGTTAAGGGTTTAAAAAAGAGAATTTTATCATATTAAAACTATAAAAAGAAACATTTTTTATATAAAATTTATTCATTAATTTGTTTTTTTAATTCTTAACATGTGTGATTATGTATTTGTTAGTATGACCTTAAATTTATTGTTATCGATTTAAACTTCAAATATCTAAGAATATTCCAAAAACTCCTTCTTTGTACTTAACTTCGTTAGAATGACAATTGGACTCAAGTCTAATGGACACTCACAAAAAATACTCAGGATGACAAGGTTAAATACCCACATTGTTGAGTCTGGATTCAGGCTTGAGTAATTACTCAAAAAATTGAATGAATACAAGTATTAGTGCTCGGCTCGCCCCGCAGCCCGCACATTATATAGTCTATAACTATAATTTTATATAACAATTATTATTTTTTATATTTTAGATGTTTTTTATTTGGTTAAATAGTATATGTATTATTCTATAAGTTGATTTAAAAATAAAAATTAAATCATATTTTAACTACGTTGTGATGTTTTTTTTTGTTATGTATTGTTTTGTTGTTGTTAAAGTACGAGTAATAGACGCGGAACGCGGTGATGGAGTAAAAAAATCTTGCATGGACTACAAAAATAAATTATAATATGTAAGCCCAAAGTTGATCATCAAAGAATACTTTACTATACGATGCAAGTGACTTAAAAACACCAATAATAAACTCATAACGGATATTTATAGTAATTTTTCTTTCAATAGAAATGGCCATGTTATCATTTAAAAACTCATAACTAATATAGGGTTGTATCAACAATGTTCTGGCGAGGAGAGTGAGAGAGCTAGAGAAAAAAGAAAGTCTGAACGTATCAACATGACAGAAACATGTGAGAACCCTACTTAATTACTTCATGTTTGCTTACAATGGAGTGGGCCACAAATAATTTTATTAAAAATTCAAGGGTTGGTAATTTCCTCTATATATATCAAGAAATTTTCATTTTTAGAGTATTACTTTTTCCATCCTATGGAATTCTTGTACGCCCTATTTTTTTTCCAAAAATACCCCTGTCTGGATTATATTTTCTGAATTGGATTGTTAGTGTTTTCCGGATTTTAAAATCCGGAATGCTCTTTTTCCAGATTTTTTTAATTTTACGCTTTCAAATTCATAAAATAAATGCAAATAAAAATATAAAACAAAAATAAAAAGACAAAAAGATAAAAACAACTCATTTTATTGATATATGAATAACATATTACAATAATGTTGAATTTTTTTAAGCTTATTACATAAGAACCTAAAACTATTTCTAATTTTATTACATAAGAACCTAAAACTATTTCTAAGGAAAAAGGGGGGAAGGAAAGAGGATGAAGGGGAAGAAGAAAACAATACTGGCGAGGGCACATGGGCCTCTAGGGAACAAGAGACCATGATGGTCAACCTTGCACCCAGACAGACCAACCTCAGACCCAGACTGACCAACATGACCCCCAGATGAACCGCACTTTTTTGCAGCGCGGTTCCATCCTCATTCACTGTTCATACAATCTCTGAAAATTTTCAAAGAGACCTCTTTCTATGAAAGGCCAACGATGGAAACACATGGTTGTAGAAGGAAGAGGAGGAGAGGGTGGGAGAGGTTTGTGTGAGAAATGGTGGAGAATTGGGGTGGTATTTATAGGAAGGGATGGTCACAAAACCATAAATAGGGGTAAAAAAACGTGATTTTTGACTTGACCACCGCCAAAAACGTTTGAAAAACATTTTCTTTGTGGTGCAGACCACCGGTTAGAAGAAACTGATGCAGTCCAGATTATATAATCCAGAGGGTACGTGGTTTCCGGATTATATAATCCAAAAAAATACGATAATGGGTGAAACAAAGGGAAACTTGTTCGGATCTGTAGGGTGAGGGTTGGTCCGGATTTTATAATCCAGAAAGCTTCAACATATGATTCTTTTGTGTCGCCTACATTGCACCGACAGTTTATGTGGTCCACAACGCCCAGATAACTCTATATATAGGGATCCCTGTTTTCATTACAAGTAAACTACACCAGAAAGAAAAAAAAAAAGAATTCCTTGACTTTGATCCAAACACGAAGCTAGCGGCAGTCTACTACAACGGGGGCAAACCAACCCATCTGTTTAGGATTCGCAACGATGTCACCCTCTTCGGGCTGAAGGACAAACTGGATCAAATCAACCATAGAGACACGAGGAGGGTGGTCGGTGCTGAATATCGATGTCCATTGTCCGACTCAGCCGGATCACTTCGGTTCAGCCAGATGAAACTCACAAACCACCACGATGTGAGAACCATGTTCTTTGTCTTTGGTCAGCACAGTACTAGAGGACCGATCGAGTTGGACGCTTCGTTGGTTAGATCTACTGAACATCGTAGCCATAGAAGAGGAGAAGAAGAACATAAAATAAATAACAAGAAAGTAAAAGAAGAACTTTTATTAAGAAAGGCAATTGTCACTATTGAATTCCAAGAACAAAAGATGAAATGTTGTGATAGCTAGCTACTCTATTTATATCCTACAAAGACTTAAGCCCTAAGAAATATAACAATAGAATGCTCCACAAGAAACCATGGGCTTTTAGGTCAGAAGTAGGCTAATAGGTAGCTTGTCTGGAAAGCAAAAGCAGCTAAAGAAGGCTTTGAAGGGTGGCACGGCCGTGCCACTGGGGGCACAGGCCGTGCCATGTCTCTGACTTTGGGGGTGACATATTTTTGTCCCATATTTCGTATTTTCATCCCGAATTAGCTTCTAATCCTCTTTCTTTTGCTCCAAGACTGAATCTTCAGATATTCGTTCCTGAAATATAATAATTTGCAATTGAAGTAAAATAGCTCAAAAAGGAAATAATATTTAAATAAAACTAAATCAAATTTAAATATACTAAACTCAAATAACATATTAAAAATACTAATTTATCGACTCATCAGTTGACGACATTGTCGTAGTTGATAGTACTGTGTCCATGTACGAGTCGTGTCTAGGTGCATACTATAAGTTGTCATGAGACATAATTGCTTATGTGTTTGGTGGATGTTGTGAATGGTGAATTATGTGATCTAGTTGAATATGTGCATGAATGTTTTTGTGCATTGCTGAACCTGGTGAATTGTGTACTTGATGATGTTTGCTATACTTGTACACTTGGTGATTTTAAATGGTGATGTTTATTTGGTGAAATGACGAAGTGTGAATCATATGTATGTGATTAAGTGATCTTTTTGGTGACGATAATTTCCTTGTTTGTACTTGAAATGTTGAGTCGTATGTGTTGAGTTAATTATGGTAAATGAGGAATAAGGTGAGTAATTCTTATACTGATTGATGTTGTTAAGTGATGACTCTTGATAAAGATTCTAGCTATGAATATGCTAGATGTGTTATGATAGAAGTATGATATCATGATTAATGTTGAACTGGGGTAATATATATGTGATGATAGTATTCTAGGAATATTGAGTATGTATATGTGTTATGCATGAATCCTTGAATGCTTATGTCTGTTTATGTTTGATTATGATTGATGTGAAGCTAACCCCCAGTGGTCTGTGATGGACCGCCTACCTATTTGTATGAATGGATAGACGACGTGCAGGATTTAGTTTGTTGCTTGCTTGGTGATTGCTTGAGGATAGCGGGAGCTACCTCCGTTATTTTTTTTAGAGTCTTAGTATAGGCTCTGATGTAGGTTGTCGGTCTGTATTTGTTTGGTTTGATTATGTTGTTGAGATTTTACCCATATGTCGGGATTTGGAGATTTTATATGGTGACGTATGTATGAGTTTATGACATGTATATTTTGGAGATGTATGTTTTTATATCCGCTGCGACTTTTGAGGAAATATTATATGTATGTTGTTTTGAGATCATTTGAAGACGTAACGTTTATTTCTTGAATATTTGTATTATTTACGTGTTTTATCGCTTTAATAGAAGTACGACGTTACACAGGACTCCAACATTCGTCCGACATTTCTACTGTTCCATTCAAAAGATTAAATTCCTGTTAGGCTTGGTTTAAATGACGGTATTCAAGTGTCAAAAGAATGAGGTCCATTCCTTGACACTTCAATACCTTCATTTAAACCAGCCTAACAAGAATTTAATCTTTTGAAAGGAATAATAGAAATGTCGAACGAATGCTTGAGTCCTGCCGTTTAACAAGTTTGAATTACCCCATCCAGAGGAAGACAATTGTTGTAGTTGGAAGGTGCATTTCCCTACGTAATCACGATCTTCTGGCGGAATCAGACACTTGATAATATCTTCAATTGACCTCAGCAACGTTACCCGCATATCTATCCACTGGAACATGTTGTGCTCCCAAAACAGGCTCTTCGTGTTTTCGTCGTTCGTTAATTCCACCCAAGTGAATGATACTCTCCCCTCGTCGAGCGTTGGACGTTTATACCGAATGTATTCCACCCTCCATGTGTCTCTGAGGTTGACTCCTTGGTTGAATTCATCCAGTTGATCCTTGAGACCTCTTAACGTTACATCAAGGCACCGAACCTTCAACCTCTGAGGTTCTCCGTCGTTGAATTGTGCATGAACGTCGATCCACCCGGCTATTGTTTCAAATCTACACAATAAGAAATTGAAAACAATCAATAAAAAACTCATTCAAACATTTCATCAAACACTTGGAGTGTAAATTATACATAAACCCAAAATATCATAAAAATAACCCTAAAATGTTTTACCCTAAAAAAAAAAAATAATGTAAAATATAACAAAATTATTCAACTTATATCTACTCTTAAAATAAATCATATACTCGTACATGTAAATCTACTTAAAAACTAAAATAAATAAATAAATATAAAACACCAAAATAAAGAATAACCCTAAAATTCTAAACTATAACATAAACATCATGGAAACATTTTAACTAAATTAATCAACTAACATCTACTCTAAAAATGAATTATAACATGTAAATCTACTCAAAAACTAAACTAATTTAAATCTACTCAAAAACTAAAAAAAAAACATTTATAACAACTAAAATGTAAGTTAATAGCTTTATGATTACTTACTCTTGATTTTGTTGAATAAATTTGGTGGGATTTGATTGGGTTTTTCAGGGAGATTTTGAGAGAGATTTGGAAAATTTTGGTAAAATGAGAGTAATAATGGATGAGAGAGCTTCTGCCAGATTTCTAGCAGAAATGCATCGGTAGTTAACTGCATCGTCTTTTACATGTGTTTTTCAGCCCTATCAAATGTGTCAACAACAATTTTCCAAGTTGTTTACGAACTTAGTTTAAGACAACCTCAATTTTAATTTTTATGAAAAAGGGCCTAAACAACTTTACTTTTTGTTAAGGACTTATTTTCTTTTCTTAAAGGAAAAAAAAGATTTATTTCCTTAATTTTTTAAGGACTTAATTCAATAAAAAGCCAGAGGTCAAAAACAATACTCCCTCTGTCCCAATTTATAAGCAAAAAACACAATTTCACACTTATTAAGAAAGATAAAACATTGTAGTTTGAGGTATAATTTTTTGTGTTATTCTTGGAATAAGTTTCATGGAAAGATGTAAAAACAATTATCATTGGTTAATTATTATGGAGAAAGTAAAAAGGAGAACAAATTGAATGCAATTTGCATTTAATTTTACTTTTAAAAGATGATTTTTTTTTGAAAAAACATAATAATAGCATAAAAGTTGGTCTTTTTTGCTTATATTTTGGGACAAAAAAAATGTGATTTTTTTGCTTATAATATGGGACGGAGGGAGTATTTCATATAGGAAAATCTTTTTGGATTGACATCAGTACCTAATTGGCAAATTACACATGTGAACGCCAAAATTGGTATGTATGATTCAATGATTGTTTTATGCTTCCTCCGTCCCCTAATGTAAGCTCTCTTTTTATTTTTCATATTTTTTGAGAAACGTTGTCAGTGTAATTAATGTATCGGTTTTGTGTGTTAATATTACCAAATTGTCCTTTGTTTGTATGTATATTAAATTTGACTTTTCATATTTCAAGACAAGTTAGTAGTATTAATTAGCTGTATGTTTAGGAGAAAAAAATAATAAATGCATCTAGTAATTTGAAAAGGGATTTACATTTAGGAGAAAAAATAAAATCAAATGGGTGCTTAGATACAGGGACGGAGGGAGTACTTTAGTGTGATTTGCCTCAAAGAAAAACGATGCAAATAGGTGGCAAAAAGATATATCAAAAATAAATTGGTTTAAACGATCTATTCACCTTTAAGTTTGCAAAAGTAGAGATTTTGATCCCCTTTAAAAAATAATGGCAAATGTGACTTCATGTTTAGGGAAATATGCTCTTTTGACCACTTATCTTTACAAAAAGTTGCGATTATGACCCCTGTTTTGGGACACGTGGCGTCTTCTCTGCAATTTTGGGACGAAAATGGCCAAAATTGTTTTTTGGGTTAGGAGCTAAAATCACAACTTTTTAAAAATTAAGGTGTCAAAAATGCACTTAAGCCAGATAAATTTGGACCCTCTTCTTTTTATTTCTTTAATGATCTTAATTTATCTCGTGGTAGGAAAAAGTAGTTAATGATCTTAATTTATTATTTTGTTGGATATGGGGATCTCTGGATTGTGATGATGATCGACTTTTGAGTCTTTTTGATTTATGAATGTAATTTTGAAAATGATTGATTTTACCATGCACGATTGTGATAACGACATAGTTTGTTGTTCATTTTTCATTTATCTGTAATTTTTTTAGGCTTTGTGTGTACATATATAATTGAAAGTATAGATCTTGTTTATAAAAGTTCTTAAATCTTTTAGACAACTTTTTGGAGTTAAAAATGTTGTTGCATTTTTTCTTCCTAATTTTTTGCTGTTTATTTATATTTTTAGAAAATGATTATGTATCTTATTTATAAAAGGTCTTAAGTCTCTTAGACAACTTTTAGGAGCTAAAAACGTTGCATTTTTCCTTCCAAATTTTTTGCTGTTTATTTATATTTTTAGAAAATGATCGTGTATCTTATTCATAAAAGGTCTTAAGTCTCTTAGACAACTTTTAGGAGCCAAAAATGTCGTTGCACTTTTCCTTCCTAATTTTTTGCTGTTTATTTATATTTTTAGAAAATGATCTTGTATCTTATCTTATTTATAAAAGGTCTTAAGTCTTTTGGACAACTTTTTGGTGCCAAAAATGTCGTTGCACTTTTCCTTCCTAATTTTTTGTTGTTTATTTATATTTTTAGAAAATGATCGCGTATCTTATCTTATTTATAAAAGTTCTTAAGTCTCTTAGACAACTTTTTGGAACCGAAAATGTTGTTGAAGTCTAATGTACTTCAAGGGTTTTATTATTTGTCTTTTGGAAGCATTATCTATGATTTTTTTCATAACAAGGATTAGACCAAGGGTTAACCCTAATCCCTATCAATGATTTTTCATAACAAGAATTGGACCAAGAGTCAACCCTAATCCTTTATCTATTTACATTAGTTTTGGATGTATTTACGAAACACATCCAATAGCTAGCACCAAGATGTATGATTTTTGTAGATGATGTAGTCTTAATTGAAGAGTCGGGGTATGCATTGAATGGGACGTTGAAGACTTGAAGACAAATCTTAGAAGCGTAAGACTTTCTTCCGAGTAGAAGTAAGACATTGTATACATAATGTAATTTCAACAAAAGACGAAGTAGTTCGACCTTAGAGATGAAAGTTGGAGATCTTATCATACAAGTTACACAGTTTAAATATCCCGAGTTCATTCTTTCAACAAAAAATCTTGGGTTCATAGGACAAAATGACGGAGAAATAAAAGTAGATGTAAATCATTGTATTCAAGTTGGATGATTGAAATGCAGAAGAGCCTTAGGTGTTTTTTGTGATACAAACGTGCCGTTTAAGCTGAAGTGAAAAAAATACCTGACAGTTGTCGTAACAACGATGTTTTACGAAACAGAGTATTGACGGTTAAGAACCAACACGAGAATAAAGTAAGTGTGCGCATATGAGAATGTTGTATTGGATGTGTGGAAAGACTAGATGGGATAAGATTAGAAATTACAACATTATAGGATAATTGGGGTAGAAACTATAGTATAAATATTGTGGAAAATAAGTTTAAGTGGTTTGGACATGTAGAGTGAAATCTGTAGATTTTGTAGTAAGAAGAGTAAATCAAATAGAGGATAGTCATATTAAAGAGGTATACGAAGACCTGGAAGAACTATAAGAGAAACTATCAAAAAATATTTATAGATTAATAAGTTGGATCTAAATATGGCTTGTGATAGAACAATATGACATATTTCAATCCATGTAATCAACCCCACATAGTGGGATAATGTTCGGTTGTTGTTGTTGTCGTCTTTTGGAAGTATTAATTCATGCTTAACAAACAATAACTATCATTTCATTTCATGATAAACTACCACATTTATTAGTCAATGGGATAATTAACTTTCCGTGCATCGCACGAGTCTAAATACTAGTTATCAATAAAATGGTATATATAAATTATAAAGATTGAAAGGCGCTCTTGTTTAAAAAAAAAAAAAGAGGCACTCGTATCTTGAATTGGAATAACACGTATAATTTGATGATTAAAAGTTAAATTAACTTTTCATTAGAAAAAAATAAGAGGTTGGTAGTTCAACTAGTTTATTTAAAGGATTAAAAGAGTTGATGAGTTCAATATTCAAATTTTTAGTCCTGAAAAAAAAACTAACATAAAAATTAATATACTATCATTTATTATTAAAAAAATTAGATTAAAAAAGTGATTACTATTATTTGAAAATTATAACAAACAAAAATTGTAGTTTTTTTTTATTTTTTTTTATAACGATTAAGATATGAGGGATAAGTTATTGCAGCACATCGTGCATGGTATCATTTGGTGGGAGCTGTCGGGATGAGGACACTATGGAACCCAATGGTAGCATTGAATGGAATTGAATGTTCAAATAATGACATCTTCTTTGGGAGGACCACTTCTATACTTACAAACACAAATTTTTAGATTTAGATACACTCACGAATAATTAAAAATAAAAGAGAAAAAATTATTATATCAATAATATTAATAAAAGATTTGTGAGTTAAACTCAAAAGATTTGTGACTATAGAAGTCTAAGTTTTCCTCTTGATGGTGTTTAGGATTTTACTAGAATTAGTTTTACACGATTGTACGATAAGAGAAATAGAATCTTCAAAATCTTCAAGTTTCACCTAAAACATTTTAACCTTCACACTTAACGAGTTAAGATCCTTTTCATTAATCACTTTTTTTTTTGGTCAAGTAGTTTAGTGGTTAGATTCACACACATTATGTGTAGAGAAGTGGGAAATCCGGGGTTCGAACCCCGGCCCCTACACAAATTATCCCTGGTAGCTACCAACTGAGCTACACTTACGAGACTCATTTATCACTTTTTTAATTTCTTCTATTTGGAGAGATAAAAACACAAAAAAAATATAAAATAATTAATGATGGTGGGACCCACCACACTTAAGACGTACTCCCTCCGGTCTCAAATATAAGAAAAGATTTCTATTTTAGGTTCATTGAGTAGTTAATGTATTTGGTCTACATTGTAAAACAGATACATTAATTATTCAATGAACCTAGAAAAAGAATTTTTTCTTATATTTGAGATCGGAAGGAGTAATAAATTTTTCTCTTACGAACATTATTATCATCCAAACAAATTATAGGTTATTGTACTTCTTATAAACTTGGTTCTTACTGTGGTTTGGGGTTAATGATGAATTTTTTCTCACATAAAAACAATAATATATGTAGGGATGGTTTTTTTAATTAGAGAGGGAGAGGTTGTCTCGTATATTTTATTCAGGTCGGTACACTACTAATCCTTTATCGTGTCCATCCATAATATGATTTTGTTTGTAATATTTTGATTGTTTTGTATTTGGGTTGGTGTTTAATTCCATTTTATATTTCATCAAAAATACAATAATGAAAAATCTTCTTGACATATGCAATGAAAAATACAAAACTAAGACTCAGGTATCATTTATTCATACGTTACACAAGCCAATTAGTAGGACGCAACATCCATAAACTCAGGATCATTTCTAATTGCCTCCAAAACTTCACAAGGAAGACATACTTCAAGGTCCATGCTACCATCTTCTACACCTGCATACACATAAATCTTTCCATTTCTTTTATTTGAACCCCCACTTCGAACCCCCACTGGTTTTCCCCAACCAAAATCATTACCATAAACATCAAACCAAGGAGAACCACCAATCACCAATGAATCACTGTTTCCCATACCAGAGGTGACAAAACTCGGTGTTATTAACCAATTTTCATAGTGATTTTTCAACTTCTCATCTGTGTGCAAGGCAATCATCTTGTTCATCTCCCAAGAACCCTTACCAAGCCCACCGTCTTCCAACAAGTCACCGACTTTAATGCTAACAACACAATCTATCACAGCATTACCAAAATAATCCTCAGGCATCGGAGGAATCAACCTTGGTCTAACTCCAATATCCAGCACGAATTTCACTTCTTCTTGTGGGTCAAGGTTTTTGCAACGTATAATAGAGCGCCAAATGTGAGTGAAAATTGCTTGCAAGGAAGATATATTTTTTGTACCAACCTCTAAGTTTGCTTTGAATTTTAGTTTTGCGATACTCTCCTTTTTGAAATGAAATACTCTCTCTGGAAAGTTGATTTTTTCTTCATCATTTTCATTATTTCGTGACTCTATCGTGAAAGGAAATCTAATGGGACATTCGATACCTTTTGAAAACCAACGATCAAATGTTGGAAGTTTGGATATTTTAAAACAACCTTTCGAGATTTCAGCCCATGAATTGATAAAATGCCAAAACGACGTACCATCAACAATCACGTGGTTAACTGTGAAGCCAATGAAGATGCCGTCGACTAACTCTGTCACTTGGACCGCAAGTAATGGTTGCGATGTTCCTTGGTAGTTTTTAACTCCATTTAGTACAAAAAATGAGTGGTGAATAGGAGGATGATAAGTCGGACCAACGATGTCCGCAACACTAATGTTTTTTGCTACGGCGTGAACAAAGAGTGCACCTTCGTTGTTGCACACAATGGAACACGAGATAGTATTAGCTTCGTGTTTTGTTATCTTGAGACGACCTGTGAAGGGCCAAAAAATATCAAGGGTAGAAGAAAGAGAGTCTTTAAGGTGTTGGATTTGATTTGTTCTATCTAATTCGAAAGGGTGGTGATAAAGAAGCCCCTTTTGGTTGAATCCAAATGGGAGGAATTGTAGATCCCATGGGGTTAGATGGATTGTATGATAAGTTGAGTCAGAAAGATTATGATTTGCTGCTTGTATTGTAGTTGTGGAGAGGATTTTGATGGAACTCATATTTCATGTAGATACTATGTTGAGGAATTAGATAGATCTGTGATGTAGGACTTATTTAGATTTAGATATACACATATGATAAAAAAATATTATATCAATAATGTTTAATTATTTTCATTTTTTAACTTTTTATCATGTGGCTAAATCCAATTTATCTGCATCTGTGGTCGTAAGTCTTCTTTGCATATAAAAGTAATATTTTAGAATCTATTTGAGTTAGTTTAATAATGTTGGGTTGGACCTTCAAATATGTTCCTCTCAAAGTTTTAATTTCGTTCTTTCTTATGTCAATTTAAGTGAATTTGACGTGTTTAAAAACAAAGGTAACAATTCTGTCAAAAAAGAAAAGACGTAAAAGTAAGATTAAAATAAGAGACAAAAATTGGTTAAAAGCATAAAAATAGAAATGTTGTATTCAAAAATTGTGAAAAATGATAAATTTAATTTTTTAAAAATTAAAAAATTGTGGAATTTATTACAAACTTACTATAACGGTATCCTTAACTAGTTCCTCAAGGACACTTGTTAAATAATCCTTAAAATAAATATGCGTGTTCCTCGTGTAAGCAGAAACATTAAAATATAAATATGCAAGTTCCTCGCTTATGTGTGGTAACATTCAAAATTTAAAATATATAGTGCTCCCAAAAAAAAAAAAAGACATAGTCCTCTTGCTAAAAACAAAATCAAAACTCTTGCAAAAAAACAAAATCAAAATATATGATGCAAGTTGCTCGTGTACTGTGGCGGGGGTCACTGTGCACCCTACAAAATAAATTAACTTTTATAGGGAAAATACTAAAAAATCTTCGTGTTTTATTTTAAATAAAATTACATTCTGTCTCACCCTTTTCTTCATCTTAGTATGTGTTATTATCACACTCTTAAATAACTCGAAATGCTTAATGCTTATTAAAATATAAATTTTGTGTATGTGTGTATTATACTTTATTTTTGTATCCACCCAATTTTTTTGTCTCCATGATGGTTGGAATTGACAAGTGCACCAAATCGTACGCAAATAATAAAATAGTAGGTTATTATCTCCACATGTATTGTTATTCAACTTGGTAATAGATTTTAATTGGTTACATGATTTTAATTGTCCTGCTCAATGTGATTTTAATTGGTTTATTGAAAGTAAATAAAGGAAGAGATTAAAAGTGGTTACATGATTTTAATTGTCCTGCTCAATGTGATATTAGATTTTATGATTCTAAAGTATAACGGTGAATAGGGAATCCTTGAATCACCCTTCTATCTTTGTTGGAATTAACTCGGTTGATTATTAGTTTATGAACTGTCTTTTTAGATGTAAGGAAGTAGAACATGACCTCGTGATGATTCAGTAGAAGATTTATTTTAATATCACCGCAATTCAACTGGTTACAATTGTGGCGTTCCCTTAAGATGAGTCATAGCCCTATGTTTTATATTCGATTAAAAAAATTTAATTTAGAAACTAAGAAAGTTACTATTGTCTGGTTCGGACGGAATTAGGGTTGTTAGTCCTAATATGCTCCATCTAAGATATGGTATAGAAACAAATATATACAAATTAAATCAGACTATAGAATCATAAAGGGAATAAAAAACTTTATTAATTAAACATAACAAATAAGAAGGGTTCATCGTGGAACCCTAATCAAAGAAGTTTAGTTGCACATGGCAATATACATCATCACAAAACAATAGAAAAATATACCTTATAGAGAACAAGAGGACGATGGAAATCATCTGCCTTGAAACTCTGAAGATTTCTGAATGAATAAAAGAGTGTGCAAGTGCCTCTATTTATAGTACATCCTTACTTAGGGGTTACGAGAATAAATATAAGGGTTTTCAACCAAAACAACTTGAAAAACAAGCAATCAACACTCCCTGCACGAACACCATGCGCATGCCGTATGATCTGAGGAGCAGGGGCACATGAGGCAGTAGACAGGGCTGCCTTATGCACATGGGCACTTATGGCAGCCCATCATGTGCCAACTCTATCGTTTTTATCGCTTTTTCGAGCATTCTTCCATCTTGCAATGCTTTTGACTTGAAATGAATTTTCTTCACTTTGTATTGTGACACAGAACGGAAGCAAGGGTTAGCAAGCGCTAAACCTAAAAGATAAACAAACAGGTTATAAGCGACAAACCTATCAAATAAGGGTTTCCGGAATGCACCGGGATTGAGAGAAAATATCGAATAATTTTATTGAATCAAAAAGTGCCTCTTAGGCTGCATGATGTTCTGTTTAAATAGCAAAAGAAATAACAAATCCGTGAGCCGAAATAAAACAAAACGAAATAATAATAGAAAGTTATAGAAATTGCTTAAATATTAAAAGGCGGTTTCGGGCCTTCAGACGACATCGAATGACTAAAAATTAAATATAATATACCTCAATGTTGACAACATATAAGTATATTAAGAGCATCTACAATGGAGACCCTCAATTTGGAGTTCTTAAACGAGTCTCACGTGTACACCTCACTCTTTCATAATTTTTTTAATAATAGTACCTAATAAATACTCAACCACTCCAATAGGTTTATATTGGTCCACCACTAACTCTTCATCATTTACATTCCAACAATATAATAATTATTTTAGTAAAAGTAGTGTGGGGTCCATTTAAGAATGAGATCTTAAGTGAAACCCTGAGTCTTAAAAGATCCCAAAAAAAAATTCTCCAATGGAGGTACCTATTAGGTACCGGTTCTTAAATGGTGAAGATCTCACCATTGAGATGGTCTAATCCACTGATATGATAGTATGAACATGATATTGAATATTATTTTAAAATTTTGATGTATTAAAGGACTATTTGTTAGATATTCAACGACAATAATAATTTAGCCATCTTTTATGTGAACCATTAAAAAATGTTAATTAATAATAATAAATAAAAATGTTAAAAATCAAGCAAAATGGAGTATAATAATATCCTATTTTTATTTTATTTTTTGATTTCTCCGTCTTCTTAAATCATAAACCCTCTCTGTTTCCCTAGTAATAAAAAACCAAACCCCATTTCATTTTCTCTCTCTCATCTCTTTGCATTTCTATCAACATCTGTATTACTCCACTCCAACCCATTCTCAGAACCGAAGCTAGTTTCGCTGTCTCCTTCATCTTTCACATTGGTATGATCTTTTCCAATTCAACACTATAATATTATTATTTTTGATCAATTTTTGGGATATTTTTAAAACTAGAATATTTTTATTTTTATTTTTTGACCAATATTTTGGGAGATTTTCAATACTAGAATATTTTTATTTTTGGTAGAAATTCATTAATAGATTATTAGCACTTGAATATCAATTTCCAATACATAATTAAAAATTTGGAAGTTGTTACTAATACATGATAAATACAATGAATAATCAAATCCTTTATTATAAAAGTTAGACTTGATGAGCTAGCATGTTTGCCCTAATTCCTTGCATTTTTCTCTCCTAAGCATGTAATTATTGCTAATCTAATTTCCCAACCATACACTTAATCACATCCGTTGATTCAAACTCTATTTTCAAACTCCTCGCTTTCTCTCTCATACAGAAACGTCATAATGGCAATTGAAAACAGTGCTAATCATCCTCATAATGGCAATTGAAAACACGTATTAATGCTAATCAACTCAGTCAACCACTCCCTTCATCTCAGCCATAGATCTCATAACCTTTCATGTATTAATGTTAATCAACTCAGTCAACCACTCCCTTCATCTCAGCCATAGATCTCATAACCTTTCATGTATTAATGTTAATCAACTCAGTCAACCACCCCCTACATCTCAGCCGTAGATCTCATAACATTCCATGTATATTAACGATTGCATTCCCATTATCCTCTCTTGCCACCATTTTTACGTCAAAACAGTTTAGACTTAACAATGGAAAGTGATGCA
>Ga0315914_1000246_pt1 | contig 59202 bp, 34 predicted proteins | sample MpolenodulesMG_FD_203920 | JGI IMG/M metagenome (GOLD analysis project Ga0315914, IMG submission 203920) | Medicago polymorpha root nodule microbial communities from Los Angeles, California, United States - elongated nodules | ecosystem: Host-associated > Plants > Roots > Nodule | place: USA...
GATGACACCCTTTGTATAGGTATGCCAACGGTGGACAATCTTTGGATTCTAAAGGCGGTGTTGAGAGGTTTCGAAATGGCTTCCGGGTTGAAACTTAACTTTTCTAAGAGGTCATTGATGGGAGTTAATGTCCCGCGAGATTTTATGGACGCGGCTTGCCAGTTTTTGCATTGTAGGGAAGGTTGTGTTCCGTTTAATTATTTGGGCTTGCCGGTGGGTGCTAATTCTAAAAAGGTTTCTACTTGGGAAACCTATGTTGGACAAGTTAAGGAATAGACTTAATTCATGGGGGAGTAAATATTTGAGTCTTGGTGGTAGAATTGTTCTACTTAACTCCGTGTTGAAAGCAATTCCTATTTTCTTCTTGTCTTTTATGAAAATTCCAGCAAAGGTGGCGAAAATGGTAACCCGAATCCAAAGAGAATTCCTTTGGGGTTAAATGGAGGAAGATTTGTCATCCTAAAAGTAAGGGGGTTTGGGAGTGCGGGATGTAAAGTTGGGGAGTATGAGCCTTATGGCTAAGTGGAAATGGCGTCTCCTTCAAGAGGAGTTACCTCTTTGGAAGGTGGTGTTGAGAGAGAAATATGGGGATAGCATTTCCGCTTTTTCCCCGGAGGTCGGGACTAGATGGCCTCGGTATGCATCCGGGTGGTGGAAGTAGTTGATGACATTGGAAGGGGGTGTTGGCGTGAATTGGTTTTCAAGTAGGGTGGTGAGGAAGGTCTCAAATGGGAGAGGTACTAGTTTTTGGAGGGATAGGTGGATAGGGGATCAAGCCTTAGCTACCGTTTTTCCTAGGCTTTTTTCGCTTGCGTTGCATAAGGAAGCCAAAATAGGGGATTTATGGAGTTTGGTGGATGGGGCGGTTTCTTGGAACATAGGTTGGAGGAGACGTCCTTTCTTATGGGAGAATAATTTAATTGCAAATTTACTAACTCTCATAGAAGGGACTTTGTTAGGGGAGGGGGATGATAGATGGCTTTGGACACCGGAAGAGGGATGATTGTTTTCGGTTAGTTCTTCTTATAAAGCGCTTGAGGAGATTGCTCCTTTGGAAGAGGGTTTGAATGATTTGGAACAATGGGTGTTCACTAATCTTTGGAAGAGCCCGTCTCCATCAAAGGTGGTTGCGTTTTCTTGGATGGCCATCTTGGATCGTATTCCGACAAGATCGAATCTTGCATTCTGGCATGTTATAGGCCAAGGGGAGGACACATTGTGTGTTTTGTGCGATCATGAGATCGAATCAACCTCATATCTTTTTTGCATTGTGAGTTTGTATCTTTAATTTGGCATAAGGTGTTGGATTGGTTGGGTATTAATTTCATCACTCCTCCAAACTTGTTCACTCATTTTGCTTGTTGGAGTGAAGAGGCAAAGCCTAGGCGGTTACAAAAAGGTTTTTGGTTGGTTTGGCATGCTACATTATGGATGATTTGGAAGGAGAGAAATGCAAGGATCTTTAACAATCAAGCAAAGGAATTCGATGAGGTGGTGGATGATGTTAAGACGGTCTCTTGGTTTTGGGCCTTGTCTAGGTTGCGGATTGCGTCTTGCCTCTTCTATGAGTGGTGTTGGAATCCACGGGAGTGCCTAAATCGGAGGGGCTAGGTGTGAGTTGGGTGGCTGAGGGCGCGACAATTTGGATCCTGAGATGTATTGGGCGGCTGTTTTCATGTTGTTTAGCTGCCGACAGTTTATGTTCAGTGTATTAGGCAGTTTGTGTGTTGCTGTCGCCTCACCATTTTGGTTTTTTTGGCTTTTGGCTGTGCTATTATATCCCACGGTTGTGTGGTGATGTTCAGCCATGCTTTTTTTTTTCCATTGTAATGCTCTTAGCCTTTTGTACTTCTTGTGCAAGGCAAGTAATGAATATATGCCGTTTCAAAAATATGTTTAGTCTCTTAATTTAATTTCATGTAACGTTTTTTTTACTTTTTCAATTTAATCTTTTTAAATGTTAACATTGTTGTCCTTTTTAACAAAAGCTCAGAAATCTCATCAAAAAGTTCATATCTTCATCAACAAACTCATACCGTTCATAAAACCCATAAATTCTAAAATTCCAGAAATTATATTAATGTGTACAAAAACTCATTCTTCTCCAATTTGTTGTTGGAATCCACTTTTTCAAAACTTATTCAATTCATTGTTGCCATTGACGAGGAGGAGAGATCCGCCATCGAAATCTGAAACGTACTTTTGATTATTTTTCAAAGATTGCAATTTTATCCCAATTAAAATCTCACTCACATGTTTGGTTTGTTGGGTTCGTGTTCAAAAGAATTCAAGGGATTTATTATCTTCACGTGAAGCACATCAATGACAAACTATGTATTATGTTGCATATGTGATAACTCTAAACAACCATTTTAATAACCATTCTGAATAAGAATCTTCGATTTAGCTTTAATATTATGCTTTCACACAATTCAATCGTAGCATATTCAAATAAATACATATCTCATGTTCCCATTTCATATGAATGTGTTTTGAAAATAAACTCCAACAACATCAAATTGGTGAAGATAACGAGGATTAGCGTTTTTTTTGTTAGGGGATTTGATGTCGATGAGGTTATGGTTAAGTTGATTGAGTTTTGGATTTTTAATGCATTGATTTGAATTTTTCGTTTTCTTTTAGATTTTGGGTCTTTGATCTGGATCTATTGATGAACATTTTAGTTTTTTTTTATTTTTTTATTTTATGAATTTATGATTTTTTGTTTAATTTTTTTTTTTTACTAAAAAGGTAACAATGTTAACGTTTAAAAACATAAAGGATTAAATTGGAAAAAAATAAAGGACTGAAACGTTACTGGAAATTAAGTTAAAGGACTAAAAATGTAATTTTGCCTATTTTTTGACTAACTAAGATTTATTATAAATTTATTTTTTTTAGTAAATTTATTATAAAATTATTTATAAGTTAGTGATTAACCCACAATGTATTGGTTTGAGTAGTAAGGAACTATGGCCTCTTAAGCATGTGATGAGGTTCGATTTCTGTCTCTTGTCTCGTGCGTGTGGAAAAAATTCGGTTGATAAGGGACAAACAATCTAGTGTGGCACACAAATTCTCCGACGAAAATTAGTCACTATGAAATGACGGTGGAAGCTTCGTACCAATATCATGTTAAAAAAAAAGTTATTGATTAAATTAAAAAGTTTGGCTATAATTATACAATTAATTATACAATAGATGATTTTGCATATACTATATTGCATTAGGATCCACGACATGTTGATTTATCACTACTTGGATTCATTGCTAGTATATTCAAAAGCAACGAAAAAGAGACGCATAACGAGTGCTCGTTAATTTGTCGTTCTTTTTCAACCCAAACTTCTTATACTCAAACTTCTTATGCCTAGACACTCTTTAGATGGGAAGAATAAATAAAAACAAGTAACCTCAAGCAACAAGAACAATAACAAACATACATCTAATCTAGGAATCAAGTGAAAAGTACAAAACCACAAATAAAAGATAAAGAGAGAAAAGAAACAAACACACCAAGAAATATTTACCCAGTTCAGTCCAAATTGATCTGCTCTAGAGGAGAGATTGATCTCTCTAATTCACTATCAATGAGTTATGTAAAAAGAGATACCGAATGATTACAAGAAATTAACTTCAACAAACTCACAAAGAACAAATCCTAATTTCTACCATGTTTTCCCAATCTCACCAATGAACAAGACACTCAATGATTTTCACTCACCAAGGTCTTTACAAATTTTTCACAACCCAAGAGAACCTCTCAAGAGAACTCTTACCAAAGACCCTCAGCCCTAAAGTTACCTCCTTTGATTTTCCAAGTTTCACTCTCTTGAAGCCTCCTCAAAACATAAAGAATAAAGCATTATATAGTGCCCAAATCCTGTCAAAACCGTGCCCCGATTTTTGCCGAAACATAACTCCAAAAATCTGAACCAAAATCGTGCCCCGATTTCTCAAAACACAATTGCCCGATTTTGCATAACTCCAATCACCAATTTTGAGTCACAAACAACATTATAAATGGCTAATATAAAATTATTTGTCTACATGATGATATTAGAATATAATTATATAAAAAACAAACATTTAACCCTTGCAAATATAAAAATTTTCAATTGTAAATCTGCTGCTTAAAAAAAATTGTACATCCACATACATTATTATTTTTATTTAATCCGTTTAGATTTTAGAATAGCAACTCTATTATTATCAAGCATTTTTCTTTTTTGTATTCATTGAATGCGACAGTAAGTCCTCTCCCACCAAAGTTGTTTCCCACTTGTTGTGGACTTCCATATCCGTGCATACATCTCCAATACAATGGCTTTTTTCCTCAGCCCTTTTTATCAAATATGTGTGATTGCTCTCAATTCAATTCTGTTATTTAGATTGCATTTAATGCCAAGCCCCACCGTTTAACTTCCACCAGTTGTAAAGAAAACAAACCAGCTCAAACAATAAAATATACATGTCAGAAGAGCATAAGTCAATTATGTTGACATGTGAATAATCTCTATTTCAAGATGAATATTGAAAATAAAGGCTGAAATTTTATTTGGAGTCATATTATTTTAAGTAGTTGGAGTCTTTAATTGCTAATTAATGTTTTCGGGTCGTTGAGTGTATTAATATGTTTGAGCATCTTCAAAATTTGAGCTAACTTTTGTGATGAAATCCAAACTCATTTAACATTATATCATCAGAGTCACTTTGAGGATTGCAATGAGAATTGAACTCAGCATTCACGATAGACCTAAGGGTGGACATTAAAGTTTGTTTGGAGTCCCGCATTGCTAAGGTTTTCACATTGTTGGATGAATAGTTGTGTCTGGACACGTCACCCTTTAAGTTAGCTTTTAGAATGAAATTCAAACCCACTTAAAAAAATAATAATAGGTTCAAATGTAGACATTCTTAAGTTAACTTTTTAGAATACAACAATTTTAGTTAACTTGATATAGTAGGTTAATGCATTTTTTTTTTTGATAACTGTTAATGCATGTTTTAATTTCTTGTTATCAATAAAGAAATTAAGTGTCTATTTATTATAGATTAAAATAAAAATGATTTTGATTGAAATAATTTAGAGATTATTCTTTAGACTTTTAAGTAAATCATAAATCATATGATTGATTAAGCATTGAAGTTTTTTCTTTTTTGAGAGAAGTATTCAAGTTGAAAACTATTCATGTTATAATAAATAGCTTTTTCATTAATATGTTTTTTTTTTCCATTGATAAACTATGATTTTCTCTCTTCTATTCAAAATGGTTTTCTTTATGTATGATGATCATCCCAACATTTCTTAGTTGAGTTACTAGGCAAATTAAGTTGCGCAAGAATTATGTGAATCACAAAAACAATAAACAAAAACTCAACCCTAGTACTAATTCACATGTGGTCACTACTCACTAGAAACCCATGTATATACTATCATCTTATTTTTTATGTGCGTATCGTTTCTTTACATAAGAACCGTTCAGAAAATTTTTATTTACATAAGAAACTCAATTGAACACTTCAAATTACACAAATATTAAACGCTAGTTCAAAGAATCACTTAAAAAGTTTAGTCATCAATTGATTAAAAAGTACATAAATATAATAAAAATATAAGCTATTGTATTGAACTAATGTTTAAACTTTGAAACATGAAAAGTATAATGTAACCAAAAAAAAAACATGAAAAGTATAAGCTATTTTGAAAGCCCATGCATAACCAGATCAAAAGAGCACCCCAAGCAACGTGAATATCCTTTTTCTGACAATTGCAAAATAAGTAAAGGGTGGGACCTTATAAGACATTAACAGTTGGGAAATATACTCTCTCTTTTTCAAACGGAAACAGTTGAAAGCATTTACGTAGCCACGTTTTTGCATGGTTAAGAAGTTGTCCCTAAAATTAAAGCGTTCTCATAGTAATTTCAAAGTTCTTAATTAATGCTTTGGTTAAACCTTGCCTTTGGCATTTGCTATATAAACCCTAGCATCACTTCTTTTTTTCCACACCAAATATTCTCAAGTTCTTTTACTTTCTAGTTATAGCTCAAGATGGCTTCAAGTTCAAGTTTTCTGCTTTTTGTGCTTCTTGGTGCTCTTGTTTGTAGTAGCATTGATGCAAGGAAGCTTGGGGTAAGTGATAAGGGGTTAAGAGATGAGAAAACTTTCTTTCGTCGTCCAGGGTTTGGTGGAGGTGCAGGAGGAGGTGGTGGTTTTGGTGGTGGCGGTGGTAGTGGAGGAGGGTTAGGTGGTGGCTCTGGAGGTGGATTTGGTGCCGGTGCTGGTGGAGGAGCAGGAAGTGGACTTGGAGGTGGAGGCGGTCTTGGTGGAGGTGGTGGTGGTGGATTCGGTGGAGGAGGTGGTGTTGGTGGAGGGTCAGGGTTTGGAGGTGGGTCAGGGTTTGGTGGGGGTGCCGGTGCCGGTGCTGGTAGTGGACTTGGAGGAGGTGGTGGAGGAGGATTTGGAGGTGGTGGTGGCGGTGGACTTGGTGGTGCCGGTAGTGGATTTGGTGGTGGAGCTGGAGGTGGAGTTGGAGGTGGATTTCCATGAAGAAAAAAATATTAAGTTAATGTTGGCTGGTTTGCATGCTTTTGGTAATAGCATGTGATTTTATGTGTTTACGTGTAGTTTCACTTGTAATTTGCTTCAAGCATATTCTGTTTAATGTGTTTCTTAATTACTCGTCAAAATGGAAATAATTCTTAAATTGATTATGAATAACATCCTTGTTTTTAGCTTATTTTTTTTATTTTTTTTAACTTCAAAATGAACTATATTAGATATAATAAGAATAGTACTTGACCCACCAAATGGAAAGAAGTACAAGGGGTACCCGATCCAACGAAATAGAAAGCTAGCTCCTAAGAAATAAGACTAAGGAGGGGTTCGAAAACCATTTCTAAAATATACATGGCCCTAAATCTTTCTAGCAAGAAACAACCTCCAAGAAGTGACTTTAATATATATCATTCACAAGATCTTCAACGTTTGTATCCTTTCTCAAGAAAATTCTTCCATTTCTTGCCTTCAAGATCTTCCACCCAATTGTATGACATATTAGCAAGGATAGAGGTAACATTCTTGGGCAAAGAATTGACCAAGAATTGACCGAGAGCCTACCGGACGGATCATGATTCTAAATTCACTTGTTGTCATCGTAACTAATTTTCACTACTCCAATTTGTCCCCAAAGAGGATCAAATAATTGTTTTTCCCATTCAAAGAACTTTTCCCGCCACTTTAAGTCCCAATTCCATGACCCCTCCACCATATTAATTAGAAGGCTAATTCATCAGTTAGCTAGTTAGCAAAAAATATATGAAATAAGCGAGCTTACTTGCTTCACAAGTAACTTCCTAGTTAGTTACAAGTCTGTTGAATTTTTATAAATACGACTATGTGATAGATAGAATATATGCTATATTAACTTTCAATGAAATACCCTTTGATTCTCACCAACACTCCTCTCTAATTCTCTCAATCTCATTATAAATCCTTTCTTCTCAAACCCCATAATTTCCCATGTCTTATTATTTGCTAGTATTGCAATCTTTCTAACCACTGCCACATATCCAATATTGGACACAATGAGGCTAGCTACTACGTAATGTATTACTCTAAGCAAAAGTTAATATATCGGTAGTAAAATCTATTTCTATAAATATAGTAACATAGTCTAAAAAAAGTTAAATGTTGTAACGACTCTCAATCAATCTTAATCCACGTGGGTTAGTTTGGTGGTATTTGGGACCTTAGAGTATGTTTTTTTTTATCATGTCTCAAGTTTAATTATCCTCGACGTCAATTTCGATGGGCTAGTTTATCTTTTTTTTTTTTTAAAAAAAACTCTTGTCAAAAAAAAAAAAACTCTTGACCAATTTGTTTAATTTTATTTTTTGACAAAACCAAAATATTCATTTATTCAAATTGATAGAGTATATTATTTAACATCCCTAAAAACGTAAAAGATGAATATGCAAACAAATTCACAACATCCAAGTTAATAACATACGATGACAAAATGCCTACAAATATACAACTACAACAACAACAACAACCAAACTTTATTCTACTAAGTGGAGTCAGCTACTTGTCTACAAATAATATATAAAATTAAGAGAAATGTTAGCAACACACCTTCTAACACATACTTTTCAACACACTCTCTTTGATTGATTAAAATTTACATGGGACCCACAAAAAGTATATAGGACCCACTTGATTTGTGGGACCCATGTGAATTTTAACCAATCAAAGGAAGTGTGTTAAAAGGTGTGTTGCTAGCATTCCTCTAAAATTAAAGTGACCTGAAAACTCATGTTTTCTGATTTGCAACGTTAACACAAAATCATTGATAGAATAGTCAATCTTTCAATATGAATTACATAACCGCAACAACAAGGAAAATGAAACAACGTCACACAAGACGACAAACAGAACAACACTACATTTAGACGACAAAATCATCATGAAAATTAAAATCAATCTTATTTAATTATTTTGGTGTACAATCAAGTCAATCATAATTGACCTTGCATTTGCAAAATATTAATATGTATTTGACTTTTTTTAGTGGGGGATTAAAATACGTTTGACCTTAATTATTAACCAAAGATTTTTATTGACAAACTTACAAGATGGTGCTTGTAAACGAGTCATTCGAATACAAGGAAAAAAATAAAGCAGTGTAATAAAATTAAATTAAAGCATGTTCTGTTAGAAGAGACAATATCAAACTCACCCTTTATTGTCCATCTCTATCAACTTATATACAGCATCCTCTAATTAATAAGTAGGGATGTACTGCCTCTAAAAAATAAAAGTTTAGGGATTTTTTTTTTGACAAAAACAAAACGATATTCATTCATTCAAATCGATAGAATACATCAGAATCACGATCGCTAAAAACGTAAAGGATAAATCTAGGAAAAAACTCACAACACCCAAGTTAATAGCATACAACGGCAAAATGCCTACAAATAATATGATAAAATCTAAATCACCGGAATACTCTTGCTTCTAGATCTGCAACGTTGACGTCCAAATCATTGATTGAATCTGTGATTGACTGAAGCTGATCTTTCAATATGAACCAACGAACACCGCAACAAGATGCAAAATCAAACCACGCCGCACAAGACGACGAACAACACAACGTCGTACTCAGACAATGAAATCACGAAAAAACACAAAAGAAAACACTTGATATTTGTGAAAATCACTTATTTAGATCGAAAGAAAGAGGAAAAAAGATGCAGAGGGATGATTTTAGGTCAAAAAATGACCTAAAACCACCCATCCTCGATGAGTGAAAAAGAATGAAAACTTAGAGAGAAGTTGGAGTTTCTCTCACAATAAAAGTTTAGGGATGTACTTCAAGGTTCCGCAAGAAGAGACGGTTTTATATATATTGGAAATGTTTTCTTTCTTTTTTATTAGGAATATACTCCCTCCGTTTTTGAATATAAGCAAAATTGACTTTTTAGGTTCATTCAATTAATGATGTATGTGGTTTATATTATGGACTACATACATCATTAATTGAATGAACCTAAAAAGTCAATTTTGCTTATATTTAGAAACGAAGGGAGTATATTATAAATGTTAACGAGTGTTTTCGGAACATTTTTTAAGAATCATAAGTAGTAAGTGTTTATGAAAATGTAATCAATTAGTTGACCCTGTATGTGTGTGTATTGAGAGGAAATGTTATTTGGATAACCAATTAGTTGTTCAACGACGATTTAGTTCTTTTATTAAAAAAATTTCTATCTCTTCAAATCAAATTAATAGGTTATAAATGGTGTATTTTTATATGGTTATCAAATAAATTGTTAAGTTTTAGTTGTTCAAATTCCCTAAAAAAAAATTAGTTGTTTGAATAACATTTCTCATAATGAAATTACATATTATAAGTTTTTTGATTTTATTTTATTGATAACAAGTTTGTTTTTTTAAACATACAAGTGTGTGTATAGGTGTCTGCGGTTCGATTAAAATTACTTTTGAGTTAGAAAGTCACCTCATTTAGATATTAAAATTCCATGTAGTTGGTTGACTCGATCAATTTGTTTAATTTATTCCTTGAGAGAGGGTATTGATTTCCGTCTGTAAATTGAAGTTTGGAATGGACTCTTTTTTTTACATCAAACAGTTCAATTCTGTATTCAAAATGATAGGATACAAGTAAAAATAGTATAAAATTCACCAAGAAAGATGAAATACAAGTAATATTCAACCCACCAAAAATATCAATACACCCTAACTATCAATACATTATAAGGGGTTGGCCTATCATTGATAAAATAAACAATGATATGTCTCAATTTCCTCCTTAAGAACCATTTATGAGATTGAGTGTTTTATCCCTTCTACTACCTCTTCTACTTTTGCAACTTTGCAATTCAAAAAGTTTGCAGACACCTCCAAAAATTGTTCTTTACATTTTCTCTTATGATCATATTGTGAAAGCCCATGCATAAACAGATCAAAAGGTTATTAATATCCTTTTTTCTGACAATTGCAAAATAAGTAAAGGGTGGGACCTTATAAGACATTAAGAATTGGAAACTATGCTCTCTCTTTTTCAAACCGAAACAGTTGAAAGCATTTAAGTATCCAACGCGTTCTTGCATGGTTAAGAAGTTGTCCCTAAAGTTAAAGCGTTCTCATAGTAATTTCAAAGTTCTTAATTAATGCTTTGGTTAAACCTTGCCTTTGGCATTTGCTATATAAACCCTAGCATCACTTCTTTTTTTCCACACCAAATATTCTCAAGTTCTTTTACTTTCTATAGCACAAGATGGCTTCAAGTTCAAGTGTTCTTCTTCTTGTGCTTCTTGGTGCTTTTGTTTGTAGTAGCATTGATGCAAGGAAGCTTGGGGTTAGTGATAAGGGGTTAAATGATGAGAAAACTTTCTTTCATCGTCCTGGGTTTGGTGGAGGTGCAGGAGGAGGGGGTGGGTTCGGTGGTGGTGGTGGTACTGGGGGAGGGTTAGGTGGTGGTTCTGGAGGTGGATTTGGTGCTGGTGGAGGAGCAGGAAGTGGACTTGGAGGTGGAGGCGGTCTCGGTGGAGGAGGTGGTGGTGGATTTGGTGGAGGAGGTGGTGTTGGTGGAGGATCAGGGTTTGGAGGAGGATCAGGATTTGGTGGTGGTGCCGGTGCTGGTAGTGGACTTGGAGGAGGTGGTGGAGGAGGATTTGGAGGTGGTGGCGGCGGTGGACTTGGTGGTATTGGATCCGGTGGAGGATTTGGTGGTGGTGCTGGAGGTGGAGTTGGAGGTGGATTTCCATGAAAGTATTAATATTAAGTTATTTTGCATGCTTTTGGAATTAATAGCATGTGATCATTTTATGTGTTTACGTGTAGTTTCACTTGTAATTTGCTTCAAGCATATTCTGCTTATTGTGTTTCTTAATTACTCGTCAAAATGGAAATAATTCTTAAATTAATTATGAATTACATCCGTGATTTTAGCTCTTCTTTGTTTACTATATTATTTTTGTTTCACTCTTCTTTTTTTGTTTTATGAAACGATCTTCTTGTTTGCTAGTATTGCAATCTTCCTCTTAACTTCATATCCAATATCTGACACCATGAAGCTAACTACTACGTAGTGTATCACTCAAGTAGTAGTTGAAATAAACAGTAGAATCTATTTCTTTAAATGTTGTAACATAGTCTAAAAAAATAAATGTTGTAACAACTCTATTTATTTTGGTGAAACAAGGATTTTTCTTTTGACAAATTTTTAAAATATATGACGATGCTTGTCAACAAGTCATATTCGAATACAAGGCAAAAATTAATGTAGTCTAATAAATTCAAAATTAAAGCATGTTCTGATAGAAGAGACAATAGCAAACGCACTCATCCCCCTCAAAAAAATTATCAAACGCACCATTTATAGCATCTTCCAATGAATAAGTAGGGATGTATTTCAAAGTTCCACAAATAGACACAATAGTATATTTTTTTAAACAGGTTTGAACAGCTTATATAAACTACATATAACCAAATTACAAATCATAAACGAAGATTGTTTGCATGTGATAAGTTGGTTGGGGAGTGTAATGATTTGCTTTACAATATTGTTGATGTTGTAGACAATTGGTAATGGCTTTTTTATCCTATATAAGTGTACTTAGTAAGTGACGCTTATCAACTATTAATTACTTCTGAAGTCCCTATTGAACCTATCGTGGCGGTTAACATATGACATAAGTACGTTCTTTTGAAGGTCTCGGTTTTTGTGTGGCGTCTCTTATGCAATCGGATTCCAACAATTAATAATTTAATTCAATGTAAAATCCTTCAGACAGATTCTAATATGTGTGTCAGCGATAACGTGATGGATGGAAACATTGATCATATTGATGGATGGAAACATTGATCATATGTTTTTATGATGTAATCACTTCGACAATATTTTGTCTCTTATTCAAAATTGGTTAGGTATCTCCTCAGCTGATATGTGTCTCTTATCGGATCACTTGTTACAGTTTATTCAATTAAGTGGTTATTCAAGATCTCTTCGGTTTTAAATCACAAGGAAGATCATTTGAATCAATTGTTAGACAATATTAAGTTCATCTCTTTTTGGTGGTTGAAAACAAACAACTCTTCTTTTACTTTTGATTATCATAATTAGTGGCTCAATCCATTGTCATGCATGAGGTTTACCTTGTAATTAGTTCTTTATCTCTAGCCTCGTTTGTTTGGATCAGTTTTGCAATGTTGTAAACTTCTAGTGTCCTTTCCATTGCACTCCTTGTGCTTGGTAACTCGCTTTGTTTCGTTTTCGTTTATATACTTGGTAACTCAATATCTAACCTAAAGACCCGCTAATTTGAGGGATCAATGTGAAGGTACAGAAGTTGACTTTGAAAAACTAGTAAAATTATTAAACCTAAACCACGTTTGGTTTATTATTGCCAACTCTTATGGAATTGGATTTGAAGTCTATCAAAATCTAAAACCTATGAATAAAATAAAATAAAAACTACAAACTTTTTTGAACAAAACAAAACTAAAAGGAAAATGTTAACTTGTACCTTTAGACACAAGTTAAAATGTTGAAATAAAATTATTTTCTTAAAACTTGTGTATTGAATGTTGTAAAATTTTAAATATTTATATTTTTAATATAAAGTTTATTTTTTATTTCCTTTTTTAGTTATTTAACTTGTGATACAAGTTAGCATTACTCATAAGTCATAATAAATATAATTTAAAAAAAGTAGTGCTCAAGCCTATGCAGCCGCCGGTAGCTAGAATGAGTGAAAGCATTGATGTAAAAAACGATATTGATGCAAAAGGCTAGAATGACTTAGCTACAAATGTGAAAGTATTGATGTGAAACCATATTGATGAAAATAATTTATTACTGTACTACAACATTACCTAACCATCATAAATATTAGGAATGAATTTATCGAATATAGTACTACTATGATCGATGGACTCATTAACTCAGCACCGAAAATATTGGATAGGTCTCCTCCTATACTAGTAATTTTTTTCTTTTTTAATTCAATTGAATGCCATGGATATCTTTTGGTGTGATTACTCGTGAGAAGAAAAAATATAAGAGAGGAAAATGAGAGAATAGAGAAAGTCAAGTGAGAAATGGATGTGCACCATGAAAGATACATGCACAAATAGAGAAGAATTTTTTTTATAGAAAAAGATAGAGAAAAGAAAAGTGGCAGTGTAATTTACATTCATAAATATAACTTTATTTGTAAAATATACCATTACCACCTGTACTTTTTATTTTTTCTGATTTTTAACATCTAAATTATATATTTTACCATGTTAATATATCTATAAGCATATCAATTTAAATTACTTTGAATGTTCCTCCATTATCCAATAAACATTGGGCAGTCGGCAGGCACTATACATATCTAACTATTGGCTTTATAATGTCTGATGGCCCCTATAAATACTAGACCCTCTCCTATTTATAAGAAATTATATCACTAAATAAGTACCACTTTTCTTAGATCAAAGCACCACTCCTTTTAGATCAAATCCAAAGAAGTACTTCAAAGAAATTAATGTTACACTTTTTCAAACAAAAAATCCATAGCATTCATGAAAAGAATAGGAAGGTTAATTTCTAGATAAAATAAAACTCAATAAAAAAAAATTTAAGAACCTAAATTGGAGTAAAACTCAATAAATTAAGGGATATAAAATGAATTTCAATAATGAACACGTTTAAAATATGTTGAGTTTTGACTAAAATTTTGATGTTTGTATTTGAGTAAAGTTGTGGCACGATTTTGAATCAACAATTGGAGGTTTGTCACGGCAAAAATCGTGGCACGAGAGGATAAAATTGCGGCACGATTTTGGATAACGTTCAGTAATGTAATTGTGTACTAACGTGAAATCGTGGTATGGTGGGTGCAAATTGTGGCACCATTTGACATGATCTGAAACACTATTTAAGCACTCCTTGACCCATTTGTTGGGTAAGCTTGATGAATCTCAGAAATTAAAGGAGGAAACTTTTAGGGTACTTAGATATTAAAGGTTGAGGGCCTTTGGGTGAAGTTCAAAGTTTCAAGATGTGAATTTGGAGAACCAAAAGAGGAGGCTCATGGAAAAGGGTTGGTGCCTTTTGCGAAGAGACTCATGGGGTTGAAAAACACATCAAAGGAGAGTCTTTGTGAGCAACTTGTGTGAGTCTTGGAAGACCAAAAGAGAAAATTCTTAAGAATCAAAGGATAATGGTTTGTTCTCTTTTGGAAGTAGATTCTAGAGTTGGGAAATAATTGGGAAACACCTTAGGTGAGTGAAATCGTTGAGTCTCTTGTTCATGGGAAGAGATTGAAAAATAGGTAGAAATTAAAGTTTGTTTTTGGAGAGCTTGTTGAAGTTTATTTCTTGTAACCATTTTGTATCGCTTTATAAAGAACTCATTGATAATAGATTGGAGAGAACAATCTCTCCCCAAAGTATGTCATTGTTGGACCGAACTAGGTAAATAATTATTTGATGTTGTTCTCTTTTTGTTTTACACTTGATTAATAGATTAGATCTAGATTTGTGTTGTTGCTTATAGTTATTTTGGTAATTAGTTGTCATTAATACTTGTCCCACGAATTTCATTGGTGTGAGATTTGGAGTGTACGAATTCACAACAAAACATATGGTATATATTTTATATTTAAGACCAAAATAGTTATCAAATTGTTTATTGTAAAATGAAAAGAGGTAGCACTATGTTTCAATTATGAAAATTCAAAACAAATGAAAAAGCAGCAAATTACAAGATTTCAAGAATATTTTTAACCATGAGTCATTATCATATCATCATATATAACCAAAGATCAGATATACATGATAAACATCAAAACCTGTACCAAAGAGTTACAAAATTTTTGTTAAAGCAAATGGTAAAAGGTAGAAGTAAATACTGTATGGGAGATCATACTAGAAAAATATCACATTCTGAAAATTTTGAGATTTCAAAGGCTATAACATACAACAGGGTTTGCTTATTAAATAGTGCATCTTGAAAATAATCACTAATAAGTAAAGTTCAGATTCGGACTTCTATGCCTTCATTCAACAAATGTTCTTTCACTGACTGAATAGGTACCTGCAGTTTATGAAAAGTTCAAATTCAGTGCCTTAATAACATCTTTGAATCGATGAAAATAACTCTTTTTTTTTCTGAATGAGTGAAAATTAAATATTTGCCATATTCACCATACTTAGATGGTCAAAGATATAACATTATATAATTGTCACATTATCACATACATGGATGGTCAAGATTTAAAGTTGTTTAAATGGTCACATGACTCTTTTTTGAAGTCACCTCATTTTGTTTTAACGGTCATGATTTACTCTTCTTGCATAAAAAAAGTTCTCACTTGTGTGCAAGTAAAAATAAAAACAAAGTTTTCAAAAATGCTATTACAATAACATATAAGTGTTTGTTTTTCCCTTCAAGCTTATTGATGGAATGGTTCATTGTTAATAGATTAAATTAACACCAAAAAGAAGGTGGGTAACAAATTTTTTATTTTTTTAAAGAAGGTAAGTAACAAATGTTGACGGATGAAGAATAATATGGCCATATGCACTGAACTACGGCAACGAAAATTCCCCTCGCAATAAGAAATTAATAAAACAAAAGTTATACCTCCTTCCTATGAAAAATGCCAGCAGCAAGTGCAGCTGATGCATTGGTTTTAGTAAACACATCGGAGAAGTGATCAGGAACGCCAGCACCACTACTTGCAATCACAGGGATACTAACAGCATCTGAGATCAACTTAATTAAATCTACATCGAATCCTTTTCCTTGACCTGAAATATTGATAACAACAATAGACACACACAAATTAGAAAGAATGTCAAGTAGAGAGGCAAGTTCCTCAAAAAAAAAACAAGTAGAGAGGCAAGTTAGAGGCATATATCTTATTTTACTCTTCCTCAATTGGGAAGACCGACTCGGTCATTTAGATAAGAAATCAGCGCAGATAGCCGTTTTTATTTATTTAAATTCATTGATGATGATGGTATTGAAAACAATTAAACATTTCCAAACAATGAAATTTAACAGCAAATGAAACTTTATCAAAACAGTAAAATCAGGTAAAAGATAGAGTGAGACTGACCATCACAATCGATGCAATTTAATAGAATTTCACCAGCACCAAGTTCTTCAACAGCTTTCGCCAGTTCATAAGCACCAATTGGCCGACCTTCTCGCCCCCCATTAACCTTACAATAGACAACAAGTATTGTGAGATAATACTTTCAGGAAGAAGTAGTCAAATGAATTTATTTTCATTATATCCCTTTGATGAAATTCTAGGAGATCCATGAATTACAATCTCACGATGATCCACTGAACAAAGGTGGGAGTTCCAATTCTTGTTAAGCAATAATATTTCAAAATGAGGTCTACAACATCTAAACCAATTTACCATATATTTTCAATGGTGTTACTTTCACATTTTCTTCATGTTAGATTACTACCATCTTATATCACTTACATTTTACATTTCTAATGACAGGTTTTGTAGTTTTGATTCTTGTTATCTCTAAAGTACTAAAACCGTTACTTAGTCATGATAAATCTCAATATTTTTTACATCACATCAGGTCATACTTAATTTTTTTATTCCTTAGAAAATTACTACTTCTGAAATTATATATACCTTGTTGTGTCTGGTCAAGTTTTGTAGGAAAAGAAGAATCAATTATAAGTTGTCCTTCTAGCAATGTCTATTTGTAATGGTGCAATGTTTAAATGAAAGAAAAACAAGATTAAGAGATCTAGCTTAGCGAACATGTTCAAAGTTAGTGAAGAGAGAATAATAAACTTACTGTACACTGATACCAGGCATATTCTTCTCCATTAGGACCTGAAACCAACATAAAATGGTTTTGAATATTAATTTTCATGAAACATCATCTTCTCAGTTTTTCATCTTAAAGTGCTCTCACAAGGAAAAGCAGGCAAACTAACAATGGAAGAGAATAGAATACATCCATAGGACATCCTACTTCAAACAAGTACTAGGCATAATTCTTCAGGACCAAACCTAAAGATTCCAGATCTTCCTACTTGCAATTGACATTGACATGCATCTCATTAATCATTATGCTATGATTCAACCAATTTAGATAACTTTGACATAAAAATATTAAAAACAGGAAGAAAAGGAAAAAACTTCACCTGGACTTGAAACCTTTATGGTCTGGAATTGCACATCATTTGGATTGTTTACGTAAACCCTACGGGGATCAATACTAACAACCACTGCCTGCAAATTGAAAATAAATTGGTATATAGTCAATTCATTCCATACATATAGTATCAAATGGAAAAAGAAAAGAAAAACACAGTAGTTGGCATGAAATATGATCAGCTTCAGTAACATATACTGATATACATTAATTTGAATGAACACGGTAATAATGAAAAGGAGAGGGGAGGATAATGATACATGCATGTTCAGGGAGTTTCATCAAGTACTTGTATTTACATGGATAAGAGGGAAAATATAGAAGTAAACATGACCATTGGCTGTTAGCTTACCTGATTCCCATAAACTCTTGATATCTGCTCTAAGCTGGTCTTCCCTGTTTTTACCTAATATGACAGTCATCGCAACATCAGAGATAGCACGATTTTTAGAGGATATCATTAGAAACAAGCAATAGGCTGAATTCCATACTCCGGTTCTTAAATATTCTTCCGCAGCATAAACTGCATCACTTCCAATGGATATCTTGTCAGCCCCAGACCTAAAATATTCTGCGGCTACTTCCAGACTAGAATAGTGCCTACAATTTAGGTATTTCAATGAAACAAATATAAAATTTCTGAGCATAAACACAAACATAGAACAATAAAAGTGGACAATTTAAATTGGAGAAAAAAATGTGGCGAAACATCTCTAATTCGGCATAAAGGTTAGTAATACTAATAATACCTTCCTTTTGAATCTGTAAAATCTCTAATTCCACCCCCAACGGTTAAGGGCACAAAAACATTTTCTGATGTGTATCGCAATACCTATGAAGAACCATAGTGAGATGAAACTCCAACAGATATTAGATAAAATTCAATCAGCACAGACTAATAAAATTAAAAATCACCATTTGGGAACATTTCACAAACCTGCAACATTGGTAGATCACCAAGAGGGAAGTCGCGAAATCCAGTAATGTTTAGAAAGCTGACCTGCATTGAAGATTGAACGTTAGTTGGAAAGAAGATGCTTCGTAATATATATGAAAACAACCAAATTGTCAAAGGTGTTACCTCATCAGCTCCATCTTTATAGTACTGTTGAGCAAGCTCAACTGGCTTGCCAAGATTCCTAACCTGAAAATTAAAACAGTATCATTAGATGATAAATAAACATACAATTTTCTCTTTAATAATAAGAATTTATGTGGCATCTTATAGAAAACTATTTAATTATCCAAACCAAAGAGTAGTTTCCGTTTATATCTTGGCATATGCTCTATTAGAAAACCCCAAAATATTGTAAGTTTTATGGAAAAAATGAATATTATCTCTGTTACCTCATTCTCTTTTGTATTTTCTCTTACATCATACTGGTCTCCTTTGGTTACAACAAGGTCCCCATTATCATTTGCTCTCACATCGAGACAAGCAATCACCTTCATATACAATGCTTTGTTAGCATAAATATAAATTAGTTAAAATTAGAAATGGATTTCGATGACTATTACCCTTTTTGCGAGTTTTGAAGCTTTGCCCTCACCAGTCTTCTGTCTTCAAATGAATATCACAAATGGTTAGTCACCATAAGTTAAAATGTTCATAATAAGAGTGATTCATAAGATTTTCATAGAATGGTATGAAGCCCACCTTTGCCACGCTTGATTTTGGATACAAGAATCTTCTCAAAATAGAGAGACCAACATCTGAAAATTTCATTTCAGAAATCAGTAAAAGAATGAGCCAGCCACGAAAAGGAGAAAAAAATAATTTATCTTTAGCCCTATATAATAATAAATATATCTTATAGAACTATTGTATTCCTCCCAAATAAAGGACGTGGAATTTGCAGCAATGTGTATTTCAGTATTCATCCACGAGCCAATAGAGACTGGAAACTCAAATCATAAGAATAACGTTGAAAAAAATCATTTTGAACTGAATTAGGGTTTTCTATTTTTTCCCATTTTCATTTCACTTTTTTTCCAAGTTAGTTTAGAACCTAAGATCACCCTTCAATTATAACTTCAATTTAAAGGGAGCAGATAATTTATAAAACCATATGCAAGTGTATGGCTTCAATTTAAAAATGATGTAATGTTGATTACATAAATTTATTTCCCACATAAGCAGAACCCAATTACAAGCAGTGTTAACAATAGTGGATTGCGGAAAAATAGAAGAATGCCAAATATCTTCTATGTGAAATAGCTGATACAATTGCGGGTCTACATGATTTAAGGATGGTATATTCAGTGTTATCGATAACGGAAAGCCAAAATTATGCCATTTTGATCCGCCATAAAACACCATGGCCCTGCCATTTGGCCATGACGGTTGTCAAAACATCCTCCATGGCTGCTACTTGACAACACTAGCTATACCTTAACAAGAAAAAACAGGAACAAGAAAAATACCAAAAAACTAAATTGGTGAGGAAGATAAAACTTACCTCCACTCTTCTCTGGATGGAACTGAACTGCATGCACATTTCCTCTTCTAATAGATGCTATAAATTTATCACCATAGTCACAAGTGGAGGATACCCAATCTTTGTTATCATCTGACTGAGAAATGAAAAAATCAGATTACTTTAACAATTCACAAACCAAAAAGACAAAGAATGTGACAGCCAAAGTAACATGGAGATTTCTAGAGAAAAGTGGAAACATACAGGCATGGCACGGTAAGAGTGGACAAAATAGACATGGTGGTTTCCAACATCATCCAAAATTTCTGAGTCCTTTGTGATTTGTAAAGCATTCCATCCAATATGCGGTACTCTAAAACCATTTGATGAATCAAATCTCCCAACGGTTCCAGGTATTAAGCCAAGACCTTTTACTGATTCACAAGTACATTTGTCCATTCAATACTTCAATTAAAAGAAAAATGTACTGATAAAAAAACATTTTTAGAAGTAAAACCTTGATTAAAATTAATGAAATGTGATAAGTACAAATAATAATATCTCCAAACCAAACATGTGTTTAAAGAAAAAGGAATTTCAAACAATCATTATATCACAATAAATGGAGTCAGCTACAAGGAATAATCAACCCCATTGGACTCTATCAAAATAACAAAATTTTAATATCAAAGCTGGGCTTTTTTTACTTATTTTCCTGTGGCCTTACTCTACCCATTTAGATCAAACTATTTTGCATTTGATCCAATATTCTCACTGTAAAAAAAGATAAATCATCTTATGCAAGTCTCCATTTGATTTTCCTCTATGGAGTTTTAACATGTTCAAATCGTCTTAATGGAGCTTCAACCATCTTCTCATCAATTGGGGTTGCAACTCCTAAAGATAAATTTGTTCGTAGCCTAATATATTCGTGTATATCTACTCATTTGCCTCATGACTCATATGAGTAAACTTTTTGTTGCTCTTGCTAGCACTTTCCCAATATTCACCACTGGACCATCAAAGAACATCACCATTGTCTGCTATAATTTCACTAACTTCGATTTGAAGACAATTGGTGATCGAAATTGTACCTGATATTCTTTCCATTAGATCCAACTAGCTTAAAATAATCCTACATGTGACATACACAGCAACATCAATCTTCTCATTGCTTAATCAGATTGATCCCAGATTCATGAACTGATTATAGGATGATTTGATCCGAGTTAACCCCCGGCCCATAAAAAATCCTACCGCTCCAAGGTTTCTCAAGTCATAACAATGCCTAAATGAAAAATCCATTTGAACTGGCCTAAATGAAAAATCTTTCAAATACGAGATGAAAGAAAATAGCAGTTACATTTTCATATAAATATTTTTTATTAAAGCATATATATTATTTATAGATCAAAAGCATTGTGTAACTTCATATCGACTTGGACAAAATCTTGGTAACCATTTATGCAATAATACTAAAATGTTCAGCGAGTAGTTAAAAGATTATCAAATATAAAATAATAAAAATAATAACAACAACAACAACAACAACAATAATAAAAGAGGAACTGACTTGGTCCATTCTCTTCACTAGATTCAAAAAGCAATTGAAGTCCAAGACAAATTCCTAAAAATGGGCGATCCTTTTCAATATATGAGCAAAGTGCTTCGCCCATCCTGCAAAAGTTACGACACTGCTTAAAGATCTATACTAAAATGAATGATAAAATATAACATTGGACTCGTGCAAAAAGCCTAAAACTTAGAGTATAAACTCTCAAAGATCAAAACTAACATTTCTTCAAAACAACACTGAACGTATACATAACAATGCCTAGAGTAAATTCAGCAGAAATAAAGAGTACAGACACAATGAGACATTGTTGTATTTGAACGACACGTTAGATGTACAAAACAAGTTTGATTCATACATTTATACATAATTTATAATACTAAATGTATACATTATTCAACAACCACACTAACTCTTTCTAACCTGATTATCCCCAGAAATTCAATACCATACCATACTTAGAAATTAGTACAGTAGTTGTAAATTATGATACATAATAGGAGTCTTGGTTTAACTCATTCTTAATGTACATAGTAAATATCCATCAAATAAAAAAATAAAAAATGAAGATTAACATTAATGTTTCATTGCATAATTTAAAAGTAACTGTCCTTTGATTTCCTTCACAAGCCTACTACTTGCGACTACGATCTGAGCAGCGACATAACGGTTTTTGATGTTGCCAAAAACGCAATGCAACCACAACTGAGGCTGCATCGTCTGCAATTTACTGTCACTCTATTATATCAGGGATTGCAATGCGACCGCAATCATTATCTGCGGCCACTATTTAAAACCCCGTCAGCAGATATATCTCCCCACAGGCATTACAACTAATTACTAAATCATCAATAAATAAATTGAGGAGAAGAAAAAAAGGCAAGAATAAAAAATTACCCAGTTTTACTTAACACCTCCATAGCAGGTGCAAATGCTCCAACACCCGGAAAGACTAAACGGCTTGCATTCAAAATGTCTTCTGGGGTTTGAACCTATCAAATACAGTTGTTTCAAATTCAAAAACTCGTCATAAAAAACAACCCATTTGTTTGGTTTCATGGTAGGAAGCCAACATTGTTTCCAGGTACATAAAATTGATTATAACATGCTTGGTTGATGTTGATTGAAATTGATTTTGCCTCTAAAATTGAATATAAGACTTGTAGTTTTTGACTCTAAAGTCCAAACATGATATTTAGTCCAACTAACTTTTAGGTGTGTCCAAACATGAACGAGTAAACCACCAAATAAGTCCCTATCTCTGTAGGGTGTTCTCAAAACAAGTCTCTAAGATTATATAGATTTCCAAAAGATTCTAAACTCTATTAAACTGTCAAGTTGATCCCTGTATTTAACCATTTACTACCAAATACCAACTAGGTAGCTATATTTTAACCACTTACTATCAATTTAGTCCCTATCATCCTCTCAGAATGAGTAATACGAGTACAATTTAACAAAGTTGGCAACCTTTTGAAATATTCAAAATCACAGGGACCTATATAAGAGCTCCCAAACTAATTCAGTGGTTTACTCAAACCACTAATATATGTACAATTTGACAGAGTAAAGACATTATTAAAATATTCATAATCACAACGACCTATTTGAAAACGACCAGACTAATTTAGTGGTTTACTCAAACATAAACACTTCACATTCAAATTCAACTCAATTACAAAACAAAATCGTTCAAAGTCAATTTTTGTAGCGGTGAAACCAAACACACATTAACAAATAAAGTAGAAACCTTACATCTTTGATTTCAAATCCAAGGAATTTGATAGCATTCCTAACACTTCGAACATTGCCAGCACCATAATCAAGCAAAGTCACAACTAAAAACAAATAAAAAACACAATCATTGTTTAGAACAAATAAAAAAAACCATTTTTTTTCAAAAGGGTATTGATAGAAAGAGAAAACAAACCAGAATCGCTAGAAGTAGAAGATGAAGCACGAATAGAGAAATTTGTTGGGTTTTTGAGATTGCGAGAGCGTGGGAATGTGGTAAAGGAGAGTGGGTTTTTGTGACGGAGGAGGAGGGAAGTAGGAGCGTATGACTGTGTTAACGGCGGCGCCTCCATTGTTGTTTGTGAATGAGCAGGTGAGACAATTACGGCGTCGCTTTAGCAGCTGAAATGGGAGATTGGTCTGTAAGTAGAAAGATAGTCAGCTGCAAGTGTGTGACACCACGTGTGTGTGTGTTTACGCAATAGGAAATTTAATTTAACCCACTTTGGTTGGTCTAGTGCTCACTTGGATTGGTCTAGTGCTGTTGGTTTGGGATTCGGAGGTGTGCTCCTCCTTCCGTTCGATTCTTTCGGTGTCAAATTAGATTGATTAGTTTAGCTTCTTAAAAAAAATAGGAAATTTAATTTATATTTATTTCATTTAATGTTTTATTGAATTTTTTTTTGTTTGTAGAATTACGACAATATTCTTTTTTGACAAATAGGCCGTTAGTTAAAAATTCACATTTTTTAAATAGACAAGTGTGGTGTTTGATGTTTGAATTTTGACAATTTAAAATATATGAGGGATTTGACTAAAAAGTATGATAAAAATTGTGCTGAAAATCCCTGCTTAAAAATAAATGGTGATGAAAATAGGGATAAAAATATGATGACTAATTTTTTTTTGTTACACTCTTTATTTTAGTTTTTAGAAAATAATCATTTTGATCTTGAATGTGTAACAAATTTAAAAGTAGTTTTTTTTCCTTTCGCACCGGTTTTCGACCCATCAACGGTGAACGATTAATCCGGCTCGTGCGTAGAGACATGCGCATTGACCAAGCGTTGTTCTTCCTGGAAGTCGAACATGGTATTCCAGGTATGTCCTTGGAAGAAATTCCTTGTCGCTGGAGTCCAAACAACTTAGTTGAAAAAGAGAGCTCGAGAACACTTTTAAGAACACTCAATACATTGAAAATAAAGATTGTCCATTACTACAAGACTGCATTTTGTTTTGGATGCTTTTCTCCACTGAAACTTGTTAACATCTCCCTTCCGCTCAAACTCAAACCCTAGAAAACGTGAAGAAGGTAACAATTGAAATCCATTGTCTTTGCTCTTTACTCCCACCGTTCCAGATTCATTCATTAATTCCACTTGTCAGGTATTTCTTCATTTTCATTTCTCAGTTCGAAATTTAACTCTAGAATTTCTTAATTTCTTTTATTGCACAAAATAACAATCCCTTTTATTTCAACCTTGTTATGATTATTAGGTACAAGTTCAAATGTCTAATTCAGAGGATGACATAACGATTCCACCACCACCGACGAAGAAAATTAAGCTCAGCGACTGCGAAAACAAAGACAGATTCAGCGATTTACCCGAAAGCGTTATCCTTCATATTCTCTCCTTTTTAAACGCCCAACACGCCGTTCAAACTTGTGTTTTATCCACGAGATATACTGATCTCTGGAAACGTCTACCAGCTCTTAGATTACATTGTAGACACTTTAGAACATACAAAATATTCACCAAATTTGTGTCTAAGATTTTATCTCTTCGTGATCCCTCTATCACATTACACGCTCTTGATTTTAAGCGTCATATTGGTCGCTTAGAGCCTCACATACTTTAAAGGATTGTTAATTACGCTATGAAACACAATGTACAACGTTTACGACTTAATGTCACTAGCGATGTTGCTTTAATTGCGACTAGCTTATATTCGTTTCAGAGTTTAACACATCTTAAGCTTTCTGTTTACTCTGATGCAGAGCGTAAAACACAGTTTCCAAATTGTTTCAGTTTGCCGGCATTAACATATCTTAAGCTTTGTATCTATTCAAATCATGAAAATCTGTTTCCGGATTCTCTTGATTTACCGGCATTAACTAGCTTGCATCTACAGCATTTCACATTTTGTGTTGGCGAAAATGAATGTGCCGAGCCATTTTCGACATTTAACAGATTGAATAGTTTGCTAATTAACAATTGTACTGTGAGGGGTGGACAAACTCTTCGTTTATCAAGTGCGACACTTATCAATTTAACTCTGTATGATAACAAGTACAACTATTACAAAATTGATCTACGTACTCCAAGTCTCCGTACTTTTACTTTTTGTGGTAATCCTTATCAGAGAATCTTTGGGAGCAATATTTCTTCTCTTAAACATGTAGATATTCATGCAGAAGTAGATTCATATTGTCGGGATTCGCCTCCTTTGTTTCTATTAAGTTGGCTCATAGAGTTTGTTGATATAAAATCATTGTCTGTCACTGCAACGACTCTTCAGGTACTTTAACCTGTAACATGTTTTGAAGATACATTTTTTTTTTGTTCTAAAACTTCGTAAAAAAATATTTGACTTAATTAGACTAATCCGCTTGTGCCCCTCATTGCTTAGGTTCTTAACTTATATCCTGATCTGTTCAAGATTAAACTCCCTTCCTTGGGTAACTTGAAGTCATTGATAGTGAAAGTTGACGAAATTCTATATGGATTTCGCTTGACACTATGGGAGGTCAAGTTACTGACAGTGAAATCAAAGAAAGAAGCTGCCAGGTTAAAGAAAGCCTATGAATCAGGATCAGAACCGTCTCCAACAGTACCTGATGGGATAGTGGACTTCTTGCGTCAAAATTCACCATCAGCAGATGTTGAATTCATAGATTGCACAAAAAAAATGATTAGACCAAGACATTTATAATTGGTTTGTGTTATTTTTCTCTCTTTCATTCTATATTATTGTTTATCGAGATCTCTTCATTTATAACTAATTATTAAAGCATAAATTACAAGTCTCTTGGATAAATAAAGAAATTATACATATATACTAACATGATTCTGTGTAGTCTCAACTTCAAACTATCTAAGGTTAATTAATCATTTGTTCATTCTGAGTCACGTAGAGGAGCATTTTGATCTATCTAAGGTTACAAGAACTTCTCAACTGAGATAAGTAATACAGTAGTTTTTCCAAACTTCAAACTAACAAAAAAGCCCAATACATTTTTTTATATTCATGGAGAATTTAATGAAGGGAACTTATGAAATTTTTAAGGCAGATAAATTCATTTTAATTTGTGAGTGAAGTTATATTAATATTTCAACCATTTATAAGATTATCTCATTGTTTTCCTTCTATTCAATAAGTTCTAGTTGAATTAATTACATAAACTAACTTATAGTATTCTATTATTTATCGTTGATCATACATTTTTTGCTTATATTGTTATCTATACGACTCTGTTACTCACAACTTGCACCACTGAACTGGTGCTTAGTTTGAGTTCAAGTTGCCTACTCCCATTTGAACTTGCCTTATGAAGTTAAAATGGAGCTTCTGGTACATTTGTAAGAGTTGTGTAGGTAACATAATTCTCTATAGCTTCATTTAACTTCTTTCTTCTTACATGACCCTATTTGATCTACAGGAACCTAGTTGTTATGAGTTTTCAGAGTTCAGATGCAATACAAGTATGGTCATACATACTCGGAAACTTTTATTAGAAGATATTAAGTGATCCATTATGTTGGGGGTTATGGACAATGGCCCCTTTGGCGGATATTATTATTCATGTAGCTGTAGGAAGCAATGATACAAGACAGTTGAGAAAGTTGTGTAACTAGTGGCAGTTCAGGCCTTACAGTGTTTAGTATTCAAAATTAATGCTGGTTGAAGACTTGAAGTGCCGAATTTTGTTTATGTATGTATGTGTTATTTGATGATCTTCCTTGAGTATTTGGGTTGTTCATTGAGATCAGTCGTCTAGCTGCATGAATTTTAGAGATAAAACTCGGGTGATTGATAAACTGTCTCATACTAAAGATGGATTGTTTTGCTGGCTATTTTGAATATCAGTTTTGTAGTTTTGTGGTGTGCTAGTTTCACATTTGATGATATTCTTGGCTTGTAATAACTGGTGAGAACATTTTGATTATTCATAGAAATAGACTTGTATCAAACTCTAAAACGTTTTGACCCCAAAAAATAAAATTCAATTTGTATACGCTGATATTGTGAAACTTTTTTTACACATACAACCAATCAAATCCTATTGTCATGCCACTTCTAGTTGACATAATTTGATTACATAGATGTGTAAAATAGTTTTATACTGTTAGTGTAGAAATTAGTTTCCCAAAAAGTGTCACGTACATGTACTTATAAATAAATAAATAGTTTTTTGATCTCCTACTTGCTGTGTTATTTGATACAAATCATCTGTCATTTACATTGCCCTGAATTGTGTTCTTATAGTCATCTGCATATGCTATAGTTACCTTCTAGTTTCTCAACTTTACTTCAATAATTTGTTGTCAAACAATTCTCGGCTTAAATTAAAGATGCATAAATTAAATTTAACTTGGTGCGGATTGTTGTTTTAAAATTTCAGTTATTGTAAGATTGCTTCAAATTTGTTCTCTTAACTAGTGCTAATTTAAACAGTTTTACAAACTATTAGTATTCTATATAGTTGATCTTATGATTTCTTAGTCAATAACTAGTCCTTGAAGAGCAGGACTTTTGAAATAGACTATACAGCCATGATATTTACTACTAACACAACTTTACAGGTGCTCAAACCTAGAGTTTCTGGTTCACTTGTAAATGGAAGTGTGTTGATTCAATATAAGTGGATGTTTTATAGCAAAAATTAGTTTGCTTGTTGATTTTCCACCAAAGTGTGTCTCGCTTCCTTGATCAAATGATGGATAATATGAATTAACTTCTAGCTTATATGAAGTTGAAAGCTGAGATTTGAGTTAGCTGCACTCCCAACAATCAACATGCAAAAAATCTTTTGAGCATCTTGAAATATGTTGTGAATTCGGACTCAAATCTCACACCAATAAACTTAGATGTGTGGAGTAAAGGAAAGTAGTAATCAATATCAAAATAAACACAAGAAACAACGACGACAACAACAACAAGTAGATCTAATCTAGGAATCAAAGTGAAAAGTTCAAAACCACAAGCAAAAGATAAAGAGAGAAGAGAAACAAACACATCAAGAAATGTTTATCCAGTTCGGTCCAACTTGACCTACTCTGGGGGAGAGATTGATCTCTCCAATCCACTATCAATGAGTTCTTACAAAGAGATACAAATAGGTTACAAGAAATTAGTTTCAACAAGCTCACAAAGAACAAACCTAATTTCTACCCATTTTCCCAATCTCACAAATGAACAAGACACTCAATGATTTTCACTCAACGAAGGTGTTTGCAATGTTTCCCAACCCAAGAGAATTCTAATAAAAGACCCTCAACCCTAAAGTTACCTCCTTTGATTTCCCAAGTTTCTCTCTCTTAAAGCTCTCTCTAAAAATCTGAATAGAAAACACTTATATAACAGTCTTCAGTTGTCAAAATCGTGTCACGGTTGATGCGTACGATCCAAGGTACGACCAACCTTATCCTGAAAACGTGACAAGCATGCAAAAAATCATGTCACGATTGAACACCAGAAAAATCCATGCTCACGGCCTGCCAAATCGTGACACGCCTGCATAATTGTGTCACGATTCTGATTTTTGCCAAAATCATTTTTGAGTCACTTTGAAACGAAACACAACACGACTGGTTTGAGTTAGTATCTACTATGTAGCTTACATGAAGTTTGCAACTGAGATTAGTATTATCTTTTTTAAAATTCATACTATTTTTCCTCATTCTCCCCTTGGTGGAAAATACGGGATATGTTGGTGGCTGATGGACAAAAGGAAAGGTAGAGAAAATATAGAGACTCTCTAATATTCTCAAAGAAAGATATTATTATTTGAATGCTTGAATTCTTCAATTCTTGAGTATTCTAGAGACTTCCCTATTATTCTTTATTATTCTAGAGAATCCACATTATTCTTTAGTATTCTGGAGAGTTCCATATTATTCTTCATCATTCTTTATCGGCCGGTGTGATTCTAATAGTGTGTTCGACAGAGGAATTTTGATCAGCAATAGATCAACAACTAACCATAACAGAAGCAAATGGAGTAATACTTCTGCTGACTGTTTTAATTATATTGCTGTCCCCAAATTCTGTATGCACATCTCAAGAGATTCTCCCATGGCCAGCAGATTGCAGATTCCCTTAGTCAAAAAGGATATGTGTTGGTCTATATGACCAATAAGGATGCGCACTAGAGGGGGTGAAGAGCGATTTGAAAAATTTATGGAGTTTTGGCGAAAGCGTTTTGAAATATTTTGACTTATTGAAAACTTGTTTGAACAATCACAAACTATGACAAATTGTGAAGACTATGTACTAATAAGTTTTACAAGATAATTGAGTGATTCACAGGCAAAATCTTATTTCAATCAATTATTAATAATACTTGAACAATTTACAAAATAAAACAAATTTCAAAACCAAACCTATAAGAAAATATAACAAGCTAAAAATAAAAAACACAATGTATATGCAATTGATGAATTGTTGAGAATTGAAACTAATTGATCCAAGTATAATAGTGGAAACCTAATTCAAGGAATTATGTCAATTTTACCCGAAAAGAACTTAGATCAAAATCAATTTCTATCCTATCAATTAATCAATTTAAACATATACAATTATCAAAATTAAAGAGGATAAGGAAGAAAGAAAGACACTGAAATTTTTATAGTATTTCGCTCTTTCGTCCTCGCTTCGAGCTACGTCTACTCTTCTTGATGAAAAATGCCCACCAAGGACTTCCACTAATAGTAACATTGTTGAATTACAAATGTGATTACAAGAGTTCCTTGAAACTATCCTAGTTCTTCAACCCCTATGTAACCACTCCCCCAAACTTCAAATAACCTCTTGTGCTTCTTGATGTCTTCGAATCCTCAATCACCCGTGCAACCATTCAAGCTCTTTGATGCTACGTCCGACAAATGTTTGGAGGTGGAATGAGATTATTCACTTCACTTTAAAACATTGATTAAGCCCAACAAATTTCCTTGAAAGAACCAATTTACAATCCCTATTAGCACCCTTGCAAATCATATGACTCAAAGAATAAAGTGATTCTAAGAAAGTGTTTAATCTTGAAGAATGTATGAACAATGAGTTTTTGAGACCTAGAGAGAATAGATGCAAATGATTCAATAATTTGGGAGTTACGAGGAAGTGAGTTTATATAGAAAGGGGTGGCAAGTACAAAATTTTGACGGCCAAAAACAACATAGTGAATCGATTCAGACAGCAAAAAGCCAAGCCATGTGATATATGATGATTGATGTGATTCAGTGTATATTTGAATCGATTCAACTGAGCCCAGGATGAAGATTGATACGATTCAAACTAATTTGAATTGATTCATTAGAAGTCAGAGACATTTGACTTCTGATGATACGATTCAAACACTAGCGAATCGATTCAGACACTAAAAAGGTAAATTTTGGTTAAGTTTCATATATGTAAACAATGCACATGTGCTTTAACATGACTATATGCTAGAACAAACATCAAAAGGATTAACTAAAGAACATCATCAAAAACACAAAAAGTAAAACTATACAAGCTTCAATATGCTGGTGAAACTCTATTCTCTTAATCTTCTAGTTTGGATTGATTTTAATATCAAGTCTTCCTATAGATATTACCTATGAAGAGTTTGAAAAAAGTAATATAGCCATGATTATGTCATTATATAAATTAATCAAGAAACTTCTAAGTATGTAGAGTTTGCCATTATATATAGCCATGATTACGCCATTATATAAAGTAACCAAGAAACTTCTAAGTATGCAGAGTTTGCCATTATATATTTCCATGATTACTGTAGATCCAACCTAACCACTAGCTTAAATTGTAAAACGTGCTTTATGTTAAAGTTTTAAAGACACTGATGATTTATTAAGGACACGCTCAACGCTTTCTGGAAAAATCTATTTGTTGAAGAAGTAACTAGCCATATGATAACGTCTCCATCATATGCTTAGTGGGATCAAGAAAAGGATTGGATTCATAAGGATTGAAATGATATCTTCTCTATTAATTAGTGTGATGATTTCAAAGATGCCATTTGTTTAAAGCACAAACCTACCCTAACCTCTAATGCCATTTTACTTGAACAACTCGGTATAAGCATGCTCATAATAGTTATTGCCCAATGTAATCAAATTCACATGAATGTGAACTTCTACATGATTAGGCTTTTAAATGAAGCATGCCTATGTATTAGATGCTGAACTCACCCATCATTAGATTTCTCTGCAAGGAAACTCACTGGATTTGTTTCAAATGGTCACTCCATTCATTCTTATATGCGCAGACCTAGCCTAACCATGTCTAGATTGTAAAGCATGATTTACAATCTAAGTTAACCGTGTTTTGCAGACTTAGCACAATTACTTCTTTAAGTAATTGATTCAATCAAAGAAGGCACGATCTTTATGGCTGCACTGCAGTTTATGAGTATGCAAGCAATCTTTGATATCATATCGTCGTAGCTATTAATGTTAGATTTGATTGTGTATACAAGATAGTATTAAGGAGGTAAATATAAGATGTTGCATAAATCAAACTTTTAATGATGTTTCCCTCACCTTAATGAAAAAAAAGGCTCATTTAATATTATCCACATGATTTTACATGCAAATCTTTCGGTTATAAGCGTGTAAGACATTAAATTTTAGTTCTACTAACACCAATAGTTTTATCTATAAATACAGTGCTCTCAATTTACATAGATATCTAACAAGTTATGTTCTATCCATTGCTAAAGATTTGGTGTTGATCATCATGGCTAAGACAGGTAATTACATGCATCTTGCATTACTCTAACCTATATAATACACTCATATTAACTCATACTGCATTCATGCTAAGGATTTTGCCACAAATCACAATGCAATCTAATTATGCATGTTTACCCTGCCAAATGGTTAAAGATATTGAAGTTTTGATTAATGTTTTTTTTACAAAGGTTTTGATTAATGTTATTATTACATGTGTGATGTTGTAGTGATATTTTAATTAAATTATATTTGACGTTGTTTTAATTTACTATCTTTCATATGAAGTAATATTCTTAAATTGTTAATATATTGTGCTTATTATGGACCTGTGCGATAGCACGGTCGGCAATCTAGTAATAGACAAAACTCCAACAGTTTTTACAAAGCCCCATTTCAGCATGTTGGCCATGCAGGAGTCAGGACTCAACTTCAAACTTGACCTTAATAATGCTGTTTAGGCATAATTCCAAAAAACTAGTTGATTCCTATTGTACCAAAGAGGATAGCCTAGCCTTTACATCATTAAAAAAGAGATTGCAAAAAGGAATGTTTAACACCTTTGTGAGTTAACTCACACACGTGTTCAGAACGTGATCGAACGTGACTTAAGTCACATAGGTTGTATTCCAGCGCGACTTAAGTTACACTGGATTTAACACCTTCGTGAGTTAAGTCAATATCTTTGACAATATCTTTCCCGTAAACTCAATATCTTCATAAGAATTTGCAGTGTCTCAAAATATTCTTTAACTTGGGACCAAAATTTATATTTTTCAAACATTTCAATAATTATAGATTGTCAGAAGTCAAAAAAATTAGCTCTAATAATAATAATAATAATAATTAAATTTACAAGGAAAATTGACTTCATCGTTTTAAAATAAAACCCATAACATTTTTATTTGTTCAAAAGAAGTTAAAATAAAACTTTGTTCGAACAACGGTTCGCTAAATTGTTTTGTAAATACAAATGTAAGGTAGTGATGACAATGTAAAAATCGTTTAAAATCACAATCTTTACCGACTTTGTCCATTGTAGGTTGATGTATCTTCTTCCAATACGATTGAACATTTGTTAGTTCAAAATGTATTTTCCTACTATTCTTTATTTGTCCTTATCTATTGAGGTATTTTCTTAATGAGAACTATTTTATTTTCTCTTTCTTCACTTTTTTTTTATTGCAATGAAATGATCATATTAAAGGATCATTTCTAACTATACCAATTATAAACCTAATTGTGCAAAGATAATACTAAAATAAAATTTCATCTTGATACACGGCTGCAAGCTTCTGGTGAGGACCAAGTTCGCATGCTTGAACTTAGGAAACGTATGCAACGGTTGCTATCCCAAGACGATGCCTATTGGCGTCAACGTGCAAAAACTCACTGGTACAACGATGGTGATAGAAATACAAAAAAATTTCATGCATCGGCAACAACGTACGGAAAAAGGTAAACCGTATAATCTCTCTTGATGATGATGTTGGTAATAAAGTTACTAGTGAACACGGCTTGCAAGATGTAGCAAGACAATATTTTGTGAATATATTTCAACAACAGGATAGTGATTTCTCTTTTGTAATTGATGTTATTAATCCGTCTATCTTTGTTAATGATAATGGTATGCTTATGGCACCTTTTACTAAGGCCGAATTTCGTGATGCTATTTTCTCTCTGCACCCGGATAAATGTTCCGGCCCTGATGGTTATAGTCTGGGTTTTTACCAACATTTTTGGAATCTATGTAGTGATGACATTTTTAAGGAATGTTGTGGTTGGTTAGATACGGGACAATTTCCTCCTGATTTAAATATCACTAACATTGCCCTTATTCCAAAAGGTTCTACGCAGGTTAGCATGAAAGATTGGCGGCCAATAGCACTGTGCAATGTGTTATATAAAATTATTTCTAAAGTATTAGCAAACAGATTGAAGAATGTATTGTCTCAGTGCATCTTTGACAATCAATCCACTTTTGTTCCCGGTCGTTCCATTATGGACAATGCTATGGTAGCCATCGAGGTTCTACATTTTATGAAAGCCAAGACATGCGGGGAAGATAGGTATGTTGCCTTCAAACTTGATATTAGTAAAGCCTATGACCACGTGGATTGGAATTATTTACTGGCTGCTTTGCACAAAATGGGTTTTCATCATCGTTGGATTCACTGGATGCGTACGTGTGTTGAATTAGTAGATTATTCTGTACTTGTAAATGGTGAGTAGGTAGGCCCTATTATTCCAAGGCGTGGTCTCCATCAAGGGGATCCTCTTTCTCCCTATTTATTTATTATTTGTGCAGAGGGTTTATCATCGCTTATCAGAGACGCAGAGAGAAGAGGAGTTCTCACGAGAACAAAGGTTTGTCGTCAAGCACCTTATGTTTCCCATCTTTTGTTCGTTGATGATTGTTTTCTATTTTTCAAAGCTAACGAGGAGCAAACACATGTTATGAAAAATATTTTATCCACTTATGAGTTAGCTTCGGGTCAAGCGATCAGCTTGCCAAAATCGGAGATCTACTGTAGCCGCAATGTCCCTGACAGTATTAACATCACATTACTAATATTCTTGGCGTTCAAGTTGTTTTGGGTACATGTAAATACCTGGGCCTACCTTCTATGATAGGTCGAGACCGCAAGGCTACATTTGCGTATATAAAGGATCGTGTTTGGCAGAAAATTAACTCCTGGAGTGGTAAGTGCCTCTCAAAGACGGGTCGAGAGGTAATGATAAAATCTGTTTTGCAGGCTATTCCCACTTATGTGATGAGCATTTTTCAGCTACCCAGTACTTTGATTGACTCTATTGAAAAGATGATAAACTCCTTTTGGTGGGGACATGGTAAAATGACCCACCGAGGGATACATTGGATGAATTGGGAGAAGTTGTTGGCACCAAAAATTCATGGAGGTATGGGTTTCAAGGACCTATCCGCTTTTAATTTAGCTATGTTGGGGAAACAAGGATGGAAATTTATCACAGAACCGAATTCTCTAGTTGCTCGAATTTTTAAGGCTCGATACTTCCCGTCTGGGTCCTATCTCACGGCTACTGTTGGGCATAATCCGAGCTATGTTTGGCGTAGTATTATGTGCGCTAGATTCATAGTGCGTGGGGGAGTGCGGTGGACCATAGACTCAGGTGCGTCTATCTCCATTTTCAACGAACCTTGGTTGTCAAATGGGGAGTTCATCAGTAGTGACACTCCAGGTGCTCACTTTATCCATAATTTTACAATTAATAGTTTGATGAATTTATATGACAAAAGCTGGAATGAACAGGTAGTTAGATAGGTGTTTAGTGCGGATATTGTAAATAAAATACTTCATACGCCACTCATTTCTCAGGTCGAGGAAGATAGAATTGTTTGGAAAGCGGAACGGCACGAACGTTATTCTATACATAGTGCTTACAGGTTGTGTGTCACAGAGTTAATTGATTCCTCTTATTTATGGCGTCTGGGGTACTGGTCTGGTATTTGGAACCTTAAAGTTCCACCGAAGGTTAAGAATTTACTTTGGCGTATGTGTCGTGGTTGTTTACCGACCCGTGTCCGTCTGTTGGATAAAGGTGTAGTTTGTCCCACTAACTGTGCTAGTTGTGATTCTACCCATGAGGATCTTTTGCATGTTTTTTTCGATTGTCTTTTTGCTATTCAGGTGTGAAACAGAACCGGTCTTTAGGGCTCGGTACAACACGCCCTCTCTCATACTGCTTCAACTACGGAGGCTATCTTTTATCTATTAGAGAACTTGTATGCTGAATTATCTCAACGTCTGTCAACCGTCATGTGGAGTCTATGGAAACACAGTAATCTTAGAGTTTGGGATGATGTTACAGAAACAAGTGCTGTGGTTGTAGAGCGTGCTAGAAACATGGTTACAGATTGGCAATTAGTGAATGCTCTGGATACCCTTGCAGCTACTTCGCCTTCTCATCATGCAATGGCAGCGAATACGGGGACCTCCACCTCAAACCAACACAACAGAATCTTATGGCAGCCCCCTCTGTCATGTAGATATAAATGTAATTTTGATGCGGCTTTTTCTTCTCATCATAACCGCACAGGGATTGGCGTTTGTGTTCGCGACTCGGAAGGTATTTTTGTTCTAGCTAAGACCCTCACATATCCTTGTACTGTTTCGGTGGATGTGGGTGAAGCTTTAGGGTTGTAATCTGCTCTGCAATAGTTGAGTGATATGCAGTTTGATAACGTGGACTTTGCAACAGACTCTAAAGTAACAGTTGATGCCTTCATTTCTACTAGGAACGACTTGTCTGAATTCGGCTGTATTATCTCCTCCTTTCGTTCTTTGTTTCACAATTTATTTTCTAACTCTAGGGTGGAGTTTGTTAGGCGACAAGCAGACGCGGTGGCTCATACTCTTGCACGAGAGGCCACGCGTTCAACTAATCCCGCCGTTTATTATGATATACCCACTTGTATTGAAACTATTATCATTAATGAAATGTTATAAGCATGTTTCCCTCAAAAAAAAAAAAATAACGTGCCTCTTCAAAAAAAAAATATTTATATAACGTGCTCTATATTATTATTTTTTTGGCGCCTAATAACTTAATGAAGTACAAGCCCTCCAATATGTGTTTGGTTTTCGCTTTGTTGCTTTAAGAGCACTTTAATTTAAGCAAAGAAAATATGAATAAATTTATATTATATATTCAACTCTAAACCCCTAAAAAAATTACACCCCAAAGTCTATGGAATATCACATTTTGTGCTCATATTCAGTTTTCATAGTTGATCCTATTCAAAGTAATATGAATTTCAAGTAATATTGAACCATATTCAAACATCATATTCAATTTTCACGCTTTATGACCTAAACTTTTTGGACCATATTCAATTTTCATACTTGACCCTCCCTTTAGAGGTATTTAATTGTTAGAGAGTGTGCGTTTCACCATCCTTATTTTATGTTCATATCCATTTTTAAAAAAAATTTACTTTCAATCCTAAAAGTCTGAACTTTTAGAGATAAAAATGAAACAAATTTATAGACTAAAAAATAGGTTTAGCTTTTAAAACTTAAAAGAGAACAAGAGTAGCAACATGTTTTCACCAAAATAATCGGGCACCATTAATATCAAGTATTAAAGAGTGAGTGTTAGAATGAGTATTCAAAAGTTATTCCTGTGAGTTTAGCTCAGTTGGTAGGGATATTGCATATTCTATGCAGAGGCCGGGGTTTAAACCCCGGACACTCCATTTCTCCACAATTAAATTGTGTGAACTCTAGCCACTAGGCTACTTTACCAAAAAAAAAAAGAATAAGTATTCAAAAATAAGTGCTCAAAAGTGAATGTTGCTAGCATTCCTCTTCGTTTAAAATCATTAATATCAAATGTTGCACTGGTTTTTTATATTGCACATACACATTTATATTGCACATGTGCATCTATATTGCACATGCACATATTTATATTTTTAAATTAAAAGACTCAAACAAGATACCAAACACATTTCATAATTTTCTGATTGGAAAAAGTCTTATTACAAGACACTGTAAAAAAAAGTATATCAAATTGGTCTAATGTGACGCTTAGTAACCATAAGATTACTCGACAATCCTCAATATGAGAACAAACTTTCAAGAAAAAAATTAACATAAAAATATATTCGGAAGACATGATTAAAAAGAATATTACATAAAACTATAATAATAATAATAATAATAATAATAATAATATAACAATTCAACTTCAATAGAAATTATATTAGTTTTTTTAGAGCAGAAGTAAAATTATTTAAATATTTATTTAATTGTGGTATATTAAAAAACAGTTATAATCAAATATGATAAAATAAATTTACATGTTAAGAATAATAGAAAAGCAAAATGATGGTCAAAATAATACTCGTCTTAATTCTAGTCATTATAATGACTAGCGAAAAGACGGACACGTGAATGCCCGTTTTTCCGCTCATTTTATTGTGCTAACGTTTGAAAATATGAACAATGTTTTTTTTTATGAAATTTAGATTTTGATTAAAACTAAAAATATAAATATTTGTTGCTTTCAAGTTATAACTGACCGAACTAACTATGATTATATATTTCAATGATACCAACAACATAACAAAAAAAATATAATTGAAAATCTTTTTTTAATGACACCAACAACAATCTTCATTATAGAAAAAGTTGTTTAAGGGTATAATTGGGATGATGAAAAGTAAGTATAAATATACTCATCTAGTTTTTTTTTTTGTGGTCTCCGGAGTTCGAACCTTGGACCTTGCATATATTATGCATTATCATTACCAATTAACTAAGCTAAGCTCACGAGGACATAAATTCGTCTAATTTATTACACTTTTTAAATGATAAAGAAAAAAACCAAAAAAAAAAACACACACACACACAGATATATATATATATCGTGTTTGTTACATTTGTTTTAATATTTAAATTTATTCTTATCTACTTGTTACATGTGTTATTTATATTGAAAATTGAGGGTATTTTTGAAAAGGAAAAAGCCAGCCCAAAAATGCTGAAAGGGGTAGTTTTCTTTATATATAGTATAGATTCCGTTGTAGCCCACTCTAATTTGGATTTTCGTATTCTCAATTTTCAACAACAAAAAAAAAAAGGTGGATTATGGAGTATCATTATTTTTTTTATTTTTGAGGGACGAGTATCATTAATTTGACTGGTACATGTTAGATTGGTGCATTTTTTTTATTTGGAAAACTGATTAACTATTAGCTAAGGTTCAAAAACAAATTAAGAATAATTATTTATTTATACAAAAAATCATTTGTATAGAAAATTACAAACATGAATCTTGAATCTTAATAAATCAAGGTCTGGGGTTAAACCAATTTTGAGCTGTATTTAATTAATTTCAAAAATAAATAAACCAATTTTTCTATAAACCAATTGCCATACATGTAATGTAATAAGTTAAATATAATTTTTTATCATAATAAATTAAATTAAGGATAACTATTACTTTAAAAAATTAATTTATTTAAAAATTTTATACTTTTACCATTTAAATTATATTATATTTTATTTAATTAACCAAGGTAATATATTTTTAGGCATGTCATAATTTTAATTTATTGCATAAAAATAATACTATTTTATAAAAGTGACAACCAGATTCAAACTATTTATTAAAGAATTTAGGAAGAGCAAAATTATTATTAAATAAAGTCATACTAATAGTCATTTTACAATTGTCATTGAAAAGACTTGAACTTCGTCCTTGAAATTATTAGGTCAAACTCTTTAATACTATAGATCTAACACATTATGTAGATATTTGAATTAATTGAATAGTTGAAGTAAGAGAGACAAAACACTTCTCCTATCGATATATCACACCTGCACCACCTGTACTATGTATCCGAGTTTCATAGTTGGACATTGTTTCAATTATAATAATATTAAGAATAAAAATAATATATTTTATAAAATTGGTTAACTTAATAAGAATAAGAATAAAAATATAAAAACTAATATTTTCTATCATCGATTAACTTAATTTTATAAACTGATCAAATAATTATGTTAAAGGTTTGATAATTACTAATATTTATCGCATCTCTCTGTATATTGTATGTTGATTTTTATGACAAGTAAAGAATAATATGACAATAAGTATCGTGAATATTCAAACCATACACAAATATAAAATCACGTGGACCTACAAAGTCGTCTGTAGTGTATGTCTATACCAATCTATCCATATATATTCTAAGAATTGAAGCAAACTTTTCCTATATTCTAGATAGTTAAAACTCAAAAATTTATGATATAAGGGAGGATAACATAAAATTTAGAAAGTAAATGTAAAATTTGACGTGTATATTATTGGAGGTCTATTAATTTAGTTAACTCCTCCAAAAACAGGCTTATTTTCTATTTATTTTAGATTTTTCCCACAATATTGTCTACTCATCATAGTTACTTAGATAATTATAATGTGATTTTATGAGAACAAGATACCTCATTTTCTGATTTATTGAATCAAAACAAAATAAGAACCAGAAATTTTATGAAAGGTAGAACCATAAATTTTTATTTGACAAACGGATCCACTAGCTAGGTTCAATAGAGAATTAAGCATAATTATTTATTTATTTAAAAAAAAATATTTGTTTGGAAATTTTATACATGAATCTTAACAAATCAAAGCCTGGGGTTAGCTGGCATTTGATACTAAGCGATAGACAAACAATAACGAACCGTATTTAATTATTTTCAGAGTATACATACCAATTACCATACACGCAATTCCTTAAAAAAAATATTACCATACACGAAATGTAATGAATTAAAGATGATTTTTTTATTAGAATAAATAAAAATAGAGATAATTATTCCTTTAAATAATTAATTTATTTCAAAATTATACTTTTCCTTTTAAATTATAATATATTATAATTAATTAAAATAATTGTTAGGTGTGTCATAGTTTTGATTTATTTCATAGTAGTTTAAATAATATTATTTTAAAAGTGATAAGTAGATTCAAATTGTTCTTAAAAGAATCAAGGAAGATGGAAATTATTACTAATTAACCCAACACTAATTGTCATTTTACACCCGTCTATAAGACAAATTAAACTTCACTTTTTTTATTTAAAATTATATATCATTCGGTTACTGTTATAAGCAAAAGAATTATGAAAAGATTTGGAAATGAGGTAAGAAATGACACATACAATAAAGAACATATATTTTTTTAAAAATATAATATTAATTTGTAGTGAAATGTTTAATACAAAATATAAATAAAAAAAATTATGGAGTTTTCAAATTAATATTTACTCTTCTATTCAGGAACCAAATAGTGGTCTTTTTATGGGTTATTTTCAGTCCTTTTGTGGTTCGAATCTCACGCGATACAAATAATAAATTTTCCATTTTAAAAAATAGAACAAAAAAATAATAATTGCAATTCGTATGTTACCGTTGGTCGTTGATTTGATAATAAAAATTAAATGATTTGCACTCATTTTTAAAAAAATTCATAATTGCTATATAATATTTTCCATCTCACAAAACATTTTTATTTTATAAACGTAAATAATATTTTTAAATGTCCGACAATTCATATTTATCGTATCACTTAATATATTGCATTTTTATTTTTACGTAAAGTAAAAAAAGACGGACTATAATGGATTCTTCAACTATGTAGAAAATCATTATTCTTATCATTGTACTAGACTTTCTTTTTAATTTTAAAATATATAAAATAATATGAACATAATTATTTCAAATTCTTGGAATTATTCAGGTACAATTTATCTAACAATTGTTAAATGAGGTAAAGTATATATAATTGGAAAAAGAACATTTTTTTTTAAATTGAATTATCTTCCATATAAGCCATGCAAAAAGAGATTTCATGATAATCTCTCAATTCAGCAAATACTTTAATGCAATGAAAAGACACGACGTTTGAAAAAGAACCGCGTCTTGAAAATACACTATACTCACAAAATTTGTCTATAAAAGGACTCCCTCACACCCAATTCCAATGTACCATTTCTTAGTCAAAATTTACAAACATACCCACCCACCCTTTTCTTTTCTCTCTTTTTGTGCTTGAACCATGTCAAGTGGAAGGAAAAGCCGAGGTCGCCAAAAGATTGAGATGAAAAAAATGAGCAACGAGAGCAACTTGCAAGTGACTTTCTCGAAGCGCCGTAGTGGGCTCTTCAAGAAAGCCAGTGAGCTTTGCACCCTCTGTGGTGCAGATGTTGCTCTTGTTGTTTTCTCACCTGGAGAGAAGGTATTTTCATTTGGCCACCCCAATGTTGATACGGTCATAGATCGTTATCTCTCACGGGTCCCACCCCAAAACTATGGTACCATGCAATTCATTGAGGCTCGCCGTAGCGCCAACGTGCGCGAGCTCAATACTCAGCTGACTCAGATCAACCAGCTACTGGACATCGAGAAGAAACGTGTTGAAGAGCTGAGCCACTTGCGCAAGACGGCTGAGACTCAATTTTGGTGGGCTGGTCCCGTTGATGGGATGAATAGGGACCAACTTGAATTATTCAAGAAGGCTTTGGAGGAGCTTAAGAAACTTGTTGATCATCATGCTGATAGGCTTGTAATCCAGGGTGCTCATACTCAAACCCTTCTGTTTTTTGTTGGAAACAGTTCATCCTCTAACATGCCTCTCCATCATCAACCAAATCCTCCACAAGCTCAGATGTTTCCAGCACAGTTTTATCAGAACCCTATGTTGCAACCTCATTTGTTTGGCTTCAACAATATGGGGGGTGGAGGTGGATATGGACCCTCCGGATTCTTTTGATCCGAGACCTTTGATCCGCCTTAAGATGCCCGTGTCAATTTATTTTAATGTTTTTTTGTTTCATGTTGTTTTAAATTAATTTCGATTGGAGCCCGCATGCTTAACCTAGTTTCATGTATGTGACTTGATTAGGCATAATCTTAATGTTATCGGGCCTTTCATTGTCTTTGTTGTCTACTTAGAAGTTGAAATTGTATTTGTATTGTATTATTTATTATTTGAATAAAGGGCATCTTATTTATCTATATTTTCATATAGCTTCAAAATTTTATTTAATCTCTTTTAAGTGCAATATGAATTTGTTTCATTCCCTCTTCATTTTTTAATCATCGGTTGTGAGTTTTAAAATTATGATCAAGTGTAAAAAAAGTGGATCAGAGGATAACAATTTATATTTGTGCTAAAATCAATTAAAATTTATTGGATAATTTAAATACTTTTTTGGTTTTCCACAATTTATTCCATTGAAGATAATCCTACTCGAGATATGTTAGACACAAATGTGGATAAATCTTTCAACTGCCACGATGTATTAATTCAATGTCTTTCGTTAGACCAAACCTCTCATTGGTAATTTAAGCATTATTTTTCTTTTGGTAAGCCAGGAGAAATGACAGGCATCAAGAGAAAGCAACGACATCCCAATTAGGTTGGCACCCCGATGAATCTCCATCCTATACCGCCAATCTCAAAATATTATTAAAAAAAAAAGGAAAAAATATATACAAGAGGGGGACTAGGCCAAAACCCTCAAACAAGAAAGAAAAGGAAATAAAAACATCAGATTAAGGGAATCTGTAAGAAGGAAGACCACATTTGTCTCTATAGAAATAAAAATGTAAAGCAGGTGGTAGTTCAGCCAACCAAACGGAATCCTCTAACAAATCATAATCATCCCATTGCTGCCATCAATGGTAATACAACATTGATTCTCATCCTTTACCTAGTATGTTCAGACCATTGACTAGTGCAAGGTTTATTTGACACACAAAGGCCTCGAGACTTGAACCCCACCATCAGGTCATAAACTTGATAGTCACTCCCATGAGCTCTCTTTTATCCATTCTAAATATTTGAGATTGCCCCCATGTGCACATCATATTCATGATTTGCTTTGACAAGGACGGTCAGTGCTTCCAAAAGGGATTGCCTAGTCTTGATTATAAGAAGTTCCTTAGAATCAGTTTGGAAATATACCCTCTTTCAATTCCAGGAATGCATCATAAGACTTCAGTTTGCTAAGAGCAAGTTGTTCAAATGAAATTTTCATGTCATCATCCAAATCACAGACTTGAAAAAATGATGCATATCCAGCATGACTTTGTGATTTTATACATTCTTCATGATTATGAAACATCCGCTCTTCGACGATTGCATCAGGATGAAGATATTTCCCTTTAAAAGAACTAGTCTCCAGGCTGTCCTAATTTTCATATCAAGAACATGCAGCGAGTTTGAGATGTCACTAAGTGCTCTTCTGCTGCCAGTATTTGACTTCGAAGCTTTGCTGCCAGTTCTATTGTTGATGTCAAGATTTTTTCCCTTGGCAGAAACAGCTTCCTTATCCTTATGTAGAACAATAGTGGGGTTGTTCTTGGACTTGAGTAGGTTTGGTGTTTGATTAACAGAGTGTTTCACTATGCTACCATTGAAGGTCTTCTTTCCATCTACTATATCAATAGGCTTCGCTGCATTGGATAGACCACCAAGTGGTTTTCTTCCTATACAGCCCTAGATTTCATCTTTCCTGCAAAATCTGTCTCGAGGGTTCCAATATGGAATATTCATTGACGAGTTGGAGAAGGTTCACCCCTTGAACGGGTACGATACGGGTTACCAAGAACTTGTGCCTTCAACTGTTTTTTCTGTTTCTTTGTCAAAACCGGAGTGAATGTTTCCTCTGATGTTCGTTGATCAAACTCACGAATTTTTTGTCAAAGATCTAAATCATGATGAACAACCGGATTAGGATGCTGATTGGCCAAAGAGTCCACCGGGCTTGCCGAGTGAGTGCGGGAAAAATTCTGAGTAGGAGGCTCGGTAAAATCTTGCTCTTCCTTATTAATTGCCTAATCATGAGTGGTAGTTGGAAGAACTTGCTGAAGCGCAGCTATATCATCTGGAACATGAGCCTGAATGCGTAAATGAGTGAGCAATTCAGTAGCGTGCTCGCGGGCAGCAGTAGCAGTGGCATTGTAATCTACGGTAAAAAATGCACCATCATGACCGTGGCTGCTATCTACAAAATGGGAGGGTGTTGACACCAACTTTGAAGCCGAAGTAGAAGTATTCAGGCTGGGGGGAAAATGCATGTCATCGTGCTCTACAAGTTGTGAAAACGGGGCAGCGGGAACAACAATATCAAGATCCTGAGCGGTCCGAGATTGATGTTGTGTTTGCTCCATTTCACATGAATGCACGTCATTGTGCGCTACATTAGATGCCAATTCCAAAAGGGGACGATCAGAACTAGTCAATCTACCTTGAGGTAATTTATCCGAGACATTTTGTAAAACAAAACTTAATGACTTATCTGCGGCAGTATTTGTTGGAACAACTATAGCAGCATCAATGCCCTTGCACGCTACTGTAACTTCTGCACCATCAGAACCGTGTATATCATCAAGTTGTGAGGGTCTAGTCTTCGAAAGCGAGGAAGAAGTATTGAAGCTGGGGGAAACATGCACGTCAATGTGCTCTACATGTTGTGATAACGGGGAAGCAGCAACAAAAATACCAAGATCCTGAATGGTCCGAGATTCATGTTGCTTTTGCACCATATCATGTGAATGCACGTCATCGTGCGCTACATTAGATGCCAATTCAAACATGGGACGGTCAGTGATAGGCAATCTACCTTGAGCTATTTCATCTGAGAAATTTTGCAACGCAAAGCTAAATAAGTTAGCTGCAACACTATTTTTTGAAATGGGGGCAGTAGGGACCACTGAAGGAATGGACAACTCAAAATTTTGTACTGGCTGTACCGGAGTAGCCAAACGTGCAGTTTCTGTAACAGTCAACTGGGCGGATGTAGATGCACCAGCATCCCCTCTTGGTACCCATTGTTGTCGAGGAATAATATTCCGTGGCAGAGGTCCCTCAATCACCGCTCTCTTACCACGGTCAAGAGTCTCCTTAGCTGCTTCCGGGTTCAGCCATTTGCAGGTAGTAATAGCATGTCCAATCACATAGCAATGGTGACAAAATAGTGGCCTTCTTTCATATTGTACTTCAACTCTAAATGCGTACCAATAAATGAGCGTAATGACCAATAAATGAGCATAATGACCACCAGAATTTCATCAAAGGAGCGCTTAGATAAATCAATATCAACCAATAAATGAGCATAATGACCAAATGCTCTATTACGTGTGGGGGCATCTAAATCAATCGGAGTTCCAATCGCACTTGCTATTTCCTTTAAAGTATGTTCCCGCCAATATTCTTGCGGTAGTTCAACCAACCGTATCCAAATTGAAGCATGTGTCTGCTTCTGAGAATAATGAGAAAAATCTTTGGTCCATTGAGAAAGACGAAGGAGGCCTGGCTTAAGATTCGCCGTACCCACTGCCCAAATTTTTCTAAAGTCATCAATCGACTCAAAGTGAAAGTTGTAATAACCTTTACCGAGGGGTACCATTTTCCACTTGTGCAGAAGTTTCCAAACCGCACCTAGCTTAGTGGCCAAGTCTTTATCTGTATAAAGTTTATCACCCTTAACCAAAGTGAGGCGTCCACGGAGGGTGTTTCGACATTCTTCTAAACCTTTAATGTAATCCTCCTGCCCAATTTTAATAGAGTTCGTCCCCTTTAATGCACGGGATTGGAAGGGGAATTTCATCAGTAGTGTTTCTCCTGCCTAAAACCGATGCAAAGGATTTTTTAGAGACCTTGATATTGTGAGCAGAATCGGAGCCAGTGAGAGTGGGGAGAGTAGTCTGCACCGGCCTTGGAGCCGAAACCGACACCGCAAGTTTAGCCTGCCAATCAAACACGGCAGGGCAAGCTGAGTTGCAATTAGCCGTGGCAGAAAAAGGGGAGAAACAGGAGCAAACACATGAACAATGCTAAGACAGAAAACAGTCACGCAAGGAGAAAGTAAACCTTGGCAGTGCAAAACAAAAACTGGCAACGCATACAATGAGTATGTCAAAGACGTCTAAAGCTCCCAGCCATAGCCCTGTAAGAATGACGTGTTGTCCACGAGAATTTGGAGGAGGGAAAATTGTGAATTAGCCTTCGTAACACCGCCGAAACAGTGAAAACACAACTGCAATTTCTCCCAATTGTCGAATTCGATCATATAACAAACAGTTGAGAACAATATCACATAGTTAAGGTAAGAATGAACCAAGAACTTGCAAAAGACAAAGTACGACAGAGCAGCTGGTCAGCTAGGAGACCCTAGGAAGAGGGTGAAACCCTAGCAGAGGGTGAAACCTCATTAAACAAATAATTATTCAACGTAATTTAAGCATTCTGGATTGCAAGTCCCTACTTCTCAATCCATTGATTTAGCCTTCAAAACATGTTGTTTGATTCAAACATCAAAACCCACAACGAAGAAGAAAAAATCAACGAAAAAGAAACTTTTCAAAACAATCCCAATAACAATGGTCGTGAAGATGGAAGGTTAGCAGTTGAAGTAAAAAAGGTCCCACCAAGTACCTAATGTTTTCAAGCTGATAAATATCAAAGAGAAAGGAACAACAATATAATTTCTTCTTGTGCTTTCTATGAGTAAAACATTAATCTGAATTTTTTACCAAATCGTGAAACATAGACCAGAGAGGGAAGAAGAAGAGGGAATGGGGAAGAAGTAAGACAAGGGTGTTTTGGTCTTTTCACATATGTATGCATGCATTAAGGGTATAATGGTCATTTCATGTACAAAATGCTGAGTCATCAAGGTCCTCTCCCAATCACGTTTTGCCACATCATTGACACATCAGAAATTACGTGCCACATAAGCATTCAGATGTAATTAGGACCAAAACTCAAATGATTAATAATTGCAGTGATAAAATGGAAGGATTAGTAAGTACAATTAACCCACTTGGGTTGGCCTAGTGGTATTGGCTTGGAACTTGTGAGTTGCTCCTCCTGAAGGTCTCACATTCGATTCTCTCTATTGCCAATTTGAGGGGGTTAGTTTAGCTTCTTCAAAAAAAACAATGACAAAAATTTAAACGAGCCCTATTTGCAGGGACTATAGACATATTTAAGCAAAACTTTATTGTAATTTCTCTTTCAAACTAGTGGTTCTTTTTCTGATTTTCTATGAGGTGCATCTCTGTTAAGGATTTCAATAGCAATCAACCATGAAAATAGACGTGGTTGCTAAAGAAACACACTCACTGAGGCCGAAAGGAGATGTGATCGGCTAAAGAGAAACTTGTATTTAGAAAATAGGTCCAACATAAAGTTCTAGGTTTAGGGTTTGGTTTGTGAAGGATTTGTCACCATGACGAACCAATAATCCCAAGACATTTTTATTATTATTTTAAACCGTTAAAAATCCAAAATTTTCAACTTAAACTCTCTTCTAATCATTGTTAAAGGTTAATTGAATTCATAACTCCCTGTCGGAACGATATCTTTATTACTACTTCGGTAAACCGTGCACTTGCGGATTTCCTACATCAATCATATTCAACATCGTACATGAATATTTGTTTTAGCAAGAGTGAAGCCAACATACAAATACCCAACAATATTCGTTTCAAAGTTTAACACAACTTAAGCTTTCTGTTTACTCTGACGTAGAGTGTAAAACACAGTTTCCAAATTGTCTCAGTTTGCCGGCATTGACGTATCTTAAGCTTTGTATGCATTCAGATCATGAAAATCTGTTTCCGGATTCTATTGATTTACCGGCATTAACTAGCTTGCATCTACAACATTTCACATTTTGTGTTCGCGATAATGAATGGGTCGAGCCATTTTCGACATTTAACAGGTTGAATAGTTAGTTCATTAACAATTGTACTGTGAGCGATGGACAAACTCTTTGCTTATCAAGTGCGACACTTGTCAATTTAACTATGTATCAGTATGATTAAAAAAACAACTATGACGTAATTGATCATGTCTTTGTACTTTTACTTTTTATGGTACTCCTTATCAGAATATCTCTAGGGACGATATTTCTTCTCTTAAACATGTAGATATTCATGCAGAAGTAGATTCATTTCATCGAAATTCACCTCCTTTGTTTCTATTAAGGTGGCTCATAGAGTTTACTGATATAAAATCATCAAGGCTGTTACTAGAGTTTTATGAGCCTTAGGCATACTATAAGAAAATGACCTCTTACATAATACATCATAAATTTTTTTAGCTTATTGTTGTGTTTTTATTAGCTATTCATTATCACACTTTATGCTCATATTCAGTTTTCATAGCTGATCCTATTCAAAGTAATATGAATTTCAAGTAATATTGAACCATATTCAATTTTCACGCTTTCTGACCTAATTTTTTTTAACCATATTCAATTTTCATACTTGACCCTCCCTTTAGAGGTATTTAATTGTTAGAGAGTGTGAGTTTCACCATCCTTATTTTAGGTCCAGATCCACTTTTTTAAAATTTACTTTGAATCCTAAAAGTCGGAACTTTTAGAGATAAAAATTAAACAAATTTATAAACACATAAATATGTTTAGCTTTTAAAACTTAAAAGAGAACAAGAGTAGCAACATGTTTTCACCAAAATAATTAGTGCACCATTAATATCAAGTATTAAAGAGTGAGTGTTAGAGTGAGTGTTCAAAAGTGAGTGCTAGAGAGTGTGAGTTTCACCATCCTTATTTTAGGTCCAGATCCACTTTTTTAAAATTTACTTTCAATCCTAAAAGTCGGAACTTTTAGAGATAAAAATTAAACAAATTTATAAACACAGAAATATGTTTAGCTTTTAAAACTTAAAAGAGAACAAGAGTAGCAACATGTTTTCACCAAAATAATTAGTGCACCATTAATATCGAGTATTAAAGAGTGAGTGTTAGAGTGACTGTTTATAAACACAGAAATATGTTTAGCTTTTAAAACTTAAAAGAGAACAAGAGTAGCAACATGTTTTCACCAAAATAATTAGTGCACCATTAATATCAAGTATTAAAGAGTGAGTGTTAGAGTGAGTGTTCAAAAGTGAGTGCTAGAGTGAGTGTTCAAAAGTGAGTGTTGCTAGCATTGCTCTTCGTTTAAAATCATTAATATCAAATGTTGCACTGGTTTTTTATATTGCACATACACATATCTATATTGCACATGTGCATCTATATTGCACATGCACATATTTATATTTTTAAATTAAAAGACTCAAACAAGATACCAAACACACTATTATTTCATAATTTTCTGATTGGGTGAGTTAACTGCATATGGAGTTTTCATCGTAATGATTAAACATTGCTAATAAGTCTGTCAAATAATTCCTTCAAAAAAATAAGTTTGTCAAAGAATGAATGTCTTTTAATATCGTTATTACCCACATGAAAAAACTTAATAATTAACACATATTTATCATCACATGTATTTATCTAGATGATCTGTGTTTGTATTTTGACCGGCTATAACAAATAATTTTTTGATTGGATGAGTTAACTGCATATGGTGTTTTCACCTTAATGATTAAACATTGTTAATAAGTCTGTTAAATAATTCCTTCAAAAAAATAAGTTTGTCAAAGAATGAATGTCTTTTAATATCGTTATTATCCACAAGAAAAAACTTAATAATTAACACATATTTATCATCACATGTAATTATCTAGATGATATGTGTTTGTTTTTTGACCGGCTATAACAGGTCGCATAAATAATTTGATTCTTAATTTTATAATTTCGATTGAATCAAATATATGCAACAAAAGTTGCTTTGTGAAACTAGTTGTCCCAAACAACTTAACAAAATTACTTCAAATATTTAATAAAATAAATGGGAACAGTGGCGGAGCTAGAAAAAAAAGTTGGGCTGGGCCACTAAAATTAGTTGGTGACAAATTGTTTAAAGCCTCGCAAAATAGACCTATAATTGAATTATTTAAAATTTTTGGGTGGACCACTTCATCACTTTGCGGGAATTTGGATCAACCGAAACCTAAAACTGACATAAACTTGTATAAAATCTCGTAAAGTAGACCTATAATCGTTGATTTTTTAATTTTTCCGGGTGGGCCGTGGCCCACCCCAGCCCATGAAGGGCTCCGCCACTGAATGTGAAAAAGTCTTATTACAAGACACCGTAAACAAATGTGTATTGAATCAGTCTAATGTGACGTTTAGTAAATCCTCAATATGAGAACAAACTCTCAAGAAAAAAAATAGCATAAAAATATATTCAAAAAACATGATTAAAAAGAATATTATTACATAAAACTATAATAATAATAATAATAATAATAATAATAATAATAATAATAATAATACAACTACAATAGAAATTATATTAGTTTTGTTAGAGCAGAAGTAAAATTAATTAAATATTTATTTAATTATGGTATATTAAAAAACAGTTATAATCAAATATGATAAAATAAATTTACATGTTAAGAATAATAGAAAAGCAGAATGATGGTCAAAATAATACTCGTCTTAATTCTAGTCATTATAATGACTCCATTGTAGCCCAATCTAATTTGGATTTGCGTATTCTCAATTTTTAACAAAAAAAAAGGTGGATTATGGAATATCATTATTATTTTTTAGGGACGAGTATCATTAATTTGACTAGTACATGTTTGATTGGTGCATTTTTTTATTTGAAAAACTGATTAACTATTAGGTAAGGTTCAAAAAACAAATTAAGAATAATTATTTATTTATACATACATGAATCTTGAATCTTAATAAATCAGGGTCTGGGGTTAGCCGGCCCTTAAGTGATAAATAAGCAATAATGAGCTGTATTTAAGTATTTTCAAAAATAAATAAACCAATTTTTCTATAAACCATTTGCCATACATGTAATTATTAGGTAAGGTTCAAAATAATTTGTATAGAAAATTATATACATGGATCTTGAATCTTAATAAATCAAGGTATGGGGTTATCCGGCCCTTAAGTGATAAATAAGCAATAATGAGCTGTATTTAATTATTTTCAAAAATAAATAACCAATTTTTCATTAAACAAATTTCCATACATGTAATGTAATAAGTTAAATGTAATTTTTTTATCATAATAAATTAAATTGAGGATAACTACAACATTAAAAAAATTAATTTATTTAAAAATTTATACTTTTACCATTTAAATCATATTAGATTTTATTTAATTAACCAAGGTAATATATTTTTAGGCATGTCATAATTTTAATTTATTGCATAAAAATAATACTATTTTATAAAAGTGACAACCAGATCCAAACGATTTATTAAAGAATTTAGGAAGAGGAACCTTATTATTAAATAAAGTCATAGTATAGTCATTTTACAATTGTCATCGAAAAGTCTTGAACTTCGTCCTTGAAATTACAAGGTCAAACTCTTTAATACTATTGATCTAACACATTATGTAGATATTTAAACTAATTGAATAGTTGAAGTAAGAGAGACAAAACACTCCTCCTGTCGATATATCACACCTGCACCACCTGTACTATGTATCCGAGTTTCTTAGTTGGACATTGTTTTAATTATAATAATATTAAGAATAAAAATAATATATTTTATAAAACTGATTAACTTAATAAGAATAAGAATAAACATATAAAAATTAATATTTTCTATCATCAGTTGAATTAATTTTTTATTTTATAAACTGATCAAATAATTATCTTAAAGATTTTGATAATTACTAATATTTATCGCATCTCTCTGTATATTGTATGTTGATTTTTACGACAAGTAAATAATAATATGACAATAAGTATCGTGAATACTCCAACCACATACAAATATAAAATCACGAGGACCTGCTAAGTTGTCCGTAGTGTGTGTCTATTAATTCTAAGAATTGAAGCAAACTTTTCCTATATTCTAGATAGTTAAAACTAAAAAGTTTCTGATATAAGGGAGGATAACATAAAACTTAGAAAGTAAATGTAAAATTTGACGTGTATATTATTGGAGGTCTATTAATTTAGTTAACTCCTCCAAAAACATGCTTATTTTCTATTTATTTTAGATTTTTCCCACAATATTGTCTACTCGTCATAGTTACTTAGATAATTAGAATGTGATTTTATGAGAACAAGATACCTCATATTCTGCTTTATTGAATCAAAACAAAATAAGAACCAGAAATTTTATGAAAGGTAGAACCATAAATTTTTATTTGACAAACGGATCCACTAGCTAGATTCAATAGAGAATTAAACATAATTATTTATTTATTTTAAAAAAACATTTGTTTGGAAATTATATACATGAATCTTAACAAATCAAAGCCTGGGGTTAGCTGGCATTTGATACTAAGTGATAGAAAAACAATAACGAGCCGTATTTAATTATTTCCAGAGTATACATACCAATTACCATACACGCAATTCCTTAAAAAAAAAATTACCATACACGAAATGTAATGAATTAAAGATGATTTTTTTATTAGAATAAATGAAAATAGAGATAATTATTACTTTAAATAATTAATTTATTTCAAAATTATACTTTTCCTTTTAAATTATAATATATTATAATTAATTAAAATAATTTTTAGGTGGGTCATAGTTTTGATTTATTTCAAAGTAATTTAAATAATATTTTTTTAAAAGTGATAAGTAGATTCAAATTTTTCTTAAAAGAATCAAGGAAGATGGAAATTATTACTAATTAACCCAACACTAATTGTCATTTTACACCCGTCTATGAGACAAATTAAACTTCACTTTTTTTATTTAAAATTATATATCATTCGGTCACTATTATAAGCAAAAGAATTATGAAAAGATTTGAAAATGAGGTAAGAAATGACACATACAATAAATAACATATATTTTTTTAAAAATATAATATTAATTTGTAGTGAAGTGTTTAATACAAAATATAAATAAAAAAATCATGGAGTTTTCAAATTAATATTTACTCTTCTATTCAATAACCAAATAGTGGTCTTTTTATGGGTTATTTTCAGTCCTTTTGTGGTTCGAATCTCACGCGATACGATTAAAAAATAGAACAAAAAACTAATAATTGCAATTCGTATGTTACCGTTGGTCGTTGATTTGATAATAAAAATTAAATGATTTGCATTCAATTTTTAGAAAATTCATAATAGCTATATAATATTTTCCATTGGTCGTAAATAATAGTTTTAAATGTCCGACAATTCATATTTATCGTATCACTTAGTATATTGCCTTTTAATTTTTACGTCAAGTAAAAAAAGACAGACTACAATGGATACTTCAACTATGTAAAACATCATCATTCTTATCATTGTACTAGGCTTTCTTTTTAATTTTAAAATATATAAAATAATATGAACATAATTATTTCAAATTCTTGGAATTATCCAGATACAATTTATCTAACAATTGTTGATAAACTAAAGTATATATAATTGGAAACAAAATAATATTTTTAAAAATTGAATTATCTACCATATAAGCCATGTAAAAAGAGATTTTATGATAATCTCTCAATCCAGCAAATATTTTAATGCAATGAAAAGACACGACTTTTAAGAAAGAACCGTGTCTTGAAAATATACTCACAAAATTTGATCGGAAATATACTCACAAAAGTTGTCTATAAAAGGACTCCTTCACACCCAATTCCAATGTACCATTTCTTAGTCAAAATTTACAAACATACTCACCCACCCTTTTCTTTTCTCTCTCTTTTTGTGCTTCAACCATGTCAAGTGGAAGGAAAAGCCGAGGTCGCCAAAAGATTGAGATGAAAAAAATGAGCAACGAGAGCAACTTGCAAGTGACTTTCTCGAAGCGCCGTAGTGGGCTCTTCAAGAAAGCCAGTGAGCTTTGCACCCTCTGTGGTGCAGATGTTGCTCTCGTTGTTTTCTCACCTGGAGAGAAGGTATTTTCATTTGGACACCCCAATGTTGATACGATCATAGATCGTTATCTCTCTCAAGTCCCACCCGAAAACAATGATACCATGCAATTCATTGAGGCTCACCGTAGCGCCAACGTGCGCGAGCTCAATACTCAGCTGACTCAATTCAACCAGCTACTGGACATCGAGAAGAAACGTGCTGAAGAGCTGAGCAACTTGCACAAGACGGCTGAGACTCAATTTTGGTGGGTTCGTCCCGTTGATGGGATGAATAGGGCCCAACTTGAATTATTCAAGAAGGCTCTGGAGGAACTGAAGAAACTTGTTGATCATCATGCTGATAGGCTTGTAATCCAGGGTGCTCCTACTCAAACCCTTCCGTTTTTTGTTGGAAACAGTTCATCCTCTAACATGCCTCTCCATCATCAACCAAATCCTCCACAAGCTCAGATGTTTCCAGCACACTTTTATCAGAACCCTATGTTGCAACCTCATTTGTTTGGCTTCAACAATATGGGGGGAGGAGGTGGATATGGACCCTCTGGATTCTTTTGATCTGAGCCCTTAGATCCGCCTTAAGATGCCTGTGTCAATTTATTTTTATGTTTTTTTTGTTTCATGTTGTTTTAAATTAATTTCGATTGAAGCCCGCATGCTTAACCTAGTTTCATGTATGTGACTTGGTAAGGTATAATCTTAGTGTTATCGGGCCTTCCATTGTCTTTGTTATCTACTTAGAAGTCGAAATTGTCTTTGTATTGTAGTATTTATTATTTGAATAAAGGGCATCTTTTTTATCTATATTTCCATATCGCTTCAAAATTTTATTTAATCTCTGTAAGTCCAATATGAATTTGTTTCATTCCCTCGTCATTTTTTAATCATCAGTTGTGAGTTTTAAAATCATGATAACAATTTATGTTTGTGCTAAAATAAATTAAAATTTATTGGATAATTTACATATTTTTTTGATTTTCACAATTTATTCCATTGAAGATAATCCTATTTGAGATATGTTAGACACAAATGTGGATACATCTTTCAGATGCCATGATGTGCTAATTTAATGTCTTTCGTTAGACCAAACCTCTCGTTGGTAATTTAACCATTATGATGATGTATGTTTAATGTAATTAAAAAATTTAATTCATTGTTAAAGGCTTCACAATATGTAAGATTTATTGTAATTTCTCAATGGGGCTGCTGGTTCTTTTTCTGATTTTCTATGAGGTGCATCTCCGTTAATCTAAACTTTTATCCGGAAAAAACTTTAATATACATATGTACCATCTAGTTAATTATATTATATTAAATGCTTGAGATTTATGCTTAACCTACTGTAGATTTGTGCATCACTACATATCCTTCCGCTCAAACCCTAGACAACGTGAAGAAATTAACTATTGAGATCCATTCTCTCTGATCTTTACTCCCATCGTTCCAGATTCGTTCATGCCATTCTTACTTCTACACAGATTCATAATCTCAATCACAACTCTAAGGTATTTCTTATTTCTACTATTATTTTTCTCTGTTCTAAAACTAGCTCTAGAATTTTCAATTACTTCTTCTGCACAAAATAATTCCGTTTTGTTTCAAAAATTTTATGATTATTAGGTATAAATAAACTCGAATGTCTAATTCAGCTGATGAGGTAACGATTCTACCACCGCCACCGACGAAGAAAGTAAAGCTCGGTGACTGTGAAAATGAACATAGACTCGGTGACTTACGCGAAAACCTTATCCTTCATATCCTCTCCTTTTTAAATGCCCAAAACGTCGTTCAAACTTGCGTTTTATCCACAAGATATAAGGATCTCTGGAAGCGTCTACCAGCTCTTAGATTACATTGTAGAGACTTTAGAACATACAAGATATTCACCAAATTTGTGTCTAAGATTTTATCTCTTCGCGATTCCTCCATCACATTAGAGGCTCTTGATTTTAAGTGTCATATTGGTCGCTTAGATCCTCACATACTTAAAAGTAATGTGAACTACAAAATTTCACACAATGTACAATGTAACACCCTAAACTCTAAATGAGATAAATTACGCTAATGATACGGACATATCAAGAATCTAGATGTTACTTCGTCAATAAATCACCAAGCATGCATAAATAATAGTTTTCTCAAAAATCATACTACATCACCAAATATAAAATATCAACTCAACAACTGAGTAATAAACATCAAATAGTCATAAGACTCCAAACAGAACGACACCCTAATCAGAGCCGACACACTAGACTCCGAAAAAACGATAAACGAGGAAGCTCTGAACTTTTCTCAAGCAACTCACCAATGCAAAGCAACTACTACTGCACGCCGTCTACCCATCCATACGGATAAGGAAGGCGGTCAACCAAACGACCACTAGGTTAGTTCATAATTCACAATTAAACATAATCAAATGAAAATAAATGATACAATTAATTTCAATTGATTAGGCAACTCAACATTCTCAATAATCAACGAGTATACGAATATAGATATTCACTACACATTCCTACATATTCATAGGTTCACCAAAATTTGTCAAGTATACAATTCAACAAGCATATAAATCAACAACTATACTAATCAACCATGCAAATGTTCACCGAGTACATAAACAATTATACTTGTCAAGATATGCAATGCGCCTAGACACGAATTCTATATGCATGTGGTACACATTTTTATAGTTCAAAAATGTGATGAAGAGACCAAAACTGTCGAATTATAAAATAGGGGGGCCAATTCTACAAAGTGATGAAAATAAGGGGACAAAAACTGCAATTAAGCCAACTAATTATTAAAGCATAAATCACAATTCTCTTGGATAAATAAAGACACTGTACATATATACTAACATGATTTTGTGTAGCCTCAGCTTAAAGTGAGTGCTCTATAGTAAGAGTTATATTGCTTGCTGATACTCTGAAAGTGTGCCTGTTTGCATCGCTTAATTAATCATTTGTGGTACCAATTTGAATTAACTTTAGCTTATAGGAGCCTGAGATATGCATTAGATGCCAACATGTAAAAAAATAAGGATTAATAGTGCTTTACCCCCTATAATATAGGCTATTTTCAGGTTTACCCCCTGTAAAATATTTTTTGATTTACCCCCTGTAAAATAATATTTTTTTTTTCAGAAAACCCTCCTAATAGGCCATACAAAAACCAAAATTTCTGAAAGAAAAAAAGAAAAATTTGTTTTTGTATGGCCTATTAAGGGGTATTCTGAAGAAAAAAAAATTATTTTACAGGTGGTAAATCAAAAAAGATATTTTACAGGAGGTAAATCTGAAAATGACCTATATTACATGGAGGTAAAACACCGTTAACCCAAAAAATAATAATCTTTGTGCATCCTGAGTCACATAGAGGACCATTTTAATTTTGCTTACATGATTTTCTCAACTGATATAAGTAATAGTTTTTCCCAAATTCCTACCAACAAAAAAAAGCCCATATGTATTTATTGATATTCGTGGAGAAATTAATGAAGGGAACTCATGAAATATTTAAGGGGGATAAATTCATTTTAATTTGTGAGTGAAGTTATATAAATATTTCAACCATTTATAAGATTATGTCATTGTTTTTCTTCTTTTTTAATAAGCGCTAGTTGAAATAATTACACAAACTAACCTATAGTATTCTATTATGAGTTCTGCTCTTTACCCAAATGGTTTCGCTCATTTCCAAGTGAAATTCCATATTTACCCTTACGTGATTTAAGGTACGCTACTGCAAAAGCAACGTGAGTTAACACACGTTGCGTGACTTAAGTCACGCTAGTGTTAACATTAGCGCAAGTTAACTCACGCAGGTTTTGTGCACATCAGAATAGACAGGCAATAGCTACTGCCTTGTCCCCTGAACTCATAATTTAGAACCATACTCATACATAGCTACAACTATTCATTCATTCAACCAAAACTCATAATTTATAGAAGATGCATTCATTCATTCATAATTTAGAAACGCGATTTTAACGAAAATTAACGCAAATGTCATAAAGAGGCGCAACCGCGCAAATGTAAATGTATTACATCCAAATCCAACAAAATGTCATTAAAATACTACAAATATAAAAACAAGTCCTAAAATAAGATATTGTTGCTGCTCCTGTGGACTCCTAGACCTCCTCCTCGGAATCGGCTACTGCTCAAACACGCTATAATCGGTACGGAGGCCCTCCAAAATGCCGAAGAAGAGTGGATTTGAAACCACCTCTAGAATCTGCATCGCATGCTCCACTCTGACTCGCATGCTGGTAATGACCTGTAACGGATCAGGAGGATGTTTGGCCCACTTCTGGTCAACAAGAATATCCTAGTAGACAGGTCTCGGCATGACAATGTCAGGCTCTGGAGCAGGGTTGACGATAAGAGAATGGGATACACGGTAGTGAAGGGATTTAAGAGAGGTTTTTCAAAATTTTATAATCCTCTTAGCGGAACAAATCCCATTGAAACGGATCTTGATTAAATCATTAATCACAAATCAAACAGAAACTTAAACACTTTAAGAT
>Ga0315914_1000247_pt1 | contig 59031 bp, 25 predicted proteins | sample MpolenodulesMG_FD_203920 | JGI IMG/M metagenome (GOLD analysis project Ga0315914, IMG submission 203920) | Medicago polymorpha root nodule microbial communities from Los Angeles, California, United States - elongated nodules | ecosystem: Host-associated > Plants > Roots > Nodule | place: USA...
TACTTTTTTTTTTTTTTTTTTATCTTTATTTACATGTAGGTTAGATAGTAAAGTCTTGCATAGGCACAAGTGCACAACCCCAAATAAAATTTATTTGGACACACATACGTGATTGATAAAATTTAAAAGAGAAATGATATCAAGTGATTGTGACTAAATTTTTTATTTTTTATTTTAAATTTTATGATTCATGTGTGTACCTAAATACTTTTAATTTGAGATTGTGTCCAACTAAGTATTTCTAGTAGGTTACATGCAGAAAAAAATTATTCCCCACGAAACCTAAAAATAAATAAAACCTCTTATAATGTTTGTTAGGTTAGGTTTGTTTTTCCCGTTGATCAAGGTCTCTTCCATCAAACCCCTCCTTGTCCTTGCCTCCGCCATGAATCGTTTCTTAAGGTCCTCCTTGCCACGCCTTCTCTACTCCACCGTATGCTCCTCTCTTTATCCATCTTCCTCCGTTCTCTCCACCCCTCCCCCCCTCCGTCACTTCTCCAACAAATCACAGGAGCATCTGCGCAATGTCTGGCTTTCTGGACTCAGAGACCCTTACATTACAATGGTTGGAGACTGGGAAACAGTATTACTACGCCACCATGACTACGATCCATACTACATGTTGTATACGTGAGTAACAACAGAGATCCCGAAGTCACTTCCTATAAAAACATTACCGTATTTGAACATACCGAAGTCACTTCCTATAAAAACATTACCGTATTTGATGTTGACTCCATTGTCGATGCTGAAATAACTTTGCATATTTTCGACAGTGCAATTCTTGTTCTTTCTTGTCTTTATGGTGTTAAAATTGAATCCATTGCCATTTTTCAACAAATGACAAGATTTCAATTTCCAATGTTTATATTTATTGACGATATTGAGCTGGAAGGAGCAGATCCATGGAACTTTTTTGAACAAGTAAAATCTAAGCTTAATCATCGCTGTGCTGCAATTCAAGTTCCAATACGAAGCATTGACGATTGTTATATTGGATTTGTTGATCTCGTCAAGTTAAAGGCCTCCTATTTTCCCTCTAAAAAGTCTTCCAAATCTGGATTTTTTGATCGTGTTGCCAACAAGTTAAAAGGTTCTCAAACACCTGATTACGACGATGTAGAAGTAGAAGAAGTAGCCAAAGATATGCAAGCCTTTGTGTTGAAAAAAAGACGTGAACTCATTGAAATTGTATCAGAGGTTGATGATAAACTTTCTGAAGATTTTCATGGTGGCAGCCAAATTTCAGAGTCTGTTCTCGATGATGCAATTCGAAGGGCAACCATAGCACGGAAATTTGTACCAATTTTCATGGGTACTTTCAGTGATGAGAGATACGAGGGGTTAGAACTACTTAGGGAGGGTGTAATTAGGTATTTGCCAAGTCCAATCAATGTTAGTAATTATGCTCTTGATCTAAATAAGAATGGTGAGAAAATTGAATTGTCTGGAAGTATTGATGCGCCATTTGTTGCAAAGGCTTTCACAAATAAGCATAACAATAGTAACTTATTAACTTATCTAAGAATCTATCAGGGTGTTATTAAGATGGGTGATTTTATTACAAATGTTAACACTGGTGAGAAGATTCAGATTTGTTCCTTGTGTAAGAGACATGATGATGAGGTTGAGTATGTTGATGAAGCTCATGCTGGAGAAATTGTTATGTTGTTCTATGCTCTTCTTAAATCTGGAGATACTTTTACTGATGGGTCTGTTAGATATACAATGACTTCTGCAGATGTTCCTACTGATGGGTCCCTCCATACCACGCCTTCTCTACTCCACCGTACGCTCCTCCGCCTCCTCTCCTTCTCCGCCTTCCTTCGTTCTCCCTCTCCACCTCCGTCATTTCTCCAACAAGTCAGTGGAGCATCTGCGCCACGTCTGGATTTCTGGATACAACTACGAGACGATGCAGACAGACGGAAATAGTATTAAGATGTTAATGATGTCCGGACGAAAACGACACACGTTTGAGTTACGTTTAGGACGAGATATAAACAGCCATACCCAAACATATGTCACTTCCTATAAAAACATAACCCTATTTGACATATCTTGTGGTGATACTTTTTTTGAGAAGATATCTTCTGATCTTGTTGATTTCAATGTTGATGTTCAATTAGCTTCATGTATTTTTGACAGTGCAATTCTTCTCTCTTGTCAAGATGGTGTTAAAACCGAATCCATTACTATAGATCAACAAATGACAAGATTTCAACTTCCAAGGCTTATATTTATCGACGATCTTGATCAGGAAGGAGCAGATCCATGGAACGTTGTAGACCAAGTAAAATCTAAGCTTAATCATCGTTGTGCTGCAATTCAAGTTCCAATATGAAGCATTGATGATTGTTATATTGGATTTGTTGATCTTGTCAAGTTAGAGGCATACTTTTTTAGCTCTAAACCGTCTGATGGACTTTTTGATCTTGTCAGCAAGATAAAGGGCTACTTTTTTTGCTCAGAAACGTCTGATTATGACGATCTACATGAAGATATGAAAGCCTTTGTGTTGAAAAAAAGACGCGAACTCATTGAAATTGTATCAGAGGTTGATGATAAACTTTCTGAAGCTCTTCGTGGTGGCAGCCAAATTCCAGAGTCTTATCTCGATGATGCAATTCATAGGGCAACTATAGCAAGGAAATTTGTGCCAATTATCATCAGTGATGAGAGATATGAAGGGTTACAACTATTTAAGGAGGGTGTAATTAGGTATTTGCCAAGTCCAATCGATGTTAGTAATTATGCTCTTGATCAAAATAGGAAGGGTGAGAAAATTGAATTGTCTGGAAGTATTGATGCACCATTTGTTGCAAAGGCTTTCGCAAATTGGCATAGGACGTATTTAAAATTAACTTATCTAAGAATCTATCAGGGTGTTATTAAGAAGGGTGACTTTATTACAAATGTTAACACTGGTGAGAAGATTCTGATTCCTCGTTTGGGTAAGAGACATGACGATCTGATTGAGGATCTTGATGAAGCTCATGCTGGAGAAATTGTTTTTGTGTTTGATGCTCATCTTGAATCTGGAGATACTTTTACCGATGGGTCTGTTAGATATACAATGACTTCTGCCGATGTTCCTGCTTATTCGGTCTCAAAAGATTCTGGAGAGAAATTTTCAAATGGTGTGAATTGATTCATTCCTGAGAAATGATCCTACTTACCCAGTTTGTTTGGCTTGTTAGCTTTGCTATGTTTTGTTGCTTATTTATAACTTATTTTTTATGGTGAATTAATTTGTTGCTTAATTATTGATCTCTGATTAGTTGACTGTAGTTACTCATTTTTTTTATTGTGTTCTGCATTTAACACTTGATCCTATCTCTGCTGTCAAGATTATCTATGTGATTCTTAAGTTTAACATTTAGTGCAAATGTCATATTAAGACTTGATCCTCCACACTGATAAAAAAAAGCAAAACAGGATTTTAAGATAACTTACAGAGGCAAAATAACATAGTTATTTTTTGTTAATAATTCTGATTATTGCTTATATTTCTCTCAACTTGATTTGTAACCATTCATTGTTTTCAGAATTGGGTCATTTTTGTTTTTATCTGAAATAGAACCATGAGCTGCACTTTTATCATAATATCTGCAATGACTTAATTAGGCAGTGTCCGCATCATGCTTTGGATTGTTCGAGTTTATTATGTTTTGTATTGTTCTCTTAACGGCTTAACGCTGAAGATTTTGCTGGGTTTGGGAATTTGTCATTGGTTGGATCCTTAATAAACCCTGGCTCATGCCCATACTCACTTTAATGTTTGTAATATTTGGATCATTCTGTGAGGCATCTATTGAACTTGTAGTTGGAATCATAACATGAACCTAACTTCGCACTTCAAATAACTTTATTATCTTCATGTAGGTTATTTTACTCATGCTTCGGGTATTTTTGGAAAACTGTTGCATCAGCTTTGTTTCATATGATATCAATGCTTAATGGTGGGAAGGTTGCTTTTGACGAAAACTCATGAACACCGAGTCTATGTGAACCACGATGTCGGTTATAGTCTTAACCATTTTTCTCTTGAATTCTTTAATAAAACAAATTCAAAGAAACACGGTCTGACTTGGTACAGTCAATAACAACCATCAATTGGATCAATTACTAGTCTCACTTCCTTCTCTTTGCTTGTCATTCTGCGTAAAGTATAACAATACTCGATATTTTGCATCCCACTTGATTAGATTAGATTTTAGATGTGAAGAAGAGATTGGCCATGGAAACCTTGTACTTATGAAGGTGAAAATATTGAAAAAGATCAACATGCAAAAATGCTGATTCATATTGTTATAATTTTGTGAATTGACTATAGAAAAGAGAGGCACCACCTTGTGAGAAGCCAGAACCTGTTAGGATCCATCTTCGTAACATGATCATTGTACCTGAGATGATTGGGAGCATTATTGGAGTGTATAATGGGAAGACCTTTAACCAGGTTGAAATCAAACCTGAGATGATTGGTCATTACCTTGCCGAATTCTCGATTTCATACAAGCCTGTTAAGAATGGTAGACCTGGTATTGGTACTACTTACTCCTCCAGGTTCATTGCTCTCAAGTGAATTACCCTGTTAAGCATGGAGATCTGTTTAAGACATCTTGCCTCCACTTATACTATTTTGCGTTGTATTTGCAAATTCATTTCGATCGTCACTCGACAGATTTTAATGCCATAGTTAATCACTACTTAACCATTGTACATGACTAGATTATTGAAGTATTTAACTTTAACCTTCACTTCACCAAATCAATAATATCATGCTGCGCTGCATCGTGTTAAATATAAGCTGACTTTAACCTTGAAGTATCTCCCTCCCTCACACCCTCTCACCATTGATTTTACAATCCCCAAACACACTACAACTTCAACCTTCTCACTAGTACCATAGTAGAAAATAAAGAGTAATATTGTATATTGGATTGAAGAAATAAATAGACTCACATTTTTTTTATCCCAAAGAGAAAAGATGGGGTCGAACCCAAAGAAAAAAAAAGGTCAAGAGAGTTGTGAATTCTTTTTTTATTTTATTTTATTTTATAGACTCACATATTTAGTGTAAAGAAGGGGAGGAATTCAGGGTGCGAACTCGGTCCATTGCATACCAACGTTCTTGTAACTATTAGTTGAGTTTTGCTTCATTAGTTTTTGATTCAGGTTCATTGCAACTATTTCAAATTTTTTGGCTCAAATACAATTTTGGTTCTTTATTTTCACATGTTCACAAAATCAGTTCCCCTATTTTAAAATAACTCAGTTGTGGTTTTACTCTTATTTTGACTCAGTTGTGATTTGGTGTGTTATAAATGACATAGCATAAATTGTGATTTGTTCATTTTGTAATTTAATCAATAACATGTGAATATTTAATTCATCCTGATGATCCTAGATATCTTATGATATGTCACATCAGTTATAACACACACGATCACCATTTTTGAGTCCAAAATTTGAGGAAGAGATCAAAACTAAGTGAAATCATAGAACCAGAGCAGCGGCATGACAATCGCAGAAGATGGAGGGATATGTAAGGCAGACTCTCTTCAGTCTTCTCTTTTGATTTGTTCAAGTGATTGAAACTATGAAATGAACAATTTTTTTTTTTGGCAATTTTTACTTTTCTGAAGATGTGAGGAATACTTAATTTTCTTCAAAATGTTTTGTTGTCACTTATCTTAAGAAGACTAACAGGTAGTTTTAAGGATGAAAGATGTAGGAAATCTAAAAGGAATAACAATGAATTTAGCAATTATATCTTGCAAAAGCTTTCAACCCTCTGCAATTTTTGGATTAGAAATGAATATGGAGGAGGCAAAATCGGTGCTAAAATCCACTGCAATTTTGTTTTATGCGCAGCCTCAAGGCGAAGAGAGAAAATAGTCTTGAATAAATGTTTTTGCAAGTGGAGTGATACAATCTACAAAGAAATAAAGTACATTGAGCAATAGTACAATATTTGAATGTTTTTTATTTCTTTACCTGGTGTTGTTGATAGTTTTTAGCATTGTGATTCAAGATGATTGTTTATATTTATATTTCATATTTTTCATTTCAAACTTTCATTGTTTCATTTGCATCATAAGTTCTTCACTGGGTAAAGATATGTGTGTGCACTTCAAGTTTATAATGCGACTTTCGTCAACTTTTCCTTATGCACTTCGACAATAGTCTCGCATTGATAGATTATGTAACCATGTTTATGAAGTACAGTTCATGTTTTCCTACTAAGCTGAGGTCTGTTGCTTCTTCTCGCAATTCGACATCTTATGGAGGAAAAAAAATACCCCTCTCAGAAATCGACCAGTTCAAGTTCAAGTTCAAGTCCAAGTATCATAATCTTGCACAAAATATAAACTTAATAGATTGACTTTTGATTGCCATGCTTTGATGTTATAGGTTTCCTATAGCTGAACATCTGAGAAATGTTACTTTTGTATAACCGCATTGCAACAACACTTTTTGACAACTATTTTTTTCATTCACACATTATGTTTTTATGATCCCTCTTCCTTTTTCACTTTATTATTTTTTGACCAATAAAAATAGAAAAAAAAGTTGTCATAAAGATTGTTTCAAATGATTATTCAAATATCATTACTTTTTTTTTCTTTCAAATTGGCTATGTTTATGTACGGAGTCATTGCTTTGGAGCTGGGAATTTCATTTAGAATCACTCACCCAAGTTATATCGAGAATGAAGAGTTAGTGAGCATAAGTATTAGACCTTGTCTGCTTTTTAATTTTAGAAAAAATATGTTTTTAGAACTGGTGCTATTTATACCGAGAATGAAGAGTTAGTGAGTAGTATGACGTGATTTGTATATTTTTGGAAACTTAAATCTTTAAATTAAAAACCATTGTACTTGTAACCGTAAGATCCCTCCCATGTCCGACGTGAAGGGAAGCACTTCATGCCTTTGCCCCAATAATCACTTGCCACGTGTCTCTGCCTATTTAAAAAATAAAAATAATAGAAACTGTTGTTGTTTAGAACAGAGAAGACAGAAAGCTTCACGTAACACTTCTCCCTCAGTTTCTCCATTCCCAATTCATCTTGGATGTTTGACAGAGATTATGATTAAACAGGTACTATCCTAGCAGTCCCTGCCAGTGCCACCTCAATAGCCTCGCCACCATCATCTTCATTCTCACCACTCATCTCTTCTAATACCAATACCAGTTGGGTAAAACCATGACCAATCTTAGTTGGATCACAATTTGAATGCAATGAACAAGCAGATTATGCCTCATAGAATGCAATGAAAGCTTCATTGCTCTGTTCCAAATTGTCACTATATTTTTTTTTCTCTTCACAGAAAAAGAGAAAGGCATAGGAACACAAACATATATCAATTGCATATATCAGGCAATACAAGTCACACTTCTCAGCTTTGATGCCAAACCTGTTTCCAATTTTCACTACTATTTTTTAGAGAACAATATTGTCACTAATGTTTTTCACACAAACAATTCCAACCCTCAATCAAATCCAAAGTTGATTCCACTTTACAACAAAATTCATCAAATTTGAAAAGATATAGAAGACAGGAGGAGGTGAATTGCTGGTGGCGGCGTCAGAGAGATGCGATGGCGGTGCAGCGGAGGGCGGAGCCGGAGAGAGGCGACAACGTCGAAGAGAGACAACGGCGGTGCACTTGTTGATGGTGGGTGGTGGTTTATCTGAAGATAGACTCACATCTTTTTTTTTTTAACCCAAAGATAAAAGATGGCGTCGAACCCAAAGAAAAAAATGATCAAGAGAGTGATGAATTCTTTTTATTTTTAGACTCACATATTTAGTGTGAAGAAGGGGAGGAATTCGGGGTGCAAACTCCATCTTTTGCATATTAACGTTCTTGTAACTACCGGTTGAGTTTTACTCCCTCTCTCCTAAATTATAAGAAGAAAAAAAAATCATTTTTTTTATCCCAAATTATAAGTAAAAGAGATCAACTTTTATTATATTTAATTATGTTTTTTCAAAAAATTATTTTTTCTAAAGGAAAATTAAAAGCAAAGTGCATTCAATTCAATTTGCTCTCTTTTTCATTTTCTCTATAATCAATTACCAATGAATTTTTTTTTACATCTTCCTATAAAACTTATTTCAAAGATAACACAAAAAACTATGTTATAAACTACTATGTTTTAGTTTTCTTAATAAGTGTGATTATTTTTTTTTGCTTATAATATGGGACGAAGGGAGTACTTAATTAGTTTTGATTCAGGTTCATCGCAACTATTTCAAATTTTTTGGCTCAATTACAATTAGTTCCCCTATTTTAAAATAACTCAATTTTGGTTTTCCTCTTATTTTGGCTTAAAAGTGGTGATTTGATGTGTTATAAATGACATAGCATAAATTGTGATTTGTTCATTTTGTAATTTAATTAATAACATGTAAATATATAATTCAACCTGATGATTCTACATCATCATATCATATGTCACATCAGTCAGAACACACACCGTCAACATTTTTGAGTCGAAAAATTGAAGAAGAGATCAAAACTAAGTGATTTTGAAATGGAGGAAACCAATTTCATGAACTGATAGAGGAATCAAAACTATAATTAACCTTTACTTTTTCTTCAATTAAGCTAAATCAAAGATTTTATTTTTGAGAAAAAACCAAATCAAAGATAATAATTGCAAACAATTGATATTGGCCCTTTTTCCCTTCATATTTTAATATTATTAATTAGACATAATTAATCATTTTTTGAAGACGCTAAATACGAAATGTATTAAACACAACAATCAAAACATAAGAAGAGCTAACCAATTGATTGAACTCGAGTAGTTAATGAGTTCAACTAATAACTCTCAATCGTCCGTTAATAACAATTGAAAACATTGAGATGTCTGCATGCTAATGAGGAGTGGCGGTGGAAGATGTGTGGGGCACTAGAAAGACGATTGGGGTAAAATTAATGGTGATAAGTCGAATATGTTTAATGTGTTGTCTCGGGTAGGGAGAAAAAATAGAGAAGGTGGGGGTAGTTTGGAGGTGGGGGTGAGTAGGGAAGGAGAGAGTGATGGAAGGGTCTGATGGGGGACGATGAGGGTGTGGGTGAGGCATGGGGAGGGTGGAGTTTGCAATGGAGATCATATCTTGGAATGTGAGGGGTTAGGGGGTTTCGAGAGGAGGAGGGAGGTTCGTAAGTTGGTTATAGATAAGAGGTCTTCGATTTTGTGTCTTTAAGAAACTAAGCTTTTTTATTCTAATGTTTAAGTATGTAATTCAATTTGGGGTACAATGTCATATGAGTTTTCTTTTCGGTCTTCAGTGGGAGCTTCAGATGGTTTGGTTATTATTTGGGATAACATGGAGGTTGAGGTTTAGTCCTCCTTTTCTTTTGAACATGTGTTAGTGATTAATGAGAGATTCCTTCATACCAATGGGGAGTTTTTTCTTTTCAATATTTATGCTCCTTGTGATGTTGCGGATCAACAGTTATTATAGGATAGCTTAACAGTCAAATTAGGTAATTGTGCGGGGAAGAATTTTTGTGTCAGCGATGATTTCAATGCGGTGTGTGGGATGGAGGAGCGAAGAAGTGTAGGGGCAATTCCTCGTTTATTGGGGAGTGGTGCGTTTAATCAGTTTATTGAGAAACTATATATGAAGGAATTGCTCATCTTATATGAAGGAATTTGATGTGAGAAACTATATAGTTCATTTGGTAGAATACAACATGTGTTCTCTCTATTCTTTCGAGTTTTCGAAGACACCGACAAATTGTTACACTATGTATAAGACATTTCAATGCAACATTTTCAGTAAATTTTCATAAATTTAATTTAAATTCCACATCATGATGATACAATATCCTTAGGGAGAATATAATGCAATGCTTCTTTAATTGACCAATTTGAACAAAGATGAATTTAAACAATAAATTATCATTTGTCGTCCTTTATTATTTTGGAATTGATTTTGATTTTGTGTATTTTTTTAGTTAGGGTTTATTTTGAAAATGATTGACTAAATGAATTGATCTTTCTAAGATACACGAATGAATTACGTAGGGTGTATCAGTTCAGTTTCGTTCGATTTTTTTGCTGTTTTTCAAAAAAGAAACTGAACCAAACTAGTCGGGTTGGTTTATCCGTTTGTTTAAAAATACAATTTAAAAAATCCATATTTTCATAAATTTGTATTTCTGCATACAACGTACTCAAATATTTCATGGAACTTGTTTTCCACACTCTCTTTTTTTCAAACAACTTTGTATAACTAACATGAAAAAACTAACCAAAAGATGTACAATCCCAGCGGCGATGAGAAATGATGGGTTAGGTGTGACAGACAGCTAATGTTATGTTTTAGTAGAAATGAAATAGAGTATGAGTGAATAGATGAAATGATAATAGGAAAAAGTGAATGAATTTATGAGTATTTTATGTTGGGGTTTAATTTTGAGCTTAATCATAAATGTGTGAGGAAGGATAATATTACTAAAATGGGAAGTGAGGTTAGCATCTGCTCAGTTCATCGATCTTTGGATCTCACAATTAAAAACCGAGAACCAAACCAAATCAGATCGATTTAGGTTGGTTGGTTCGGTTCGGTTTTGAACCAACCAAACAAGATCGGATACTTTTTCGTTTTGGTTCGTTTTGGATTTTCGGTTTCGTCCGAAGCACTTACGCCTATAATTACGTGAATGGATGTGGTTAAGGATTGGAAATGAAAAAAAATGCAAATTTAGATATTTAAAAAAGGACGATTCTTACAGAATTGTTACCCGGAATCAGGGGCAATCAACTACCGCTTAGAGATAATAACGTAATTTTCAGGTGTAAATGAGCAATTTTAAAAGTGGGAAGAGTAGATTCCAAACCAAATACTTGGAAGCCGCCAACTCATTCAACGAATTTCCTTCCAAACCAAATCACATTTTCCTTTTCCAATTGATAGGGTTTTAGCCTTTTAGGGTTTAAGCTCCATTCGCCATTCTTACTGCACTGCAGCTTCCATCAAATCCCTCCTGGCTGCCGCTTCCTCTCTTTATCCATCTTCCTCCGTTCTTGCCACCCCTCTCCACCTCCGTCACTTCTCCAACAAGTCGGTGGAGCAACTGCGCCACGTCTGGATTTCTGGACTCTACGACCCTCACCTTACAATGTGGGAAGACTGGGAAATACTACGATCCAAACAAAGTCGATACAAACTGCACGTAAATCCGGACTACATCGACCCACGTGTTGTATGCGAAAGAGACAACATCGAAGTCACTTCCAATAAAAACATAACCGTTTTTGATGTTGATTCCATGGTTGATGCTGATATAGCTTTGCATATTTTCGACAGTGCAATTCTTGTTCTTTCTTGTCGAGATTGTGTCAAAAAAGAATCCATTGCTATTGATCAACAAATGACAAGATTTCTATTTCCAAGGCTTATATTTATCCACAATCTTGATCGGGCAGGAGCAGATCAAATAAAATCTAAGCTTAATCATCATTGTGCTGCAATTCAAGTTCCAATACGCATTGACGATGGGTGTATTGGATTTGTTGATCTTGTCAAGTTGAAGGCCTACTATTTTCGCCTTAAAATGTTTGTTAGACTTTTTGATCTTGTCAACAAGTTAAAGGCCTACTTTTTTCGCTCTGAAACACCTGATTATAAGGATGTAAAAGTAGGAGAAGTACCCGAAGGTATGCAAGCCTTTGTGTTGAAGAAAAGAAGCAAACTCATTGAAATTGTATCAGAGGTTGATGATAAACTTTCTGAAGCTTTTCATGGTGGCAGCCAAATTTCAGAGTCTGTTCTCGATGATGCAATTCGTAGGGCAACTATATCAATGAAATTTGTACCAATTTTCATGGGTGTTATCAGTGATGAGAGATTTGAGGGGTTAGAACTACTTATGGAGGGTGTAATTAGGTATTTGCCGAGTCCAATCGATGTTAGTAATTATTCTCTTGATCAAAATAAGAATGGTGAGAAAGTTGAATTGTCTGGAAGTATTGATGCGCCATTTGTTGCAAAGGTTTTCACAAATGTGCATAGGAAGGATGAATTGGTAACTTATCTAAGAATCTATCAGGGTGGTTTTATTAAGAAGGGTGTTTAAGAGACATGATAGAAAGATGGAGGAAGTTGATGAAGCTCATGCCGGACAGATTATTATTGTGTTAGATGCTATTCTTAAATCTGGAGATACTTTCACTGATGGGTCTGTTAGATATACAATGATTTCTGCAGATGTTCCTGATTATTCTGTCTCATAAGATTATGGAGAGAAATTTTCAAATGGTGTGAATGGATTCATTCCAAAGAAATGATCCTACTTACTCAGTTGGTTTGGCTTGTTAGCTTTGCCATGGTTTGTTGCTTATTTATATATTAATATTAATATTATGCATAACCATTGGATTGGATATATAGTTTATTTTTTCCGGGGCATTTTTTGCTTAATTATTGATCTCAAATTATTTAGTAGTTACTAAATTTTTTATTGTGTTCTGCATTTAACACGTGATCCTATCTCTGCTGTCAAGATTATCTATGTGATTCATAAGTTTAACATTTAGTGCAAATCGGTCAATTAAAGAACATGAATGAAAAGTGATTTACAAAATACACACCGAAGTTCTTATATACAACAAGTTCTGTGAGTAGTAACAGAATGAAACAACTAACTTCTGTGAGTAACAAACTCAACCTAACTTGCTGACATGGCCAACTAATCTAACAGATTTAATCTAACTTAACAAACCAGTTTAGTGTAATACTCCCTCTAAAAGTGTGGGCGAAAGATATCAATGAGATTGAGATCCTACTTGCGAGAAACTCTTCCTTGGCTCCAGGCCCAACACCTCATATTTAAACATACTCACATAAAATAAAAATATTAAAATAAAATTAATTTAGTCACATCAATTAATATCATTTAATTTCATTCTCTTTTAATTTCTTTCATTTTATGTGAGTGTGCCCAATTTTTTTTGATTTGGAGTTGTGACCATAGAAGACTTTCTCCCTACTTGCATATGAGCTGTTGGAATTAAAGCTACGACTAAGCTTTTGTAACTGGATCTGCAAGTTGAATAGTAGTCTTGACATGAAGCTAAACATGTGTCTACTGGCCTCTTGAACTCATAAACGAATCAAAGTTTTTTTTTTTGTTTTTTTGCAGAAAGGTTAAATCAAGATAATAATCATAAATAAGAGAGCATGAGCATGAACACTCTTTTTCAACGCTTTCTAATATTTACTGTTTTACCAAGTGAAATTCATACGGATCCATCATTTTATGTGGGATTCTAAAATAAAAGATACACATTGATTTCATTCAATAAAAGAGCAGTGGGAAGAGTACTCAAAGTTCAATCTGGAGAGGCGAAGGTAAGAATACTCATGATCAACCTTAGAGGTGGAGTTGCAAGGTGAAAGTCATAGTGTTTGTATGCATTTGGAAGTTGACGCGGAGAAAGCTTGGCTTGAGGTGGAGTTGATGACACCGAAACGGTACGACTATGGAGGCCTTGGGTGCTATGCTCTAGTTGTGATCAAGGGAATTCTTCAAGAGGATGGAAGACATTCTTGGGTTTGAAGAATGTATGCCATGACTTGTGAGATTACCTAAAAGACCAAGGGTGATTGGATGCAAGAAAATCTTCAAGACGGGAGACGTTTGGTGGTTGAAGAGGGTTTGGTGTAGACTTGTGGAACTACCTAAATCCTAGTGTAGTTGGATGCAAGGATCTTCAAGAGGGCAGAAGGCATTCCAAGGGTTGAAAAGGTACAAGGGTGGAAAGCTTGTGAAGCTACATGGTGTAGTTGGATGCAAGGGAAAAGTGAATATGAGAATGGTGGTTGATTATTAAATTGACATCACCATCAATTTATAGTAAAGGAGAATAAATGTTGAGAATTGACTCAAAATTGATGATTGGAATCCAACAAAATTCGTGGCACGATTTGGTGAAATCGGGATACAATTTTGAGTTAGTTTTGGGAGTTTTGTTTCGACAAACATCAGGGCACAATAAACAGAGGGGCACGATTTTTGTGGATAACGTTAGGATTGTACTGCGTACTAACGTGAAATCGTGGCACAATTGGGTAAAACCGGGGCATGATTTTGAAAGGACATATGCACTATTTAAGGTTTCATTCTTCATGTTTTGAGTAGGCTTTAAGAGAAAGAAACTTGGGAAATCAAAGGAGGTAATTTTTGGGTTGAGTGTCTTTGGTGAGGTTCTCTTGGGTGAGTGAAATCATTGAGTCTCCTCTTGTTGATGAGAAGAGATTGGGAAAATGGTAAAAATTAGGTTTTGTTATTGGAGAGATTGTTAAAGCTAATTTTTGTCACCTTTTTGTATGTAAAGAACTCATTGATAGCAGATTGAAGAGATCAAGTTCTACCCCAGAGTAGGTAATTGTGGGTCCGAACTGAGTAAACATTTTATGTTGTGTTTGTTTCTCTTATGTCTTTATCTTTTGTTTGTGGTTTTGTGCTTCACACTTGATTCCTGGATTAAATCTAGGTTTGTTATTGTTGTTGTTGCTTGAGATTACTCTGTGATTGGTTCAGGGGCGGTTTCACCGCCCGGCAACCCCGGGCTCAATCGATAATTTTTGCACATTAGATCCAACCCAAAAGCTCATTAACGCACTTACAAAAAGAGAATTTTGGGCAAAACCTGAAAATTCTCACACGCAAATAGGCTCGAAAAAGACATTTACCTCCTAATTTTATTTAGCACACTATTGACAGCTTCATCTCTCTTATTTTAACGGGTTAATTGTTCAAATTGACCTTGTAATATACATTATGTCTAAAAAATGACCCTGTAAAATACAAAACATATATTCTAACATTGTAACTTGAATTTCTTCTTATTTTTAACCACCTATAATATACGCGTAGTCTAAAAATGTGACCTACAGGTTGAATTTTTTCACTATTTTTTTCATACATGTTTAGCACGTTAAAATATAGTTTTGCACAAAAAATTAAATTTCTTCGACCAGGGATAAATTAATTATGAATTTTTTATTCCTTCATAATTATGAATTTCTTAAACAATTTATAATTAATTTGAATCTTGTTTAAAAAGTACAAAATTTCATTGTGAAGATTCTTATCATATTCTAGTCATGCCTACAAAATTAAGAAACTAAATTTGACTTGTGAGTATACGCTTACGCGGAACAAAATTTCAATTTTGCATATTTTGGTTGAAAAATCAAAATAAATTTAAACGACTTCGAAATGCTATGAAACTTTACAGATCCTTTTTATGTATTTTTATAGATGTCTCTGCAAATAATAAGCTCAAAATTCGATTTATAGGTCGAGATTTTCCTTGTTCTGTTTTTTGAGTTTTTGAGACTTTAAAAATTCATAATTAATTTGTCGTTTGTTGAAAATTTATAATTTTTTCTGTGTAAAGCCATATTTTAACGTTCTTAACTCGCCTCTAAAAAATCATGAAAAAATTTAATCTCTTAGTTGCTTTTTTGGACTTCGCATATATTACAAGGTTATAAATAATAAAAATTTCAAATTACATGTTCAGAATACATGTTATTTAATTACAGTGTCAATTTTTCAGACTTCATGTATATTACATGGTCAATTTCAATCAATAAACCTATTTTAAATTGTACTTTTATTGACAAAATGATAAACCTCTTTTATTTCAATTTATGACTATTTATATATTATGTCACATGTGAATTTGGATAAATTTTTTGCCCGGGCTCCATAAATTTCTTGGCTCCGCCACCGGATTGGTTACTACTTTTCTTTACTCCACACATTTAAGTTTTTTGGTGCGATATTGAGTCCAAATTCACAACACTAACAATTACATGTATAAAAAAATTCTTTAAAAAAATTACATGTATAAAAAAAAAAAAATCACAATTCCAAATTTCACTAGTCAGTAATAACCGTAACAATTTCCTTAAAAAGAAAATTGTAACACTTTTTTTTTTATCTTTATCTATTTATTCCTAACATGTATAAAAAAATAATATTATTACTAACAATTTCCCCTTGCCACAACTTCTCTACTCCTCCGCCTCCTCTCTTTAAACTTTATCCATCTTCCTCCGTTCTCGCCACCCCTCTCCACCTCCGTCATTTCTCCGACCCTCACGGTAAGATGTCGGCAGACTGGGAAAAACTATTCCCCTATCACTACAATCCATACTACGTCGACGCACGTGTTGTATACGAGAGTAACAGCATGAATACCGAAGTCACTTCCTATAAAAACATAACTATATTTGATGTTAATTCTATTGTTGATGCTGAAATAGCTTTGCATATTTTCGACAGTGCAATTCTTGTTCTTTCTTGTTGAGATTGTGTTAAAAATGAATCCATTGCTATTTATCAACAAATGACAAGATTTCAATTTCCAAGGCTTATATTTCTCAACAATCTTGATCAGGAATGAGCAGATCCATGGAACATTGTAGATCAAGTAAAATTTAGGCTTAATCATCATTGTGCTGCAATTCAAGTTCCAATACACATTGACGATTCTTATATTGGATTTGTTGATCTTGTCAAGTTAAAGGCCTACTTTTTTAGCTCTAAAACATGTGGTGGACTTTTTGATCGTGTTGCCAACAAGTTAAAGGCCTACTTTTTTCGCCCTAATTATAACGATGTAGAAGTAGGAGAAGTACCCAAAGATATCTGCAATGACTTAATTAGGCAGTGTCCGCATCATGCTTTGGATTGTTCGAGTTTATTATGTTTTCTATTATTCTCTTAACGGCTTAACGTTGAAGATTAATGTAAGGATATCAAAATAGTTGTTTTGACTCATTTGGAGTATTGAGAGAAACACATTTGCTGGGTTTCGGAATTTGTCGGTGGTTGGACCGTTATTAAACCCTGGCTCATGTCCATACTCACTTTAATATGTTTGTAATATTTGAATCATTCTGCGAGGCATCTATTGAACTTGTAGTTGGAATCATAACGTTAGGTGTGAAAAAGAGATTGGCCATGGAAGCCTGGTCCTTAAAAATCATTCTAACTTTTGCGACCGGATCTGCAAGTTCATGAGTAGTCTTGACATGAAGCTAATAACATGTTTGTCTCATGTTTAGTGTCCCATTAACCGTGCAAATAAGAGTCTAGTATAGTAGCTTCACAAGAAACGTGTGTCTAGTGGCCTCTTCAGCTCATTAACAAATCAAAATTTTGTTCTTTTGGCAAAAAGGCTACACCAGGATGATAATCATAAGGGAAAATTACACTCCTCAAGGTTTATTCAAACGACATTGACACCCCCTTTAGTGTCAAAACTTACACTAACTTCCCTTAAGTTCTCATAAAATAGACAGGCACATCCCTTCTTTGTTAACACCGTTAACTTTCCGTTAATTTATTTAGAGAATTTTTCATTAATATTTAACAGAGGTTCTTCAATATTGTTTTAGTTTGGCTCCCTCTTCAGTGATCCTATTCATGTTCTTTCTTGTGACAAAAGCTACTTTTGATATTTTCTTTTATATTACGGAGGCGTTTCACCCAACAATTTTTTTGTCAAATTTCCCACCGCTAGTGGTGGCAGTTGGGGAAATTCATGCTGCAATGCTCAATTTATCCTTGGTAACCTTCTTTTGTGGTGTCGGTTCCTGTGATGGGAAAAGATGTAGCATCTATTTGAACATGGCTAAGCCAAGCCTCAAACTTGACAGCATTTTCAGGTGGGGTTTAGCATGGGAATGGGTACTTCTTTCCCACCATGGAAAAGCCTTTTTTTAACCATTATATTGAGTAGTACCACTATTGTTATAATAGTCTATCCACACTATATTTTTTCACATCATCTCTAACCTTAACAACTCAGTTCATTATCTTCACCTATGAAAATTTCATCTCTCAATTTATTTTTCCTTTCAAAAATATTCTTGAAACAAAATAGAGAGAAAATAATTTAATCTGAAACCAAACTATTCATTTTCGTTCATTCATTTATGTTGTTCTTCAAACAAATCATTCATCTTCACCGATCTTTTCTTCCTAAAATTTGAGATCTGGAACATCACAACAACAAGAACATATTCGGATTTGGAAAACCACCACAACAAGCTTCATTGTTTTTTTTTTTAATCAACATAATATATTGAAAAGCCTAGCACAAGGAGAGTTGTTACAACAAAAACACCCCATGGATCCTGATAAACCAAACAAGCAAAAGGCCCCAGGCATAAAAACTAAGAACAGTAAAAGGGAAGGAACAAAAAAATCAGCAAACAACAAAGCTATATACAATCCCCTCAAAATCACCGAACTGGAATAACAACACCCTGCCTCGTAACAGCAACAGAGGCCGAGACAACAAACAAGAAATTGTATAGGATAATTAATTTGATTTTGGTTTGAAGGAAATAAATTGGAGAGTTAGGATTTATTTTGGTAAGCTTTTACTGAGTAATTGTTATGTTAAATCATTTAGTTATAGTATATTATGTTTATACTGAGATTTTGTTTTAAACATAAGATAAGATTGTAAACTAGTAATTATCCTTTGATTTATATCCATATAAAATAAGATTGTAACTTGAAAATCATAACTAGCAAAAATGAACAAAATTGATTCCCTAATTTAGTTGATGAATAAAAGAAGAAGAAAAAAAATAGGAACAAGAGAAGAGTCATGTGTGGGGAAGAAATTTTTAGGGAAAGGTGTTCTATTGGAAATATATGGAAGATGAAGATAGTGGGTGAGAGAGTGGTTGGAGAAGATGATAAGATAAAAATCTAGTAGTGAGAGACTATGATAAAATTGTGTTCTTTATTTAATCTAATGGTCAAGAAAATATTTCCCATGATGGGAAAGAACTCTCCATTCCTAGGCTAAATGCCACCGTATTTATGTAGCTGATTTTTCTCCCTTTTAATGAACTCTTCCCTTTTTGTTTTCTTTTCTTTTAACAAAAGAATCCTCATCTGGATCATAAGTTTCACCTGCATAATATGTATAACATCTTCTTCGTTGGCACTGTCATACCATGTATTCCTTTCTAGGTTCCAATTGTTCATTAAAAACAACTTTGTTCTTCAATGCATATTTTTAAGTGAAAGACGAAGAGATCAACAATGTGAAGGTGGGTGAGAACAATGACGTGAGCGATGACATAGTAACAACAACGTTGGGACGAGTGAGGAAGATGAATCAATATGTATGAAAATTAACGGAAAAGTAACGGTGTTAACAAGTAAGGGATGTGTTTGTCTATTTCATGAAAACTCGAGGAAGATTAGTGTAAGTTTTAAAACTAAAGGGGATGTTGGTGTCATTTTCATAAACTTTAGGGGAGGTGGGTGCAATTTTCCTTAATCATAAATTAGAGAACATGAACACTCTTTTTCAACACTCTCTAATATTTACTATTTTATTGAGTAAAATTCATACGGATCCACCATTTTACATGGAATTCTAAAGTGTAAGACACACATTGATTTCATTCAATAAAAGAGAGTTAGCGTTATAGATGGTAATATTTTGAAAAGATAATGTTCTCAGTAGAACCGTCAAAATGAACTAATGCATATGAACCAATCAACCAAATCCAATAAAAACATACATAGGGTCCCAAAAAAAAAAATGCGTTTAAAATACGAGCCAGCCCAAATGAGCACATTGCTCTCTCAAAAAAAGGAGCACATATAGCTCGTAGCTGTATAAACCAAAATAAACCGCTAAAAAATTAAAACAGACTAATTAGTAAGTACGATAAGAGGTTAGTACCCTTCATCCTTGCATAAATTTTATATGATTGTAATTTTTGTCAACTAGACTCTAACCCGTGAGATGCACGGATTTTGTAGAGTTTCATATATAAATATCATATTGATTATGCATTCAATACTATGCTATAAAATGATTGCAAAAAACAAAAAAAAATGCAAAAATTAGACCAATTTAAGCTATTAAATTTATTTTCTTACCAAATAATATCACCAGGTTGTGTTCCCAAAGTTCTTCTTTCTCAACTTTTATCTTTGATTACATTCATATTAAAAGAACAACTAAAATTAAAAAATTAAAAATAGTAAACATGTTTGAAAAGTCAAAGGGAGAAAGCAAAGTAATGTTATAATCAAGTAGTGATTTTTGCAAATAAAAAGTCAAAATAAATAACTTCAAGTAATATAATATATGAGAAATGAAGAGGCCAACAAAATTACACTAAGAAGTTAAGTTTCTAATGATAAAATTATCATCTGAATCAGTCAAATTATCAACAATTTTAAACATCGTAACACGTAGTAAGCATACACCAAAAAACTGATCCTAACCGCAAGACCTATTAAATTTATAAAAATAAAAATGAAAAGGAAAATAACAATAATGATAATAATGAAAAAGAATTACCGTCAATAAAGGAACCGTTAATATTGAAAAGAAATTGCTATCAGAAATGAAACTGCTAGGGCATTTGTGGCTTTAAAAAAAAAAATACTTTAGTACGGTATATCAATTTTGGAAGCAACAATATTTCAATCAAAATGGAAGTGGCTTAGTGGTGAAAGATGTAAAGTGTAGCCATATGGTATTTGGTTTGAATCCTTAGAAAACCTTTTTTTTTAAGAAAAAATATTTAGACCCGGCAAAAAGAGCGGGATTAGGGTTAATCAGTGTTGCAGATATATAAAGATATGATTGTAATTGATCACCAAGATATTTTTTTTGATCACCAAGATATTAATTCAATTATTCCATAGTTCTGTATGCATGCAGCTTATATGTTGCTCTTTGATGTCCGTATGTGAGTCAATCTCATATCATAAGCATGCAGCTTCACTGTTCCATAGTTCTGTGTGCATACAAAACCATAATCAAATTGCAAATGAAATAGTCCATTAGTCCTCCATTTGCATTTTGTTCAACCTATCGAGCCTCCTACATTCCTCTCGTAACTCATAATGAATGACATGGCATCCATCTTGCTAAACATTCTGCTACTCATTATTAAATTAGTTTTTCTATTCCATGAAAATTTGGACGTGTTAAGAAGTTTAAAACTTATGTATTTTATAATTTTTTTGAAACCTTGTGCATTTTATATTAAATATATAACTTTTTAATAAATGATTGTTGTCCTTAAAAAAAATTAAATAATTGTTGTGTTTTCATTAAAAAAATTACTAAATTTGGTTCTTTTAACATATGTGATATTGTACATGTTTGTATAAGTCATATACAATGTTGAAAACACAACAATGTTGGTCATGTATAACAATGTTTGGGAATTCCCAATGTTGGTTTTGTTGTTGTGTTTGGTGGAGGATACGTTGGGCAAAATAAATAGTAAATTAAACGCTCATTTTATTTATTTACCACCCTAATATAATATAAGTATTCTCCCGTTAATTAGTTACTCTCCCACATAATCATTTGTTTTCATATGTTCCACACTTGTGCCACTCCCTTCAAATAAAGAAGAAGTCAAAGCATGTGCCACACTTGTGCCTCTATGGATCAAGAGCAGTCAAAATCAGTGGGACACCACATTTACCACACGCCCAACACAAGCAACCTCACTCCCTACATTCTTCCAAGACTACCCCTAATCATCAATAAAAATACCCAACACACACAACACATTCACCATCTCCTTAAAGTGCAACAAAGTAATTTCGTCCAATTTCAATTCAAAACAAAAACATATTGCCATCTATAAAACCTCGTATCGTAACAACCTTTTTACTCACTCACATCATCATATTCTCTCCCTCACAACCCACTTTAGTTACGTTGTTTCTTCCATGCATAACAATATGGCAAGATTAAACAACCCTAGCATTTTAGTTACAATCATTTTGTTTCTATTAGTAACATTACCATTTGCCTCATGTGAATCAGAATGCTCGTCCAAATATGAAGGTTTATGTCACAACAAAAATGAAGCACTAAAGCTAAAATTAATTGCAATATTTTCCATATTAGTGACGAGCATGATTGGAATCTGTCTTCCAATTTTCACAACTTCGATCCCAGCGTTAAAACCCGACGGAGATTTATTCGTGATCGTGAAGGCTTTCGCCTCAGGTGTTATACTCGCTACCGGTTATATGCATGTGATGCCAGATTCATTTCAGGATCTAAATTCTCCTTGTTTGCCTGAACGGCCTTGGAAAAAATTTCCATTCACCACTTTTATTGCTATGGTGTCTGCTGTTTTTACTCTCATGGTTGATTCTTTTTCTATAAGTTTCTTTAAGAAGAAACTTTCTACTTCTTCTTCTAGTAATTTGGAAGCTGGTTCTGAGACAAAGGAATCGGAACAATTTGGTCATGGTCATGGTCATGGTCTTGTGGTTGCAAATGGACATGACAAGAATGTGAATGCTGAACAATTGATGCGTTACCGTGTTGTGGCTCAGGTAAATCAATTTCTTTCATATTGTTCAATTTTATCTATATATGTTTTTTTTTGTTATTATATTGTGCAATGTGTTTATAATGCAGCTACAAAACACAGATTCAATTTTTAATGATTTTATGTTGTTATATTAATGTAAGTTGTGTGGAATTGGATTCAGGTTTTGGAGTTAGGAATTGTAGTGCACTCTGTAGTGATTGGTTTGTCATTGGGTGCTTCAGAGAACCATTGCACCATAAGGCCTCTCATTGCTGCACTTTGCTTCCATCAACTCTTTGAAGGAATGGGTTTGGGTGGTTGCATACTTCAGGTAATGATTATTCCATTTAATTTCATTAAAAAATTTACAATATGAGCAAATTATTCCATTAATGTGGTGTATTTATGTGACAGGCTGATTATGGAACGAAGATGAAATCAACGATGATATTCTTCTTTTCAGCGACGACGCCGTTTGGAATAGCATTAGGGATTGGTTTATCAAAAGTGTATAGTAACACTAGTCCAACTGCACTCATTGTAGAAGGGGTTCTAAATGCTATATCTGCAGGGCTTTTAAATTATATGGCACTTGTTGATTTATTGGCTAATGATTTTATGGGTGCAAAGTTGCAAAGTAGAATGAAGCTTCAAATATGGTCTTACATGGCTGTTTTGCTAGGTGCAGGAGGCATGTCGGTAATGGCACTTTGGGCGTAACATTAACGTTAATGTCATTTCATTTTTTAACGTTTTGTTCTTGGTTTAGGTAGTTAGTTGCAACAAATTTTTGTGTAAGGTTTCGTATTAATCTAGTTTAGCATTGGCATCACACTTTTGTGACTGCATTTTTCTTGATGAAATATGGTCACCGTGTTAATAGTTCATTCATTGTTTTTCTTGCTTAACTCATTCGTGTACGTAGTTTTCCGATTATTAATTTTGTTTCATTTTGGATCATGTAGTATTCTTATTTTAAATACAAAATTAGTATAGTTTAAATACAAAACATTACCAAAATCGACATGGCCAAATATGACATTCATGAAAAAAGTGACGCTATACATACCATGAACGACTTACACCTTAAACCATATAATAATCGGGAATGGAGTTAGAAGGAAGACCGAGAGAAGCCACGGCCTCTAAACTTTAAATTAATTAATTAATTTATGCTAGTATGTTATTATAATTTTTTATCTCGATATTTTTGTGTGTGAACATTTTTTTTTTTTAGTGTGTGAACATTATATGATATTGTATAATGAACATTTTTTAACTTACACTAGTTACAAACCCGTGCGATTGGCCTAACTTAAGATAGGTTGGAAAAATTGTTGTACGAAGTACGTTGAGAAGAAGCCGAACTCTGACTTAAGTTCTGACTGAAGCTTTGACTCTGAGCTTGAGAAGTGTTAAGGTCACGAGAATAATTCAAGAAACATGGTCAAAAAACAATCAAATCAGATTGTGAAATAATAAGTTACTCTAACAATCAAATCTTCCTATTGTGAAATCATAATGCAAACTTACTACGTCTTAAACTTCTCAACAACCGGATGATGTAGGTTGATGAGCAGCCTAGAACCTGATGAATTGTTACATATATTTGGGTTGCCATTGACTATAAAAATAATCATACGCATTACACAACGGCCAAAAAAATTATACGCATTAGCGTAAAAAAAACAGACACACATAAAATATTACTCTAAACGCTAATGTGTGTGTGTGTGTATTCGCGAGGTTGAAGAAAAGAAATAAAAATATTTGGTATCATTAAATGACAACGTGAATAAAAATATTTGTGAGATTGTGATGATTAAACGATATTGAAATTAAATATATAAGTGACAGAAAGATAATAAAATTCCTTTGAAAAAAGATAATAAAATTAAATGCAACCTTCTTAAAAAATTAAATGGAACGGTTAAAAAAAAGTTAAATGGAAGAAAAAAATATATTGAAATATAATATTAAAAAATAAAAGAAAAGGTTCCCAGCGTGAGTTGAAATGACGTGTTTGTGAAATAAATTGTCGAGAAGTAGTTTTTTAAAGTAACATTCAACAACTTTTTGCCAAAACTCATTTCATTCAATTTTATGCATTCAAAAAAAGTATTTTTTTTTATAGTAAGTATTTAATTGATATTGTGTTTGACCTAACTTCTCCTTGAAAATGTAGAGAAGTTGGAAAAAAGCCAGGTCAAACGATACCTTAATTTTCCACAACGGCAATGTAGAAAGCAACTGAATTTGGGAGAAAAAAATTGAAAAATAGTTAAAAATATAAAAATTGGAGAATAGTTAAAAGTTATTAAAAATATAAAAATTAGAAAATAATTTTTAAAAAAATTGGTTAGGGGCAAAAATGGAAATTCATAGGCCATTGGTGAGTTGACACTCAACCAAAGCCATGAATTATGAAATTACCAAATTGTCCCTCCTAGGGGCAAAAATGGAAATTCATTTGGCATCAATTTTAATAAATAGTTTTAATAAATAGTATATAGATATTAAGCTTTAAACACTTAAATTTCTACTTCTAAAAATGCTTGAACACTTAATAGAATCACTAATATACTTCGTCAATTTTCATATAAAAAATCTCACAATATTTCGAATGCTATATGTTTTTCTAGGAAAAAAGTACTAACTCAAAAGGTCAGGGACTTTGGCTAGGATTCCCTTATAGAAAAAGTCATATCTTTTTATAATAACCTTGCCATCCAATTTGGATATAAGTACTTCTTTATATGATTTAATTTGGTCTCTTGACAAAAGAATTATGTGACAGTTGGACATCATTATCATATAGATTTATTTAATGCTATGAGATATTATATATCATTTACCCATTTGGTATTGCGTTTGTAAAATGGAGTTTGGTGAAAGTTACATTAAAAAACCATGTTAGCGTAGGAGCTAGTATTTAAAGCTTTTGAAAATCACGACAAAAAATATCGGAAAACGTGCATGATTTTATATGTTGCAAACCAAAAATCAAACACATGAATTGAATAGTAGTATATCCAGTGACCACTATGTGGAACATTAAATCTCAATGATGCATTCAAGTCATATAACATTACTAATCTTTTTGAGAAATTTTACACTCCAAATTTTTCTATTGATCTATTCAAGAAAAGACTCAACTGGATTTTTAAGAGTATTTTATCCTTTTGTTACCTAAATCTAAAACCAACTTTAAATGAGAAGCTGTTAATAGTAATTTTTAAAAAAAGAGATTTTTTTAGAGGGGAGAGAAAATATGGATCAAAAGATTGAACTAATTTTGTAACAAAAAATTGCTTTTATATAGTTGTATAGAAACAAACTAAATTATTTCTTTTTAAAAAAGTGATTATTATCACGTTAAACAAACGCAAAATAGATTCTGATTTTTCATAAAATCTCTGTATAATAATATCTAAATTATTTTATGACAAAATCACTTTTATTTTAATCCGTAACAAACGGACCTTAAAACATAACAAAAAATTGTTTAACCCAAATATCCAAACTTTTTTTTTGACAAAACCCAAAAATCAAACTTCAATTCTTCTAAATATGTCATCTTTTAATTGAGATCATTAATCACTACAATTGTTTGGTTCCATACAACGTATTCTTTAACCAATGTTACAAGGCAATTGCTAAGTTCTCATACTCTGAAACGGCCAAACACAATTTTCTCTCTTTTTCTTTTGGGATAGGCAAGATTTTCTCTCTTTTTCTTTTGAGATAGGAAATATTTAAACATAAAAATTTCTAATTTTGATAATAACTTGTCGAGTAAAATGGAAAAATATGTAACCAAAAAAAATCCAATGGAAAATAACATAAAAGATAAAACTAAGAATTTTAGAAATTGAATCGTGAGAACTCGAATCATCATGAAATTAACCTTTGCCCATCAGAAAACTCTTGCTAAATTTTCTAAGAATCAAATAACTTGTTCTTCGATCCATTAAGCAATTTGTTATTGTTGACCTGCTTTTTATTTGGCTTCTTCACATTGTTGTACCACTTTCTAATTTTTTGCTTCACACTTTCTTTCTCTTTCTCTTCCTTTTTTCCGAAGTTTGTCAAGGGATATTGCATATACATATACTTTTGCCTAGACTTAGCAAATTCACTGTAACTGATAACTTCATTAGTTATAGGATTCACCCTATCATCCTTCTCTCGAGTCTTCATTATTTCTCTAGGTTGCACAAATTTCTTCATATTATTTCTCTAGCTAGGTTGTGCAGATTTATTGAACTAAAAAGGATTGAACCAACATTAGAGTTGGTGTTTTGATGTTATAGCATGTGTATCACAAGTATTTATAGTGTTAAGTTTATACTTGGGATTTAAGATTGACTCAAATTAAATTGGATGGCAATCTTTTTTTTTAGGGGAAATATTGGATAGTAATCTTGTGCATGGTTATATTTTTAAAGTATGTCTTCTTTTTTTTTTTTGAAGTATCTATGAATTTGGTAATCTTTTCTGTTAACATTTGACTTTAGAGAAAAACTAGTAAAAAAATTCGAAAGGAAAAAACAAACAAGGAGAAAAACTAGTAAAACTGTTCGAAAGGAAAAAACAAACAAACTTAAATAATAAAATTATATCAACTAGTAAGAAAAGACGGGTAATCATATGTCTGTCTTTTCCGTTATTTGCATTGCGCTAACGTTAGAAAATTTGAAAGGTATTTTTTATAAAATTTTAATTTTAATTAAAAACATAAATATAAATGTTTGTTGTTTTCAAATTATAACAAACCAAACTAACTATTTCCCTAAAAGAAAACAAATCAAAGTAACTATGTTTATCGATTTCAAAGTCATCAACAATATGACAAAAATATATAATATAAATTATTATCTTTTAAATAACACCTACAACAATCATTATTATAGGAAAAATTGTTTATGAGTATAATTTGGATAATGAAAAAGTTGGTCCAAAATCTCCTATTTTATTTAAATACAGTACTAGCGGAAACGTGTACGTCGTTCCGCTCTTTTTATTGCTCTTTTGATTAAAACTATAAGTACAAATATTTGTGGCATTCAGTTTGTAACAAATCAAACAAACCGTGTTTATCTTTTACAACACAACAATAATTTAATCTATACTATATAATAAAGAAAACAACCTCTTTTGGGTTGGCATTTTCTCTTTCAAAAAATGCCCTCAATTTTGAATACAAACAACACACAACACATGTAATAAATAGATAAGAATAAATTTAAATATTTAAAAAAGGTAACAAACACAATATATATATATATGTTTGTTTTTTTTCCTTTATCATATAAAAAATGTAACAAACTAGATGAATATATTTGTACTTACTTTTTCATTATCCCAATTATACCTTTAAACAACTTTTTCTATAATAAAGAACGTTGTTGGTGTCATTAAAAAAATTAGATTATATTTTTTTTTGTTATATTGTTAGTGTCATTGTAATAAATAATCTTGATTAGTTTGGTTTGTTGTAACTTGAAAGTAACAAATATTTTTAGTTTTAATCCAAATCAAAATTTCATAAAAAAACATCGTTAATTCAAACATCAATGAAATAAAAAATAGTAATTAATAATATTTTTATAGTAAACTCTTCTAAAATGATGGAGATACTTTTATTGATGATTCTGTCAATGTTTATGCTTATTCGGCCTCAAGATTCTAATGAGCAATTTTCAAACGCTGTGAATGGATTCAAGAGAAATGGTCCTACTTTCCCAGTTGGTTTGGTTTGGTTTGTTAGATATGGTTTGGTTTATTACTTGATACACTACACATCATTGGAATTGGTATATAACTTAATTTTTATGTGGAATTTGTTGCTTAATTATGGATCACTCGTTAGTTACTAATTTTTTATTGTGTTCTACACTTAAAAATTGATTTTATCTTTGTTGTCAAGAATATCTATGTCATTCTAAATTTAACATTTAGTACCTACATGTCAGGTTAAGCCCCCATGCTGAAAGAAACCACATGATGACACCAGTATTTTTATCTCGATATTTTTTTTTGTGTGTGTGAACATTATATAATATTGTATAATGAACATTTTTTTTAAACACTTAAATTTCTACTTTTGAAAGTGCTTAAACACTTAATAGAGTCACAAATATTTCGTCAATTTTTATATAAAAAATTTCAAGATATTTCGAATGCTATATGTTTAGTTTCTAGCATAAAAGTACTAACTCAAAAGGTCAGGGAATTTGGCAAGGATTCCCTCATAGAAATAATAACCTTGCCATCCAATTTTGATATAAGTACTTCTTTGTATGATTTAATTTGGTCTCTTGACAAAAGAATTATGTGACAGTTGATGAATAGCATATTTAGTGAGCATTATGTGAAACATTAAATCTCAGTGATGCATTCAAGTCATTTAACGTTACTAATTTTTTTGAGAAATTTTACGCTCCAAATTTTTCTATTGATCTATTCAAGAAAAGACTCAACTGGAATATGAATTGCAACAGTATGAAAATTTACCCTTATCATTCTTTGCAGGCCTTCTCTGGTGGCAGATTTTGATAAGGGGCCAGAGTCTGAAAATTGGCAACGCGATATCAGAGTCTGACTGATCTCCATGATGCACTTCGTAAGGCCACTATAGCAAGAAAATTTGTACCAATTTTCATGGGTATTAGTGATCAAAGATATAAGGGGTTAGAACTTCTTCTGGAGAGTGTAAGTATTTGCTGAATCCAATTGATGTTAGTAATCATGCTCTTGATCAAAATAGGAATGGTGATAAAGTTGAATTGTCTAGAAGTATCGATGCGCCATTTGTTGCAAAGTCTTTCACAATGGAGCATAGGATGCTTTATAAATTAACTTATCTAAGAATCTATCAGGGTGTTATTAGGATGGGTGAATTTATTACAAATGTTAAAACTGGTAAGAAGATTAAGATTCTTCGTTTGTTTAAGAGACATGATAATGCGATTGAGGAGGTTCGTGAAGCTCATGCTGGAGAAATTGTTATTGTGTTGGTTGCTATTCTTAAATCTGGGGATACTTTCACTGAAGGGTCTGTTGGATATACAATAACTTCTGGCAATGTTCTTACTTGTTCGGTCTCAAAAGATTGTGGAGGGCAATTTTCAACTGCTTTGAATGGCTTTCAACGAAAGGATCGATCTTACTTCACCAGTTGGTTTGGCTTGTTACTTTTTTTTGGATTAGGTTTATAGCTTATTTTTTTAATGGGGACTTTTTTGCTTAATTATTGATCACGGATGATCATACTAGTAACTTTTTATCTTGTTATGTCTGCATATTGATCTATCTATTCTGTCAAGAATATCTATGTGATTCTAACTTCTAAGTTTAACATTCAGTGTAAATGTCAGGTTAAACCCCCATACCATACTGAAGAAGCAAAATGGGATTTAAGATGATTTAGAGGCAAATGAAGACCTGTTCGTTTTATTTTTATTGTTAATACTAATTTTGATGATTGCTTTTATTTTTCCCAGCTGGCTTGTAATGTTGTTATATAGCGGCGCTATAACGCTCGCATAACGGAATCTGAACAAATCTTTGTTCTTCTGCTATTTAGTACCAAATATTGTGACATAGTGTCTCTATAGCACTGTTGCACCACGGAATTTGAATAAACCGTTATTCTTCGTGATCTGCAATTCTCTGTGATCTTCAATATCGGATTGTTTTTGTTTTTATCTGAAAATATATCCATAATCTGGGCTTTTATCATAATTTGATGAATGAAGGTAATGTTAGAGGAAAGTATTAAATGTGTGTGATTTTGCAACTCTTTAGGGAGTTGATACTGGTGCACCTAAATAGAACAAAAACAACGTTGCAACGAATTTTTAATTTTAGTATTTTATAATTTAAAACCGAACAATACTCAATAAAACACAAACAGTTTTGCTACTTATTATGTAGTCTATACTTTAAAAACTTTTCCATTTTATAGTTTTTGTGTTCTTAAGATTAGTCAAATTAAATATCATTGAAAGGAAGTTGGCAAGGTGCCCACCATGTGGATTATAAAATTTTCACGCATTGCTGCATTTACGAATCACATACTATTTGATCGAAGTTAGCTGACTCGCATTATACCATTGTATTTTAACATATAATATGTGTAGTTCAAATGTGAGTTGTTTGATTTTGATCAGATGATCAACCTTTGATAATTGAGACCAATGTTTGAAATCCAATTGTGTGAAATCCAAAAGTACCCTTTTATTAGAAATTCTTGACTCAATTCTGAAAAAATATTCCACCTCTTCAATCAACAACTATTTCAACGCATTATTTTTTTTGTTTACCATTTTTCTTGTGTGCGAAATGATGCTACTGATTTGTGATAGGTCAATCATCAGTGTTGGATGAAATTGTGGGAGTGTAAGTTGAGGTATATCTAAGTATTTGGTCTTGAATTAATATGATTATTTGTATTAGTATTCTGCAGGTAGAGAGGTTATTAGTTTTATGTGTTTTAATCCATAATCATTATTTTCTTTCTAGGGAAAATCATTTTCTTACAAAGTTACGTACGATTAACAAATATTGCTTTCACACACAAAATTACCCCAAACACATTAGAAGCACGCACATCTCATGGGTTGATAGTTTAGTACAATAATTATAGTAGCTTAATATATTTCTTTTCAAAAAGCTACATAAACTCACTCTGAGATCAAGTTAATACCTAAACTCAATTAAGAGTCTACCTTAAGAAGTCAAATAAACAAGTTTTGAGGAGTAAATAGCAAGAAATCTCAACCAAATTATAGATGCAATGTGATTTTTTTTAATGATAATTACTTTAATTTTGTTCTGAACTAGAACTAAATATTTTGAGGAAGATATAGGGTAATCTCACACTAAAGGTGGATTAATGGAAGAAACTGCTACATTCTTGAAGACTTCGTTGAAATCTATATGAAAGCTCTGTTGAATGCCGATGGCAGTTTTGGTTGGAATCCATGAAAATGTGGTGTAAGAGGTAGTTTATGTAGCTTTATGTGGAATACATAAACTGCCATCTCATGAGCAGTTTTGGTTAGAACCACTTTTTAAATGAATTGATGAACATATTTTCACTCATATACCAACTTATATTCGTTCTATTATCAATACAATATGAGCTAAACTCTTTTGGATAAAAAAATATGATATTTCAGTTTCCCTAAAAAAAAGGATAATGATATTTTAAAGGAACATATTGTCAATAACAAACGTTGGAAGGAAAAATTAGGTAACCAATGCAAATTTATAATAGTACAACTATGCTTCCAATTTGGTCAACAAAGAAATTATTTTCCAAAAACATCACTTCAAGTCATAAGACATCATGTCGTTGTATATTATTAACTTGGGTGTTATGAATTTGTTCGCAGATTCACAATTTACGATTTTAGCGATATTTGTATTGATGTACTCTATCAATTTAAACGAATAAATATTGTTTTGTTTTTGAAAAAAAATTCATAAAATTAATATCTCATACGTGCTATTTATAAACTTTATTTACAATACCTCACAATTTAGCCAAATTTATAAATGAGCAAGGATCTCTCCATTTCTTAAAATAAACAAAAATTGCCATTACCATAATTTTGATTTTGATGTATAGATATTTATTTTATTTTTTTTTACAAACCTAACAAAGATAAAAGGAAAAAAGAGAACAAAAACACAAAAAAAGAAAAGACTAAAGTTTACGGATCCAGGTTCCAGTAGAGTCTGGAACTAAGAGATCTGATAATCCTGTCGAAGGGGGTGGTGTGAACAACATTCTCTGAAGTAGAAGACGCACCAGTCTTAACTAGGAAATCTGCACACCTATTACCTTCTTGAAGAGTGTGATCAATAGAAGCTTGCTAGTCAAGATTGAAGAGATTCTTGATGTCTTGAATCAACGTAGCATACTTATGAAATTTAAGGGTTAACTCTTTAAGGATTTGAACACAATAGAGAAAATTCGTGTATAAATCTTGAATTAATATCACATATTTTTGAAATATGTACATTTCTATTCATTATTTACTTAAAAATCAGAGTAATCGATACTTCTATTGCTTTTAAAAAATGGAGAGAATTTTGAAATTTAAAGGCAACCTAGATTATAGTTGCTCACAAGTTTGCTAAAAAAATAGTATAGTTGTTAAATTAGCTTAAATATTTCTATAAAATATATTTTTAATTAGTTAGTTTTTTTTTTTGGTCGAACTTTATAATTAATTAGTTAGTTTTTTTTTCTGAGGAAATTAATTAATTAGTTATCTTCACCGATTTGGTAAGGTCTACAGTAACACTGTGTTCTCTCTCATAGTCATAGTACGTGTATATAAAAACACTAAACAGGGAAAAGTTTGGACTTAAGCCACACTTCATTATTACAATCATTCACACCTTCGTCTTTATCCTTTTCTCTCTCTACAATTCCAAAACCCTAGCTCTTCCGATTCATCATCAAAATGGGTTCTGAAGGATCCACCGTCGTTGGTAATTCTCCAGCACCTTCACTTCTATTTTCATTTCCTATTATCTACTTTTTTTCCAATTTTATGCTTTTTTTTTGCTTTATTTTCTTGGTGGTTGTTCAGCTGTTTTGGTTATATAATCTATAATTTCTAGCTTCAATTTCGTTTTTTTGAAACTGATCAAGGGTTTGTTTGAACCTGATATTGATGCAAATTCATTTCATTTTGAGCTGTGGTTGTATCAAATTCTGGTTATTTGAACTATTTCTGTAATCAACGTAACAGGGAAAGTGTAAAGAACTATGAATTGAAAGATTCTGTGACATGAACTTTGAAATTTCTCTGTTTTATTTGTGCTCGCTGTAATTGGTAATTAATACATATTATTTCCTTAATGTTATTGCTTGCTTATATTCTAAATTATGTGCAGCTTTTCCTGCTCAGTTTTTTTGTTAAACATAAATAGTTTATACAATTACAAGCTCATCAATTTATCTGGGCTGTGGTTATTAGGACCTTTGAAGTATGGGTACTTTTAAAATTTATGGTGTACTCTCTTTAGTCAATCAACAACCGCAGTGGTACGTGGTGTAGTGGGGATCCAGCGCTATGTAAAACAACTTGGTGGCTGGTAGAGCATATCTATGTTGCGGCCGTAGCACTGTGTGTGGCTGCGAATTTGCAGACAAGATGAGCAAACATAGTAGACAAGCAGAAAAGGCAGTAGTGCCCTTGTTCTTCAACATGTTAAGACAAAAATGCCTTGGTTTTTAACTGTTTAGGGCTATTTTTTGGACCTGCTGTGCGACTCCGGCGGGCCTGGTACTCACTGCGTTGCGACTTTCTCCCGCTACACTGCTTTAGGAATTGTGACAAATTTTTATTGGTCAGGAGTAGGAATTTTAGGCGGGGTCTTTTAATGCACTAAGAAATATGTTGGAACTTGCATGGTGTGTGGAGGGGGTTGATTAGACCACCCTGAGAATCTGGTGTCTCAAATTTTATTACTTTGGTAGTTATTTGTTGGAAGCGTTTTCCTTTGGATCCTCATTGGTAACCTGAGTAATTATATACTTCATCAAAATGGGTGGCATGTCATTCTTGAGGTTCTGTGTTATTCATTTAGTTCCTGAGAGTTTTTTATGGGGGCACATTCCTCTTTTTAGCATCCTTTGCTTGAGAATAGTATCTTCTGTTGTGTGTACCAAACTTGGCAACTCACAAGTCACAAGTATTGGAATGTGATGAATTTGTGATCTAAATCATGAAAGCTGGCAAACTAACTTGCTTAAAAAACAAGGCTAGATTGGTTACTCTTGACCTGAAATGGACCAATAACTTCTGGGATCTTGTTGGGGCTATAACTTTGGTGCTGAAATAGTTAATATTTGGATCAGATCATAATAAGTGTGTGACTGTCCAAGAGTGTGCATTTCTTTACACGAATTTACTATATTCAATGAGTTTACGTGATCAGATATCTACTCAAGAATTTTTTAATGTAACTTAATATGTGCAATGTGATTTTCATAATATTCAATCGAGACTGTTTTATTCCACTTGTAGATTTGCAATTTGTGTTGTAATTGTTAATTTTTTTTTTCATTGTCTATCAATGCAGTTCCTAGGAATTTCAGATTATTGGAAGAGCTTGAGCGAGGTGAGAAGGGAATTGGAGATGGAACGGTTAGCTATGGGATGGATGACGCTGATGATATATTCATGCAGTCATGGACTGGGACTATTATTGGCCCCCCTGGTGTAAGTTCTATTCTTTGCACTCTGTTGCATGAATTGCACCGAAAAACTTTTTGCAAGATTGTAGAATTTATTTATTTTTTCTATGATTTATATGATTCTACTTCCACAGTTCTCTATTTTTGCCCTATTTTGGTCAACAATGCACATCATCCTTGCCAATTTATGCTGGATATTTATCTTTTGCATGTTATATTTATTTTGAAAAAAGTTTGTATTTTGATCAGAATAATGGGTGTGTGCTGTGTGTATTGGGTTTAATGTATTGCTTTGGAAACTAAGTGGTTATGGATAGTGTGTTAATATCTTTTTAGCTTCTTCAAAAGTGGTTATGTTTTGAAGTGAACTTTCATATGGAACCTTGTCATTTGTAGCTAACATGATTGATACTATATACTATGTTATTTGCCTTAAACATTAAATTCTATTTACTTTTTCCTAGATCCTTATTTTCCTGAAGTTTTCTTATCAATAATTTTTATCCCCAATTAAAGCCATGCACAGGATTCATGTGCTGATCTCTAGTTTTTTTTTTTTTTGAAGGAATGTGCTGATCTCTAGTTGTTAGGTGATATTAGTGTCTATTAAATGTCATTTTGACTTGTTGAGTCTTACTGTCCATCTTTTTCTTATATCAGACTGTTCATGAAGGTCGTATCTACCAGTTGAAGTTGTTTTGTGGCAAGGATTATCCAGACAATCCACCATCTGTTAGATTTCAGACAAGGATTAACATGACTTGCGTCAACCAAGAATCTGGAGTGGTAGTTAGCATTTTTACTTACACAGTTGCACTCTGGTGAATAGTGATTGAATATACACTGATAAATATCTAAATTGGCAGGTTGAACCAAGTTTGTTTCCCATGCTTGCTAGTTGGAAAAGAGAGTCTACAATGGAAGATATTTTGCTGCAATTGAAGAAAGAAATGATGTCCCCACAAAACCGGAAGCTATCTCAGCCTCCTGAAGGTGTGTCATTCTTATATTTGACTGTTACAACTTTCTTTCTAGTATTTTTATAGGCTTAATTAATGAAGTGGTCCCTTAAGTTATTTGTTGGTTACATTTTAGTCACATAAGTTATTAACGTTACAATTTGGTCCCTTTAAGTCATCTTCCGTCAACCAAATAAATCCCCACCGTCAAAACCGTTAAGCCAATGTCTAAGGTGGATACACATTGCAAGTTGCCACGTTACCGTTCACATGTGCCTATTTCACATTTTGGCAAAAGACTGACGGTGAGGATTTATTTGGCTAACAAATACTAACTTAAGGGACCAAATTATAATGTTAATAACTTATGGGACCAAAATGTAACCAACAAATAACTTAAGTGACCAAATCATTAATTAAGCCATTTTTATAATTTGTATCTCCATTTAGCAGTTGCTATAGGCACAAGTTCTCTGTTTTTTCTGGTTTGTTTAGTTTTCTTCATATAGTGACTGTATGGTTAATTTGTTAGTTCAACATGCAAAGAATTGTTTCTTTCATCGTTGTCCAAATTTGTGGACACCGACCTCACTTAGTGGGATACGGCTTAGTTGTTGTTGTATATTAGGTAACCACTGGTTGTCTAATATGGTTTTGGATAAACTATTTTATGTGAAATTACTGCATCAGTTGGTTAAGTGGTTGAACATTAATTGTCAACCTACTTTGGAGATACAAATGCACTTATTCAGACTGCTTGCTGAGCAATCTATCAGAAAGTTTCACTCTCAACTACTTTGAGAAGTTTAAAGCTAAATAACTCGAACAGCTTTAAACTTCTCAGTGTAGTTTGAGAGTGAAACTTTATGATGGATTGTTCAACAAACAGTCTGAATCTCTTATTCCTTAAAGTTAACCCGAACGCAAAATATTGCCCTAGATTTAACCTAACTTCAATGATTAATTTTACTGTATTACCCCTATTTAATTAATCCTATTTAATTTAATCAAAATGTTATTTTCAAATACTTCTGAAATCTCTTATCTCTTATTCTTTAAAGTTAACCCGAACGCAAAATGTTGCCCTAGATTTAACCTAATTTCAATGATTAATTTTACTGTATTACCCCTATTTAATTAACCCTATTTAATTTAATCAAAATGTTATTTTCAAATACTTCTGAAATCAAAAACAACATATCACTCCTAAATCCAATCCAATCATATTTTCGCTCCTATTTTTTTGAAATAAGAGATCGCTCCTATTTTGTTAACAGATCGCTCCTATTTTTTTGAAAAAACAGATCGCTCATATTAATCTAATCCTTGCTTAACAAATTATCCTTTATATCATGCATATATTCAAACAAGTGTGATTTATGAGAATTGAACCTTGGATCACTTTTTTACACTCATTTAACGTCTCAACACTTTAGCTATTGGGTAACATTTTATGAGATAGAAAGTTTATTTAATATGTGTTGATTTATAAATAATTTATGCGAATACTAAACAGTACGTCAGACCCGTGCGACGCATGGGTCAAAAGTCTAGTAAGTGCATTATTTTCAATACATGTTTTGCGTAGCATTTGTTTTGATATTCCCTGGATTTGATATTGAAAGAATTAAATCTTAGATGAGTATATCTGATTTATATTTTGATTGTATTTGAGCTATAATTTATAAATTGAGCCTTATAACTATTACTATTTATTAGTCTGTAACTGTAAATTTAATTAATCTTGTAATTTACCAAAGAAATTATCTTCACACCATCATCAAACTATGTATTGCCATATCATGAAAAGAGTTACCAAAATGTGGGCGGTAAGCTAGGGGCACTCCAAACACAGTTTAACCCCTAGAGAAATAAACTTTGTTAAACTTTTTTAATCATGTGCCAACATATCATTGAATGGTAGTGTACTAGAAATTGCATTGACTAGATCAATTGAATCTGCTCTATTTTAGCCTGTGCTGACTAAGTTATAAGCTTATGGTGACATAACTTTGTTGGAGGAAATGGTGCACTGGTTATTAGGTTTGCATTTTTCGTATGAAGTCTTATTGTGATATAAGAAAGCTAAGTGATCATACATGACTTTCAGGCAATGAAGATGGAAGGATTGACCAAAAGGGGCTGGTGCTGAGATGTTGTATCGTGTAATTCAGGTGAGAATCTAAGTAAAATAATGTAAATAATTATATTCAATAGATAATCCGGGTTCATGGGTTAATGCATTTATAAATGTAATTATTGACCATTGCGTTTGTAACCTGGAGAAATCAAAGAGTGACTATCCTATCCTTGAATTTTAACATGAATTATGTTGAAACTTGAAACTGCTCTTTACTGCAGACTCTAATTTGGCAGTGGGAACCTTTTATCTTTGCTTTTTTATGTACTCATCTTTGTAGTTGTAATCAGTATGCATACTTTCATCCTGAAATTATGGATGTATCCATTTGGTTGTTGAATAATTTATCCTATTTCGTTTTCATAATTTTCTTTTACTGCATTGAAGTAATATTTGATTTTTTTTGGTCTTAATTCCAGCTATTGGAGGAAATGGAACTCTAGTAATCTAAAGTTATTTGTCAATTTTATTCACTTACCAAAAGTAATGATATAAATGAATAGACAAGTGACGTAGCTTGTAACAGAGTTATAGATGCAACGGCTAATATTTGAGTCATAATTTTTTTTTCTTTTTTTTGGTAGTCAATATATAACAATGTAAACTATACTGAGAGAAGAGATTTTGAAGTAGTTTGCCGTGGGAAATATTGTCTCTTGTCCGGAGTCGCATTTTATGTTTATCAAACTGTACAACTATAAGTGGTTTCCCAATAACATTTGGATGAGATGGTAAGAGATCTTATCTAGCTTAGCCAAAGATCTTAGGTTCAAATCCTAGGTTCAAATCCATCTTTAGGAATGCAGCGATGTTAAATCACTTGAGGGAAAACTTAACATCCATTGCAGTCCTACATGACTGGTGAAATTTGTCTTTGCAGTTCCGTGTAGAGAATATCTGGTTCACACCTAAAAAATAATTGCTTTTAGGTATAGTTTAGTATGATTGGGGTGTCTGCAACACTAATTTGAAGAAGAAAAGAAACATAAAAGAAGAGCCTGTGAATTCTTTTCGCAAGGGTGGACCTTGAAGTAGTGCAAAAAGTTATTTAGGACTTAATTTTTCAGATAGGGAAAAAAAAAGTCTGGTTGTAAAATATTGGCAGATCTAAGGCTCTGTTTGGCATGCCTAGTTTTCGATCTTATAACAAATAACTTATAAGCTCGTATGGTTAAAATAGAATTGTTTCGTCCCAACTTTCCCTCACTAGCTTATAGCATTTTCTATTTTTTTTTTTGTAATTGAAAAAAAAATCCAAATACTAGTTAAAAATATACTTTTATGTTATTTTATATTTATCATATAGTTCTATTTTTAATTTTATCAAATGTTATAAATCCAATCCTTTAATAAATTCCTAATCAATTAGCTTATTTGATGTAAACTTATTTGCTATCAGTCAATTGTTAACTATTTTTTTTACTAGAGTAGTGATACGGACACTCGCATCTACTTTCTTGTTTGATGAAACTCATGTGAGTCTCACTTTAAAATTGAATTTTTCTAAAGTCGTGAGACTCATGAGTTTCACTCAATAAAAGAGTAAGTATTGGATACTAAAGAGTGCCTTAAGGTTTGATTGCGAGATTGAAGTGGTGTAGCTTTGGGAGGAGATTGTCTCCCGTGAGTTTTTCTCCAGTGAACAAATCTCTGCCCTTCATTTAATTTAATTATAAATCTATGGCTAGAGTTAAAAACGCTCAAATATGTGTCGTTTACTGCTTTCCTTCCCTTTTCACGTCTTTGTTGTGCTTTGTGCCGCTTCATCTTCTTCAATAACAAGTCAACAACCAAACTAGTGAGCTCCATCTATGTTGACGTCTCCGTTTGTGCTCTTCGGTCGCCGTCGCCATCATGCTCCATTGCAGTGAGTGATTCTAGTACTCTCATTAACCATACACCAGTTCCAAATATGCAATCATGTTTGTTGTTATTGTTGTGGTCATATAACAAAATAAATACGAGAAATCTTGTAGAAAAAAGATAGAGAAAGAATCTATGGAACATCTTTACATGCTTCGACAAAAGAATTTTTACGCATTTAACATGGTGTTTCTGAGATTGGTATTATACTAAGACACCCTGTATTTGAAGATGTGATTTTGCAAAAGTTTTAGTCCAAACTTCAGTTCAATTTCTACCTTTGTCAATCAACTAAAGAAAATTAAAATTGATGGTTCAATCTTTCCTATTGGATTTATTAGAAGTTGGTTTGATTGTGATGTATGGTGCTGGTGGTGGATAAAAAGGAAAGAAGAAAAGGTGAAAAACGACACAAAACCAGATCTGTACACCAAAACAACAAATTATTTAATAGTTTTTAATTCTAGCCATTGATCTAGCATTAAATTGAATGAAGGGCAGAGGTTTGTTCACCGGAGAAAAGGGGAGAAAAACTCACGGGAGACAATCCTCTCCCGCTTTGGAGATAGGAGATTGGAGGGGGAGAGAAAGAGATCTTCCATGTTTTGTAAATAATGAAATTAACACTTATAATTCATATATTTTTAATTTTCAGAATATAACAATAAAGATTGAATTTGAATAATCTATTTAAACTCTTCAAATAGTTCCTCCAAATTATGGGGACTTTGTATTGTGATAAAAATGAAACTCCCGAAATCCTCTATTCCTTCCAACTTCATTTTTTTCAAACCTCCCCCTTTTCTCATAGAATTCGTAACAGACCCCAAATTTAATATCAACTACTAGTTTGTAAAGTACTTTGAACATTTCTTTATGATAAACGTTTGTTTTACTAGTATTTTGGGATTTGTTTTTTGTTTTTGGAAAGGTGTCAGAATAACATTTTTTTAGCTTTTTAACGAATTGAACGAGAGAAGTATTTTGTTGAATGAAAATAGATGAATGTCTTGTCTTTACTTTTTGTTATCTCTGACATTGGAACTCATCATGGAGCTATGAGTTCGCATTGATTTTAACGTTGGAACCCAATACCATTAAAAACGTCGAAGGTATAAAGCTCGCTACAATAACCCGGTGTAAGTCAACTGATGCTCGCTACAAACGGCAGTTAACTCACGCTCGGTACCCAACGACAATTAACTTGCGCGGACCTCAAAGACAGTTAACTTGTGTTGGTTTCAGGTATGCTAACACAAGTACACTGCAAACATTTACCCGTCACTTCTCACGTCAACAAGCCCTTTTAATTAAATTGTGTCTCACCGATATTGTGAGTCCAGATTTACCCCTAGTATATACCACGTTGCAGAGGCTTGCATGTCAAATTTAAACATGAGATAATTTAAATCGTAATTTTTTTGAAGAGCATGAATCGAGTTTTTGGTCTCCCCAAATTTATAATACTCACATAATGTGACCAATCATTTGTGCTAGAGTGACAAATCATCTGTGCTAAAGCCTGATGGCTCTCAATTTAAGAAACATTTTCTCAAATATAGCTCTTGGCCAATCGCAGTTGTTGGTTCTTAGAGAACAAGTGTATTAAATTAATATGCATACGTCTCAACTCAAACATGTCGTAATCGGTAATCCTATAGAAATTGTATGTCTGGTTAACTAGATTGAAGACAAACTCGCATCAAATAATTTACGCTAGAAATACAAATGACACTTTCACGTGGGTATGGATACGATATATCCAAAGCTATCTATCGAGCCACAAGTAGAATGGGGTTTCCAATTATTTGTCTATGTTTTCTCATTTCTATAGTTTGTTTGTATAATATATAATCATTATAGTAAATAATTTATGACATATGAGGTTGGCCACCTAGATACTCTGGACAGACATTCAATCAACACCAAATAAGGTAAAGGGTTTGGTCGTATTTTATGTAAAGGTAAAGCTATGAATGGGATGGAATGGAATATCTCATGAAAACCCTTATCTAAAGGAGCAAAATGAAGTTGGCTTTTTTGTCGGAAGTTGAGGCAGAAAACTTAGTGTAGAGTTGTAGTGACATGTTTTTGTGGTGGCACATCAAAAGGCAAAGACAAAAATCCTCATAACTCCCCATATAAATAGTAGTAATATAAACAAAAATTATATAAGAGAGAATAAAATAATATCTTCATTATTGAATGTGAAGTGACGTTACTTCCCTCTTTGTAATGTTCTTTCGCTTTTCTTTTTCTTTGATGGAACGCTCACTGCTTACTTCTCCCCAACATGGTACTGTACATACCAACCAATGGCATGTGTTTGTGATAGAGAAAGATACTTAAGCACTACGTTGAATTATAATGTTTTGAAGAGTGAAATTAATAGTCAATCATAGAAACACATATATTAGATATCATATGTATTTAAGGTGTCATTTTTCATCAAACAACTATCCCATGTATATAAAGATTGTGTTTAGACGGGTTTGAAGGAATCATGTTCTCCTTGTACTCAATTATGAGAGTTTGGTTTGATACGATCATAAGAAGACATCAATCAACTTCATCTTATTTAACCACTAGCTTTTTTATTGACTTAAAATGAAACAAATTTCTTTCTTTCTTCTTATTGGGATGTATTACGTATTTAATTTAGAATCTACACATTTGGCTCATTTCAGAAGGAAATTATATGATCACAAAAAACATGGGAGATTTATTTTAGACACAAAATTAAGAAATTACAATAATTGGTTGAAAACAGTCATTATAATGTAAACAAGTGATTTAAATGAGGTTGATTTTTAGGAAAATGGTTGGCGTACACGTCATGTGGATGTATACACCTTAAATTAAATATAAAAGGAAAGTGATGTAATATACGTGATATGTTGATGATGCGATAAGAAAAAATATATGGATAAACTAAGGTGTTGAATGTGTGTATGAAAAACGAGGGTGTTCAAATATTAATATCCTAATTTTCACGCGTCATGCATGTATAAATGTATACAACATTAGTCCTATTTTTTTTTGTGGTGCCGGGGTTTGAACCTCAGACCTTGCATATATTATGCATTCTTCATACCAACTGAGTTAAGCTCACAAGGACAACATTAGTCCTATTTAAATTCAATAACTAGTTTTTCAATTAATTATTATAATTACATAAACTTTCATCCAGTGTATTTTTAATTTTTTTTTTGTGTTAAACAACTAGAAATTCACATGAATAAGTGGGTTGTGAGTTCGAACCCTAATCCTTACATACTACAATGAATATTAAGAAAATCTACCATGTATTTCTAACTTTAGATGCCCTTATTTTTCAGCATTTACAACCAATTATCACATAAATTATGTTAATATAGTTTAATATGCGGGTTCAGTTGATCATTCTTTTTAGGGTTGATAAAAAACCCGATATACTTACTAAAATGTTTTTTTTTGTGATGACTAAAATGTTTTATTATATTATATGATTATGTCTTCGTGAGCTTAGCTCAGTTGGTATGGACATTAATGCATAATATATGAAAGGTCCGGAGTTCGAATCCTGACCACCACAAAAAAAATATGATTTTGGATTCATCCTGATCAATACAATGCAGATTAGGCTATTCTTGATGATAAAAAAAAGAAAGAAATCATAATGAGGATGAATCCAGGTTAATCACTCTTTAAGGATTATAAATTGTAAATATTTAAGGATCATAAATACTTACAATTTATGATCCTTAAAGACGACTGCATATAGGCAAATCCATTAAACAGTTCTTTTCGATGAATTTATTGAACAAATAATTACTTATTTTAGAATAATTAAAAAGTGTTCGGAAGCATTCGTTAACAAAATATTATTTTTAATCAAAACACATGAAGCTCTCCAATGGAAAAACCATATGTTGACATCGTTATCCTAAATAGACACAATTTTCTAAAATATATTATGAAAGAAAAAAAACAAAATTTGGGAGGACATGGTCCAAACTCAGGGGAAAAAAATGAAACATTAAGCATAAACGAAAAAAAGGTAACACAAATTTCTCAATGAAATATTATATTGATAATGTTTTCAATTCGATTATTGGGAAATGAATTCATAAGTCCTACTCTCCAATCTTATTTAGGAGTTACATGTAATAAGTAAAACATATAGATCTAATACTCTATCTAGGCCACCAATTAATCGTCTTTTTATATGTTCTTATGTGGGAATAAAATAAACTTTCTTATCGTGGCTAAAACCAACCAAATAATTGAAGTTGTTTGGATGGTTCGATCGCTTCACTTCTTTTTATGCTGTTTATATGTGGAAGAAATTTCTTCCTTTTTGTTTTTTGACAAATGAAGTGAGACAGCTCCATCAAACATTTTGTGCAACAATGAGGTGGTGGGATATATGGGATAAGATAAAAGGCCTTGTTGCCTAACATTTACGAAATTCTTCAAACATATTATATACATCTCCTAAACTAAATAAAAACTTATATGATCGAACATATATAGGTAACATTTTACATGGGAAAGGTCAATCATTTCTCACCATGGAAAAGTTGGTATTTAATCATTAGATCAAATCAATAGAACAATTTTATCATACTCTCTCCACACTAGATTTTTGTACACACTTTTACCACCATTCCAAATTAAAAAAAGTTCAGATTTTTTTTTCAAACATTCTAAAAAACTTTTTTCAAAATAAAACTTTTTTATTTTTTTAGTATAAAAACAAAAAATTAGATAATATTTTTTGAAAATAAAAAACTTATTTTCCAGAATTTTATTTTGTTAGAAAATAAAAAACTTTAATTTCAAAATAATTTTTTTTAGGATTTTTATTTTATTTTTCAGAATATCTCATTTTATTACGAAATTAAAAAATATATTCTTTTTAAAAAAATATAAACTTATCTTAGTTTCAAGAATTTTATTTTTATTGAAAAATAAATAAATAAATTTTTGATTTTTCAAAAATTTTCTAACATTCAATAAATGAATTACATAATTTTTTTGTAAAAAAAAAAAACTTATCTATTTTTTTTCTTCTATTTTTTCGATTTTTTAAATTTCTAGAAATTAATTTTCAGAATTTTTAAAATTGTTGGAAGATAGTGTGAAGAAAAATCTAGTGTTGAGAGAGCATGTTAAGAATATGTTCTTCACTTAATCAAATCATTGAATCCAACCTTTCCATGTGAAATGCCACAACATATATAATCCACTTGTTTGAAAAATTCATATGATTTAAGTAAAATCACTATTACAAAAACAACCTTAGGCAGTGATGAAAAACCGTAGCCTAAATTAAACTTTGAGTGATTATACACAAACATCCATAGGTGACATACACCATTCTACACACTCCAATGTGGCATTTTTAATTAACTACTTTAAGGGTAATATTGTCCATTCACTCTCTCTTCCTTCACCCATCTTTGACCTCACATGACTTCCTTCACCCCTCTCTCCCTTTGAACTGTCCTCTGCTCTTTCTCTCAATCCAACCTCACCACCAGGGGCGGATCTCTTTAGAGACCCCCAGGTGCCACTGCACCCCCGGCCTTTATATAAATATCATATTAGGCATGACATAACAATTTATATGCTGGTGTTGCAGCGGTTATTCAATCTTTTTATCAATAAAAGGTCGCGAGTTCGAACTCCATGGCACCCTCTTTTATATTTTTTTGACGAATTCTTCATATTTTATACAAAAAAATGGTCCTAGTGGGAATTGAACCGGTTTACAATATTGTATTTTTTTTAATCTTTTTAGTATATATTCTACAAATATTTGGCACCCTCGAGAAATAAACTCAAGATCCGCCACTGCTCACCACTCCCTTTTTCTCCGACCAGCCACCGCCCCTCTTCGCTCTTTCTTCTCGTCGTTGAACTCCTCTCACGTCTACTTATCTCTCGCTGTTTCGACCGAGATCCGTTGTGGTGGTGGTGGTTCAGATCCGGCATGTTCCATCTGAGATTTCACCTGCCATGACGTCACCGGATTCAATTCTGGAAATGAACAGAGAGACTGCCGCACCCATTTTTCCAAAATTGCTTCTTAAAATAAATTGACAATCCAGTATGTTAACCCAAATCTTTATTTGAACACTAAATTGCTTATACAAGTAACAATAAAGAACTCCAAAAAGATTTTGGGTAGCTAAAGCAAAAATTGTTAACACAATGATATCATATGGAGTAAATTAAACCAAAATGAGACAAAAGGGAGAGGTGAGGCGGAGACTTCACCATTCCTGTTCTTCCTCCACGTTTTCCTGGGTTTTGTTTTGTTTTTTTTTTATTCTTTTTACACTTTTATTTTTGATATTTATATATCTTATTAGGGAGTTTCTACGGTACACCCTTAAATTAAGGTGTACATTTAAGGGTGTACCGGTACATCTGTTTCATAAATCTATAAGTTGACGATAATTTTTATGCAATAAAGAGATATTTATCGACTTTTATATTTTAGAAAATATTATTCCATGAAAAAAAACATCATTTCATTTTTTATAAGAATTATACTAAATTTTTTAACATTTTATTAAAAAAATAATCAATATTCACTATTACGAGTAATAAAAATTTAAAAAATTTGAATTTTGCTTTGCCGACACTTTTGAAAAATAAAATATAACTATTATAATTATATATGATAGAAAATATTTTTTTCTAAAGAAAATAAATCATTAAACTATTCATTTAAATACACAGGTGTACCGATACATTCAAAATTTTCGAGTGTACCATAAAAAATATCATCTTATTATGTTTCTTTCCATGTCATTAGATCTCTTTTTTTAATCTTTATTTTGCCAAGCCATGAGTGGTGGGAAAGAGTGTACCAAATATTAGTGTGTCAACGTAACTTTTCCCTTAAACTCCTTTACGCAGCAGTTTTGCAGACAAATATTCTAAGACTATGGGGTATATAGTAAATATAATTATGTATATGCCTACAATATCACGAATTAATTCTTGAATTCCGACCTAAAAAGATGTTCATATTTAGTGACCGACGAGGTGTTTAATTGTTTGTTGAAGGTGACATTGTTCTGTCTGTTCTACCCTTTCTTTTTCTCTCATTCCTTTGATAGTTTGGACATCCCTTTTTTATTACTTTTTGTTATTATTAGTTGTTGTACTAAAATGCAGAGAAAACGATATTTTTCAGTTAAAAATACCAACAAAAAAAAAATTACCTCCATTTATTTAACTATACTTCTAGAGACTTACTCTTTTTACACATATAGTAGTGATAACTTTTTCTTTATATAGGTTATCTTCGTTATAATAAAAACATTTAATTAATGTGTCAGACACATAATTTTAGATTCAAAAAATGCAATTCAATCAAAAACATATAATATGACAAATTACTTATATGTAGTTTGTTGGCTCAATTGGTTAGAATGAAGACCTCGTATCCTCCTTGACCTAGAGTTCAAATCTTACAAAAAAAAAAAAAAATTATCAACCTTGTTTTATGTTTTATTATTTTAATACAACGTGGAGGAATAGCTAAACCATATGGTCAATGACAATGAAGCCACTATAAAATTTGTTTTAGATCTTTAAATATGGCCATAGAACTTTGGTTTCATAGAATGCGAAAGTTTAATCTCTCATGCTAGTTTAAACCATTGTTGTTGTAGCTAGTATAAAACTAGAGTAATGATATTTTTACAATTATTTGGTGATGATTTTTGTGATACCTTTACTTTTTTCTTTTTTTATTTGTCAAAAACAATAATAGAGAGCGAAAAAGGAAAAGAGAGAGCAAAAACGTAATGTGAATATGAAAGAGAGTTGTCCAAAGGTTTTCACCAAATAATTGTATAAATATCTTAGAGGTTGAAACTATTTAGTTAGTTTTGTAGTTGTCTATTTATTTTCACTGTCAATGTTACACATAATAATATAATTAAAAAAAATTCCTATCTTAAAAATGAAAAAAACAAATCGCATGTTTTCTTTTTTACTCAACGAGTTTCATGCTTGAGGACCAAGAATCTGGAACTTAATTATAATGGTTTCATTCTTCCCACGTGTTTGAAAGTCATTATTATAACTCGTAGTCAATTTTTCAGTCAGTTGTGGGAGTTTATGTTTAATTTAATCCTTATCAATCAACTTCGTTTACTATGATTACGAAGTTTGGCTTGAATTGACTAAATTGAGGCTTTGCTGCTGAAGTAGTAGTTAAGATTAGAGCTACGAAGCTTCTCACTCTAGCGTATAGGAGGGGTGAAGAAATGTCTTTGTCCATGCCTATTCAACCCATTGTAATATAGTAGTAGCTTTTTGGTATGCATGTGTGTGTGTGATGCTAAAGTTTGATGCTTTTCCTCTACTTTATAGGCTTTTAACAAATTATATATTTACCGTTAAAACAAAAATAAATTACAAATTTATTTCCTTGATGTCAATTATGATATGCTTTTTACCAACTAGAATAACCTAATTAACAATCCTTCATTACTACTTCATCAATCAATCAATTATAAAGCGTCTTCTGCGTCTTCTGCATTAGATGCAAAACAACTTATTTAGGAGAATATAGTAAAGCCAACTTATCAATTCTTATAAAATAAAAGAATAGAAAGATTGACTTTGTCTAATGTGCACGAGGGAAATAGTTTTGCATCCTACACAAGTCTACCGTTAAATTAATAAGATACATCTTATCACATTTGATAATGTTTATTGATCCAAATCCAATAGTAAAAACAAGCTTTATGTATGGGGTAAGATTTGTTCCCTTGTGCACCATAAAATTAGTCAAAAAGATATTTATGATTTTAGAACTTTCATCTAAAAATAGTAACTGATAATTAACTCAAATAATTAAGGTTTACTAAAACAACTTTTACTAATTGCCTATTTTTTCAAGAAATGGGAGGGGATAGATTTTATCTTTTGGTTGTACTTGTTCGACAAGATAACTAAAAGATTTTAATTGAGGGAAAGTGTAGATTTACCTTTTTTCACCGTTGTAATGTACACATTGAATAAAATGATAGTTAAGTCTAAAGTTTAAACAAATATTAACTTAACTCTTTAGGAAGGGAGAGTAAAAAATAACTCTTTAGGAAGGGAGCTAAAATTGGCTCGTGAGAAATTTTTCTGCCCTTGCACTCCTCCACCACCAAAGAGCGGTCATTGGAACGCCTCTAGAGCTCTATATTGTGGTCTACAACATTGCCCATCATCAAAGCCTTATTGTAGTTTTCAACGGAGTTTTTTTTTCTTTCCTTCAAGTAATTTAGTGGTTATAATTCACTTTTTTTTAAGTTGAATAAGTGAGGTGTCGGAGGTTCGAACCCCGGCCCCTGCATATAACAATGTATGTCCTTGTCAACTGAGTTATGCTAACGGAAACATAGTCTTCAATGGAGTTATGGTCACAAGAACGATTTTTTAGTTGTTCTAGTTGATGAATGAATGGAATCCTGACAATAAGTATATAACAACCAACATACTATTATTTGTCATTAAAAAAAATGTAGACAACGAATTTTTGGCCACCCTTTCCTCTCATCTCCTCATTGTCCTTAATTCAAAATGTCAAAATGCGTACAAATAAAAAGATCAAAATGTGTAGGTGAAACAACATAATCAATGTAACAACTATGTGAAAATGGGAATGAAATGTGAATAGTGAATAATATATAGCAGAAGCAGACATACCACAAATTATTTGTTGATAGATTAGCATAATAAGGCACATTTGGTCACGGGGGTGTTGTTTTGCCCCTGGCGACACGGAATTTGATTTGCCAAAACGGTTCCTCTCACTAAAAAACGATTTTGGCGTAAAAAACATTTCACAAGATTGAGTAGAATAGTACCAGTCAAATGCAAATAAGCAATTTTTTAAAAATTAATAATATAAAATTAACCATCAATTTAAGCAATAAACTATCTTAATGGTTAAATTGGAAAAAAAAGGTGATAGTTTTTACCATTATAGTAAAAATAAATAATTTTTAAACTATGTAAAATTCGTCATTTTAAGTCCTCACTCCTTGCTATATTAGATGCTAAGGATTAACCTGATAAATTTTCAAATACTTTAAAAGTTAAAATAAAATATTACTATATTTTTAGAGACTATTTATTATTGTTTTAGTTTTAATATATTTTACAATATAAACTAAAGTGAATGTAAAACTTCTTTATGGATCAAGTTGGTGATTTACTGCTCGTAAAAAAATGATGATTTATTCAATCAAGATATCGTGAATACAACTACCAAATACTTACGAGTTTAAGCATATATCAGGGTGTTAGGGTTTATGGCAATCTGTTATGTAACATTAAGTGGATAAAAAATGAATTGATTTAAGTGCTAAATGAATTTGAAATCTTTAAATAAGTGGTTAAAAATTTGATCTTTAACTCATGCAAATTGAAAAATTTGGATCAGTTAATAATATTTTATATGAATTGATTAAAAAAACTCCAATGTTTTTGACATTGGGAGATGATTAGCCCACTAGTGAGGATATTATGAGTGAACCTCTAAAAACAAAAGGCTTCACCTAACTGCAAACCCCTCTTCCATCGATTAAAAGAGTAGTAAGCACTACTTGAGAATTAACGTTGAGTTCAACACGGTAAAAACCTCGACCGCGAATTAAGTTTTATATTTTTTTTAATAAAGTTTTATATAAATTTGTTCGATAATAAACATCCCACACAAATCATTTCACTTCCAAATAAATTTTAATCTACTCTTTTTAAAGAAAATTGCATCAAATAAATATTCATCCACACATAATATATTTAAGTTTGAGGACTTAAAACCCAAATACTCACCTCCAACGCCACCCTTCTCTTGGGTCAACAAGATGATGGATGAAGTATCTTTTACTTTACACATGAAGGCAGTTAAGGAGTTATTTATATATGTATACTGCGCAGACCAAAAATTTCCAGAATAAGGTGCCCAAATTGAGGTTGAATGCACATGTTTGAATGAGCCGTATACCAAATTTGATGTTGACGCTAAAGGAGTACTGCAATTTTTAAGTAATTAAGAACAAGAAATACATATCTTTTAGTCCATTGATGGTGATATTTTTAAGTGAATGAACATTTTACTTGGTGAGAAATTCTTAAGATCCAATTTAGTCCCTTAAACCATTTTAAGAGTAAAAGTGCTCAATTTTAGAATCAAGAAATGTATCAAGCTCTGTTACAAGTTACAACTAAAAAAAGTAGAGGTTTTATTAGCTTATTTTTTTAACATCCTACTAAATAACTTAAATATCGTATTATCCTTAGATATCACCTTATGATTCCACTATTTTCTATTGATGATGTGTGTCATGTTTGTCGTAAGGTGTGCCTGGATACTTTTGGGGAGCATGTCGTTCATTGTAAGGAGCTTCCCGGCTTTAAGTACATACATGACTTTGTTAGAGATGTACTTTTTGATATATTCAGACATGCGGGAATATAAGTGAAGAAGGAGGCGCCTGTGAACTTCCTGACTGACCCACTAGGTAGAAGATCAACACTCGGGCATGTGGATGTGATGGTGTACGGATGGGTAGGAAAAAAACATGCTTGTGTAGACTTGACTAGAGTTTCACCACTTGTGGGATTAGGTGTCGGACCTTTTACCGTAGGACAGGCAGCTCTAAAAGTTGCGTCAAGCAGAGTGGCCAAACATGAGAAAGCGTAATCAACATGCTTTTATACTATTTGCTTTTGCACTTTCGGTTTCTTAGCACTAGAGGTTGTTGACCTTCTACAATGATTAATTGTTGTAACTTTTTGAATGTTTTTACAACTATATTCTCATAAAAATTTGTGAAGTATTAAATATACCCACTGCTATTGAAAAGATCACCATTAAATTATGGTTAAAAATGTTTTATAAACAATAAATGTATCTTAAAAGTTGTGACTTTTTCTTATATTTTGGACTAGAGGGAGTAACAATTACTGCGTTTACATAGTTTATGAACTAAATTGAAACTAGTTTGTTAGTAAAGGGTATGCTTTATTCAATTATTTTTCTTCTTAAAAAAAAAAGTTTTAAATACAGATGTAGTAGTTAGAAGAATATATTGTTGAGTCAAAAAAGAAGAAAAAATTGTAGTTATGAGTGTGTGTTCCATGCAATAAGTATATGATCTGTTTTAGTACGTAGTAGGTAAAACCAATACCATCTTTTTGGCTTTTAAATGACTTAATTTGGAGTCAATCATCACACCAGCCCCTTAACCAATTTTTGACTTCAAACTTAATTAGTGGCAACTAGTAGTAGAACTGCACAATTACACATTGCCCATTAACTCAACCTAATATCCCAAAAAGCTAAAAGAAAACAAAATAAAATATAACCGTAGGTACAACACATTACATATGTATGCGATCAACTTTAACCATTTAACACTCCACTCAGCTCTTTTTCTTTCATCAACTTCTTCTTCACTTCCTTACGTTAATTCTCCTTTAAGTAACACTCTCTCTAACTCACTCTACAAGAAAACAAAACACTTTCTCACTCTGTTTTTCTTCATACTCTGTTTCATGTCAAACACAAACACAAAAACAAACATGGTTCTTTTTCTTCTCTTCCTAGTAACACTCTTAACCATTCCAACCCCATCAATCTCTGACACAAACTCTTTCATCTTCGGTGGTTGTTCTCGTTTCAAATACTCACCAGGTTCTGCCTACGAGAACAGCGTGAACTCGATTCTCACTTCCTTAGTCAACTCAGCAGCCTTTTCAAACTACAACAATTTCACAGTTCCCGGCTCCGCGGAGTCGGAAACTGTCTACGGCCTTTTTCAGTGCCGTGGTGACCTTAACAATGATCAATGTTCACGTTGCGTTGCCCGTGCGGTGAGTCAACTCGGCACACTCTGTTTCGCTACCTACGGTGGCGCGTTGCAGCTCGAAGGTTGTTTTGTGAAGTACGATAATCTTACGTTTTTTGGGGTGCAAGACAAGACAGAAGTAGTTAAGAAATGTGGACCGTCGATTGGGTTGACTTCTGATGCGTTTACTAGAAGGGATGCTGTGCTGGCTTATTTACAGTCGTCCGATGGGAGTGATAAAAAATTTAGGACAACTTCTGCTGAGGATTTTCAGGGTGTGGCGCAGTGTACGGGGGACTTGAGTTCTAGTAAGTGTCAGGATTGCGTTTCTGAAGCGATCCAACGGTTGAAAATGGAGTGTGGAGATTCTACTTGGGGTGGTATGTATTTGGCTAAATGCTACGTGCGTTATTCGGAAGGTGGAGATCACTCGCGTGGTGGTAGTAACGGTATGTGGCTCCTCCTCTCTTTAACGTTTTTAAATGAGACAACTGATAATTCGAAGTTTGATCAGAAGTTAAATGAAGTCTAATCAACAAGTGTTCGGCTAAAAAATTGAATTCACTGTTATGGTGAAAATAGATTGTCTACATTAAATATTGACTTAAACGCTCAATTGGTCCCTTAACTTGATTTTAGTATTGGTTTGGTCTCATAAGTAATAAAAGATCCGCTTAGATCCCTTAACTTTATTTAAAGTCTCAGTTTGGTCATTTCTGTTAATTTAATTCAAAAATACGTTAAGTTTAGGGACCAAACTAATATTAATTAAATAAGTTAAGGGACTAAAATTTAACATTTTTTTGGATTAAATTAACATAAAAGACCAAAACGATACTTTAAATAAAGTTAAGGACTTAAACGAACATTTTATTACTTATGAGACCAAACTGATACTTGAAATCAAGTTAAGAGACCAATTGAGTATTTAAGCCTTAAATATTTGGCGACTCTAGTGATTTTTGTGTGTTTAAGAGAGAAAATGTGTTTGAAATAAAATTCTTTGAACGAGAGATAAAAATTACAAGATTTGTAAAGAAAGTTAACAAGTGGAGATGATTTCAATTTCATGCATGTTTGAATTGATGGCGAAATTTGAAATTGTCAAAAATCACTGTGATCTAATGTGATTTTGACAAAAATACTCAATATTGATCTAAAAGTAGACTTGAGTGACATATAATAAATTTAAATTTCTCCTCATCTTGCTTGTATGATGTTTGATAATTTCATTTATATTTGTTTATTTTCTTTTGAATAATTCAGTGAGAATTGTCTTTGCTTTGTTTTGAATTTTGCTTACAAGCTGTTGCTCTTCCCATGTGGAGTGGGTGTGGAAAACTAGAATTGGTCTAACATGAATAAAAGATTATGTAAAATAAAATAAAATAAAATGATTTTACATTAGCTTTGTGGAAAGGCAAATTATAAACTTTTTTCCAGTAACATGTGTTTGCAAATTAATGAAGAAACATATGTGTCCAAAGAACATTAACGATCCATGAAATGATACCTAGTATTTATCATTTGTTCTAATAATGTCTGAAAAGCAGAATAAAATAAATGCGTTGATTGAGATGGCAATAGCATCCCAGGCTCAATAATTTTGAAATAGTTACTTCTAGATTTTAAATTATTACAAGAAATAAATCCTTTGACTAGATAATATGAATTATCAAATGCAAATAGGGTATGAAAAATCACCACAGGTCCACAACCGAACCAAATTTCATTTTATCTTATACTACTACAATACTTATAATTATTAAAAACATTGACAATTAACTTGAAATGTTGTTTAATTTTGGTATTGAATTTGAACAACGTAGATGATGAGAATCACAATGATGATGAAATTGAGAAGACACTAGCCATACTAATTGGACTCATTGCTGGTGTTGGTTTAATGATCGTTTTTCTTTCCTTCTTGTCCAAGGTTTGTGAAAAGCACAGAGGTATGGTTATGTTGCACACATTTATCTCTATGCAATTTCAATCTCTTCTAATCTATTTTTAAACATTTATAATGTTCTCTTTTTGAACAATGTTATGCAGGTGGTAAATAAAGAATGTTACGTGGATAGTAATAGGATTGAACATTTGTCCCTGCTTTTCTCTGGTAAATTATTTGTCTTTTGGTGGTCCATCTTTCCCTTTTTTGTATTGAATCCTTTGTAAGTTTCCAGCACAATTCCCTTCTATAAAGATTGCCAGTGAAGGTATATATAGATAGAAAGATCTTGTGGAAAAAGTAGTTCTTTACAGAATGAGTTACAATAAGGTGAAAAGACTCAGATTCCACTCTCTCTATTTACTTTGTCCACCAATGTGTATAAATAGTGAGCATTTAAGTGAAAAATGCATCATCCTATGTTATAGCCTTTAATAATGGGTATTGATTACTGTTTTCTTTACTACTACTAATACTATATATATTAGAACATGATGAATAACTTTACTTACCATTCAAAAAGTTAGATTAAGACAAGTTTGATCACATTTCTGTCAAATATATGTCCCATTTATGTTTTTTTGTCAAAAAAAAAATAAGAATACTTAACACCAAATTATAACCAGCAATAATTAAGTAAGTATAATCATCACTCTATTATTATATAAGAAGAAAAAGGATCAAAATGTCATTAGTTAAAGAGAAAGGATGAATTTGATGTTAGTATAAAGTATCAATAATTATAGGACCATGGCCTTTTATTTAGTAAGCAGTGTCCATGAAATCCCTCGAGAATCTTCTCTGTTTCCATCTTTATGTCATCAATTGCATTTTTGGATCGCTTTTAGTATAGGGACTCTGTTTTTTCCAAGTCTATCCAATCTTTGGCACTACTTTATTATGCCTTTTACTTAACCTCATTATGAAAACCTAAGCTCTTGGTCCCTCTTTTCTTAAACAGAATATTGGAACATACTATACACAACCATAATGTGATGATTATAAATTCATGTTTGTTCATAATTCATTGTAAGTCATTGCATTAACAAATTCATAAGGAAGTAGATATGATGACATTACACAAAACATATATAAAAGTAAAGACAAGTGTAGGCATGGCCATAAAAAATGAAGTAAATGGGATTATATAATTGAAATGTGTAGCTAAGACTGAATATTAAGACCAAATGGAATCAATGAACTTGTTAATTGTTATCATCATCTATTCCGGATTAGGTTAAATCACTATATGATTAAGATTAGACGATGATTCATAAATCATGTTAAAAATCTCTCAACTGTTACATATTTTGTTTTTACCCAATCTACTAAATCCAATCTATAAAAGGTCGTTGCACAAGTGAAAGAAATACACATTCTATTTCAAAATACCTCTCACCACTTGATTCAATGAGTGGCATAAATATTAGAATGTTTCCGGGTACAACACCCTTAATGCCGAGTTCAATTGCTGCCACCACACTTCATTAACATCTTAGTTAACCTCTTATCCCCATATTTATCTGTTGAGTATACTGCATATTTTGATAATTATTATTTATTAATTTTGCAGAATAATACTCTTAAAAATAAATAAATAGAAAACAAACTATACCAATTTTTTTAATGATTTAAAATATAAAATAAGTCGGCATATATAAGTAACCAAATAGCATTGTCGAAATTGAACTTAACCTTTCATTGATCCTATTAGTTAGTGGTAACACCATGAACCCCCCACATCATAAGCTATGGCCTCCGGTCACGGATATGAGACTGGGAATGAGCTGCTTGACCATTTAACTAGTTTTGGGATAAAAACTAAATTAGGGCAAAGTCATATGGAAAAAGCTTTCAACCACCACACTACTTGTTGATACTGTGGGGCGTTTGGTACAACTGTACAAGTTCAACTTTTTATATTTTTTAATTAGAGGAACTTTTTATAAAAAAAAAAAAAATTAGTTTAAAATTGTAAAATTCAATAGTATATTATAAATAAATAAAGAGAAGTATATAATTAACCATAGTTGTATTATATTTTATGGGAATAACAGTTTTACATCATTATAATACAAAAATATAAATGTCAAAAGTCAAAACTCATGCATAGATTTTATTTATGAAAATAAATAACATTCAGAAAATCGGGTAGAACCATAATGTGTAGCAAAACTCTTACTTAAAAGATTTAACATTGTTGTATTATTAAAATTTTGATTCAAATTATGAACCATTATTTAAGCTAGAAGATATCCATTAACATCTCATTCAAGTGTATTTGGATGCTTAATTTTCTCTTTTAAACTATAGACATTATAAAAAGAATATTAAAATCAATTCAATCTGATTGAAGTATTATATATTTATTTATTTCTTTTATTTTCTTTGGATCAACCATATATATTCTAAAGTATAACTTAATACTCCAAAGTCAAAATTTTCTTAAAACTTTCTTTCGGTTAAACCGGTACATAAAAAAAATCTCATATTGAAGTTATCCTTCGTAAAAGCCCCTTCATTAGATTTTAGGGAGTGAAAGTCGTATATAAACTACTTTTGACATCAATTTCAAGCGAATACATTTTGATATATCGGAATTCTTAGAAACATTGGAATGTTGGTGTATTTTCAACTCACTCCCCCTATATAATATTTGTGATAATATTAAAACTTGAAAGCATAAATTAAATTAAACAAATATTTTCTTTACCATTTTACTGATCAATTATCTAGAAGATTCGCATTTACAAGAAAATTCAAAATAAGAATTGGATTCAAGAACTTAAAACACAAAACAAAATAAATAAAAAAACATAAAACTGTTTTTTTAGGGTGTGTTTGGATGGAGGGTTTAGGAGGGGAAGGGAGGAAGAACATATTTTTCTTTTTTAAATTACCAACATCATAAAATGATTTTTAGAAAATTATGTTAACAACATGATAAATTATCATATAATACTTCGAAAACACTTAATTTATTTAAAAAAAATATTTTACATTGTTCGTAATTTAAAAAATAAAAGTGAATCTTCCCTTCCCTTTCCTTCTTAAACCCTCAATCCAAATACACGAAAACATAAAACTTATTAGAAACCGTAATTTGTGAAATAATAAATTGCATAATAATTACTTGGTGTACGCCTCTCTAACTGAATATATTATCTTGGAGGAGCTTTCTACCATACTAACCCTACCCTTCTTTCACCGCTGTCACTAAAAAGTATTATGAATTAACATGGATACAGTAAAAAGGATTTTTAATAATATTAAGATAAACAACATTTTCAATATATTAATCAATAACTAATTGTTGTCAAATTAAAGATGGGCGATATTTAATTAATCATACAAATAAAGTGAATTAAACCAATCAATATATAGTAATAGAAGAGAAAGGTGAAATTGACAAAGAAACTACCAATAGATAGCAGCTGTACTTTAATAATTATAATTGCTGGATGAGTGAACTACTAGTTTTGGCTTGTAACACCTTTATAAAAGCGTTTTTAAACCAAAAGACGTGTAAAGCAATAGTGTAATGTGGCGCTATTAGAAAAGTTAAGATTCTCTATTAGTTTCATCTTTTTGTTGACGGTAGTAGTATCTTCTTTAAAATGTGGCATACTTGTATTGTATGAAGAACTATGTAGTAGGAAGCTTCTTGTCTTCAAGTCTTCTTCTGAATAATTACTTATTAATAATGATACCAAGAAATCGGAAGATACGTGCATATCGACCCGGGGTCGTGTTAGAAAAAAAAGAAAATTGCTCTTGACACATTTGATAGGGCTGAAAAACACGAGTAAATTACTCAAATACCCCTCGGCAATTAACTGCCGAATTTGATTGAAACAGGTTGCAGTTAACTACTGAGAAAAACCTAGGCAGTTAACTGCCGAAGTTCTGTTATAAGAACAGAACAGACATAGGAGTTTTCAAAACTCCATTGTTACGTTTTTTGTTCTCCTAGGTGCGATTTTCAACAATTTCAAGCCAATTTCAATCACAAAAACAAGTAAGTTTTTTGAATCCTATTGCACTGTTGTTCTGTGGTTGAATTGTTTGTTTTTTTTTGTTAAATTTCGATTATATAGGTTTTAATGATTTTATGATATGTTAGATTTATGTTTAGGTTTTATTGTTTTGACGATTTGTTGTAGAATTGTTAAAATTGTTAGAATTGTTAGGTTTAGGTTTTGATGAATTGTTGCAGAATTGTTTAGGTATAGGTGTAGGTTTTGATGATAGTTTAAGTTTTGATTTTATGGCATTGTTGTTTAGTTTAGGTTTTGATCGCCAATTTTTTTTTATGTAGATATGTCTCAGAATCAGAACCAGGGTAACATTCAGGGTGATGACAAGAAGAAAGAAAAATCGCTATGACATGGCATGGAATTGTCTGTGATGGTTCCAAAAAAAAAGAAGGGTTCGAAGTTGCCGGTGTACAATCAGTCGAGGTTGAGGAGGAGCGGGAGGACATGTTATTTTGGTCCTCAACAAAAAGAAGGTGCCCTAGGGACCGTAGCGGGCAACCCAATTGACTTGTGTGACGAGGAAGAATGAATGTAATGGCTTCTAATGCCTAATTGTTTTGGATTTTTTTTATGTTTTCTTTTTGTGTCGCGCGCATTTTGCTTGACATTATGGTACTTTA
>Ga0315914_1000248_pt1 | contig 58904 bp, 24 predicted proteins | sample MpolenodulesMG_FD_203920 | JGI IMG/M metagenome (GOLD analysis project Ga0315914, IMG submission 203920) | Medicago polymorpha root nodule microbial communities from Los Angeles, California, United States - elongated nodules | ecosystem: Host-associated > Plants > Roots > Nodule | place: USA...
GTTAAAAGAACATAATTTGGTAGCTTTTCCTTAGATAACTTGCAGAACAAGTCACTAAAATGCCTAGATTAACACATAAAATATGTTACTTTTGAGCACTTATCAGCTGCCCAGCCTTGTACGGCCGCCGCGAAAGCCTCCCGACGAATTTCGAACAGCTTTGAAGATTGTCCTGCTTCGAGGGTTGTGTTTCAATCGTCTGCCACCCGAAACCTCCATGGATGCTTTGTTGGAGTCCTGCTTTATCTATGGCGTGTTTGGTGTTATTGTTTTTGTGTGTTATATATGTTGTACTATGTTTCTTGTTTCATGTACTGTTTTTAAGTTTAGTTAGTTTTAAGCCGTTGCCTAAATGGAGTTTGGATCGTAGGTATCACACAAGGTTTGTGGGTTTGTATGAGGATGAATCTAGGTTCACTAACTTTGCCATTTATCAACTGATTTTTGTCCAGCGAGACAAAGTGAACAAATCTGAGACCATGTGTAGTCGAACTGTGCGTGATGAGGCAGAAGAAATGATTCATAATTGGATAGGAAAAAAGACTCTGGATTCTCACATCTCCTTTGTCAGCATTAAAAGATGGAAGTTGTTGATGAATGAGTTGCTAGGTTATGGAATTTGGTTTAAGTTCTCATATTTGTCTTCAAAGTTCAGGTGTATTGCAAATCCTGTTTTAATAGGTTTTTTCCATTGTATTGGCTCTTCAAAATTGTTGGGGAATACCCTTTCAATGTTAACTCTAGCTACTTGTAACTCTCTCTATTTTATGAAATGTTAAGATATTGTTTACTGTCAAAAAAAATAAAAAATAAGATTTGGCTGAGTGGCACCTTTATAAGTCGGTTTTATATTGATGAGCTACACTCTAAAAAAAAAAAAAAAAAACTTGATATGATATAGAGTCTATCAATGCGGCTAATCGTCATTTATATCTACACATCAAACCCAATAATATTTTATGTGAGGTTGTGTATTGAAAGAATCAAATTCAACATAGATTAATGATTAAGTTAAGGTTAATCTAAAAAACTTGATATATAGTACAACTCTCACAAACATCATGAGGACTTTTTTAATGTGTGATTATATTTGATAAGGTCATATGAACCTTAAGGTTTACTCTAATTATGATGAGTCTTTATAGTACATGGCTCGCTTAAATTCTTTAAAGGAGAAAGAAAAAAACTAGCCCACCTAAACCCGTTGCCTTTAATAGATTTTTTTTGTTTAAGAAAGCAGAAACAGCATTGCATCCTAACAAAAGAAATAAAGAATATGTTTAATTGCATGTTTGGTCTCTTATGTTTATTTTATATTTTAAGTTGGTTCCTTATGTTTTAAAAGTTTTAAGTTGGTCTCTTATGTTTTAAAGGTTTCAAGTTGGTTCAAAACATTACTCATATTGGAATAAGTTAGTCCCTTCATCACTTGACCGTTTAAAGATCCGAGTTGAAAATATGAATGATAGAATTTTACTTATTTAAAAAATGAGTTTTGAAACATTTTTTAATTTTTTTATTAAACTTAATATCATGTAGCGGAAGAGACTAACTTATTCAAACATGAGTAACATTTTGAACCATTTTGAAACCTTTAAAACATAAGGGATCAACATGAAACTTTTAAAACATAAGAGACCAGTTTAAAACCTAAAATAAATATAAGGACCAAACATGCAATTAAACCTAAAAATATATATATATGCGTACACAATAAGAAGTGGTGAATGACGTAAATGACACTGTAGATATATATGGGAGGAATGGACAACATTTTCTAAAGTCAAATTATATGCAATGCAACAAAAAAAAAAAGGTATAGAAACTAGAAATGTAATAAACCATGAATATATCTAAAGTTTAATCCATACGTACAAAAAAATAATATAAAGTTTAATCCGTAAAGGTAGTACTACTTCCAAAAAAAATCAATTAACATTTAGATATATATAGATAAGCCTATAAAGTCACATACATTTTCATTTTTCAAGACATATGTCGTAGGAAAAATGGAAAGATATGGTTGAAAACCGCAACCTTTTACATTTAGATTGCAAAGGAGAAAGGATAAAAAAAAGGGTTTGAAACCGTTTGGAAAAAAAAGAAAAGGAATTAATTGTTTTTTGAAAATGGGGTTTAATATTGGATATCATGTAGTGGAAGCTAAATGATATCACGAAAACAACAAGTGGCTTGATGGTTAAAATGCTTTGAAGTAACCAACATAGCATGGGTTTGAATCTCTGGATGGATTTTTTTCATAATTTTTTTAGATATATAAAGATATATTCGGTCATGAGTTTAATTACTTTGTTAGTCTGTATACATTTATTTTACACATTTGTTTAATAATGTATAGGTACGTTAATTAATAAATATGAAAATATATGAGTTGTTTTATTTATTTGGTCATTTATATGCGATAAAAATACATGAATCATCATATTTCATTTGTGTTTTTTCTATATTACTCCTTATATTACTCCTTGATGAATTTGGGGTAATTTACTCAATCAAAGAAAAATCTCATTTTCTTCATTTTTATTTTTATAATCAGTTACCATTTTCATCTCAAGAACATCAAAGTTCTTTTATCTCTTTCATTTAATATGTGATTTCGATCTCTTTCGTACCAGAATCGAATCATATTTCTCATTAGGAGTAAATTACCCCAATTCATAAAGGGGTCATGTAGGCCTCATCAATAAGGTTTTTTTCTTACAATCAGTTACCATTTTCATCTCAAGAACATCAAACTTCTTCATTCAACATGTGTTCTCCATATCCTTCATTCCAAAATCGGATCATACTTGTCATTTGAGGTAAATTACCTTCGATTCATCAAAAGATAATATAAGTCTCACCATTCATTTGTCATATTCATTTTGTGAGTTGCCACATCAATTAATTTGATCATTTGGTTATTTCATTTGGTCATTTGGGGGAATAAAAGATTGGAACAATTTTCATAATATTCATTTTGTTAAATGTAAATAGCCTTAAATGGAGATAATCATATTTAAGACGTCATTAGACATTAAATGTGATCACGTCTTCTAACCATGATTCGAACTTTCATTTACATTGTTGTGTGAAACTACCATATGTATGTTGGGGAGTCTGAGGGTCACAAAACAATGGACTTATGCTCCAGACCTTCAAAAAATGGAGACACCACATCTTCATCCAAAACTTTAAGGTATGAGGTACATACGGGTCACCTCTCTTGTATATCTAATATTTTGCTTATTCGTAGGTAAAGTGGGACTTAACCACTCACAAATATAATACTCACACTTGCAACCAAACAATCTCCCCCACAATTATGAGACCACCTCTTATTACAAGATCCATTTTAAGATCCACTCCTGCTTCCCATCAATCCAAATCAGAGCTCTGTTACCACTTATTAAGCAGTCTAGGGTCACGGGAGAAACAATGGACACAATGCTTCAGGACCGAATGAAAGGGAGAAGTCACATCTTCACCTTGATATAAAATGATACATTAGTTTCCATTGTTGTCACCAGAAATCATAGTTCAAAAGAACTATCATACTCCACCATAAAGAGTATAATCACTTGAAATGAAACCACACAAGAATTTTCACATTTTCTTCATTGACAATCATAGTTCAAAAGAACCCTCCTTAGAGGTGAGAATGTGGTGTCTCCCTCTCAAAATAGTTTTACCTTTTCTTTGTGTCAGTTTGGAATACCCATCTGTGGGTTTGTCTCTTGTTGTTAGAATCATCAGAGTTTGTAATTTATTTGATGTTTTGTCAATTTTAGAGATACATTAAGACATTGATTGTAACCTTTATTTTGGTAGTGCAAGTTTTTGGTTGGACTAAGTTTTAACCTTTATTCAAATGTCTTAATTTACGGTTTTTACTCTTTTTATTGTTGTTATGGTTGGTGTTGGTTGTGTCTTTTAATTTGGTTGTTTAGGTTCCATCAAAAAGAGATAAATTTAATGATTTCGTATATATCAATTGCGCACTCAGGTGCCAACAATTTGATGGTTTATGGTTTATGTAAAGATCTTTTAATATTCAAAAAAACAATTATTGAAAATTGAAACTTTTATTCAAAAAAATAAATATTGAAATTGAAACCAAAAGACAATAAATAAAATGTTTATACCACTGCACCTAATTTTTGGTTGCTTCCAATCTATGAAGCTCGGATACTCAAAATACAGAGACGTACTCGTGTTGGGATACCGATACTTTAGGGATACGTGCGGATACATACCCACGAAGTATCAAGATTAATTATTTTAAAATATTTTATAGGATACTCCATATATACACAAGAATACTTATACGATACTTCACAGATTCACATATATGTATCCTAGAAAATATGAAAAGTAAAAAAGTATAACAAATATAATCTCTTAAAAAAATATAACAAATATAATATAAATTCTTTTTAGAACGAGAAATATGATATAGGTTCTTATCTTTTTGAATTGAATGACAACAACAATATAACATATATATATATATATATATAGACACACACACATAAAAGAGTATAGTTGGAAGTGAAAAAACCACTCCAAAACCATATATTTTTTGTATATATAGTATAGATAAAGAATAGTATGTTTGTATGTTTGTTTTTTAGCAACTATGTAGATAAAAAAAAAGGACAATTAAATCCTAACAATAATAAAAAAGGGGCTCCTCTAAAAAAAAAAAGATAAATTATTTAAGAATAGGCAAACAAATTATTGAGCGATAGCTAAAGGCGAGCTTCTCAATCTAATAAACCAATCATTAAATACATCCAATGGATGATAGTGAAAGGCGATAAAATGTTGAAAAAACAATCTTAAAATATCTACAAATTCATTTAGTACACGTACTAATGTATACTCATAATGAATTTAAGTTTAGACTTCTTATTACTTCTCAAAGATTAATGAATCCTCATATATAACAGGTCCTGTAATACTAATAGGAAGAAGGGGCCAAATTTTTGTTTCCATCATAGATTGATTATTTGAAGATTACTGCTCTTCCCCTAACACAAAACACTCGCATCCTGCAGCCATGTTCAAAATGCTCTTGCGCTAGTTAACTTGCGCAAGTTAAGTGGAGTGACGCAAGTTAAGTTGAGTGGCGCAAAGTAGCTACTTTTTTTTAATTTATTTACTATTTTCAAATTATGTTATTTACATTATTCTAATTTATTTATTAAAATTAATTAATTTACGTATTTACTTTATTCTAATTTATTTATGAACTTAAAATAAATATTGATTCGATTTTAGTCATTAAATAAATACAAATATAAATAAAAGGAAATGAACAAAATTAATATTTATTCATTAAATACAAAATTAGAAAATAAAAGCAAATATAAATAACAAGGAATGAACAAAATTAATACATATAACAACATCTCATTTTATTAATAGAACCCATACAATAATTGATACATTGATACATTTATTCGAATTCACTAAATAATCTACTTATTTTCTTTTTACCCTCTTGGGGTAAAAAGTGAGCAGACTTCTTGGGGCAAAATGGTGATCAACCATCTTAGGGGAAACAACATTATCAATTTGGGGCATATTTAAATCTGGTTCTTTTTATACCCAAGAAGATTCTTGTTACCCACGACAAAAAGTTTTTGGGTAAAAAGAAGCAAATTTAATTTTACCCCAAATGTTGATCTCTTTTTCCCCAAGTGGGATAGCCACTATTTTGCCTCAAGAAGTCTGCTCACTTTTGCCCCCAAAAGAATATTGAAAAAAGAAAGAAAGAAGAGAAAGAGAGGGAGAGAGTGAGGAGGGGGAGAAAGTGATATGGTGTGAGGAATTAGGAAAGTATGGAGGGGTATTTATAGGTGGGAATGATAGTATAGGTTATAAACACCATTAATGTGGTAAAAAAAACGTGTAAAATTTGATAAAAAAAACGTGTGCATTGAATGTTGAAAAACTGACCACACTCAAAAAAACGTTTGCTCTTCAGCTCTGACCACCGGCCAACGTGCGTGAGTTAACTCGCGCACATGCCAGTGGTGCGTGACTTAAGTCACGCAGAGCTTATAACGTGCGTGAGTTAAGACACGCTGCGTGACTTAACTAGCGCAGGGGCATTATTGTCCAGTCAACTGGGTGGGAGCGAAACGTGCAGGGCGAAGAGCAGTAATCTTATTTGAATCAAATTCATTCTATCCATCTTTAATTTCTATAATTCGACAGACTTTTCACAAGGTTTATTAGATTGAGAGGTTGCTGTAGGGATTTAATACGGAGAGGATCCGGATCCATAGCTAAAGTAGTAGTTCAAGTGCCCGCAAATAGTAGTCCAAACTTTTGTAAACTCTGCTCAAGTTATCATTTTACCATCATAAGTGGAAACTGTTGATAACATACGAAGAAAAAAGTATCAAAATGGTACCAATAGTAAAAGGGATAAATATGTTTTTGGTCCCTATAAATATACCAACTTTTCGTTTTAGTCCCTCTAAAATTTTCCTTCAACTTTTAGTCCTCCAAAAATTTTCCATCTTCACTTTTGGTCCCTCTTTTAAAGTAAACTCATATGTAGAATTCATATTTTTGAATAAAATTTCGCAGAAAAATTCATAAAATTATAAGAATCTCACCCAAAAAAGTTTAAAATTTTTTAACAAAACATTAATTTAATATGAATTTTTATATTTTTGATGGTTAAAAATTCATATTAAATTGATGTTTTGTTAAAAAATTCTAATTTTTTTTGGAAAATATTTTTACAATATTCTACACATTTCTACACTATTTCATTAAAAATAACTAAAATTAACTTAAAAATAGGGACCAAAAGTAGTGATTGAAAATTTTATGGGGACTAAAAGTTGAAGGAAAATTTTAGAGGGACTAAAACGAAAAGTTGGTGTATTTATAGGGACCAAAAACATATTTAACCCATAATAAAATATATATTACTAACTTAAAAATAACAATTCGGAATCTGCTCTTTACCCAACAGAAATTGCTCGCTCCCAACTGAAATTGCAAAAATACTCACGCGTGAGTTAATTCACGCTAGTGTTAAATTTGCTAACTCACACAGGAATTAACACATGCGTGATTAACTCACGATGTGTCTGTGCAAAGAACTAGAACAGCCAGAACTTTATTTTTCCTAATTTTCTTCATTCCTTCATACATCCATTCAGTCAATTGCATCTATTTTTTCATCATTCATTCAATCAAGCATTCACTCATAATTAAAATACGAAGCAGTAAAGGAATAAAATAACGCAAAATGTCATAAAAACGCAAAAGCGCGAATGTAAATATATTACATCCATATCCGACAAAAAGTCAAAAAAAAAAAAGGTAACAAGTCATAAAATTAAAAAAAAACCTACTACTCCCATGGACTCCTACTCCTCCTTCGCGGAGCCCGCACCTCCTCCAGCACACTATACTCGGCCGGATGCCCTCCATATTGCCGAGAACCAGTGGATTTGAAAACACATCAGAAACCCCCATTGCACTCTCCACTCTAGCTCTGATGTTGTTGATGATCTGGAATGAGTCGGGAGGATGTCTGCCTCACTGCTGCTCAACAATACCCTCCTCGTAGAAAGGTATGTGAACTGTGTACTCAGGAACAACAGTAGGGCCGATCATACTAAGATGGGATACTTTCTAGAACCATTTCATGTACCCTTTTGAATGCATCCACTACTCGCCCTCCGGGACCGGCTCACCCCTCTATTGATGGGTAAGGACACGAATAGAAAACTCCAAGAAGACTATAACCACCTCCACTGTCTAAAGAGGCCCAATCGTCGCAGGAGGTCTGCGGACGGTCTGAACATAGCTGCATTGCCTCAGAACCCGCTCCGGCAAGTGATGCACCATCCTCGCTTTGTCGGTCATGATCCATTCGGAGTACCAGCATACGTCCTGAGTCGTAGGAGGTCTGGAAACGGTCTGAACATAGTTGTATTGCCTCAGAACCCTCTCTGGCAAGTGATGCACCATCCTGGCTTTGTCGGCCATGATCGATTCGGAGTACCAGCATACGTCCTGAAAAGGAGTCAGGTCTCGTCGGCACTCGTACGGCTTCCAGATTACATGAGCATGCTCCATCTAATCCATCTCGAGTCTATAGTGTCCAGCATCAGAAAATCCCCTGGGATGTTTCCATCTACCCACAAACGGGTCCTCACGATCGTAATCTTCATAAGGCTTCTTCGGAACGAGCTGCCTGATGTGAGCCAAAACCCATCCTTGCAAACACAAAGAGACAAATTTATATCAGCACACAAGAATTATACAAACAACTATACATTTACGATTCACTAAAAAGATAAAAAAGAAAATATTACCACAAGCAAGCTCATGTAACCACCAACAGCGGCAACATCTGAGTCGGAGGTAAGAGAAAACTGCTCATATAGGAAAACAAGTCCCATCCCGCCCCATGACCACTCGCCTAACTCATCCAAATCCTGAAGCACATACAGCCACAACAGATTAACGATTTTGCTGTTCTTGCCGGCAAAAAGGGTGTAGCCAAGCAAGAGCAAGAAAAACGCCTTAACGCAGGTGGTTCTAACAACACTCTTCTCAGCGCGCTCCTCCTCTGTGTCAGGCTCCACCAACTGATTACATCTATTCAACAGCTCCTCATAACGCCTTTTCAGGGTTGTGTAACTGACATGGGCACCACAATGTTTTACCACCTAACCTACCGCATCCTCCTCTGTAAAACATAGCTCATCCTACAACAACTATATGCCCTAGTCATGAGATAACTCATCCTCCTCAATGAGCCTTCTAGTGATTGGGATGTCGAGAAGACACGCCACATCCTCTATTGTGACAGTCATCTCCACAACAGGCATATGGAAGCTGTTGATCTCCTTATACTATCTCTTTGACAAGGCACAAACGAGCCCGTGAGAGATGTTTTCGTACCCAGGTCTTAAGGAGGGGGTAAGAGGGGTAAGAGCAGAATCATTCACCGGGTCCCAGAACCACCCATTTTCTTCTACCAGCAACGGAAATGTCAAGTTTTCAAGCTTAAGTTTCTTCCCGTGCGAGACACATGTAATCTTATGGTCCATTTGAAACTGAAATAAAAAAAAATTAAATAAGTAGCACATATCATTAAACAAGAAATATTCTAAGTAAAAAAAATATTACGTATTCAAACAAACACCGTTAAAAAAATAATAAATAAAATAAACATGAAATATTCTAACATAAACATGAAATAAGTAAAATAATCATTAAAATAAGTAAATTTTAATATTGTAACATAAACATTAAATAAGGAAAATAATTAGTAACATATCATTAAATAAAATAAAGCAATTATACTTTCTTGTTTATCACCCCAAAGCCTGCATGCCACGTGTTTACCGAAGTTTGGTAAAAGCGACAACTCAGAAGGCCCCCCTTGGAAGCCCTCCGGTCTGGCCTCAAACTCCGTACCAGGCTCCCCCTGAGCCTCAGCCTGCTACTGAGGAGGCTGCTGATACCGAGGTTGATACTCCTCTTGCTCATACTGAGACTGATACGCCTCCTGCTGATAATCTTGTTGATACTCCGCATGCGGATGCTGATGATGTTGATACTGATATTGCATCAGTCCACTATCTGGGATGGACCCGTCTGTGACAGTGATCCCCCCGCACAATCAACCCTACCAAGTCTCGTGCCCCCACCTCTCCCTCTACCAGCCATAGGAGGGCGTAGTGCTTCCTTTTCTCTCCGTGCACTACTAGTAGCCGACTCCCTATCTCCACTCATTCTTTCAGGCCTATGAGACATATTTGTACAACATTTCAAAAAGCGAAGGATCAATGATTTTTTTCATACGGACATTGTGTCATTTCTAACAATTCAACAACAACACATAAATTTTAGCAGTGTCATTTCAATCCGTAAAGAACCACATTGCAGTCAAACTAACTATAATCAAAATTAACAAACCAATTTCTAAATAATATCTAAAAAACAATCAATTTTCATTGAGACACTTTATCAAACACCTAGAGTCCATATTTCAATCAACTTAAAAAAAAAACAATTTCAAAACCCTAAAACTACCACATTGCACTCTAAAAACCATCTAAACTATAATTCCTAACTTAATTCATCACTAACAATCCTAAAAACTAACTTGCAAGCCAAATTTTTAAAAACCTAAAAATGTCACATTTCTCAAAAAAATCATAAATTTAAACCAAAAAAAACAATGAAGTAAGATAGTCAACACTTACTTGATATTGTGGGAGAAATTGACTTTGAATGACGCAAGAATGAATAAAATCACACTTGGAGGGGAAAGATCGTATTTGAGAAGTTGGAAATATGAATGGGTGTGTTTATGTTGCTGTGTTATATGACTTAAGTCATGTAGCATGACTTAACTCACGCCGAGTGACTTAAGTCACGCAGGAACATAAGTAGCGTGAGTTAACTCACGCAGGGGCAATAACGTCTTTTCAGTTAGGAGCGAGTAAAAACAGTTGGATAAAGAGCAGAATTAGCGATGTCCCTTTTTAAAAACTATATATCTACATAGACGGTGGTTATTTAAATGCTAAAGATGGTGGTTATATATCATTTAAGTTTGTCAGGTGTTGATCTTTTTTTTTTAACAAAATATGTTGTTCTGTCTTATCATGTTCTATTTAGTATAATGTGTATGTCATATTTTGTGGTAGTGGTATTTACTTTTAAGCAGATCAAATACACATTTTAATATGAAGAGGTTTAGATAGAAATTAAGTTGGCCGATTTCTTCGTAGGAATTAAAATTTGTTTTATTCATCTCAATAATCAAATTGAATTTCACAACTTTTCTCAAAAATTAAAATAGTCTTCACTTCTTTTTCAATTAGTAGAAATTCAACTTGATACTTTAAAGTTTACGGCATTTACACACCAATTGCGCAACATACCATTGAATACGACACAAAATGGCAGGGTCAAAATTCGTTTTTGAAATATTATTTGTTTTTTAGTAATGAAATATAATTTATTATTATGTCTTACTTATTAGAAATGTGGTCCAATTTATGTTTCAGAAAATGAAGAAAGAAATGTGGTCCAATTTGTGTCATTAAAAGTTTAAATTTAAATCAAGATTTTTTTTCATTCATTAGATATTTAACCAAAATGACATCCAAGGGGAAGTATGGCACCAAATTTTCAAAAGAAACATAATGACTAATTAGAATTAAAAAGAAGACTAAAGATTTCTTTAAAGAAAAACAAAAAGACTAAAAAATAAATTGCTTTTCACGATTTTGGATGGAAGGTTCGAGCTAAAGCAAATTCCGAGTTTTCGCGGGAAGAAGTATGGTTTCGGACAGCTCATGATGAACTATTTAATCCTTCTCCATCCGAATCCGTCTCAGTTCCTGGTATTGAAGTGAAAGATGACTCGACCGGGGGAAGAGGCCACTCGGAAAGATATTACCCACATAAGTCTAAGTGGTGGAGGTATCAGCCCTGACATGAAGGCCTGCAATTAGAATAGAATGTTGACTTCTAGTTCCGGCTCTTGATGAGCCTGTGGTCTACCCAAAAGTAGAAGGGAGAAAGGGATCAGAATGAAAGTACGAACCAATATGTAAACAACCACAATGGGTCATGATTTCAGCGAAGAACTGGGATTTCATCCCCGCGATTTTCCCTGGGAAAAGAAATGCTTTAAATAAGCTTTAACCTCAGGATCAATGCAATTTTATTTTATCCCGACTAGAAAGATTCCCCTTCTTATTGAATGTCTATCATGTTGTCGTTTAAAATGATAATGGACTTTGTTATATATAAAAATAAAAATAAAACAAAAAATAAAAACCAGTTTCGTATTTTTTTCAAGTAGTCTAGATTTAGAAATTCATCTTTTTAGATGAATAAGTGGGATGTCTGATGTACGGACATGACCCCTGCATATTTTATGCAGTATCCATACCAGCTGAGTTAAACTTATGATAACTAGTTTCAAACTTTTGAAGTTAAATAATTTTTCGAGATGAAACAAAAACAATTTTTTTTCTCATTTGGATAGGTAAAATGGAACCTATGTTATTTTTAGAAAAGATGGTCTTAGTTATTCGAAGTGTGTGAGAAGATATTTAAAGTTTGATCAAGAATTAAGTTCATTAAGTTGAACTACCACTTGAAAGTCATTCATTTGATTTTTAAAAGTAGCCCTTTGTTAATTAAAACAATGTTTTATTGTATGTTTTGTTCTTTATGTTTATTTTAGTTTTTAAGTTGGTCAATTATGTTTAAAAAATTTCAAGTTAGTTCAAAAGACGTTGGCATGAGTTAGTCTTTTCTAACCGTGGATAATTAAATAATAAAAAATATCACATCAAATTTTAAGGAACGTTTTAATTCAAATTTCATTCAAAAGAACAATCCCCCGAAAAAAATAGACTACCGTTATGGTTCAAAAGTATTTTCCTTTGAAAGACAGTTGAATGTATTTTTGTCAGATTTAAATTCTAGTAGCTTGTTTCTGAAGATTGTGCTTCAAAAGTTAGAATAGGTACATAGTTAAGATATGATCTGTGAAGAATCTCGAATGACGGAGTGTTGAAACACAGAGGAGGACAACAACGAGAGGTAGTAAAAATGGTGCTTACCTTGCACATTCTTGAGTGAAAGAAGTCCTTTTATGCCGGAGAAATGATATTTGTTCAACTATTTTATGACAATTTTTAGACAACTTTCTCTCTCATACTCACATTATATTTTTACTCTCTCTCATCCTTTTTCTCTCTCTATTATTTTTGACCAATAAAAAGAGAGAAAAAGAAGGTTGTCATAAAAGTTGTATCAAATGGTTGTTCAAATATCATTGCTCTATATGCTGAAGTTCTTATATCCCTGAAAGTCCCTCCAAATGTTGTAGGGATTGGACAACCCTTGTTAATTAGTACCATCAATATTACACTTGAACTAGTTAAGAATGAGGGATGCCAAAACACCTCCTTAATGCAAGGAGCATAAGCATGTGAATATGGACAAGGAAAACTTTTAAAATTAAAAAAGAAAAATACTATTTCTAGCGAAGAAACTACCTAGCAAATTTTTTCAGATACAACTCACAATCTTTTATTACACGACTTATTGTTCAACCTCCTTTGTTTTCCGGCACATCTCCTTGAATTGTAACAAACAATGTATTGTGATTGGCAACTCCTGATTCTCGAATATTTCGTGATGCTATCTTTCGGGAAATATAGCACCGCTCATAAAAAAAACTCATGTGTTAGAGTACGGGTGCACATTTGTAAGGTTCCCAGAAGGGATGACAATGGGTACCCAATAGGCAGAGTATTATAGTACCCATCCCCATACCGGTGCTTGTAAAAAATGCACGTACCCGAGCTCGTACCCTCGTGAACAACAACTTTAGTGTCTTTCCTCATACCCTATGGGCACTTAAGTGCCCATACCAGCATCCATTACCCGCACTTTAGCCATGAAAAGATAATAAAAAATACCACAATTGAAATAAAATTATGATCCGATTTTTTATTAAATCAACTCACAAAATAATATGAATCGTTGTATTTAACCAAATAAAATAAACATCCAAAATATCCCTAGAAAGAAAGAAAAAATAGATACCTTACATCGGTTATACGTTAAAAAGTTTTAGGTGCATGTTAAAGTCCTAATAAATTGTTACTTAAGTTTTTACTAAGTTGTTTTAGGTTTAGGGTTAGGCTTAAATAGTTAAATAAATTAAGGGGGATTAGTCACTTTAGTCCCTGAATAGGAAAGGAATCGTCACTTTAGTCCCTGAATGCAGAAAAATTGCAAAATAGTCCCTGAATGTAGACTTTGTTAGTCAATTTAGTCCCTGAACTGAATGCAGACCCCGTTAGTCAATTTAGTCCTGAATGTAGACTCCGTTGGTCACTTTAGTCCCTGAAATTGACCAACAAAGTCTACATTCAGGGATTGTTTTGCAATTTCTCTGCATTCAAGGACTAAAGTGCTACTCCTTTCCCATTCAGGGACTAAAGTGACTAATTCTCCATAAATTAATTAATTGTACACCAAAAATAAATAAATTATTTATCACATTATATAAATACATATATGCGGGTTGCGGGGCTGGGTAGTACAATGTCCATACCCGTGCCCATACCCATTCAAATTTGTGGGTAATTACCCATACCTAAACCCAGACCCATGAAAGCGGAGTTTTACCCCACCTATAACAGGTATTTTTTGCAGATGCCCATATGATTTGGGTTCAGTTGTCATCCCTAATTCCCATACATGGAGGTGGTAGAACACGATAAATTAAAGGCAAACCGCCAATTACTAGTAATGCCATCAAATCTCCACCTATTTATGAAAGACCATATCGGTTAATCGCATTAATAATGACCGCAACGACAACCACTTTACATTGTATTGACCAAGATTTATTATATTCTCAATCATAGTAGTGTACACCTTTATTTTAAAAACGAAAGACAATTCCAAAGTTGTCCTGCACAATTACACTCTAAAAACAAATGCTCGCTATATTTTGGTTTAAATGTCTGTTTAGTCCTTGCACTTTCATCTAATTTTAGCTTTGGTTTCTGCACTTTTTTTTGTTTGGCATTGGTCCGTGCACTTTATAAAACTTTTGGCATTAGTCCTTCTGTTAAGTATATGTTAAAAATAAAATAAAAACTAACGGTGCGATACGTGGACCAATCATGACACGCCACGTGGCACACTAAAAGACAAAAAAAATCCAACTTTTTAACTTAAAAATATTATTAGTCCCTGCACTTTCAACATATTTTGATATTAGTCTCGTACATTGGTATTGGTCCCAAAAAAATTTTAAGAAAAACATTCAATGAAATTATTATGTTTTATTATTGTTTTGTTCATTATTTTTCTTGGAATAATCATAAAAAAAAAATCAAAAAAATATTTTTAAAAAAAATTGATTAAAGCTTAATAAAAGATCAATAAACGTTTTTCTAAAAATCTTTTTAAAGATAAAAATACTTACTTATACCTTTTATTTGACAATAAATATCTTAGCTTGTTTTTTTAAAGGGAAATAAATATCTTACTTATCTCTACTACTTTTTATATAATAAATAAACTTTTTTTAGAGTGAAATCTGTAGTAATTCCAATGTGGATCATTCTAATGATTTTTTTTTTTTTATATAAAAAATGATCAAGTTTTATCGCTGCCTAACTAAATCAAATTATATTATAATCTTTTATCATAAATCATATTTTAAACCTCAAATGACGGTGCAACGATCCTTGCTCATGTAACACAGTACTCGAGCTATACAGTGCATTGCTTTTGGACAACGACTTAACATTCACACTATTACGTATTTGATCCATGTTATAGAGATTCAACAAATTATACGATGGTTGTCAATGTCTTACGCACCTCTCTCATTTGTTTATGTTAGTTCATGTCATAGAAATTCTATTTTTGTAAGTAAAATATATTATTGGAGGACAAATTGTGTTAACAACATTTATATTTATTAAACTTACTTATTACAAGTAAAATCGTGACCGATAAGACAAATATAATGTTATACAATTGTTATTTTTCTAGCTAAATTTTATTAAAATTTCTTATTTTTTTAAAAGATTTTTCTGATTTTATTTTTTTTTATGATTATTCTCAATAAAAATAATGAACAAAACAATAATAAAACATAATAATTTCATTGAATGTTTTTTAAAAAAAATAAGGGACCAATACCAAAGTGTAAGGACTAATATCAAAAAATGTTGAAAGTGGAGGGACTAATGATATTTTTAAGTTAAAAAATAAAGAATAAAATAATAATTAAAAAGTTGATGTTTTTGTCTTTTAGTGTGCCACGTGGCGTGCCATGATTGGTCCATGTGGCACACCGTTAGTTTTGATTTTTTTTACCAAATACTTAACAGAAGGACTAATGCCAAAAGTTTTATAAAGTGCAGGGGCCAATGCCAAACAAAAAAAAGTGTAGGGACCAAAGCCAAAATTAAGTAAAAGTGCAAGGACTAAATCCACATTTAAACCCTGTATTTTTCATGTTTTTGGCACAAGTTGGAGAGCAAGCGGCAACCTCTAGCCCTAAAGTATCATTGGAAGGAACTATGTTATGGAACAACCTCTGAATCAAAAGAGATCTGGAAGGAAAAATAACTGGATTCGAAATAATTTTGGCCCAAGGCTATTCATTCAAGGGAGACTTTTGAAACAATAAGCATCCTTAAAACACATGTCCCCATTGGTTGATTCCTTCCAAATAAACTTGTCCTCAACAAAGAATTCATGAGTGTGTACATTTTGCATAATAGATGAGAAATCGTTGTTACTATACAACAACAACAATAATAACTAGAACGGCGACCTGTGCTCCGCACGGGTCTTACGGACTAAAGAAAGTCCAATTCGTTTGTCTATGTATTTGCTTCTAACACATTAGCAGATGGGATAATTTAGAGCATGTAAAAATCTAGAGCATGCAACACAAAATATCAGGAGAAAGGCCGTAGCAATCCTATTATGTACCACCATCCAAACAAAAAGGTTAACCTTAGAAGGAGCTTTGGCAGACCAAATTATAAGTTGTCAAGTGTAGAGTTGGCATAGCATAGTAGCTAGTTAGAATCAAAGAATCAAATCCTAATATTTATTATTAGGATTAGAATTATAAAATCATATCAATTACTATTTATTGTGTTTATTTATAAGTAGAGGTAAGTGTCAGTGTGTCTGATATATTATAGTGAATAACTATGGTATGCTTATTTGAGTATTTGTGAAAGAAAAAAAAAATAGAAAAATTTGGAACAATCTATCTATAGCGTGCAAGTACTTCCTCAAAACCAAACCTGACAATGTTAATTCACAGATAAATATGTAGTAAAACCCTGAAAAACGTTAAGAGTACAGTTTCACTTGATGATGTAATTACTTTTTATATATATATATATATATATATATATATATATATATATATATATATATATATATATCATGCAATGTTGCCATTCTTGGATAGCATTTTCAATTCCTTCTTCTTCGTTTTATAGAATCTGCATTCAATGAAATAGCAGACTTAGGCTTACAGGACTTGAACATGTAATTTCAACAGTATATAATCATTAAAAATGGTTGTGTGTGAATTCAGTTACATTTTTCTCTTCTTTTATCTGATTATTCTCAAACATGGATCCATGGTCAAAGAACTACTTATGAAGCGAACTACGAATGTATTTCATCGTACTGATCATGATTTTTGCTGATAAACATTTTTTATACAAAATGTATTTCTCTGTTGGAAGAATGCATCTTGACGAAGGAACTACTGATTTATTTCTCTTATTATTATGCATGTATCAGGGTTGATAACGTAAATAGATTAAATAACCAAGGATCTACAAAACCGAGTAACACAAAGGAACTGCGATCAATGTGCTGGACAATATAATTAGGGATTATCAACGCAAACAGAACTGCAATCAATAAAAATACAATTTCGACATTCAATATTCCTGATTTTAGTAAACAATCAGAATCCTAACCATGACAAAAACCAATGATCAAACTGATAATGACACAATTATAAAGCATAACTTTCATTGCATCTCGATTCCAAAAGAAACAACAGTAACAGTTACATCCTTACAGGTTCATCAGGAAAAGCTAACCTGCAAAAACAAAATTAAAGACTTGACCAAATGCAAAATACTTCAACCATGAACATAACAAAATTTCTCTTCAATCAAAATTTCTTAAACAGAAATGCTTGCCAGACACCAAAAAACGAACCAAAATGACTACAGAAAAGATCTTCCTCCAACATCACAAAGTCAATTCTTTTCAACGGGTTCTATTTTCACTCGCACCATCTTCGTTGGTTGTGTGACAGAAGCTTGTCCAGTTTCGACATCCCTAGCTGCAACAGAGTCTATGCTTCCAGAGGATCGCTTCAAAGTAGCCTTGCTGACCGGAGTTTCAACCATGTTGGTGTCGCTACATGAATCCCCACCTTATAGGTCCTCCTAAAATCATTATAAAAAGGAAATAATTAGTAATGCTTCAAACATCGTCGTCTATAAATTTAATTTATTTTCCAAGTTTATAACAAATGTTAGCTTAATACCATGTTCAAATTATCAGCCCTATCCACAGCGTCGCCCGCATTACAACCAACAACAGCTTCTCCATTGTTTTCCTGATTGTTCGCATTGAACAAATTCAAACATATAGACGACCAATTAGTATACACAATCTAAAATTAGAACAGACAAAATCAACTACACAATACAAAGGAGATAAACAACTACCAGTTAGGCAATGGTATGAAAGGAACGCTTCAGCTTCACGATCAGCCATGTTTGAGTTAGGTTTTCGAGTATTGTGTGAAGGGAAAAGGCAGTACAAGCTATCAACATAACAGACACACACACACACACATATATATATGGAGACAACATGTAGGGTATTGCAAGTATGTATATGGGAAACGGTGGGTAAATTAATTTGCTTGGAACATGTGAAGAGGTGTGTTGGAAAAAGATATTGAAGTGGGAAAGAGTTATGAATTTGCATGGAAAGTGCAAAATTCAAGTGAAAGCAAGAACCAGGATGATATGAGTAAGGGATATGATACACATGTATATATAGGAAAAAATGGGTGGGATAACCGGTGTAAATGTGTGGGAAAACAAAAGGATCCGTTGAGTGGAAAGCTTTATGTATTCTATGGAAATTAATGCAGACTATTGTATCATCAATACAACACGTTAAAAAGTGGAGGAAAATAGGAGGAAATTTCTCTCATTCCTAACATCATTTTTTGAAATTCAATTATTGGAATTCTTTTTGAAATTCGAATCTTGGTATTTAGAGGGAAATTTTTAAGGCTACAATTACAACAATTAATGCAGCAGATTTGGAGCCAAATTTCTATGGTTAATTGTTTGCAGACCTAATAACTTTAAGGAGTAAGGGATAATAATAATAATAAAAGCCGCCTCCCAAACTGCCAACTTGGCTTTGATTTTGTCAACAACTTACACAGGGCATGCTAGTCTTGGCCTACCTTTAAATATAGGGTCACATTAACTTGTGCCTTAAGGCACAAGTTAATGAACTTAAAATGGAAATTAAAAATAAATCTTATATTGAAAGTATAACTTTTGCAACTTTTAAGACATTGAATACACAAATTCCAAAAAAAATTTCTAAATTTATTTTCTTAACTGGTACCTCAAGACACAAGTTAACATTTTCCTTAAACCCATATAGGGATTTTCTAACATGTGCAAGATTGCACATGATAACGGGTGATTAATGCATCATTTTAGTGGGTTTCTCCAAATCTCATTAATGAGTCTTTATTTTGAAAATTGATTTTTTTTCTTCTCTCCTCAATTAACTATAGCACAATTAATTAACTTGTCTTTTCTCATAAATCGTTTCTCTCTCTCTCTTAATTTTTCTGCTTTTCTCATAAACACAATTCAGGTGCAGTGATGATCATGTCTTGCTTTTTTCACGACATATGAAAGAAATTACTTCATGCTTTTCAACAAAACCAGCACGAAGCTTCGTCAAATTAGTCATATTATAAATTGCAGAGAAATCTGAGAGAGATTGATAATGGTAATTCAATATACAAGGCCATTACAATATATGATAATAAACAAATGGAATCACCCTTTGTCTATTTAATCTACATAAGAACCGGGACTTCTTTCTACCTCACCCCTAAAAAAGAAAAAAAAAATTATGATACTGGTTATGGCATAGAAAGGTGTCGAGTGACATAATGTAAAAAAGCAGCTAAAAAAATTGAGTAGAATAAATTGTAAAGAGAGCCTTTCATAAAAAATAGGAGAGAGAGACGGTTTATGAGAAAAGTCAGGCTAATTAATTGTGTTATAGTTAATTGAGGAGAGAAGAAAAAAAATCAATTTTCAAAATAAAGACTCGTTAATTAGATTTGGTAAAATTCATATATGAATACCAAGATAAATAAAAGGATTAGTGCCAAAAGAGAATCCAAGGATGTCAGGGATCTTAGCCTTTTACAAAGAACTTCGATCAACATCTCTTATCATGAAGATTTACAATTGCACCTAATAAAATGTTCGAAGAGTAATGATATTTTGTCCAATTATTTGATGACAAAATTTGTGACAATTTTTCTCTCTCTTCTTATTGTCCAAAAATAATAGAGTGCGAGAGAGAGCATAATATAAGTATGAGAGATAAAATTGTCATAAAATAATTGCACAAAGAACATTCTCATATTTGAAATAGCTATTAGAAGGGAAAAGATACAAGTTGTTAACATTCATAAAAACGACTCCAACTCTGTTTTATTCTTACATTGAATGATTTCCAAATACTACAAAAGTTTGCTTTTTTGACGAATTTCATATACTACACATAAAATTCGTTAGAAGTTGTGTTGCATATGTTATACACACATGGGTGACTATGAGCATGGGCCACCAATTTTTTAGAGACACCAAAATTCTATTAAAAATATATTTTTAAAGAACCTTAATTATGAACTAATCTTTTGTATAAAAAAATGCAAAAAAAGACATTCAAATAATTAAAAATGGTACAACTTTATTGATTCATAAAGGGTACCAAAAAATTTTAAACCGACCCCGATACATGTATCTATGCTTCATCAAGGATTTGGTAAACTCTTGGTTACTATAGAATGTAGAAGCTCCCAACTCTCAGTTCCAATTTCAAGATCCCACAATAGAGGCTCTGTTTCCACATCGCTCATAGATCCGTTCACAAATGCTTTCAATCTTTCACTTATTTTGATTGCTCCAAATTGTAACAAAGTTTGTGGAATCTGCATTAAAAGTAATAATCAAATCAGAAAACAAACCATTTGCAAAATATTTTTTTTTTTTAAAGAAATTTGCAAAATATTGTTAATTAAGACTAGAGAAATATAATTAAGACTAAAGTAATGCTAGCAACACTCTCTTATAAAGTAATGCTAGCAATATATATATGCACTTTTGTTTAAAAAAATTGCAACATTTTTGCTCTCTTATTTTTAATTAAAACATGATTTAAGTCTTTCTATTTCTTTGTTCCATTTTTAGTTTCGGTTTTTTTCCCTACAACTCAGTTTGGAGTCTATTTTCATTTTTCAATAACATGACATATGTTTACTCAAAAAAAAAAAAAATAACATGACATATGTGACATAGTTCATTTGGGTTAGAAATAGCGGATTTTAGAAGATATGTTTCTTCTAAATTCTTTCTGATTAATTCTATTGAAAATATATTTTTAGATAATTTTGATTATAAATGAATATTTTGCATTAAAAAAATACAAGAAGAAAATTATTGGAATAATTGAAAGTGCACAATTTTAATGTTTCACCCAGGGCATTAAAAATCTTAGAGCCGGCCCTATGTGACATTGTTCATTTGGGTTAGAAATAGCGGATTTTAGAAGAACATGTTTACACTTGATTATAGAAATTGAAAGAAAAAAAATTCTATATCATGGCTTATGGGACAAATTTTTGTTTCATTTAAAATATGGTGACCAAATAAATAAATATAGGTTAGTGGCGTAACATCAAATTTAAAATTAGAAGTATGTGTGTATGTATATATATACCTGAGCATGCACGGTATGAAGAAATGAATGGCCAGCCAAGGAAGAATTAGAAGAGATAACCTCAACGTTCTCTTCATGCAGTATTCTCATAATTTCACAGAAAATAAAATGGTCATCAACCCCACATGCTACAATCACTTGTAGAATGGGTCCCGTTTCATGAATCTCAATTTTTGGGGATATTATGCTTTCTTTTACTTGAGAAGAACTCGAGCAGCCACTACGTGGTCTCTTCCTTTCCATTAAACTTTCTTTCTTCTCCTTTGCCAACTTTAGATTTGTCTCTAGGCTCTTTATGTGGTTTATAGCCTCATCTACTTGATTAGGTAATGGTAACGCTAATTCCTACATTAAATTAAAATTAACACCAAATTAATATATGTGTTATTCATGTCGGTCCAAGAAGAGGTGACAGTTCTTTCAAAAAAAAAAGAGGTGACAGTGTCACTTAATTAGTTAATAATAAAAAGAGATGTTTCTTGTGTCTCCGTGAGAATAACTCAGTTGATAGGATATTGCATTATATATATAAGTGTCGGAGTTTGAATCTCGAATTCCCTACTTATTCACTTTAAAAATTGTGGAATTCTAGTCATTAGCATATGCTTGATAAAAAATAAGTGAGCATATATGAATTTTATGTAGGTACTCTACTTGTGGTATAGTACACTATATGTATAAAATGTTTTACATCAACAACGGTCCCAGATGGGGTGATTGCTTTCTTTAGCAGCTATGGCTACCTCAAAGAAAGAAAAAAATATCAAGGTATATTTTTATATTAAGCTACCCCTAATAATATATATTTGGCTACCTCATGTTTAATTTTAGGTGGAATAATTTTTTTGTTTGACTTATTTTCAATCGAACTCTGAATTACCTGATTCCGTATTCTAGGAACCGGAAGATGAACACAGAAAAATTCTATATTCTATGATTGAATGAAAATATGACAGCAGCAACAACAACAATGTCTTTCTCCTGGAAAAAAAATCTATCGCTATTGGCTCAAACTGATTTAATGGCACTTTATAAACTCTTTATTATTGTCAAAGCAAACCTTTTATTAACACGTCACTTTTTATAGCTAAAAAATAACTAACTAGTAAATTATAACCCTATATAATTTGTTCTTGTTTCTTTAAGTGTATCTTTTGAAGTACATTTTACATGAGTAATAGTTAATGTGAATTTTTTTTTGCTTATTGGCTGAATGTACTATTAGTTTTAGAAATATATTATAATGTGACCACCTCATGAAATTATTGTTAGCTTCGCCGCTAGATCCGGCTAGCCAATACAAGAAAGAGTTATGTAAAATCCTTTTATTTAAAAACCAATAAACATATGTAACAATTGTGATTTTAGATGTCAATGTGTGAAATAACATTATAGTTACAAATCTCTAAAAGAAAACTCAATGTCAATTTATAACTCACATGAATATACATACACTCTCTTTTCATTATTATAAGCAAAAAATAATATTTTAGATTCATTCATTAAATGATGAATGTTGTCTATAATAAAGACCATACACAAAATAAATTGAATGAATTTAAAATAAAGATTTTGCTTATAACAGTGCTCAAAAGATGTATATCTTAGAAGGATACGTATCACACACAACCCTACAAAACCGACTTATAAATGAGGATTGTCCCCACTTATAAACACATGTTCAAGTCATCTTTTATCTGATACGAAACTCTATAACACTATATGTATATGAATGTGATGGAAATTAAATAGATCACCTTTAGCTTATAAAAAAAATTAAAAAAATCACCTTTAGATTATAGCTAGGGAGAAGAGAGTTGAGTTTAGAAAAGAGGATCTTCATTTGGTTTCTCCTATTTTTCTCAATGATCTTTCTTTCGACTTTGGTTGAAGAAGAAGGTTGACCTCCTTGTTGGTTATGATCCATTGAAAAGTACCCGGAATTTTTGTTACAACAAATAACCTTGAATTGATTGGGATTTAGAATCGTTGTGAGAAGGTTATAATAAGGTGAAATGATTATTTATTTATACAAGTGTTTGTGACATATGATATGATATAGTAGATATATATAGTTGGTGATTCAATCACACACATTACACAAGAGTGATGAGGTGTGTGTGTGATACGTATAGCCTTTATGAAGGAAAAGTTTGGGATTGAGGTCATGATCATGTCACCTCAAACAGCACCCATTTTGCATATATACATGAAAATTTGGAATTCACGTACACACTTGTCTTCTTCGTTGTGCACAATTTTGCCACTTAATTTCTTCATCGTACAATAAGAACTAGCTAGGAACATTCTCCAAACGCATGATTTTAATAATTGTGATACAAGTCATCATTTTACAACTGTCTCAGCTGAGATTTGAATTATGTCTCTAATATTTACACGATCAAGCTCTTATTATTGAATTTAAACTCTTATCATTGAGCTAACACTTTTTTTCTTTTATTATTTTTTTTAGATAAAAAGTCGACACTTTTGGACGACGACTTGATATCATTTTCAGCCGCATTATTATTAAGAAAAAGAAAAAAAAATCATTCCGTTTGTCTTTTAATTTTAAAGATGTGAGAACAGATGACCCTAAAAATAAATTGATGTGAGTGTTCATGCACGCGGTATGGCTCCTAATAATACATGTTCGAATGAATTGGTGAGATTGAAAGTTTTTAATGTGCCATCATATGATTAAAAGGTATAGTTTTTAATGTGCCTCTTTCAACAAAACAAAATGTTTTTAATGTGCCGTCATATTATTTATAAAAAAATAGTTAAAATTAAAAATTATAGGAAAAAAAAAGTTAAAAGTTTTAACTTTTAGAAAAAGAAAAAAAAAAATTGTATACAAGGTTGTGAAAAGACTGATACATTCTGCTTGGAAGTATACATTTTTTGTTAAGTTTATTTTTATAAGAATATTATTGTAAAAGAAATATATAAGTTTATTCTACGAAGACTGATAAACTATTATAAGTTTATCCCCATCTTCTCCTGATTGTGGATTATGCTATCATGTCTCAAGGTGAAAGTATAATTTAGTAATTATTTTTCGCTTTCAAGTTCAGTATCTTAGCCGATGAATTATGATTTTATTTTGATTTTTTTTACAACCCTGGTATTTATATATTTATATTTATGAATTTGTTACTTAAATAAAAGTTATTGGTCCTACAAAAACGTATGTCAAAACTTGCCCACCTAGTTATGAAGGTTGAAACACTTAATAAGGAATTTACTCGTATACCTCGTAAAAATATGGTTCATATTGAAAGAAAAAAAAGTTTCACATAAATTAAAGATAAGATTTGACTAGAGTTTGAGTGACACCCTTATCTTATAAGTCGTTTTATAATGATGAGTTAGATTCAATATATAAAAACTTGATATGATATAGAGTCTATCATTACAGCTAATCACCATTTATATCCGCGCATCAAACCCAATAATATTTTGTGTGAGTTGATGCATTGAAAAAAATCAAATTTGACGTAGATTAATGGTTAGGGTAAGCTTAATCTAACAAACTTGATATATAGTTCAACTCTCACTAACTTCATGAGGGCTTTTTTAGTGTGTGATTATATTTGATAATGTCGGATGAACCTTAAAGTTTACTCTAATTCTGACGATGAGTCCTTGTAATAAATGACTCACTTAAATTATTTAGGGTGTGTTTGGTTTAGAAGAGAAGTTGTTAAGAGATAAATAAGTGAGAGAGAGTACAGGAAGCGAGAAAGAGATGAGAAAGAGTAGATTTGATGAGTTGTTTGGTACAAGAGAGAAAGAAGAGAAATATAGAAGAAAGAAGTGTGTTTAAATTTTAAAAAGACCAAAACATCTTCATACTAAGAAAGTTTTTTTTGACAATTTTATCATATTTCAATTTAATTTTGTAATGAAGTTAATGTAGTTTATTTTAATTTAACTTAATTAAGAAATTAAAATACTTTTTTTAAACAGAAATAAATATTATATTTACTTGTATTTTACTACAAATTGTTTTTACTACTACTTTTCTCTTTTGTTGCTTCAATGTTGCTCCACTAGCAATGCATGCCTGCAGCCTCCCTGCATTTTCCACTTCCTGTTCAAATACCATTGGTATTGAATGCCATGAGAACTTTGTAACATTTGAAGGCAAGGACAAAGTAGAAATAACAAAGACTAGAAAGTAGAAACACCATTGCCTCCTAACAAAGTAAAGAAGTAAAAAATGCATGCACATAAGAAGTGGTGAATGACGTAGATGACACTGTAGATATAGATGGGGAAATGGATAACATTTTCTAAAGTCAAATTATACGCAATGCAACAAAAAAAAAATGCATATAAACTAGAAATGTAACAAACCATGAATATATCTAAAGTTTAAGCCGTAAAAGTACTACTTCAATTTTTTTCGATTAAGTATTTCAAAAGGTATGATTAGATTTGTGGTGTTGGTAGTATATTTGATCTTTTTTTTATTAATAAATATATTTGATCATGAGTTTAATTAGTATGTTAGTCCGTGTACATTTATTTTACACATTTGTTTAATATTGTGCAGCTATGTTAGTTAATAAATATAAAAATATATGAGTTACTATATTCATTTGGTCATTTATATGCAATAAAAACACATGAGTTGTCATATTTCATTGGTGTTTTTTCTATATTTCATTTGTGTTTTTTCTATATTATTCTTTGATGAATTGGGGGTAATTTACCCTATCAAATAAAAATCTCATTTTCTTCATCTTTATTCTTACAATCGATTGTCATTTTCATCTCAAAAACATCAAAGTTCTCAATCTCCTTCGTTCAACATGTGATTTTCATCTCTTTCGTTCCAGAATCAAATCATATTTGTCATTAGGGTAAATTACCTCAATTCATCAAGGGGTGACGTAAGCCTCACCGATAGGGTTTTTCTTACAATCGGGTACCATTTTCATCTTAAGAACATCATACTTCTTCATTTCCTTCATTCAACATGTGTTCTCTGTATCCTTCATTCCAAAATCGAATCATAATTATCATTAGGGGTAAATTACCTCCAATTCATTAAGGTCTAATATAGGTCTCACCATTCATTTGTCATATTCATTTGATGAGTTGCCTCATCAATTAATTTGATCAGTTATTTCCTTTGGTCATTTGGGGGAATAAAAGATTGGAACAATTTTCATAATATTCATTTATTAAAATGTAAATGGCCTCAATTGGAGATAATCCTATTTAAGACGTCATTAGACACTAAATTCATAATATTCATTTTTTTAAAAATATGTAAATAGCCTCAATTGGAGATAATCCTATTTAAGACGTCATTAGAACTAAATGTGGTCATGTCTTCCAACCATGATTCGAACTTTCATTTACATTGTTGTGTGAAACTACCATATGTATGTTGGGGAGTTTGAGGGTCGTGAAACAATGGACTATTGCTCCAAGACTTTAAAAAACGAAGACACCACATCTCCATCCAAAACTTTAAGGCATATGGGTCACCTCTCTTATATATCTAACATTTTGCTTATTCGTAGCTGATATGTGACTTAACCACTCACGAATATAATACTCACACTTGAAACCAAACAATCTCCTCCACTATTATGAGTCCACCTCTTATTACAGGATCCATTTTAAGATCAACTCTTGCTCCCTCCATCAAGCCGAATCAAGGCTCTAATACCATTTATTGAGCAGTCTGAGGTCACGGGAGAAACAATGGGCACAATGCTTTAGGATTGAATGAGAGGGAGATGTCACATCTTCACCTTGATATAAAATGATACATTTGTTTCCATTGTTGTCACCGGCAATCACTGTTCAAAAGAACTATCATACTCCACCATAAAGAGTATAATCACTTGAAACGAAACCACTCAAGAATTTTACAATGTCTTCATTGACAATCATAGTTCAAAATAATCCTAGAGGTGGGAATGTGGTGTCTCCCCTCTCTAGATAGTTTTATCTTTTCTTTGTGTCAGTTTGGAATACTCATTTGTGGGTTTTCTCTCTTGTTGCTCAAATCATCATAGTTTGTAATTATTTGATGTTTTATCAGTTCTAGAGATACATTAAGACATTGATTGTAACCTTTATTTTGATAGTGTAAATTTTTGGTTGAACTAAGCCCCATGATTTTTAATAGGAGTTTTCCACGTTTAAAACTCGAATGTCATCATTTACAGTTTTTACTCCTTTTTATTGTTGTTATGGTTGGTATTGGTTGTGTCTTGTAATTTGGCAGTTCAGGTACCATTAAAAAGAGATAAATTCAATGATTTCATATATAAATGAAATGTTTATGATATTGCACCTAAATTTTGGTTGCTTCCAGTCTATGAAACCCAGATACTAAAAATACGGAGACGTACTCGTACAGAGAGGGAGGGGGGAGGTGATTCAATTAATCAACATTAGACAAAATTTGTGTTGAGTTCTTTCAATGATGCTTTTGTCGATATCTTAACATATGAATGAAGATATAATATGATTAATTGGGCGGAAAACAACACTTTCAGTTTTTGGCAGGAAAAAAAATAGGAGAACGGGTTCATTGAATTTTGGTCTTTGTGGGTTGTTCGCGAGTTACATTTTTGTTGTATATATACACCATTTTCCTTTGAACAATGCTATTTCACCCAAGAGAAATTGTCCAGGATTTATCTAGAAAAATAATGAGAAATGATATTTGAACATCCATTTGGTGACAACTTTTGTGACAATTTTCTATCTCATACTCACATTATTTTTTACTTTATCTCTCTATTGCTATGGTTTTCGTGTCAGTACCACTTTTTCTTTGTAAATTATGGTTGTCAAATACGTTGTCACCAAATTGGTTGTTCAAATAACACTCCTCAAAAATAATTAGCCAATTAAATTTCTCCCTGGAGGAAAAAACTGGGGAGGTGGTGGGGTATAGTTTGGAGAATATATTAAGGAAAAAGTAGCTCGTGTAACTTTCGTGGAATAATGATTCTCGTTGTAACTAGCAATATCGTTAATTCGTTTTTATGGGTCTTTTGACGTTTCAACAACTTTACAAAGACTTTCTTTCCTAAAAAAAAAAAACAACTTTACAAAGACTTCAAATACTTCAATAATTCAACAACATATATTCATCACATGAAAAACGCACCATGTTATGATCTTTCTAGGAAAGTATAGTATGCTAACGTTAACATTTCCCTTTTCTGCTCTTTTTATTGCGCTAATACGTAATAATTACGAATAATAGTTTTTATGAAATTTTGATTTTGATTAAAATTATATGTATATATATTTTTCACTCTTAAAAATTATATTTTGATTTTGAATAATATTTTCCTTAACAAACTATATTTATTTTTTTCAATGACAGCAACAATATAACAAATCTACTATAACAAATCTACTCTCTTAAAAAAAATATAACAAATATAATATAGATTCTTTTTAGAATGAGAAATATGATATAAGTTCTTCTTTCATTTTTTTAATGAAAACAACAATATAACATTTTTATAGACAAATATATATAATCGTATAATTGGAATTGAAAAAATCACCCAAAAACCATATATTTTCTTTATACATAGTATAGATAACGAATAATCGGTTTATAGGTTTGTTTTTTAGCAACTATATGATGAAGTGAAGATAAAAGAAAAAAGGACAATTAAATCCTAACAATAATAAAATAAAATAAAATAAAAGGACTCCTTAAAAAGGGAAATTATTTAAGAATAGGCTGAAAAAATATAGCAATAGCTAAAGTAGTAGTTCAAGTGCCGGTAAATAATATTACAAACTTTTGTATACACTCTGCTCAAGTTATCATTTTACCACCTTAAGTGGAAACCGTTGATAATACACAACATAAATTAACCTAACCTAACCTATTAATTTGTGTATTAAGTAATGCAAATCAAAAAGAAGTTGGGAAGTCGTATAAAAACTCCTAAACAATATTTAAAATGGAAGATGAACATAATGATGATGTGAATGGAGTTTCAATAAATTCCAATATGCCGTCAGAAGTACATGAAACTACATTATTGGAGGAATAATACACAAACCTATAGATTCTCCAGAATAGTACTTGAAACTACATTATTGGATGAATAGTATCTAAACATGTGGATGCACCAGAATTTTTCCCTCCTGTCCTTAAAACATAAAAAGTCTCTAAATAGTTTTTTTTAATAAATTAATAAAGTATTTTTCTTCAAGGAAAGTCATTCAATTTTTTTTTTAAGGGAAGGAAAGTCATTCAATGTCAGGGATTATTTAATTAAATATCAACAATTTTTTTTTTTTTGGTACAATCAACAATTTTTTACTATTACAAAAAAAATCCATAACATACGGAAAAAAAGTACCAACACGGTACCAATAATAAAATACATGTTACTAACTTAATTTCTTAAAAAAAAAAATGATACTAACTTTTTTTTTTTTTAGGGAAAAAATGTTAATAACTTAATAGTAACATTTATATAGCTACGTCCCTTTAAAAAATTATATATCTGTGTAGACTGTGATTATTTGAATGCTAAAGAAGGTGGTTATATATCATACAAGTTTGTTATATGTTGTTCTGTTTTATGTTGTTCTGACTTATTATGTTCTATTCAGTATACTATATATAATATCATATTTTGTGGTAGTGGTACTTACACTACTACAGAAATGATTTTTTTATCAGTTGAAAATGATTTTTAATATCAGTTTGCAACCGATGTAAGGTGATATGATGTGGTAAGTCCACATGCTTTCACATCAGGTTGCGACTGATGTGAAAACTTGAATTTTTACATCGGGTCTGCTTCCACTGTTGTAATAGTCGCACTTTGAAATTTAATACTAAAGTTAAATATGTATATTTCACATCACTTTTCAAAACCACTGTAGTGAAATAAAAAAAAAATTTGTCTAAATATTTTTTTTAAATGGCTTATCAAGTAAGCTTGACACCTTACTTTCTAGCCGATCAAATATACATTTAAATATGACGAGGTTTAGATAGGGACTTAGTTGGCCAATTTCTTTGTAGGAATTAAAAATTGTTTTTTTCATCTCAATAATCAAATTGAATTTCACAACTTTTCTCAAAAATTAAAATAGTCTTCACTTCTTTTTTCGTTAGTAGGAATTGAACTGATTTGATACTCTAGAGTTTACAGCATTTACACACCAATTGCACCAAACAGTTGCGCCACATACCATTGAATATTACACAAAATGGCATACGAGTGTCAAAAATTCCTTTTTGAAATAGTATTTGGTTTTTTTAGTAATGAAATATAATTTATTATTATGACTTACTTATTAGAAACGTGGTCCAATTTGTGTCATTAAAAGTTTAATTTTAAATCAAGATTTTTTCTCATTCATTAGATATTAGCCAAAATGACATACAAGGGCCATTATGGCCCTAAATTTTCAAGAGAAACATAATGACTAATTAGAATTCAAAAGAAGACTAAAGATTTCATTAAATAAAAATAAAAAAATAAAAAAGACTGAAAATTAAATTGTTTTTCACGATTTTGGATGGAATATTATGTTAGAAACTTAGGAAATTTGAGTACCAAACAGAAGAAAGTAAAGCTTATTGGAAGTTTGTTGTGTCGTGGAAACCACTGCCCTAAAAGTGAAATTTGACTGGACTTCGGTGCAATCCAACTCACCGATCGTTCCCCAACGTTAACACAACGAGCCTAACGACACGTGCACTCGTGGCCTTAGGTTATGGAAATCACAGAACAATTGTCCAGATAGTTTTATGAGGAGTAGAAAAAGAGGGATGAATAGAATAGCTAACAATAAGAGAAATTTTTCAGTTATGTCACTTGTAAGCCACAACCATTCTTTATATAGAATGTTAGGGTAGAAATGAGTAATTCATTTATGTAACAGTCCCACAATTAATCAATAGATACCCGTTGGAATTTGGCTAATAAATTGGGGCTTTTGATTTGGTAATAGTAAATCAATAGCAATGAATCAAGGATATTGACAAAATCTGACCAATTAAAAATCAATTAAGGAATATGGGAAAAGGAAAGAAATAATGTTAATTTTCTACCAATGCGGGACCATAAAAGGCACCAGTAACATATGCTTCTGTTTGCCATTGTTCAACATATTCTTCAATGTCTATCATGATGTTGTCCTTTAAAATGATAATGGACTTTGTTATATATAAAAGATAAAATAAAATAAAATCTAGTTTTGAATTTTTTTCCGAGTAGCCTAGGTTTAGAAATCACCTTTTTAAGGTAAATAAGTAGGGTATCTGGCGTACAAATCATTGTCTCTTGCATATATTATACAATATCTATACTAGTTGAGTTAAACTTACAATAACTAGTTTCAAACTTATAAAGTTAAATAATTTTTTGAGACATAACAAAAACATTTTTTTTTCTTCATTAAGATAGGTAAATTCGAATGGAACCTGCATTATTTCTAGGAAAAATGGTGTTAGTAATTCAAAGTTTGTATGAAGATATATAAAGTTTGATGAAGAATTATTATATCAAATATTTAAATTCATTAAGTTGAGCTAACCACTTGAAAGTCATTCATTTGATTTTTAAAAGTAGTCCTTTGTTAGTTAAAACAAGGCTTAGTTGCATGTTTTGTTCCTTATGTTTATTTTAAGTTTTAAGTTGGTTAATTATGTTTTAAAAAATTTAAATTGGTCCAAAACATTATTGACATTGACATAAGTTAGTCTCCTCCACCATGGACACACATTTGGATAATTAAATAATAAAAAATATCACATGAAATTCAGATTGATTAAAAAATGGAAAAAACTTTATTAAAAAAAAAAACAATGTTTCATATTCATCGCCATTTTTCATATTCACCACCATCACCAGGGAGGATCCCTTTGTATTGATGGGTAGCTTTGGTTACCTCAAAATTTTTATTTCTATTCAATAACTAAGTATATAAATATAGATAGCTACCCTAACAATAAATTTTTAGCTATCTCAAACAAAATCATTTGCAAAAAATTAGCATAAATTAAAAGGTTAAAAATATTATTACTTAATTAATAAACTTATTTGTTTTATTTTGACATTTCGGTCTCTAGAACAACTATAATAAAAGCATTTTTAGTAATACAAATTATCAATTGTCAAACAAAATGAACGATAGTTTAATACAAATAGCTTATTTGTTTACGGTAAAAAAGAAATTGTTAGTCTATATAACAAATATTCGATTATGAATATATTTAACATATCTAATCCATACGCTTTCACTTTCATTAAAAAAACGAAGGTAAAAATGAAGCTTTTATTGCAAGCTAAACTGCTATCAAATCAGTGAACCGATTATTCTCCAAAGACAAAGATGAAAGCTTAAGCTTCGTAGCTAAAAATTGAAGGTGAAAATCAAGTGGTATAAGGAGATTGAAATGTGTCAACAGAAAATGAAAACCCAAATCCATGTAGTAGAGATGAAGTGCTAGTCCTAGGTGCTTGACGCATGAGCCTAGGGTTCATGTTTTTGTTTGAATTTATTAGAGCTTTTGTGTCTAACTAATGTGATTTTGATTATGTGTTTTGAGTAATGTTGTTGAAATAAAGACGACTGAAAATAGAAGGAAATTTAGAGATTTCGTTGTGTTTTTTTATTTGACTAGTTAGAGAAATGTGTTTGAAAGAAGGATTATAAATGGTGGGTGTTGTTATTATTAGAGTAAATATCAGTTGAATGTAGAATCAAAGATGAAAAGTGAAGTTATTAAGTGTGTTTGATTTTTTTTGTGAAAGTGAAGTTATTAAGTCTTCATATGATGAAGATGATTAAATGAAATCATGGCTAGAAAAATGTAAAGAAAAGAAATTAAATTCCAGTTGTGGAATTAAAAAAGCAACCGCACAAAAAATTAATGCACCAGCCGGGAATCGAACCCGGGTCTGTACCGTGGCAGGGTACTATTCTACCACTAGACCACTGGTGCTTGTTGATGTTAAATTCTATTTGTTTTTTATTTGACTTTGTTTTTCTCTTTGCGTCGAAATCCAAACTCTTCAAAGTTATGAACTTATCGCAATATATGATGAAAACTGAAAAGGACAAAGTGGAATGACTTGTACACGTACTTCTTTATGTATTTTGGGCAATAAGAAAATGAACCTTCCCAAACAAATTTATATAGAGCATGATTAAGACCCATTATACGTTTCATGACTAATCAATTTGACTTTTCTATCTTTGAAGACTGAAGACTACAAGCCATAATTATTATTTCTAAAATATTACCAAGTCATAATTTAAATATCACAATTGCTTATAATGAACAATGCATGGGAGCCTAGGAGATAGTCAAGTAAATGTTTTTTTTTATCATGGTGGAGTCATTGACAAGAATTATTTAAAACTAATATGATGACTACATTTTGTAGCTCTATCCAACGTAACCATGCTCCACTATTGGTGATATAAAGGTTAGTTATATGACATGTTAGTTAAATTAGTATAGAAAAGTGAAAAAGAAATAATATTGGTTATTATGAGATAATTGCTACCTTATTTGATAGTACATTAATTGCTACCTTATTTGATTGTACATTAATGTTTATATAGCCAATTAGGTAAACTAACTCCTAATTAATCTAATTAATATGTATATCATTAGTACCACGTGAAATGTTTTTTGCTTTTCTTTTCCTTCTCCATCATTTAACAAACTTTTTTATTATTTTGGTTCACTTTGAATCTGATCTTAAACAAATATAATCAATGATCGGATTACATGTTTGTCTTCGTCTAATCATTAGTTTGGTTCTTATCTTAGTAGCTGCAAATTATTGGACAGTTCTTCTGAATCAACTTCAGGAACTACAACACGGAACAACACAAAATATTTTTATTTTTTTTTGTGTACATCAAAAGTTCTGTTTAGGGTGTGAAAAGTTTGTTCTAAAAATCAAACAATAAAATTTTTGTCCAAAAAGATAATGTTTAGTATATTTCATTTCAGAATTAAATAATTTTATCACTGTCATTTCTCATATCGTGAACAGCCATTACAACGTGGTTTATATTTTATTACAACATGGTTTATTTTTTATTATCATTCTTTCATAAACGATGGTAACATTTCACGTTCATGGGGCAGTGGGTTGGGGGAGGTGGAATTGGAATTCGGAATTTTCTTGGAGAAGATAACTTTTTGTGTTGGAGGAAGATCTTTTATCTATTTTGGTCGGCTTTTTAAATTCAATTTAAATCGTAACCATAAAAAATGAATGGAGGTGTCACTATGTTAATAAAATTATGTACACGGTTATTTCAACTTAATCATATAAGTGAGTTAGACGTTTCAACACCTAAAATTTTAACACATTAGATTTATGTATAAATTTTTTAATTGGTTTGGAGTTTTTTAGTTATACCGAAGGATCCATTTGGAATGAAAAAATAGTTATAGAAAAAGTTTAATGAAAAAATAGTTATAGAAAACGTTTAATGAAAGATACGAGTTCCTTTTTTTAAATAATGGAACATAAGCTCAAATTTGATTATTTTTTCTGATTATTAATATATTATTATTTTTTGCTGTAAATAGTTTAATGTTATAAATCAATGTCATTTGGTCATTTTTTATGAATTTCATAATATATATTTATTTATATGTAGAAATCATTAATCAAGTCCTCGTTTGATTTTTAACAAAAATAAATTCTAAAAGTCACTTTAACTAACCCACTTACCTTCCATCTGACATCACACGTCTGCTGCTTATTGTTGGATCTTTGTCGGACGATATATTTTTTATAATTTGACCCAAAAAAAAACAATATGTTCCTTGGACTAATTTTAGTTTTGATTTTTTTTTTACTACTTTATTAGCTTAGAACTTAATACACAGTCACTTTGATGGAAGGATAAGTGATTTCTTTCAACTTATCAAAAATTATGTATTCACCCTAAAAAAAAAAAAAATTATGCATTCAATCTTTATGACATGATTAAATCTTTTAAAGGAGAATTTTGTCATTTATTAGAGTTCTATCCAACTGAAATATAGTTGATCAAAGATCCAATAGTTTTGATAACCATATGTTACTTTTGACAAAAAAATCATGTTACTTTGGACTAATTTAGTTTTAATTTTTTTGACTACTTTACTTGCCGAGCACATGATGGTCACAATAACTATTTTAAAATTTCTTTAACTAATTTAATCAACTAGTAATTAATTATTTATTGTGAATGACCCACCAATCCTATTTGTGTCTTTCATACTAATCTTCCTCAAGACAATTCAGCTTCAGCTTTTTGGTCACAACCATAGCTTATATTTCTCATACTAATCAAATAAATGAATCCAATCTCATCAAAAAATTCAGCACAACAAGATCTTGTTCAAAACAACCTTAAACCATCTTAACCACCTTAATCCTAATGTCTCTTCTTCTAATCCTTAACATAACATTATTACTTTTGTTGTCTTCATCTTCAGTTTCATCAACTGAATTTGTTTATAATAGAAACTTCAACTCAACAAACATAAACCTTAATGGAAATGCAACAATTCAAAACTCAATCCTCACTCTTACAAACCAAACATTTTTCTCAATTGGTCGTGCTTTTTTCCCTCGAAAAATACCAACAAAACCAATCAAAAACTCTTCAAATTTTCTTCCATTTGCAACTTCTTTCATATTTTCCATCACACCTTGCAAGGATTTCCCAGTTGCACATGGTTTTGCCTTCATTTTCTCACCATCAATGGTGATCAATGGTGCACAATCAGGAAACTATCTTGGACTATTTAATAGAACCTCATCAGGTAATGATTATAATCATGTCTTTGCAGTTGAGTTTGATGATTTTAGAAATGAAGAGTTTGATGAAATTAATGATAATCATGTTGGTGTTGATTTGAATTCTATTATTTCTAATTATTCTGAACCTGCTGAGTTTTGGGGTGGTGGAAAAAATGGTGATGAATTGGAAAAGTTGAAATTGTCTAGTGGTGAAAATTATCAAGTTTGGATTGAGTTTAGGGAGTTTGAAATTAATGTTACCATGGCTCCGGCGGGGAAAATAAAACCTAATAGGCCTTTGATTAGTAAGCCTATTAATTTTTCTAGCATTTTTTTGGATGAAATGTATGTTGGATTTTCGGGTTCGACTGGGAGAATGGTTGATACTTGTAGGATTTTGGCTTGGAGTTTTAGTCATTCGAATTTTTCGATTGGTGATGCTTTGAATACTAAAAATTTGCCTATTTATGTGAATCCAAAGAAATTCATATATAAATCTAAGGGTTTTGTTATTAGTGTGATTTTTGGTTCACTTTTAGTCTTTGGTTGTTGCACTTTGGTTTCATTCGTTTTGTTGAGAAAAAAGAACGAAGAGAAAGAGGAAGAATTTGAAGATTGGGAATTGGAGTATTGGCCACATAAGATTAGCTATAAGGATATTTGTGATGCAACAAGTGGATTTTGTGAAGAGAATGTGATAGGGATTGGAACAAGTGGGAAAGTATACAAAGGAGTTTTGAAAGGAGGAGACGGAGTTGCGGTGAAGAGATTCAATCATGATACTCAGCATGGAATGAGAGGCTTTCTGGCAGAGATTTCAAGCTTAGGAAGACTGAAACACAGAAACTTGTTGGGTTTCAAAGGTTGGAGTAGAGGAAAAGGGGGGAAATTGATATTGGTTTATGATTACATGGAGAATGAGAGTTTAGACAAGAGAATCTTTGAGTGTGAAGAGACCAAGTTGCTTAATTGGGAAGAAAGAATAAGAGTCCTAGAAAATGTAGCTAGTGGAATTTTATATCTACATGAAGGTTGGGATTTTGAGGTTTTGCATAGAGATATTAAAGCAAGTAATGTACTACTTGACAAAGATATGAATGCAAGAATAGGTGATTTTGGTCTTGCTAGGTTGCGGCATCAAGAACAAGTAGTAGCTGACACAACAAGTGTGATAGGTACTTTAGGGTACATGGCACCAGAACTAGTTAAAGTCGGTAAACCATCAACTGCAACTGATGTTTATAGTTTCGGAATATTGGTTTTAGAAGTTGTTTGCGGTAGAAGACCTATTGTAATGGATGAACCACCATTGATTGAATTGGTATTTTCTCTTATGGAGAAAGGTGAATTGAGTAGCGCAATTGATGAACGTTTGAAGGGTCAAATGGAGTGTAAATACAGCACTGTGGTAGCCGAGAGATTGCTTCGTTTGGGTTTGTTATGTGCTAGTGTAGACCCTGGCGTTAGACCAACAATGAGACAGGTTGTGAAAATTTTGGAGGGCGTAAAATGCACCGAGTGTAATGAAGAGTGTGTTCATGTGGGTCTTATTGGAAAAATAAACTTAGCAGCATCTTGGTCTAAGGGTTCTTATGATTCGGCACGTTTAAACTCTCCTACCCTTGCTGATATTTTGCCATTCAAATATTTTTCTGGAGATTGTTTAAGTGTGTCTTATGCCAGCATGGAGCCATTGTCTGATTCTCTCTCAGAAGGAAGGTGATCGAGAACCAAAATTGAGCAAGTGAACCCGGTGGCATTTTCCAATGTTTGTAATACATTCTGAGCAAGTAAGTTAGGTAGCATTCCATAAGTAGAAGTTCTTGGTTTAGAATCCAAAATCTCTATTAGTCTAACCATAGTTTTCTTTTGTAACTTTCTCATTATCACTTGAATCATTAATATTTGAACTCTAAACATTAAGGATGTTATTTCCTTACCATTGTTATTATTGTCATTATTAATGGAAGTCTTTTCAATATTGATCCTAGAAGGATTTACATTCCTATTGTTCTGTGACTATAGTAAACCACTATAGATTTATTAACAATCTTTTTGATTTAGCAGTTACTGTCTCTAAACTTATCTTGTTGATTAATGATTATGCCAATCTTTGTTTTCTTTAAAACAAGAAACTATTGGAAAACTTTGATTCAAAGTCCAACCCTGAAATCAAATAACATAATAGGAAACACCATAGCTTAACAAATCTGCAACACAATCACTATTAACAACTGAGGAAAAAAAAGGTACTGTCATAACATAAGCCCCCAGCACTAAATAATGCAGAAATGATCAAATTCACAACTTTCAACGATAACAGTCCACCGCCGGATCCTATCTCCGGATCTGCTGCCAAACCATAATTTTGGTCAGTAAATACCACATCCATAACCTGCACAGATCCTGCGAAACCAGTCCTATTCTAAAATCTTTGCTGATGGATGAGATTGAAATATATTAAAACATTGATGAGATTTACATACTTAGTAATCTCTCAATCGCAAGTCATCGCTTAGGTCAGACATGTTAAGCTACAAAGGTATTTTGAGTCTGCTAAAATTTTATACTCAGTACATTGATTCATCTCATACTATTTTATTAGAACTTCCATTTACTGCTAACTTCCTAATATTCTTACAAGTATAGGCAAATACATGATTTCTTATCTATAAATAAGACACTTATCCTAAAGACATAACATATAAAGTAACTAATAATAGTTGCCACATTTGATTTGAATAATATTCATCTTGACCATATATTTCCCAAGTTCATGTACTCTGTTGACTAAATCACAGGCAATTTCTTAACAAGGGTCTTCATCCTTCTTTTTTTAAATTTGACCCTATTCCAAAATATTGAAACCTCTAAAGTTTGCAACTTTTGACTATTATTACTATAATTCTTCTATGTGTGTAATGGAGGTTTGATACATAAAATTAACTACCAGGTAATTTTCAGAACTTCTCTAATTCCAGTACCTGATTAAACATCTTAATCACTCAATAAAATGAAATTGGATTTCGTGCAGTCGCTTTTGTCACGCAGTCGTGACTTTAGTGGCCATCCAATCTTTATCGGACGGTCCAGAAAAAGCATATTTAAATTTCATTATATAATTCGTAAAATACCGAACTTAAATCATGGGCGTCCGATCATGGTCAAACAGTCACCAACATGTGACTGCGTGATTTGTCAACTGCAAGAAATTGTGGTCCCACGCCTTAATAATGTACAGAATTTCATAATATCCAATGCAACTGTCTAGACTATTTTTGAATTCATGTGTTGACATGCAATGAATGTGAGCTGGTATGTAGTAGTAGTACTTTTCAGAAATAAATACTTTCATCAACCTTCAACTGTTCCTTCTTCTTAATTATACATGAGATGAATAATAATCTTATGGTTCTTATCACTCTTCAATTTAGCAAAAATTTCTCTCATAATAAATCCATTGCCAATGCCTCAACTTAAGCTCCTTATCACTCTTCTTCACACTGTCACCATACTTATATGTTGTGTTTCCACTACTGAGTTTGTCTATAATACAAACTTCAACTCCACAAACATCATCCTATATGGAAATGCAACCACTCAGGCCTCTATTCTCACTCTCACTAATGGTAGTTTCTTCTCCATAGGCCGTGCTTTTTACCCCAAAAAAATACCTATCAAACCACCCAACTCTTCCACCATTCTCCCCTTTGCAACCTCCTTCATTTTCTCTGTTGCCCCCATCAAAAACTCTATTGCCGGACATGCCTTGTCCTTTCTATTCACATCTTCAAGAGATGTAAATGGCACAACATCAGCTGAGTATATGGGACTCTTCAATCTCACCAATGAAGGTAATCCTAACAACCATGTTCTTGCAGTTGAATTCGATATAGCTAAAAACGTAGAAGAGTTCAACGATATAAATGACAATCATGTTGGTGTTGACATAAACTCGCTTACCTCCTTAACTTCACATGAGGCTGGCTACTGGGGTGGAAAAAATGACAATGAATTTAAGGTGTTGAAGATAAAAAGCGGAGAAAATCATCAAGTATGGATTGAGTTTATGAACTCCCAGCTAAACGTTACAATGGCTCTGGCAGGACAAAAGAGGCCTCATGTTCCTCTCATCAGTACAAATGTTAATCTTTCTGGGGTTCTTATGGACGAAACATATGTTGGATTCTGCGCATCCACGGGGCGATTAATAGACAGTGGTAAGATTCTTGCTTGGAGCTTTAGTAACACAAATTTTTCAATTGGTGATGCTTTAGTGACAGATAACTTACCTTCATTTGTCCTTCATAAGGGATGGTTTTCTGGACCAAAAGCTATAGCTGTAGGAGTCACTGTAGTTGTCTGTGTGTTAATCATCGGTTGTGGTTGTGTAGTGTTTTTCATCCTATATATAAGAAAAAAGGGAGAGGAAGAAATTGAAGAGTGGGAACTTGAGTACTGGCCACATAGAATTAGTTTCCAAAAGATTCATGCAGCAACAAAAGGGTTCTCAGAAGAGAATGTGGTTGCTGTAGGAGGGAACGGAAAGGTATATAAAGGGATTTTGCAAGGAGTTGAAGTTGCGGTAAAGAGAATCCCTCAAGAAAGAGAAGATGGAATGAGAGTGTTTGTGGCAGAGGTTTCAAGCCTAGGAAGAATGAAACACAGAAATTTAGTAGGGTTGAGAGGTTGGTGCAAAAAAGATAAAGGAAACTTGATTCTAGTGTATGATTTCATGAATAATGGAAGTTTGGACAAATGGATATTTGAGTGTGAAAAAGGAAAGATGCTAACATGGGAAGAGAGGATTCAAGTTTTGAAAAGCGTGGCCGCGGGGATTCTATACCTTCATGAGGGTTGGGAAGTTAAGGTCTTGCATAGGGATATCAAAGCAAACAATGTTCTACTTGACAAGGACATGAATGCTAGATTGGGGGATTTTGGTTTGGCTCTCATGCATGAACATCATGGACAAGTTGCCAACACAACAAAAGTATTAGGGACATTAGGATACATTGCTCCGGAAGTGATTCAAACAGGTAGAGCATCGACTATGTCTGATGTGTTCGGCTTTGGAATATTGGTATTGGAAGTAATTTGCGGGCGAAGACCTATTGAAGAACATAAGCCAGGGCTAATTGAATGGGTGGAGTCTCTAATGGTGCTTGATAAATTGCACAATGCTGTTGATGAAAGGTTGGAGACCCAAGGAGGATACTCCATCGAAGAAGCTGTGAGATGGCTTCATTTGGGTTTGTTGTGTACAAGTTCCGACCCTAACGTTAGACCAATGATGAGGCAGGTTGTGAAAATGTTTGGGGGAGAAATGAACAACATTGAGTGTGATGAAGAAAATATAGAGACGAGATTGCTTAGAAGAATACAATCAGCTGCAACATGGTCTAGAACTGATCCATGCAGAGGTCATCCTACTTTTGAAGAAATTAGAATGTTCAGTTATAATTCAAAGACCACAAGTGATATCATTTGGGAAGGTAGATAATGTTATAAAGTTTTATTTAGAGTTAGAGTTTAAACTTTTAAGTTTATCCATCATGTTCTGTAATGAATAGACAATATTCAAAGTCTAGCTTATTTGGAGTTCAAGTACACTGTACACTACCACTACCCAAAAAGTGGAAGACATGTGTGCTTGTGAAACATCCAAAGAAGGATGCATGCCGTGCTTGTCAAGGTATTTGGGGAATGGATTTTTCTAGAGTTGTGTGAGAGCTATTTTGATAGCAACACTTCTTTGCTTTTAGTGGATGTGAATGAAACACAACTGTTCTTCATTTATCACTTTGCAAGCCCTTCAGGGATTAGGATGAGAACTATACCCCTGCAGTTGATATCTAGTGTGTTAAAATTGTTTCTTTTTCTTCTATAATTTTATAACATGTTATCATATAGTGTCATTTTTTTTAAGGCCAGAGTTCTTGGTGTAGTGTTATAAAATTGCAGGCGATCATTGGAGAATGCAACTTTTGAATAAACGAGTCGAGTCATGACCATCGGGTTGGACACCTAATTACAAAGATGCGATTATTGCTAAACCATTTATCCAACCCATGAAAAAAAAAAAATCAAAATTCTAAATACAAACAAATTACTATTCTGGAAATCAAAGTGAACCTATTTAATGACAAGTGTTGGTATTGTTATTTGTTAGTATTATGTTGAATGAGAATCAAAACATTCACCTCCTAACACTCATAATCCTTACTACAAAGTACTTGAATGAGATGACACATATCTCTTATAGTTTAACCGGAGGTTTCGAGTTTAAACTCTGAAAATGTAGCAACATCAAAACTTCAAGGGAGAACTTTGTCACTCATGTCTCGACGAATACCCAATTGATACCCAAAATAATGTGGAACTGAGTTATAAACAACTTAGCATGTGTTCAGAGAGGTATTTACAAGCTTCATTGCATGAGTGTTGCAGGCAAAAGATGTATCTTACCTACGCACCATCTTAACAGAATAGGATGAAACCTCCAAAAATAAATGAATCATACAAAATCCTTCGATATCGAATCATGAAATCGGATCACCAACTCATACAACCCCTTTGGGAAGGTTGTGGAGATCAAATCAGAAGGGACAAAAAGGACTTCGAATGCTAAGAATATTCATCTGTCTAAGCCTCCCAATGAGGTTTTTTAAGATACGTCAACTATTGATGGATACTGTCATAGTTATATGGGTTGGAGATATAGTAATGTAAATTTTCTACTAGATTACTTACACATAAGGGTATCATAAAGAATGGATGGAACGGCGAATTCCGATTGTAGAAGCCTATTTATTATTATTTACAAAAAGAAGCGTGCATACACACACTCCCCCAATCTCTCTAGTTTTGAGAGATAAACAAAAATCGTCATAAAAAAATTATAAAAAAAATAAAAAATGGAGCTGTATAACTAAGAATAAGTATGTAATTGACTACTAATCATCCTACTTCTGTTGTGCTCATACTTTCACCTTTAGACCTATTTAATTCTGGCTCGTCTTGAATATTCTTGCAACTTCCTATCGCGCTCTTTGAGCATCTGATCCATATTGTTTGATGAAACCAGTAATGGACCAGACATATATAGATTGTTTCCACTGGATACATTCCCATCCTGAAAAAGAGGCCAGCGTTTATATTCAGCAAAAACCAAAGATACATAACAAATGTATGCAAAATTAAACGTTGTCGTTGCTAGCAAAGGTTTTCACTGACAATTAGTATAGTAAAAAGGCAAACGAAGTTAAAAAGGAAACAATAACAATTGTAGAAAAACTGAACGGAATTTATGTTTCAGTGAGGAGACCTACCTTTCCATTTTCTGTTTGGCTGAGATCGACTATCTTTGAATGGCGTTTTTTGTCATGCCGCTTTCTTGACTCTGATCCATTACTCAACCCAAAAGACTTTTGTACTTGAATTGTGTCTTGGGGCCTCCAAGGAGCTGGATTTTCTTTTTGGTTTCCAGAGAATGAAGTCCTAGATGGTTTCGATAGGTTGGCTTTAGTTGAAACAGGAAGCGGCCGCTCACTGGCTTCTTTTCCAATTTTGTGCCGGCCCGAACCTGGAACCAGTAAACCTGAATGTGAAGACCTCGGATAAAGAGGCCCAGAGAAATAATTAGCCGTTTCTTTAACATCTTCCGACTGTTTGTGTGGCAAAACCATAAATCCAGATACAGGCTCTCTGTGAGGGTTGAATGATTCATTCCGGCTTGTCATGTTTGGAAAGCGCTGCCCTTGCTACACAAAATAAAATGATGATGTAATGAGATGAAATGTGGCGGAATGATAGATAAAGGAAAGGGCATAACAGGGGAAGATTATATAAGCTGATTCTAACTTGCTTGGATTACCTGCATTGATATGTGAGATACAGCATTGGCTTTGGGTAAGACAAATGACTGAGGTTCTTTCTCTTGTCTTACTCGTGACCCAACTTTTTGTTCCTTTCCCCCAAGAGCTCCTTCCCTGATACAACAAAAAAAGTTCTATACCCGTTAAATATTTGTAGATCGTCTTTTCCCTCAACCTCTGTTTACAAAAAGAAAAAAATATATATATCTTACTACAAAACATACTTTCTTGTCGATTCTTCCCGCATTTTAGCGTCAATCTCTTTGGTGGGAGGATATTTTGGCAAAGTTGACGGATCACAAGCAACGGGTTCCGACGAAAAGAACTGTCAATAGAGAAGGAAATATCAAAATGGAGAATCAAGTGCCTCCCAGGAGGATAGAAAGGAAATATATGTTGCTTTAATATATTCAATATTAAACAGAAGTATTGCATGAGAAATATGATCATTATTTTCTACTTAATAAGGTATGTGAATGCAGGAAGTAGCAACAAGTGCTACATGATCATAAGCACACACATTAGACTGAGACAGCGGTAATCAAATCTAATTGAAAAAGTCAAAGTATACAATCATTTACCTCGTTCTTCAGAGCTGTAGCGGCGGTTCCTCGAAGTGTAGGATCTAAAGAGAGTAGGGTCTCTATAAGCCTCACAGCAGCAGATGGAACTTCTTCAAATGTATCTTTAACACAATTCCTATAATGGTGTGGAGGCCTGAAAGCTGTAGAATGGGGCAGCCGCAGTTTACGCCAATAGTCTACAGATGGTGATCCACAAAGTTTAAAAATCCTATGCAATTGCTCAACCTACAAAGAATGAACAAAAAGTGCACTTCAGGTACCTATATTAATTCACAATTTTAATTGGATAATTTTCACATACAGTCTAAACATGGGTATGTTGATTTCGAATATGATATTGTGCATAGGGCAGTGAAGACCACTTAATAAAGTCAGGTATTAGGCAACAAATACATTATGGTGAGTAAACAACTAGATTTTGATGATGCATTGTACCTCTGTTTTTCCAGGCAATATAGGCCTGCCACAGTAGAGTTCACCGAGTATGCAACCAGTGCTCCACATATCCACTGCAACTCCATAATTTGATGATCCAAGTAAAAGTTCTGGTGGTCTATACCATAAAGTTACTACGCGGCTGGTCAATGGAACACTTCGATTGGGGTCAAAAAAATTTGCCAAACCAAAATCTGCAATCTTTAAAATGCCCTTATTGTCAATGAGAAGATTTGAGCCCTTTATATCACGGTGGAGGATACCACGACTATGGCAATGATCCAATCCACTAAGAAGCTGCTTCATGTAGCATTTAATCTGAGATATAAGGAACATCAATTATAATTTTATGCATCTAAGCGTAGTGGAGAGCACACACATTTGCTTGAGAATAGTTTAAATAAGGGCAATGTTCCCCATCATTAAGAACACAGATAAAAAAAACACACAAGGTATTAGGAAAAAGGTTTCATTAATGGTTTTATTACATCTCTAAGACACTTAAATTGAAGCATGGACAATGCACAAATCCAATTTCATCATGTGCTGAAATAAACTCTTCTTTCAGAAGAATCAGGGTGGTGAGGATCAAATTCCTAACCATTTAGTCTAAGAGCTAAGAAGCTCTGATGCCATGTTATGACAAACTACGACCAAAGCTTCTTAAATATTTAGTGAAGTCTAATTGAAGGTTTTACTACATCTTTGACAACAAAAAAAATCAACTCACTCAATGTAAAACAAGAGAATGAGAATAAAAAGATATCATAACTACCTGTGGTTCAGAAAATTTGATACCAGGTGCTGATACAAGTCCTGTAAGATCATGTTCCATATACTCAAAAACAAGGTACAAGCTGCGAGAATTCTTCGATGTTATCAATCCCTCCAACTTTATTACATTTGGATGGTCAAGCCTACGCAGAAAAATGATTTCCCTTGCCATGAACTTGACACTCTCATGATCAAGATTATCAAAACGTACCCGCTTCAAGGCAACCACCTTTTGGCTAATCAAATCACGTGCCTTAAAAACAGTGCTGTAAGTTCCTTGGCCAATCTGCATGGTAGAATTTCACATTACTCGTTAAGCATATATGAGATAAGATCTCTGCTTCATCAAATTAAGTTATAACGGGGAAAGCGACAAATTGAACACCCTAACTATTATCTCATAAGTTTAGAGAATTTCCATTCCACTCTACACAGGACAGGAGAACAAAGGATGATTTTCTTAAACAATGCAATGTTAAGTGAATTTCAACAAATGCATTCACTAGACAGCAGTAATTAATAATTAGCAAATCACAATGTAACCATAGACTAAACAAACGAGGTGGTAATTTACTTACTTTATCATACTTCTCAAAAGTACTTGCACTCCGCGGCAACCACCCGTTGATAGCTTCACCAGCAACAGAAGAAAGCCAAGTTGGCCATCCTGCTGCAACTTGCTCACCTTCTAAAGTCTTTGGAACCCTTCCTCCAAGACTCGGATTATCAACAACAACAGCCATTTCAGGTTTCTCCATTTTCCTCGTTTTCTTCTCATTATGATCATCATACAACCTCACGGACCCATTACCCGATTCCTTCTCAATCAATGAAACTTTCATACTGCCAATACCATCCAATAACTTATCTTTCTCCAAAACTCCATCAACCCTTTTCTTCGTATCCGATCTCGAAACATTCTTCGCAAAATTCCTTTTGCTAGATGATGCCAAATCCTTTGTCAAACCTTCCTTGCTGTCATCCACAGCTGAAGTCTTGGAATTTATGCAACCCATCTTCACAACCAAGCAACTCTTCAACTATCCAATATTCCTATTATCTTTCAACAATACAAATTCATGCAAGTCACTAACATATTTCATACACCGTTTTTCCAATAAAAAAAATGATTTTTTTTCTTTAAAAACATAAAAATCAACGCTTTATGTATCTATCTGAAACTCTAAAACTGACCCAATTCAAAATTCATCAAATTTAATCAAATGGGCTAATGAAAACTCTTCAATCACACTAAAACAATAAACATCAAATTGTAAAAATGAATTTTTTTTCAAAAAATAAAAAAGGGGTTGATGAATGATCAAAATCAAAACAAAGGAAGAGTATAAATCATAGAATTAATAATAAAAAAAACGGTTCCTATGAAATTGGACATGGTTGAAAAAATCAACGCGTATTGAAATTGAAATAATAATTGAATAATAAAAAATAAAAAGAAAAAGAAGAATGTGAAGAAGATGCTTACAGACACACACGACGGCTGCCGACTAAGGAAGCTCAGTCAAAACTAAGACGTCTCTCTAATCTCGTCCCTCACGGAGCTTCTCCATGCCTATCGCAACTGGCAATAACAGACTTTTCATTTTTATTTTTTATTTTTTCTTTACAATAAAAATGTTAACAAAATATTTTTGTAATAAAAAAGGAAAAAAATTGAGGGGAAAAAGGGAATTTTTTTATGTGTATTTAAAGGGAAATTAATTTTTTATAATAAATAATTAATTTAGTCTTTAGACTTTTGCTATCTCGAGTTGAATATTTAAAGTATATGAAAATAATAAATAGTGAAGTATAAGGAATTTTTTAATTTAATCTTTAATTATCGAAAATTGGTCAATTTTATACATTAAATTGAAGGATTAATATTGTTTAAAATTAATTAGTTACTTTGTCAAAAATAATTAATTAATTACTATGCCTGAAAAATAATTAATTATTATGTTAATATATTTTTTAATAAGTTAAACTAACTCATTAAAATTGATATTGGATTGAACTTAACACTTCAAGGTCTTTTTTTTTGTTAAGTAATTTGGTGGTTGAAGCTTACACATTTTAAATGTGAGCAACTCTTGCTTGAGTTCGGATCTGCTCCAATTATTGTGTCATCCAGTTTCTCGGTTCTTTGCTTAGATGTAAGCCATGTGGTAAATTAAAAATCAATGGCTGAGATTGAATACACACTATTTTGCATTTTATCTGCAATATTGTTGCTCACTGTTGCAAATTTTATGCATAGATCATGTTGAATTTTAATTTTTGTATGCAATCAATTCAAGAACAAAGATACATTGGCAGCAATTTGCGGCGGAGCGATGGACCTTTCCGGTGGTGGCGAGGCAGTGCGACGGAAACAAGATGGTGAGACAACGTAAGCAGAAAACCTGAGAAGGGAAGAAGAGTGGACTGTATGTGTTGTGAAGAAGAGGAACATTAAATAGATATCTTTCATTTTTAATCTCATTCGTTTAATTCTTTTTCACCACGTGTCATGCATCAATAAAGAAAACTGGAAACTGTAGGAAAAAGAGGACCGGAGCAGATCCAGACTCCTCTTGCTTTGATACAAATACAAATGAAATTTTGTTGGACACACTCACACAAATGAAGATAAATAAATGGAAAAGAATCTAGTCGCATTATTCAATTTATGTGTGTGCGCCTAATCATTTTCTATTTGTGTTTTTGTTCAAGCAAGTATTTCTCTTTAAATGTTGAGAAATGGATATTCGGGTTCAAATCTCAACATCTGCATATATTATGCATTGTCTCTTTCAACTGAATTAAGTTCACGAGAACAACTTCAAAGTCTTAAAACAATACCATCGGATATATCCTAACGGATTAAATAAATGTTTCTTTTAATTATCATATTAATATACTTTACGGACTACAAGACAATATAAGAGAATAAAAATTGTAAGAAAGTCAACAATATGCAGGGCAAATACATATATATGGACTACATTGGTTACAAAATTTATTGTTGAATTAAATTTTATATTATAAGACCATTTCTATAAAAATTTATGTAAACTTAAGACTATTTGGCTTATTTATGAAATACTTTAAAAATTAGGTAAATTCTATGGCACATCCAAAAATTTGAGTGTATTGGTACACCAATTTCTTAAATTAATAGTTAAATGGGTTATTTTTTGAAGAAAAAAAATTATTTTCTATCACCTATAATTATAATAACTAAATCTTATTTACCAAAAACGCGCCGATGATTTTTTTTTTAATTTTACTAAATCTTATTTTTTGAAGAAAATTTTGATTATTTTTTACAATTAAATGTAAACAATGAAATGATGTTTTTTCTTATGAAATTATATTTTCTATAGTATAAATATCAACAAATAACTCTTTATTTCATAAAAATGATAGTCAATTTATAGATTTTTGAAACAAGAGTACCGATACACCTTAATTTACGAGTTTACCGTAGAAGTTCCCTAAAAATTAATATATTTTACTAAAGGTTATAACACATTTGTATTTTGCATAAAGCTTAAAATGGAGAGATGCCCAACAATCAACATAACACGTCAATATAAGGAATGATGTGGCACGAGAAGTAATCCTCGTGTCATTCATAAAATGAGCGTATCAATTCAGGGTGTTTAAAACCGAATCAATCCAATAGAAAAACCGTAAATCGAATCAATCCAAACCAAAACCGCATTTGGTTCGGATGTATTCGGATCATTTTTTTACTCAACCGCATGGTTTGGATCGATTTGCGGTTTTGATTTTACCAGCCGCACCAAACCAAATCAAACCGCAATATAAGAATAACACTAACTAAATATGTATCACATAGATCAATACTCATAGAAACTCAATGGACACTTTAATAAAATGAAATATTTTTTCTCTTGTTAAGTTTCTTCTTTGTTTTTTCTTTCAAAAATGTATTTATTTGCTACTTGAACTCTTGGGGAATGATAAAAAAAATTGTTTTTTGTATTTTTTACAAAATTGAATTACTTTTTGTCCATGTTTAATTTGGTCTACGTAGTTGAGAACATTGTTGGATGAAAATAAAATTGTAATGTTTGATGAAATTTAAAACATTGCCGGGAATATGTTGTGCTTTACCATTTTAATTTGATTTTAATGTTGGAAACAAGAAAAAAATATTGCCTAAAAAAACCGCACCAACCGATCCAATCCAAACCGCATTGGTTTGGTTTGGTTTGGTTCGGACTTTATTTTAAAAGCCAACCAAACCAAACTAAACCGCACACGTTTTTATCTTACGGTTCATATGACTTTTAGTCTCAGAACCAAACCAAACCGCACCGCGAACACCCCTGGAATCAATAGATATAGGTTATTCCCTCAAAAATAGATATAGGTTATGAAAGCACCGACATGCTTTTACCGTTTTAGACATCATGTAGAATTTAAAAATCAAATGTGTGTTGTCATGTCACTTATCTCACTATTTAAGGAGGGTGGAGGGATAAGGTTGGGGGTTCAACCAAACCCTCTCAACTTACAAAAATGCAAACGTACTCTTATATATTTTATATTTTGAACCCCTTAACTTATTTAGTTTGCATCACTAGTCCAGAACTCAAATTTTTTAACACTTATGTCAAGATCCTAGTGTGTAACATTTATCGCAACATGAAATCAAATTAGCACTCAACAATTGTAGCAATAGAACAAAGGGACAACACTTAGGTGACATTGTGGTTCGGGACATTGGTGATATTGGCCAACCACAATATCACAAGTGTACAAAGAAACAAAAAAATATTATAAAAGAGAAAGAAAAAAAAGACACTTGGGACATTGTAGTTGGCCAATGTCTCAATGTCACCAACCACAATGTCACCCAAATGCTACCCTACAACAAAGCGCATATCGCATAACTATTCATGTTTTGCCTAACTAGCATCAACGTGAAGATTACATCATCACCATGACTACTTCAACACATTAATAGGTGACATTATGAAATGATTTGATTGGTTTTATGTGTGAAAAAAAAATTACTGTATTAAAATATGTTTATATAAAAAAGGGATATCCTACCTTTGTTATTTTTTCTGACCTCAATGATCTCTATTCTCTAGGGAGAAGTTTAGCTTTTTCCTTTTAAAAGCACCAAAATAAATTGTATAGCTAAAATATTTTTGGAAAATTAGGGAAGAGATAAATCTTTATTAACTAAAGTGTTAGTAATAAGCATTTTACAACAGTCTTAGAGGAATTCAAATTAAGCATCTTGAGGTTATAAGACTAAACTTTAAACTCAGATACCACCTCAAATGTAAGACGGGAAGAATAATTAAAGTAGGAAAAACAAAAAAAAATACAGGCAAAACAGAAGAGAAAGGAACCAGCTGGATTGCTTTGGGTTACATCGTCATTTGACGTCTTTGTTCATATATCTCTCATAATTAATCATTTTCTAGCATCTAAATAATTTATGTTAATTATTCATAAATTATTATCTCTCACCTAGAATACATTAAAGGCATCAATGATATTAAAAGTCAATGACACCCAAGTGAAATCTACTTGCTCAAACATAAGAGAAGTATTTAGTTTTGAGAATTTATTTTCTCACTTGTCTGCCTTCTTACACGCCCTCCACAATTCTAATTTTGCCTTCGTTCAAATTATATAATCCGCAGACAAAAAAACACAGTTTGAATTATATAATTCAAACTCTTCTTATATATATGCAACGATCAAAACTCCGCCTCATTTAACGATTATAATTTTTGTCCTAAAACTACTATTACATCACCCAAAATCCGAACCACCACACATTGTGTGATTCTTGAAGGTTTTTTGGTTGAAATCATCACATTGAAGCCTTGTCAAACACCAAACACAAGGTAAAGTTGCATTATTGTCAAAACGTGCGTTGAGCTAGTTTGGATATGTGCAGAACATTCTCCTACATCCACATTGGTGTTATTCTCCCCTGACAACTCGATCAGAGGATTCCCCTGACACTACACAAAGTTTTTAGACCATGTGTTGTCAGCCCATGACCCGAGCCAGGTTGTCGTGGCTGGTATAGAGACAGGGTTTAGATACATGAGTATTTTAACATTTCACATCCATGCGTGATACCTAGACTAGTGTTATTCTCCCCTGACAACCCGATCAGAGGATTCCCCTGACACTACACAAAGTTTTTAGACCATGTGTTGTCAGCCCATGACCCGAGCCAGGTTGTCGTGGTTGGTATAGAGACAGAGTTTAGATACATGAGTATTTTAACATTTCACATCCATGCGTGATACCTAGACGGAGGCTCCATGACCACATGAGCAAGAAGCCTCATTTGGTGTTAATACTTTTAAAATATAAGCAAACAATTCAACACCCCATTCATGATCAGCGATGAGAACCCCACATTTTATGGGTTTAGGAAGGGTGAAAATAGAGTCATGTACACATTAGGGTTCATTCATGGATTTTCTCGCTCATTCAATTTTCTGGTTCTGGTCAATTTCTAGTTCATTGATAGATATGAAGAAAATAAATACTTTCTTTGATCACATTTATGAGCAAAAACATAATTTCATGTGGTCCACAATATGAACCACATATATCATTAATTGAATGAACCTAAAAAGTCAAATTTGCTTATAATTAACAACGGAAGGAGTATATATTTAACGAACTTAAAAAGTTGTGTTTAACTTAAAAATGTGATCGGATGTAGTATATTTTAGCAAGAGGAAGAAAATTACTTATAAGAGATAAACACTTAAAATGACTTATGGTAAAAACACATAACTTAAACCCACTCTGAATATTTTTGTAACGGGAATTCTGAAAAATGGCAATTGTGTAACAGAAGTTAAATGGTCGATCTAAAAATAAGAAGGAAAAAAAAAAATTAAAGAAACAATCTAAAAAAAATATTCAAACTTAAAAGACAACGAGTGCAATTTTGCCTTTATTTTATCATTATTTGGCCATTGATGCCCTACTAAGAGTTAACTTTGATCCTTTCAAAATAATAATAATTAATCAACATACTAAGCATGTGTTCACCATAAAAAAACATATAGCTTTTTGCCTACAAAATAGAAATCATAGTTCTTTCATGCTAAGAGAGCTTTTACTAGAAGCTATATACGTCTAATAATCATCTTATGTGTTAGTAATGTTTTATTTTACTGGTATATAAGATGATAGTTCAACTATCTATCTTAATATTGTTATAGAGTGAACACCTTCATCTAAATTTGAATTCAAAATCTTACCGATGTGTTTGTGAATTTTAGATGATATTTGTCATTTCATCTAGAAAGAAAGAAAAAGCATATATAAACATTAGCATAAGAGATTACTATCTTGCATAATAAGCTTATTGAACCAAATCAACGTGAACTAAAAGTATCATGATGATTGATTTTGTAACTTAAGTAAGTAAATGTATATGAGAGAAGTTTGAGAATTCAATCATTCTTCTTTTTGGTCATTGCAATGTATGATTTCTTACTCTATTAGTCTTTTTGATTTGACAAAAAAAGACATTAGACCAAATCCACTTAGCTATAAACACTGATTTGCTTATGAATAATATGATATGATGCGTTTATGATACAAAAGTGGTAATTCTCATTGTTGACAGCCACAAATTCAGTCTAAATTAATTAAATCATCATCCTAAGATATATAGTAATGGAATGGATAATCATCATGAATTTGCACCTAAACAAATGAGAGAGATTGAGAACGATCCCATAGCTTCCTGTATAATTATGTCCCCAGTCTAACAAAAAGGGGGTCAGAATTAATTTGTTCATTCATGGTCGACAACATCGTTCTAAAATGATTAAAATTTAGATTATTAGTAATCATATTTTGTACTAGGATGTTTTATTTTTATTTATTTACTTTTTCCAGAGTATTTATTTACTTTGTTAGAACTCTATCCGTTCTATAATAAATGAGCATTTTGTTCATTTCACACATATTAAGAAAAAAAAGTATACGAACAAGAAAGAAAAATTGTTTTAAGTGTCTTGTTAAGTATTGTTGTATTTTTCATTATCATAAACGTAAAGTAAAATATATTAAATTGCGAGTGATGAACTCAAATAAATTCCAAATCAACAAAACATGACTAAGGCTATGACCATTTGTTGACAAAAAACAAAAAAAAAACCGGTTGTAGTTTATGTGTAGTAGGGAATTATTCCTGTATGGACATAATGTTCCCCTTCAAATGAAAGTTTTTTTTTTATATCAACGTACATTTGTATTGTCGTTAATACTCATCATCAATGGAATATTTCATCTGACCATTATTATCAAGAAGACTTTTGACAGAGAGTTGTCCCCCTTTGACAAACCATCAACTTTGATACCACCATTAACAACCATCCAAAGAGAATTTGACATAACATCTTTACTAAAAACAGTAAAACATTAAGTATATGAGTCTTTTGACTTAATTGTTTAACACCCAGTATGAAACTTCTAACTTATATTTAACAAAGATAAGTGATATATACACTCTCTTTCTAACATTCACTTTCTTGTTAGGTGAAATTTATGTGGATACCATACTTTAGAAATAGATCACTCATAAAGTAGTAAGACCAACATGAGTTTCGCCTAATAGAAGAGTAAATGTTAGAGAGAATGTTCCTAACATTCCTTTAACAAATAACAATAGGATTCACATTTTCTTTTATAAAAAAATCATGAAATTTGCTAAGAGAATTCAAGTCCAATTTCACATGGTCAACGGTCAATGTAATGTAATTTATGTCAAACTTTTTTACATTACCATTCGAAATATATAAACTCAGTTATATATAAAGTAATTTCTATAATTTTAATATTATTATAATAAATATATTGCAGTCAAACAAATATAAAAAATATATTTTCATTAAATACATACTGGTTACCATTTTTATTTTCTATAAATTAAGAATGCTTATTATTATTTTTTTGGCAGAAATGCCTGTTTATATTTATTTTTGTTTAAAAATGTAAATCTAATTAATGCAGAAATGAGATGCAATAAATGCAAAGTGGAACTCTAATACGAAAACAATGGGATTTGATTAAAAAAAGAGATTTTTTTTAAGTCTTTTTTTACAATACTAATCTATTTTTAAATATAATACAAGTCTTTTTTAAAGAAAAAAAGTTTATCATTATAAAAAGTTTATTCTCTCTAAAAAACAATTTTCTGAAGAGAAACATTAACAAGTGCCCCTCGGGCAATTGCTAAAGAATTATAAAATGAAATATTCTCTTGAAAATTGTGTATTCTACTTTTTCAAAGTTGAAAAAATGTTATTTTTAATGCAAAAGTTGACATTTCTTTCTATTTTTAGTTTGTTAACTAGTGTCCCAGAGACATTGGTTAACAAGACCATTTTAAAAATATATCTCTTACGTCGAGACGAGCATTTTCGTGGACGTTGATATGTTCCTTTTATTGTGTTAACACATGTTAACTAATTTTTTTGAAAGCTCAATATTCAGTCTAAGGACCGACTAATTTGATGAGGTCTAATTGCATTGTTCCCCTTTAAATTCTGAGCTATATCATAACTCTGTATGGACTTAGCCCACCAAAATTGACACAAGGAGAAATCAAACCTTAGACCTCGAGAAGAGCATGCTCCAAAGTCCCAAGACAACATCACTATGTCAACTCAAATGAGTTTCATGCCTGTAAATTAAGAACAATGTTTTTTTTATGGGAATTTGTTTTTATTAAAATTATAGGTATAATTGTTATGGATTTCAAGTTGTAAAAAGTCATTCCCTCAAAAAAAAAAAAAAGAAAAAAAAAGTTGTAACAAATCATTCTTATCTTTTTCAATAAAATTAACAATATAATAAATATAATATAAATTTTTATCTTTTTCAATGATAATATCAATATAATATTCTCATTAACAAATTTGTTTAAAAATATATTTTTTAAAATGAGAAATTCGGCCCAATATTTCCTACCCAATGTAATGTATATATTGTTATTAATCATTATATATTTGGACCAAATATATAGATTTTTTTAATGATTTTTTTTTATCTTTACGGTGTGAAACAAAGCTTATAAAAAGAGTAAGAGTCAATTTTACCTCCAAATTATGGTAAATAGGAGTGAGAATAGTTCAAACCAACCTATATGAGTCTGCAATTTAACCTACGTCACAGACCAAACTTTTTTGTTAAACAACGCAAACTAAGGTTTTTTTTACAAGTCAATTTAGCTAAAATGGTCAAGTCACACGCCGTTTGAAAAAGCTTCTTAGACTTATCTGATCGGCCAACCTATATGAAGAATATTTTTATTACTATTATTAGTATATTAAATTATAAATTTGTTAGTCTACATTGATTTTTTGTATATTTAAATCTATTATTATAAACTAAAATTGAAATATGATATGATTTATATTGTCAAATTCTCTAAATCTCTAAAAAAAATCATGTTAAATATTTAAATGGAGTTTAATCTCACTGAACATTTTTTTTGTTGAAAGAATCTCATTGAACTACTAGTTTCTCCGTCTATTTAAACATGAATTATTTATTGAAATAGGTTCATATGACTTTCAAAAGGTCAGAATCATGCGTAAAAAATAAGCATATACATATGACAAGCTACATTAGAGACTTTGACCTTAATTTTTTTGACAAAGCATAGCTAGACCCAACTTATTATCACCCCTATTAGTAAAGGGGTGATTCTGTGTCATTTTTTTTATCAGGAATCACCCATATGCATTTTTTTTAATCTAAACAAATTAATTTTTTTTATATAAAACAAAATTTTCTTTCATGTTTTTCTTCTTCTTCTTCGTGGTTTCATCGTCTAAATGCAGCATTGTTTGATTTTTCATTTTGATTTCTATCTTATTGTAGTGTTCGTTTGTTTCAGATTAACATATCATATTCGATAAATTAGTTCACTAATTCAACTGATGACTAAGTCTTCAACGATGTAAATTTAGGATCATAGATATTTCGATCACTTTGAATTGGTTAATTGTTTGTAGGTATTTATATTTTTTAAATTATTAACTTAAGGGTCATTCTAATAAGTGTTTCGGAGACACCAGTTAAGGAAGTCAAAAAAGCAAGTTTTAAGTTGAAAACAACACTCTTTACGCTTTTGAATAATTGATTGCGTAAGTTACAATGCAATACTGTTATGTTAGTTTTTCAACCAGTGCTTTGATAATACTTGCTAACTGGGCTTGAGGCAAGGTGACCCACTTTCATTTTTATTCTTAATAGCAGCTAAAGGTTTGCATGTGATGATGAATGCTTTGGTGGAAGCTGGCCTTTTCACTGGTTATAAAGTAGGCATTGATAATCTTGCCTTAATTACTCATTTACAATTTGATAATGATACCTTGTTAGTTGGTGATCGTGGTTGGGCAAATATTAGAGCTCTGAAGGCTTTGCTCCTACTTTTTTAGGCATCATCTGAACTCAAGGTGAATTTTCATAAAAGTATGTTAGTCGATGTCAACATTCATGACTCTTGGTTGACTGAGGCAGCTTCTGTTCTTAACTGTAAGTGGGGCCAATTACCTTTTCTTTATCTGGGATTACCCATAGGTGGTGATTCTCGAAAACTTAAGTTTTGACGTCCTTTAATTGACCACATTAAGTCAAAATTATCGGGTTGGAAGAGCAAAAATTTATATTTCAGTGGTCGATTAGTACTTTTGAAGTCTGTCCTGTTCTCTCAACCGATCTACTTTGTTTCCTTCTTCAAGGCTCCCACATGTATCATTTCTTCTATTGAATCTTAAATGGGACACTATATGTTCTAAAAATGAAAATGGTGGTTCGGGGGTTTGGAGGTCAAGGGAATTTAATTTTGTTTTGCTTGACAAATGGTGCTGGAGGATGAAAATGGAGAGCAGGAGTTTGTGGTATAAAGTTCTAGTGGCGAGGTATGGAGAGGTGGGAGATAGTATAGTGGAAGGAGGGAGGTTTAATTCGGTTTGGTGGAATAATTTGATCACTATTACGCGAGGGATTGGTGTTGGATTGGGTAGGTTGATTGATGACAACATTGGTAGAGTTGTAGGTGATGGTAATACTACTCTTTTTTGGTGGGATCCTTGAATTGATGGTGTGGTGCTGAAAAATACTTTTAGCTGCCTTTTTGATTTATCCATTAATAAAATGGCAATGGTGGCTGAAATGTATGCTCTTGGATGGAGGGAGGAGGGAGACGTTTGGCGATGGAGACGTATGTTATTAACGTGGGAGGAGGAGCATGCGCGTGAGTGCAATGATTTGTTAACTAATATCATTATGTAGTCTAGTATCTCTGACAGGTGGCTTTAAAATTTACATGCTTCCCAATCTTACAATGTTACAAGTTCCTATCATCACTTGACTTCGACGCTCAATGTCGGTGACGCAGATCACCCTGAATCAATTTGGAACAAGGAGGTCTCTCTCAAGGTCAACTTGTTTGCTTGACCTTTGTTTCGGAATCGGTTACCAACAATGAACAACTTATCAAGGAGACACATTCTTCAGTATAACACTCAACCTTGTGTGGGTGGATGCGGTTCGATGGAAGACCTTGATCACTCGTTCTTGTCTTGTGACTATTTTGGGAAAATATGGGATGCCATTTTGCATTGGCTTGACTTCATACTGAAGGTGAGAAAAACCACAAGAAGGGGGGGTTGAATTGTGTTTTTGGAAACTTCTTCTTTTACGTTCTAGATAACTGTCCTCAGGTTCAGAGTCTGAAGTAGTTCAGAGTCTGAGTGAGT
>Ga0315914_1000249_pt1 | contig 58901 bp, 33 predicted proteins | sample MpolenodulesMG_FD_203920 | JGI IMG/M metagenome (GOLD analysis project Ga0315914, IMG submission 203920) | Medicago polymorpha root nodule microbial communities from Los Angeles, California, United States - elongated nodules | ecosystem: Host-associated > Plants > Roots > Nodule | place: USA...
ACTAGCAGTCATTTGTTTTTACACTGTCCTATGTTTGGTGCGGTTTGGTATTTATTATTCAGGTGGCTCGGCGTCTCAACAGCCATTCCCCTTGGTGTGGTCGACCATTTTCATCAGTTTTTCTTAGATGGTGGTAACGTGAAAGCCCGTGGTGCAATTTTACATGCTATCTGGTATGCAACCACGTGGGAAATTTGGAAAGAACGAAATAACAGGTTATCTAACGGCAAGCAGAGCTCAATTCCTAATGTTGTAGACAAAATCAAGTCGCTCGCATTCATGTGGTTGAAGGAGAAATACCCTTCCCTTCCGTTCAACTATCATGCGTGGTGGCTTAGTCCTTTCACCATCTTAGGCGTAGGCTAAAGCTTTATTCTGCTTTTTTCCTGTTTTGTGAATGTAAATATTGTTATGACTTGGTGTTTTACACCCTGATACACCTTGTGCTAGGGGGATCTTTTGATGTGGTAATATATTTCATTTTAGCCTCTTCAAAAAAAAAAGCCTCTTTTTACAAACCTACCTACCTCACTCCCACTATATATATATATATATAACCTCTCTTTCTCAAATAGGGTGCAACAGCAGCTCCTGCTCCAACCCTTTGATTGAGCAACTGCCGCTGCTCCTTTTCTCATTTTGAGCAAATTTTTCACGTACCTTCATAGCCCAATCGAGTCTCTCCTTCAATTTCTATGTAACCACAATATGATCTTCAATTTCCATGATCACCAAACCCTCTTTTTGAGCCCTTGTTGATTCTCTTTTCCATCTATATGCTTAGATAGATGATCAATTCAACAACTAGCGTGGGTGCATCATATGTCGGAGATCTGATGATACAAAGATGGTTGATGTTGACTTTTGTTTCTTTGTTATCTCTTACGTGGTTTAACGGATCTGTCAACAATAATTTTATCATTTTTTGAGTGTAATTTCTTTGATTAAACATGTCACAAGGTCTTTGTCTTGTCGGTGACATAAATTTATTTAATTATACACAAGTGACTTTGAGAATAAAGTTATAAGATCTAAAGATCTATGTAACTTTCAAATCAAGGGCTGCTTCTTCTAGCATATGGATTTTGAATTATATTCAAAACGACTTTTGATGCTTCTGCAAAACCTGTGGGTCATACCTACTTTTGACAAAGTAGGTGGATGTTCCTTATGAACATGTTCAATTGGAGTTCATCAGTGCCTCCGTGTTGATTCTGATTCTTCTGCTGAAGAGCGGTTACGCCAAAGATATTATTTGTTTTGTAATTTAATAATTGTGATTTCCTTGATTATTAATGTAATTTTTACATATTACGATTTTATGTATAATTTCTTTTTTTGAAAGAACAATTTTATGTATAATGAAAAGTGAAAGATTTCGTAGTTTAATACGAATGTATTAGAAATTATTATATTGTCCTCTTAAACGAACTTGTAAAAAGGTGAAGGTATTCTATGTGTGCATTTGAGCTATTTTTTATGCTTAAATGCATTTTCAAACTCACTTTTAAAAAGTTGTAATTTTGACCTGAAACAAAAAAAAAAAAATCTTTCTGTCTATCTTTAAGGAAATGTCCTTTTTGACTCTATCTATATTTTTTGGTTACAATGCAAAAGGGAAGGAAAAAGAGCAAAAGGAAAGACAGAAAACAAACACAAAACGGAATAATCTCTAGAAAAGAAAGTCTCAGCTGCGTCCATTCTAAGGAGATTTAAAAGGTCGTCCATAGGGGAGGAATAGTAGAACAACTCAGTATCCGCAGAGGCTCCAAGCTTGGCCATGAAATCCGCACATTGATTACCTTCCCTGACTAGGCATCAAGGGGAAGCAACGAGATTGGACATGCATCAAGGGGAAGCAACGACATCCCAACTAGGTTGGCACCCCGCAGAACCCCCATCCTATTCCGCCAATAATTTTATCATTTCTTGAGTGTAATTTCTTTGATTAAACATGTCACAAGGTCTTTGTCTTGTCGGTGACATAAATTTATTTAATTATACATAAGTGACTTTGAGAATAAAGTTATAAGATCTAAAGATCTATGTAACTTTCAAATGAATTGTTGTTTCTTCTAGCATATGGATTTTGAATTATATTCAAAACGACTTTTGATGCTTCTGCAAAACCTGGGGGTCATACCTTCTTTTGAAAAAGTAGGTGGATGTTCCTCATGAACATGTTCAATTGGAGTTCATCGGCGCCTCCGTGTTGATTCTAATTCTGATTCTTCCGCTGAAGAGCGGTTACGCCAAAGCTATTATTGTTTTGTAATTTAATAATTGTGATTTCCTTGATTATTAATGTAATTTTTACACATTACAATTTTATGTATATTTTTTTTTGAAAGAACAATTTTATGTATTAAATCAGCGCCTCCGTGTTGATTCTGATTCTGATTCTTCTACTGAAGAGCGGCATTCGCTTACGCCAAAGCATGTTTTGTAATTTAATAATTGTGATATCCTTGATTATTAATGTAATTTTTACATATTACAATTTTATGTATAATTTCTTTTTTTGAAAGAGCAATTTTATGTAATAATGAAAAGTGAAAGATTTCGTAGTTTAATACGAATGTATTAGAAATTATTATATTGTCCTCGTAAACGAACTTGTAAAAAGGTGAAGGTATTCTATGTGTGCATCTGAGCTCTTTTTTATGCTTAAAGGCATTTTCAAACTCACTTTTAAAAAGTTGTAATTTTGACCCTGAAACAAACAAAAAAACAAAAACAATCTTTCTGTCCATCTTTAAGGAAATGTCCTTTTTGACTCTATCTATATTTTTTGGTTACAATGCAAAAGGGAAGGAAAAAGAGCAAAAGGAAAAACAGAAAACAAACACAAAAAGGAATAATCCCTAGAAAAGAAAATCACATCCGCGTCCATTCTAAGGAGATTCAAAAGGTCATCCGGAGGGGAGGAATGGTAGAACAACTCAGTATCCGAAGAGGCTCCAAGCTTGGCCATGAAATCCTCACATTGATTACCTTCCCTGAGAGTGTGGTAAACAGTGACATTATTTTGCTCCATCAAATCTTTCACATTTTGAATCAAATTATTTTGACTCTATCTATATGAAAAAAAATGTTCCTTTAGCCTTTATTTAGAGAAATACATTATTTTGCCCCCTTTTTTTGCTAAGCAAAGAGATTGGACATGCATCAAGGGGAAGCAACGACATCCCAACTAGGTTGGCACCCCACAGAACCTCCATCCTATGCCGCCAACCTTAGAAAAATTTTATTAAAAAAAGGGGAAAAAGAGTACAAGAGGGGGGACTAGGCCAAGACCCTAAAAAAAACAGACAGAAAACAGTAAACAGAAAAGAAAAAAAATGACTACGGGAACCTAGCGCGAGGGAACCCTCTCCGGTCCAAACTGAAGTCATTCTGAATAGCCTGAGGCAACACTGAGAACCAAATTGTACCCTGAAGTGAGTGTCCCATAATAGCAAGCAAATCAGCACAACAATTATCTTCCCTAAAGATGTGAGACAATATTCAGTAACACCAATGCTATGCCAATACCAAGATGGAACCTGTGCCCATTGGCTCCGCCAAAAATAATAGAAGGCTTATGTGACAAATAACTTTTAGTGTCAGGATTACCAAAACCGCGAACATTCCAATAGAGAAAATTCATTGATGACCTGTAGTGGATCCTCCCTGAGAGCGGGTTTTATATAGTGGTGGCTTACCAATCTGGAGGTTCTTCTTCACCTGCTGTTTCTGTTTCCGAGATAAGACTGGAGTAAAAGGCTTTTCTGCATTAGCTTTGTCATAGTCATGAACACGCATCCAAAGGTCCAGATCATGTTGAACATTCGGATTACTATGAGGTTCATAAACAATCAAGATTTTGTCGTCATTCTCATCAGTCTCTGTCTGTTCAACCGTGTAAGTGTGCTAAGCAAGTCTCTCCATTTCCCAAAAAGTGGCAATGTCGTCCGGGATGGACCTGACAACAAGGGGGCTATCCTGGGGACTGGTTTGCACATCATCGTGCGCTACACAATGTTGAGGTGGTGAAACCTCCCTAACAGAAGCCGAGGTCTCCAAATCAACAGTCAAAGAATGTTCATCATCATGGGAATCTGAGGATGGATGTGTCATAAGTGCACCCTGAATCCGGGGAACCTCCAACTCCTTCTGTGATTCTGGACTAACTCGTTCCACATCACCCGAAAGCACGCCAACGTGCACATCATCAACAAGGGAAGTTAACTCCAACACGGGGCGCGAAGGTAAAGAACCTTGAGGAATCTCATCAGACACGCAAGGTTGTGTTTGTGTTTGTGTTGAAGCCGCAGTGGTGGCAACATCAGCAACAACAATTATTTGTTGTGGCTCTGTAAGTGCTGCAAATGCATTGGATGAACCTATACCAGAAGGATTCTCTTTGATAGGCACCCACTGAGTTTTCTTGGCTGGAATCTGCGCCTTCCATTGCAACTGTATCCTCAGGCATGTCTTCCTTCCTTGGGTACAACCAACGACAATGAGTAACATCTTGGCCTAGTGTCTGACAATGAGAGCAAAAATCCAAAAGTCGTTCGTAAACAACCTCCACAGTAAAAGAAAATCCTTCCCGCTCTACAATGATTTCATGAAAAAATTTCTTTGAAAAATCAATGTCGACTAATATTCGTGCATAGTGACCAAAAATTATTTTGGTTGTCGCATTGTCAAGGATCAGCGGCGTGCCAACCACACATTAAAGTCCTGTAACCGTATTCCTGTGGTAATTCCATTAACCGTATCCAGACTTGAGCATGTGTGTTTCTATGATTATGCATATTAAAGTCCTTTGCCCATTCAAATAAATGTAATAGCCCCGGTTTCAAATTCAATGTTCCCATCGCCCAAATAGCTTGTAAATCAGATTCTGAATTGAAAAAGAATTCATAAAAACCCCTACCTAGAGACGACAAAGTCCATGGTGCAGCGGTCTTCCAATGTTTCTGTAATTTCGCTTCAATTTCTTTTGATGTGTACATTTTATCTCCTTTGTTAAGTACCAACCTTCCTCGAAGGTTTCTCTTATAGAAATCTATCCCTTTTTCATACATTGATTGAGAAATGCAAATGGAAACAGTCTCTCCACAGATTGATAGTTGCGACAAGTCGTCATTGGTGGAGACAGTATGAGATGATTTGAGTGCCTGTGCGAAGGAAATAGCCTTTGGAACAACAGCCACAACTGGAGTTGGTTGCACATGAGAGGCAGGTGCAGCTTGCGGCCCCAAAATCTCTGCCTGTCAGTCAAACGGCATGGCAGAATTTGTACAAGCAGCAGTCGGGGTCACAAATTATGGGGTATTTAGGATAGCAGAATCGATTAATCAAAGACACGTGAATGGAGACACGTGAAATTGGAATAATCAATGGAATTGGTGTTGTAGAAAGCAAGTGGATTCAATGGAGCAAGCAAACCACACATGATTGCAATGAAAAAGATAATATGTATATTGCACATGGAATCAATGGACATTGGAGCTAGGAAGAAACCCTAGCGGATCCCCCATCTCTATCCCTTTTTTTACCGCTATTGATATTATTTTGCCCCTTTATCTTTACAAAATGTTAGGATTTTGACCACCTATTTTAGGACATGTGACATCTTTTAAAGAGTCTTGCAACATTTTGTAAAGTTATGGGAAAAATTGTTATTTTTTCGTTAGGCTATCAAAATTGCAACTTTTAAAAGTTAACGGATTAAAAACACATTTAAGCCTTTTTTTTACAATAACCAACTCAAACTTATGATTTTTTTAACTTTTATCGTGATGTTTTTATGGTAAATTGAAAATGTTAGATTTTAAAATCAAATTTGTTATGTTATATAACAAAACTTATCCTCTCAGTAAAAAAATAAAATAAAATAAAATTTGTATCCATACCTATTCAACATAAATTAAACCCATAAATAGTGTTTATCAAAAGATGAATAGTACCAAAATTCAAACCAATCAAACAATTTAGATCACTTGTGTGTAACTTATCCTGCAAAACGTCGTAATTACATATCTAAAGACTTAATTAAGTTCATAATTTTTTTCGTTATATTGTGGATGGTATGCTGAGCTCATGGATAAACTAGTGCCATTGAATTTTAAGTGGTGTTGCAAAAAAACAGATGGTAGAGACTTTCTCAAGATCTGGGACAAGGATTCAGAGGAATCCATAAAGTTTGATGATCTAATTGTAGGAATGTTCATGGATAAACTAGTGCCACCTCAAGACTTGTAAAATCAGCTGCGGGAGCAAAATGGTTGTACTTGGAGAGTCCATATATGACGCTCTAATTAAATCCAAAATACTTGTGCAAATATATACTTTCTTTAAGAAAAATCACATGCACATAGACTAAGATATCACTGGCACATTCACAATCATGATACATTATTTTAAGGTTGATGAGTTCAATTAATAAATTCGATAAGATTAATTCTCTCAAACACATGGAAGTATCTTTAGAAATACTTAACATAATTATGAAGTACGAACTTCAACATAGACACGTTGACACCATTAATATAAAAAATATTGGACATCAATATTTAACATAATAATGAAAAAAAGGGATTTTTTTATTTTTAAGGCCTATTTTCTCTAGGAATCAAAGGGTGCGCAAAAAAGTTAGGCTAGTTGGAGGAGGAGCTTCTTGGGCAAGCTAGCTCATTCAATTTGAGTTATAGTTGAAATCCTCCGATATGTTATTCTCTTGATTTTTTTTATTTTTTTTTAGAAAAGATGCAAAGAGCATCAAATCATTTCATTAAAAAGATGTAACCAAAAAAAAATTCATTAAAAAGATAAAAAGGTGGATAAGATCAAAATCTTTTCAAAAGGTAGAAAATTTAAAGTTGGACACTCTCAATCTATTTCTAATGTACTCTCGTCTAACAAAGTCAGGGATAGCATTTAACCAAAAAAGGTCCAATGAAGACCGTGTTAAACCAAAATTTGCAAGGCTATCTGCACAGACATTTCCTTCCCTATATATATGAGAGGCACAAAATCTCATACTATAAGTGATATCTAAAAAATTCTCCCATTTGTTTTGTGATCCCCAAGGAACCACAAAATTTGATTTGAAGGCCTGGATGACTAACCGCGGGTCAGATTCAAGCCAGACATTAGAGAAACCATTTGAAACAACTAATTAAGTTGCAATCATTGCAGCAGACAACTCAACATATAAAGCATTACCAGGTCCTAGAAACTGTGAAAAACCTCTTATGCAAGTTCCCTTAGAGTTTCTGAAAATTCCATCGGCTACAACTCTTAGAGAATTTTTTTACTAAGGCACCATTAGTGTCGATTTTGATCCAAGAATGAAGAGGAGGGGGTCCAAATTACTTCTTTGATGGAAGGAGCCTTTGGATGTTTAATATTAACTTCGCAGGTCTTCATGATTGTGAATTCATAAATATTAGCTGCATCAATCTTTGAATCATCTTTGATTAATCATGACATTGAATCATATTATTAATGTATTTCTTGATATTGTGATTTATATAATAAGAGTTTGTCTAACCTTTGCAATATTGCACATGTTAAAGCAACTAAATGTAGTATTTTTTTAATTTTGAGGGATAATTATTTTGTTCCATTTTTTAAGAACAAAATAATCCAGCCGTTTTTTTATGGAAGAATGGAGTTAAGCTCTAAAACAAACAAAAAACAGAAAATCACTAAATAAGTTAAGCTCTAGAAAAGGCAACATCACTTCTATTACTGAACAAGGCGAATTGAATGAGGTCAAATAAAAAATAACATCAAAGATTCTATTTGAATGTCAAATGTAAATCATGCTTGGAAAGTTAAGGTTCATGATTTCAATTAATAAATTCGACAAGATTGATTCTCTCAAGGTGCAATAACAAATAGTACACTTAGATATTTTCCATCCCCCTCAAATTACCTTTGTGATCTTGTGACAATGAAATTTTGAAGTACTGAGTTACAACCTAGTTATGCATTCAGGAAGAAAACATGTAAAACTTAACCTCTAATGTAGGGAGAATGTTCTCAACAAGTGTCCCATGTAAAACCAGCCTTCAATCTACAATTCTCCTCCATTAGATATAAACTTCTAAGTTGATGTAATAACGAGTGAGCCATAAAGCTAGTCCCTAACTTTGTTGAACTTTCTCAAATTGGTTCCATAAATGAATAAACCATCAATTTGGTCTCCAAACTGTATAAATATACCAAGTAGTCCCTATACTATAATTGAACCATAAAAATAGTCCTTGAGCCACCATTCTCTATTGTTTGAGGGAATCGAGGGACCAACTTGATGCATTTATAAAAGTTTATGGACTACTTAGTATGATTTAATAGTTGAGGAACCGAGAGAGGGTGACGATCCACGGAGCAAATCAATAGTGCATTCTTCTTGATATTGTGAATATTTTAAAAAGGTTTAATTATGACTCTAGTATCCAGTTAAATTGGTTCATATGTTTAACCACTTATTCTAAATTAGTCATGATATTTTAACAACTTACTATCAATTTGATTATTATATTTAATCACTTACTATCAATTTAGTTTCTAACATATTGTCCGAAGGACTGATATGAGTAAAACATAAAAATCATAAACTTTTTTAAATAACTTATAGTACAATGACATATTCAAGAACACCCTACAAAATCAGAGACACGTTTAGGGCTTTACTTTGTCATATGAAATTGTGCTTAAATATCTACCACATAAAGAGTTGATAACTTAGTTTAGGAATTTGAATATGTATATATGAATTATCAAACTAGATGTATATGTTATTTTATGTAGTATTTTAACCTTTTTGTGTAGTATAAGTCAAATGAAAATTGTCCTTTGTGTAGTTCAAATTATTTTTCTGTTTTTATTATTTTCATCAAGTCATCGCCTGAAAAAAGCATAAATGTATGTATTAAAATTACCATTAGAATTTAGGATGATAATTTGCAACAAAAAAAAAATCTAGGAATCATCACCTTAGAACCCAAGTCTGAATACTTGTAAGAATCATAAGCAAATTCACTATTGATAAAATTTGAGAGCTCATTCAAAACACTGAAAAATATATATTATTTGTTGTTTTTTGAATCAATAAAAAAAAATTAGATGTGTGGGTTGGTCAAAACTAGAGGTGTAATTTTTTTTCTTCAAGAGATTGTGATTTACATCTCTAGATTGCCAATTTGGAAATGTAAAAAGTTAAACAAATTTGTAAACATTTTACACCGTTGGGTTGGCCTAATCTAAAAATGTTAAAAATCTTTTTTTTTTTTGAGGGAAAAAATCTTTTTTTTTTTGACAAAGAGGGAAAAAATGTTAAAAATCTTGAAAGTGGAATTTTACATTTTCGGATTGGTCAAATAGATGTATAAAAAATTAACAATTTAAGCATCTAATACAAGATGTTTCCAATCGCAGAGGTTAACTGAATCCGGACAATTTACATTTAACTTATAAAATCCAAAAAGTGGAAAAATTGAAAAATTGAGGAAGTTTTAATAAGATAAGAATTTTTTTGAATTTTTTGTGACAACCCAAAATTCTTTTGTTTTGGAACCCAAAACTCTAAAGAAAACCCAAAATTTTATCCACATGTAAATATTCGAAGTTCATATAAGAACAATTAAACATTGGGTTGTTTGATTGATTACAGAGAGACATTCTTCTAAGGTCACAAACATAAATTTTAGATTAGTGTTTAGTTACACACACATTAAAAAGGTTTTTCTCCAAAATACTAAATCATTTTCTTATCAATTTCTTTTTTATTATTTAAAAAATATCTTTTAATATGTGTGTCCAAACACCGTCATTTATGTTTATGACCCTAGTATCAAGTATTATTATTATTATTATTATGGTCAACTATGACTCCTACCTTAAAATCAAAAAAGATAGCTACGACTCCTTCTTTAAGGAAAAATAAATAAAAGATAAAAGATAACTATAACTCATATCTCGATGCTTCCATTCTTATCTATAAACGTACGTCACACAGTAGTCATTCTCACTCACTCTCACTCCTATATATAATCTCTTTCTCAATTAGGGTTATACAACAACAAGTCTAACCCTCTCAGTAGCGCAACTGCTCCTCTTCTCTTTGAGCAAATATTCGTCATAGCCCAATCCAGTCCTCTCTTTCAACTTCAATATAACTAAAATCTGCTCCTCAATTTCCATGATCTACACAACCCATTTTTTTAACCCTTGTTGTTTCTCCATACGATATGCTTAATTCGTTGGGCAAGTCAACAACAAGATGCAACGTCTCTCCATCATATGTTGGACATCTACTGCTACGAATATTATTGAGGGTGACTTTTGTTTCTTTGTTATATCCTAAATGGTTGAATGGATCCATCATCAATAATTCTTTTATGTTATCGAGTGTGATTTCCTTGATTAATTATGTCGCAAAGTTTATGTTTTGACGGTGACATACTTTTATTTATAGGATCTGCAAATTTATTTAGCTTCGAATCACGTACTAATATGAATGTGTCTCCTAGCAGCAGATGTGGTATCAAAGCATGTTGAGATATATTAGATTATTTTGTGATTTAATATCTCTGATTTGATGTATGGGGGTTAATTAACAATTGTAATTTCTTTGATTAATTATGATGTATTTTTTACATGATCCGTTTTATGTATTTATTTACAATATGAATAAAGTTTTATGTATTTATTTACGATATGAGTAAATCGTGATAGATTGAGTAATACTTTATACATATGTAGTAGTATTCATTACAATGTGTTTCACCTGAAGATCCAAGAAAAATGTGTATTTAAACCTAGAAAATAAAAAATGTGTAACATCTTACAAAAACAAAAGAGTGTAACACAACCCAGAAAAAATTGTAACACGTAAAAAAAATTGTTTTTTTTTGAATAATTAAAAAAAATACAATTTATAGGCTAGATTTTTTTTTGAACAAGTAGGCTAGATTTATTAGTTATGTATTTCTTCACTTATCTTTATTTTAGGATTCAATTCAGTCACTTATTTTATATTTTTCTTTTATAAGTAGTTTATTAGCTAGAATTCATCTTATAAGGTGAATAAGTGGAGTGCTTGAGATTCGAACCTCGATCTTTATATATATTAGAATGCATTGTCGCTATCAACTGAATTATGCTTATGGAAACCACTTATTTTATAAAATTGTCTTTTTCATTGGATAATATTTTAATCAAATAAGGGACCATTTTAAAATAGAATATAAAATAAAAAAATTCATTCAGTGTGTTTTTGTGAGAACAGTTTGAATTGGATTAAAGTTCAATTGATTCAAAGTGGATATTGGATACCTTTTCAAAAGTCGAACGAAACTGAACTGCATACATATATATTAATACTTTTTTAAGTACATAAATATTAATACTTATTCACTTTTTGAGGGGGATTAAATTACATCATTATAATGCTACAACAATGTCACACCGTTCTTCTTCTTTTCTTAAAAAAAAAACAACAATATCACACCGTTCAATATCATTGATTTATTAATTTATATCATATAGTTTCGTATCACTAACTCACGTTTCACTATGTCCCGAAATTTTCATCCCCAATTTCTCATTACTTAATTCTACCTTTCTTTGTCATCTGTCTCAATACTTTTCCTCAAGTTCCCATCACATACTTTGCATTCATTCTGAATTCAAGCTTGAGTAAGAAGTGGAAATACCCACTCATGGAGAGTTCAATCTTTGGTGTTCCTTGAGATTCGGTGGAAGTCGTTCTGGTGGCCGTTCCAGAAGGCATTGCTAGGAACATACTTGAATCTTCATAGTTGTGAGTAGCTAAATAACCTTGTGGCATGTTTTTATAAGTTACAAATTTTGTTTTATGGGAGAAACAAATAATTTTTTTAAAGAGAATCTCATTTTCCTTCAAAAATAAGATTTCAATATTTTGTTCATTCAATAACAAACGTGAATTTGATGAGAATTGGCAGTTATTGCAAAAATGAGGTGATAATGTGAATAACTTGTCATATGGTAACAAAGTTATGAGGTTTTTTTTTTTTTTTTTTGTGGTGGCCTGATAACAAATTTATGAGGTTTTTTTTTTTTTGGTGGTGGCCGCATATATTATGCATTGTCCTTATCAACTGAACTATGCTCACGAGGACTGAGGGTTTTAATCCTATGAATTAATTTTTGTGATATAAACTATTTTTAAACTTTGTTTTAATGTTCTAATGAGAATTTTATATCTGTTTGCTGCAATGAAGAGATAATGTAGCATGTGAGTAACATGCTCATAGTAAATTATAGATAATATTTGTTTTCTACAACGAAAAGATAATGTAGCCTATGAGGTACGTGCTCATAGTAACAAATAAAACATTTACCGTTCGCCACAACGAAGAGATAATATGGTCTAGAGATACCGTTCGCCAAAACGAAGAGATAATGTGGTCTATGTGTACATAGTGAAACGTAGAGTTAGTGATACAAAACTTTAAGTCAAGAAACGTGAAATACTTGTTTTCATGAAAATTGCAAAGCTTACAAAGAGTTTAACATAAAACCATATCTAATTTATAAAGTTAGTTTTTTTGGGTTAATGTTCTTATACTCTTTTTTTTTTTTTTTTGTTCATGCAAATTATTGTTTCTCTTTCCTGTCTACTTGGTATTTTATGCTCTCATTGAGTCTATGCGACTTACCCCCTTCTTTCATTTTTTTTTCTTCAGATTCAAAAGTTGTTGGATAAGTATCACTTGATAATTGTTGATATCTCAAAGCGTTTGCTCCTTTTGGTAGGCCTCTATCTTTAGTAGTGGCCGTTATGTAATGACTTCAGTTTGGTGCAGCTATGTTAGTTGGAATACGTCAATATTTTGGACTTTATGTAGTATAATGTGAAGTGCTACTTATATGTAGCTACCCTCCTTTTTGAATATGTGGAAACAATGGAATATGAGTGAAGTAAATACTTTTGGATGATATTTTGATGTGAATATGAAACAGGAATATATAAATATTTTTGGAAATGTTGGAAAAACAAAGGAAACTCGGCCGAATTTTGGTAGATTGTGTATTAGTAAAAATAGGTGCATTTTTATGTTAGGCTTTCCCGACTTGTTTTATTGTTTAATGAAGGTTAGTCTGTGCGCCAGTCATGGTCGTAAATGGGGTCGTGACAATAACATTCGCCACAATGAGCAAGAAGTGAGATAGAGGCAAGCCAAGTCAGAGAGCCCCCATTTTTACAAGTCACTTGTATGCCATAGCGAGGCCATGACGAGCTATCTCGCCATGGCGAGCACATAGCGAGGAGAAGTCAGAGAGTCCATAATCCATAATCCAGAGAAACATGGCTTCGCCACAACGAGCCTAGCCTTCGCCATGGCGAGATAAGGCGGTTTCAGGTAGCTTGCTTACGTGGCAGAAACTCACTGGTGAAGAAAGGTCTCCTCGCCATGGCGAGATGTCACTTATCAGGAAAAGTATAAAAGTCATTCTCTCATTTTTTTCCCCAGATTATCTTGTACTTTTAGAGAGAGACAGTGACAAAATTTAGAGGAGAACCTAGGGCAAGAGTGTTAGAGTGGAGATTCAACAAGATTCATTGAGAGATCAAGATCTTGTGATGTATTTCAATCATTTCTTCCATTTTTGCAAGGCTACCATGACAATGAGTAGCTAAATCTCACCTTGTTGGAATTAGATGTAATTGATCAAACTCAGTATGTATTCTTTATGATCTAAGCAATATATGATTCTAGTTATTCATGATATTTGATGGTGTTTTTGTGTTCTATACTTTGATCTTATGGATTTAGATTGTTATTGAAAAATACTTTTTAAATCTAGGTTAGAACATCATCTATTAAACCCTAAATGCTAGAAATGGTTTTAGGTTTTGATAATCACATTATGTATCAAATCTTAATGCTATTGGATTGTTTAATAGGCTGAGAAATTGTCGATTAAACAATATGATTGAGCTCGCGACATCATTTAGACATAAATGGCGTTGTCGAGGATATGTGGTAATATCGAGTAATAACTAGAATCTATATGCGTGATCATGACAATATATGCGACGTTTGGTCAATGAAGTCTAATCCCAGCAATTTTTAGTCTTTGTTAAATCTCAGTTTACTTACCGCATTATAGTTCAATTAGGTTTTATCACAAACAATCATCTAAACCTTAACTTAGAATGATGATTATTGTTAAACGGCTTATATCGCACTAGTCCTGTGGAAACGATATAAAAATACTTACTTTTGATAAATCTACATCAATATATTATATTATATTATATTATATTTTTTTTTATATATATATATATATATGATAAAACATGTTTTTGGTCCCTATAAATATGTCAACTTTTCATTTTAGTCATTCTAAAAAATTTCTTCAACTTTTAGTCTTCCAAAATGAATTCATCTTCACTTTTGGTCATTCTTTTAAAGTAAACTCATATGTAGAATTTATATTTGTAAGTAAAATTTTGCAGAAAAGTGTATAATATTATAAGGATCTCTCCCAAAAAAATTTACCAAAACTTGAATTAAATATGAATTTTAACATTTTCTACAGTAAAAAATTCATATTTAATTCATGTTTTTTGTTAAAAAAAATCTATTTTTTTAGAGAGTAATTTTTACAATATTCTATATATTTCTTCACAATTTCATTAAAAAAATACAAAAATTTACTTAAAAATTGAGAGCAAAAGTAGTGATTGAAAATTTTATAGGAACTAAAAATTGAAAGAAACTTTAGAGAGACTAAAATAAAAGTTGGTATATTTATAGAGATAAAAAATTCATTTAACCCTATATAATATATTAACTTAAATAGAGTCAAAGGTTGACTATCTAGATGCTTCTTAACGGCATACTCGATCAGTCTAATGACGTGCCACTACCTTACACAAATAAACCCTCTTTTCACAAACCTATCTCAATCACTCCCACTCCTATTCATACACTCTCTTGCTCACAAATATTCTTACACCAACAATTCATTCCTTTCATTAGCCACCGCTGCTCCATTATCCTTTTAAACAAATATTTTTCACGTACCTTCAATATCTAACTCAGTCCTCTCCTTCAAATTCAATGTGACCAATATTTTCTCTTCAATTTAACTTCATCAGATTTGACCTAATCGGCACAACCCAATTCCCTAGTGTTTATATATGATTTTGAACCCTTGATGATTCCCTTTGCGATCTATATGGTTAGATATTGATCAACTGGGCAACAATTAGATGCCGCATCGATGCATATGTTGTAGATCTGATGCTGCAAATATCTTTGATTGTGACTTCTATATCTTTGTCATCTCCTACCTGGTTTAATAGATCCATCAAAGATAATTTTACTATTTTGTCAAATGTAATTTCTTTGATTAAATTATGTCACAAGACATCATTCTTAAAACAAATTAATTTATGCATATAAGAGTGATCCTGAGTATAAAGCTATAAGATCTGCAAATCTATATAGCTTATGGTGTTTTTGGTGATCCAGAACTTCCTACTTGAATTTCATAATCTGAGTATGGTTTGTTTCAAAAGTACAACACAAAAGAGTTACAACGTGTACTCCCATGACTTTTAAATAGGACGACCTATCCCAATAATTTGGATAAAGAATTCAGATATACCCATCAATAGAGACACCTGATTTGGAGCAGACAGTATCGTAGTATTGTTTAGTGATTTAGCAACTGTGATTTTCTTGATTAATTATGATGTAATTTTTACATACTTCAATTTAATGTATTTATTTATATGAATAAATTGTGAAAGATTCTGTAATTTAATTAGTTGTGATTATAATGTTTATTACGTAAACCTGTAAAAGAAAATGTGTCTAAAAAAATGTATTAAAGTAAAAATGAAATTATAGACTGTAATATATAAGTTATGTATTTTTTGTCAAAAAAAAATATAAGTTATGTATTTATTCACTTATCTTTTTTTTGTTAGGATTATTCACTTATCTTTATTTTGTAATTCCGCTCGAAAACAAATCATTGTTTTATAAAATTGTCTTTGCCATTTAAATTATGGTATGGAGAGGATCATTTTATTGAAATAACGGACAATTTTAAAATTAAAAAAAACTTATAATTTCATTGTAGAATTTTTTTTTCTTTAATTTATTACCCAAGTTTTGAGAGGTGTTCATCAAACCTTACCCAATTATTTTATTTTATTTTTTGTATAAATTCAAACCTTATCCAAATTAAAACCGCAATCTAAATCAAAACCATAAACCAATCAATATAAACAAGAATTTGGTTTATTGTGTTTGAGTGTAATTAATGGGTGAAGATCCTCTCCATTTCCTAAATAAATGGAGATTGTCAATTACTATAGTTTTGAAGTAAATATATGATATAAATTCATATATTTCAAGAATAGAAAACATTAATATCACATATTTACTTCAAAACTATAGTAATTGACAATCTCCATTTATTTAAGAAATGGAGATGATCTTCACCCGAAATTTATAACAATTGTTTAGATTGGATCTTATATTTCTTTTTTAAAATCGAGCCAAACTGAACATCATATGTAAATATTAATATTTTTTTCTTTGGTCAACTTCTTTTTTTATTAGTATAATATATTTTACTAATATTAGTTTTTGGTTTTTAATTTTTTATAATAATACTTAACATTTAAATTTAATTTTTTTTACTACTTCACATGTTTCAAGCATAATCGATCAAAATTTAGCGGTCACAAATCTCTACCATACGCAAAAAGAAATTATCAAACTTTTGATCGTCGAACCTTAAAAAAAATGTAATTTCTAGCATAAATAGACGTTTTTAATATAAAATAGGGAAAAACTATGACACATTTTTATGTAATTTGATTTGATAATAACGCAGGTATATCTTTTAATTATTTATTTATACGAGATATGCCTACGCAAGTGAACGCGTAGATTCTCTGTGCGAACTGAAAGGAAACTATATTCATATTATTGTTGCTTTTCATGTTAAACAGAAACAGAAGAAAGGTTTGTTTTGATAAAAGGAATAAAAGGATAATAACATATGCTCACAGCTTGAGAATGGCATATATATATATATATATATATATATGAAAAACATAAAGGGAATGAAGTTGTCAATAAATTACTATTAGAATATTATTGTCAAGTCCACAATCAATCGACAAAAATGTCGAAATTATTAGGCCAAACTTTATGATTAAGATCTGAACCCCAATTCTTCCACTTTTATATGTGTGTTTTCAATTGATATTATCATATCGTTTATCTAAAAAACCCGAACATAATTGGATATGAACATCAAATTTATTTAGCCGTGTACATCAAATTTATTAGATATTACTAGAAGAAATCTTATAGTAAAAGTACATTTTTAACTGGAGAAATATTTTTCTTTCTTGAGAGCTTTATTAGAAAAAGATGTTTTTTATTTGAACAACTACTTACATGGCAAATTAGGGTTTATGTATTGACACAGAAACCAAAACAATAACGAGAAAAAGTAAAGACATAATGTGAATACGAGAGAGAAAAATGTCATAAAAGTTATAACAGAATAATTGAGCAAATATCATTTCTATTAAAAAAAATCTCAAAATAAAAACAACTTTCTTCTGATAACATCTTCATAGAAGAAAAATATATACTTTAACATAAAAAATGAGAGAGATATAATTCAAACTTCTTTCAAAAGTTTAAAAATCTTCTGATAACATCTTCATAGAAGAAAAATGTATACTTTAACATAAAAAATAAGAGATATAATTCAAACTTCTTTCAAAAGTTATAACAGAATGATTGAACAAATATCATTTCTATTAAAAAAAATCTCAAAATAAAAACAATTTTCTTCTGATAACATCTTCATAGAAGAAAAATGTATACTTTAACGTAAAAAATGAGAGAGATATAATTCAAACTTCTTTCAAAAGTTTAAAAACAAAATTCTATATCAAAAGGGGTACAATTTACTCTTTTGTACTATTTGGATACATCTCTTGCTCATGAAGATTGTTATAATCGAATTTTAACTTGTACAATCCCTCTTTGTCAAAAAAAAAACTTGTACAATCCCTCGATTTTGCATTTTTACGTATGAATTTAGTGTTAAATCATTTGTAAAATTGGAGCTGAAATTCAATTAACACGTAATAAAATCTTTCAAATCGGAAAGAATCAAAAGAAATTAATTGATTTTATCTGATTTTTGAAGAAATTGACTCTCGTCTTTTTCGGATAGTTTTCACTTCAATAACTTCAAAAACTTTTTTAAAATTAATATATGTAATTTAATTTTGTGTTAATGCGTCACAACCCAACACAATGTCCCATAGAACATCGTCGATCTTTGGTTGTCCAAAAAATTCTCTAGTTTGAAAGGAAAGAAAACTATTGAACACACTCCCTCTCTTCTTAGCATGCAAAAAAAATGCTTCCAAATTTGGACCACAAAGCAATACAAATACAACACTCATCCATGCATGCAAACACAAACACTTTTATGCTTGTTATGTTTTTTCTTTAACTTTCTCTCTTTCACAATATCTGGGAATTTTATCATATCTAAGCATTACAAAATGATTCTTTCTGCAACATAATCCACCGTTGCTTAATATTCTCTATCAACAAACAAGAGAACCTATCTATTCTATTCTATTCCATCTTTCTGCAATTCCCTACTTTCTTTTCATTGCTTTCCAAGCCAAGAATCTCTCCCTATACCACTTCCTTCATAGATTCCTCTCCCTTCTTTTTCAACCACTATTAACCATGTTTAATGATTATACTTTTTTTCATCTCTCTCTAAACCCTTCTTTTCTCTCCCCATCATTTTCATTTTCTCTTGCTCTCACATAACCACAAAATCTATACATATAGGCTTCCATCATCGTTATGGCACCTCCTTCAGATATCAATATTCTTTCTCACCCTTGCATATATGGTATTTTCTTTCTCTCTTCTTTTTCCTATTTTTTCTTCCTTATGTATAATTATTTATTAGAGCTTCATGGAAGACTAATGAAACTTTAGTTTGCAACATCATAAAGCTATATTTTGGACTTTAACTATATTCTGTGTTTTTTTTTTTTTGATTTTAGTAAATAGGTCTTGGATAGTTATTCCCAAAATTTCTCAATTTACTTTGCATATGATACCAGAAGATTACACAAAGGTTTTACTAGGTAGTCCTTGTAGAATTGCATGTAATTGATTTACAAATTTACACATATGCTTGTTACGTAAATTACCCACAATTCTTCAAAAGCAACATATGTCTCACCTTGATGCGATATTAGAGAACTTACGAAATGTTCATAAGTTGTTTTTAGCTTATAACTTATATGAAAATAAATTGACTTTATTTTATCTTTTGTTATAGATATAGCTTATATATAAGCGCTTAATTAAGTTACTTATCGAAACGACCCTAATTGATATGTGAAATTTGATTTTATTATGACTTAGCTATTTCAATTAAACCCTTTTTTGTTGTTGCAATTTTTGGCGGGAAGCAGGGGATTTTTCTTCATACTCAGAGAGGAAGTCTGGTTTTATGAAATGGTTTGGCAAGATTTTCAAAATTGGATCTAATAGAGGAAGGGGTGGTGGTCATCTTCTACAGCAACCTGTAGACGAAAACATGGCTTGGCGAGCTCCGCCTAGATCCTTGGTAAACAGAACCAATGACTCTACTATCTGCTTTGTCTCATTTGTAGCTTAATGATAACATTGTTCTGTTTAAGAATATCTATTGTTGTTGCACATGTCAAGTTGGTCATCTTTATAATTATTTCCATCTCAAGGTTAATTCAATTATAAGTTCGGTTCAAAATGCAAACAGTCCGGTTCAGTTTAGTTATTTTGAATTAGCAAACAGTTCAGTTTGGTTTAGTTCTGTTATTTTGAATTTTAGATTGTGTAGATCTCTGTTAATTTCCGCTGATGTGTCTGTAAAAAAAGTTCCTAGATCAATGTACTAAACAATATTCTTGATGCTAATAGGATAACCGTGCTAGAACTAAGAAGGAGGAAGAGGATTTGAACAATGCAATTGCACTTTCTTTAAGTGAAGATTTAAAGATACCAGCAGGTAGGTACTAATTTTCAATAAATTTCTTGCTCTCGAACTATAATAATTTTGAAAATCAAGAAATAAACTTTTATTTGCATTTTCTCGTTAAGGATATAGATGGCGAACGGGAACTGATGATGATTATGCAAAAGGACTCCAGGATCGCATGCACTCATCTCTACACCCTCCATGTGCCCCTTTACCTTTTTATCCCCGCGGATACAGGTAAATTTTCCTCTTCTAATTTTGATCAGTACTTCACTAGTGTGACTATTTAAAAAATAATTTGGATACTGCCAGCCAACATCATATAAGTCAAGATTTCTCTGACATAATGCATGTATGTACGTGTGTTGTAATATTATAATTTATCAAGTATTGAACTTGAACAGATTATTGAAATAACCTTTGATTTCTCTATTGACTCGCTTTAATTTCCAAATGTGATTATTTTTCATTCACTGTTCTGATGCTTGTGTTTCAATAAATGAATATCTGATGGTTTTGCTTCTTCACTTATTTACAACTGATAATATGCAGCATGTCATCGCATAACAGAATATGTGGAGGGTGCAACAAGGAGATACTCCACGGTAATTGTTTGGGAGTCGAACATAGTTATTTTCATCCAGACTGCTTTCGGTGTCACTCTTGTCATCATCCTATTACCGAGCGTGAGGTATTTTGATTTGATCATCTTGAGATTTAGAGCATATATTGATATAATCTATTTTCAAGCCTTAACAGACATTTACACAGGCACATCATGCAGGTGCACTCATACATTTATTATACTTAAATATTTTCCAACAAAATCACGCTATTTACACTTTCAAAGCATGCTTACAAACAAATTGATTTTAACACTTCTCCTTTATCCATCTCTTACGGCCTTTTGTTTCTGTTGATCCAAGTTTTCTTTGTCAGGGAAGCATCCATATCACAAGTATTGTTTTAAGGAATTGAGTCATCCTAAATGTGAAGTTTGCCGTCATTATGTAAGTTGTTCTTCCCCTTCCTTTGCTTTTTCACAATGTCCACTTCACTAGTTAAGGTCATTAAATGACAGAACCTACTAGTTTTCTCATGACATTTGAAATGCGTTGAAATTGAAGTCATCCTTAAAATGGTTGCGTCCTATTTATTTGTAATCATTTAGAAGATTATAGAAGTTCTGTTTATCACATTAATCAATCATATGATATGGCATCTCGGATCTTTCCACTGATATATCAGAAGACTAGCATAGTAAAAAACATTGTATCCTTTTTATCTATTACTATTGAACTATTATCTATAACACATGTTAATTTATTTCACTTGCAGATACCTATAAATGGTTCTGGTTTGATTGAGTATAGGTGTCACCCCTATTGGAACCAAAAATATTGTCCATCTCATGAACATGATAATACATCTCGCTGTTGCAGCTGTGAAAGATTAGAGGTACTAATATATTTTATTATCTCCTTTTTATGATCATGGAAATAACATTTTGCTATATATGTTTCTCTTTTCTGATATTTATATTTTTTATTACCTTCTTGAAGTCTCGGGGCGAAAGATACTTTAGATTGGATGATGGACGGATTTTGTGCTTTGAATGCATGGAATCTGCTATAACAGATACCGGTGAATGTCAGCCTCTTTATCATGCTATTAGAGACTATTACGAAGGAATGAATATGAGAATCGATCAACAAATCCCCATGCTTCTAGTTGGAAGAGAAGCACTTAATGAAGCCATCGTCGGAGAGAAGAATGTAATGAATCCATCCATTCTTTGTTTTTCAGTCATAGGAACTCAATTCCTTTTACTCTTGCTAATTGGTTGGTTTCTACCAGGGTTTCCATCACATGCCAGAAACAAGAGGGTTATGCCTTTCAGAAGAACAAACTGTCACCAGTGTATGATTTTAAATACCTTCTGCTTTTGTTTTATCAAATTAGAGAATGTCGAAGCTTTCATGTACTTCCATTTATTTATTTACGATATTCTGTTGTTTCAGGTACATAGATGGTCAAAAATTGGAGGTCATCGATTAATAGGGATGCGAAGTCAACCTCAAAAGTTGATTAGAAAATGTGAAGTTACAGCTATTCTTGTTCTCTATGGTCTTCCAAGGTAATTAATATTTAATACACAACAATGGAAACTTCTCTTTTTGTCTCTCTCCAATTACAGATGATCCACTTTGAAAAAAAATTAGTACCTATGAATTTTGAGAAATGATATTAAGTTTCGATAACAATTTAGATCGTTAACGCTGTTCAAACCATCCACTCAATGCAATTAACCATGATTTTGAATGTAGACCACAATTTTCAGGTGTAAAATTTACATTCTACTTTATGTTTGTGAATATGTTGAGGCTTTATAACAAGTGTTCTGATATATTTATGGGTGCAGATTACTCACAGGTGCTATCCTTGCACACGAGTTGATGCATGGTTGGTTACGCCTTAAAGGTTATATTTATAAACATTTTGATTTTATCTTGACATCAAATTCCTTAGTATTACATGATTTGATTTTTATCTCATTTATCTTAATCTAATCAGGTTACCGCAACCTTGATCCTGCAGTAGAGGAAGGTATTTGTCAGGTTCTTTCTTACATGTGGCTTGAAGCAGAAGTTATGTCGGGTTCCAGAACCATGCCATCAACATCAGCCGCAGCTTCTTCTTCTTCTTCTTCTTCTTCTTCTTCTACCTCCACCTCCTACTCATCAAAGAAAGGTGCGATATCCAAAGTTGAGAATAAATTGGGTGAATTTTTCATGAACCAGATTGCCAATGATTCTTCTCCAGCTTATGGTGGAGGCTTTAGATCGGCTAATGCAGCTGTTAATAAATACGGTTTGCGTTGTACTCTCGACCATATTCGTTTGACTGGTCAGTTCCCACTGTAATATGAACAACTTCTCTGAGAAGTTTGGATTGGAGTGTTTGATGTTGGATTGGTTTAAATCCAACACAAAAAGTTAGATAGCTTCTCCTCCTGCTATCTTATGCTCTAAGGGGAAAGTGTGTTCTATAAGAATGTCCAAGTATAAATTCACTACTACTATTATAGTACATGCCTTGTTTAAATTTAAGAGAATGTAGTAAATAATAAATAAATAATACTCATCCTAACATATACCTACTTTCTCTTTTATTTTTCAGACAAAAAGGTATAAATAATGATATGTAGTATTGAAGTGTGCAAAACTGCAATTAACCAAACAAGAATAATGCAATCACATAACACTAAATAATATTGGAATATATTTACACTTGTAGTATGCATATTTTTAAATCCTTACAAATATTATGAATCAAATTATTACACAAACACATTATGAATCATAGGTTTGATTCACATGAATAAATAATAGAGGACTAGACCTTTGTAGCTTCCTTCATGCTGTCATCATCGCTTTTGTAACCATCAGTTTCCGTAGTTCTCCTCTGTACGGTCTTATAAGTATACCTCTTTGCTATGACGAGAAACACGCACACATTCAAAAAACTAATAACTGCCAACATCCAATAAAAGTTATCCAAACGACTCGAATTTATATCCTTCCCAATCCAACTTTTGCCACTCTTTGCTGTGACATGGTCGACAACGACGATTATAAAGTTGCTTAAGAAGTTTCCAATTCCAAACACACTAAAATACAAGGCCAATCCCAAGCTTCTCATCGAGTCAGGAACTTCGTCGTAGAAATACTCTTGTATACCAACCATAAGAAATGCATCCGCAAAGCCTGCAAGTAAGTTTTGTGGTAACAACCAGTACACACTCATAGTTACTTGTCCTGTTTCCCCTGTTCTCAAGATTTCATTCTCAAGCATTCTAAGTCTCTTAACTTCTACTAAGGCTGAAAGAACCATAATAATGGCTGAGAGTGTCAAGCCAATGTTTATCCTGCTAAGGATACTGATGCCTCTTTCATTGCCAGTGATTTTCCTCATAATTGGAACAAAAATCTTATCGTAAATCGGGATGCCTATTAAGGTACCAATGGCAGAAATAGCGTTCAGGGAAGCTGGCGGTATTTCGAAACCGTTGCCTATGTTTAAATCTGTAGCAGCTGCTTGTTTGACATAGAAAGTTGAGCCTTGTGCTGCACATGCCCCACTTGCTAATAAAGTTAACCATATGGGAACTATGTTCAAGAGAAGCTTTGTCTCCTCCACTCTTGTCACTGTTGTTAATCTCCATGGATTCACTTCCTGCTCAATGTATTTCTCTTCGATTATCGCAGCCTTGTCTAGAAACCTATTCATTCATTTCAAGTGATCAATATCAGACTAATAGTAGGGTTTTCAGGTATATCTTTATAGGTAAATTAACATTCATTCATACAATATATATGTATATCTTTGCATTCTAACTATGGACGACCTTATCTATTCTCATCCCTAATTCTAACAATTAGACTCAGTTCGATAAGGTGTGTGTGTGATACCTGAATCTGTTAGTATGGCTTAGAAGCCTTCCTTGAGAATGGTCTGAAATTTGAAGCTCATACAATAAAGCAGGATTTGAAGGACAACATAAATCCCTTTTTCTTATGGCTGCAACAAGGACCTGTAAAATTGGCAGTAGAGGGTTTCCTTCCGGCTTCCGGTACCTATATAACGGCTTACCTACACAGAAAGTTATGACAGCAATAGCCATAAAAGCTGTAAGTATTAGAATAGCAACTCCCCAGTTGACAAAGTCTTGAACATATACAATCACTGTGGAACTAATCAGCACCGCAAAGCACAATCCAAAGTTCCACCAGTTGAAGAAAGACAACTTCTTCTTCATTTCTTTCAGATGACCATCATCAAATTGATCAGCTCCAAAGCTTTGTAAGCATGGTCGGTATCCTCCAGTTCCGAAGGACTTACAGTAAAGCGCGAGAAAGAAAACCACTTCATGAATTTTCCTAGGCCGATGACATTTCTCTGTGTGGCATGACTTCAAACTTGGTATGTATTGAGTCATTGTCAGCACACATAACCCCTGATTTCAGTTTCACAACTAGAAGTTAGGTTTATTTTTCATGGAAACATGTATATCAGTGCTTGTAAATTGAATTTGATGTATAAACAGTGAAATACATTGTTTTTAAAAAAGATCCATGTATGTAGCTTGTGACATAAGATTTTTTTTTTGAACAAGTTGTGACATAAGATTTTGATTTGCTGTAGTCAACAATTCCATGCATACATACAGTCAGCACATCGATGGCTGTTGGATCGAGATCAAACGATCCAAATTTCAATGTATATTTTGATTTTAGAAAAACTGAAATATCGAGCTTGAAAACTAAACTGTTTGATCTTAATCCAACGATCACTGATGAGCTGACTGCAGCAGATCCAAATCCAGGTTTTTGATGTGTCTCTGATGACCGCAACTCAAGGTATCGACTCATTTATCCTGTTTTTTTGTTTTTTAATCTAAGTTGGAATTAATTAGGTGAAAAGGTACATAAAAAGTTGTAAAAAAGGGTACGCAATACACTACGAAAATGAAAAATATTTACCGTAAGATATATTACGGATGACAATTGGACCATATGAAACCGACCAGTATATGCATCAGCAACAAATCCTCCTACCAGAGGCATTAGAGTTGTTACTCCTATCCAGGTGTTTACGTTTTTCGCAGCAGTCTTGAGGTCTTCATGAATAACTTCAGTCAGGTATGTGATAAGGTTCATGGTTAGTCCATAGTGGCTCATCCTTTCACTAATTTCAACCACTGCTCAAAATCAAGTAAAAGATGCTACATGTTATTTATTTGACATACATGCATGCAAATATGCTTGAACTCATTTTAATCATTGATTAATAGAGTAAAGCATTAAACGAGCTAAGAATCATTGATGAAATAAAATCATTTTTTAGTGTAGCTACAAACATGAAATAAACTAATGATATCTTACTTATGACAAAGATAGAAGCTTTCCATGCACCAGTGGAAGCACGAAGAGGAACTCTTCCTTTATAATCCAAAGAACCATCATACACCCATTTTTCTTCATTACATTTTTCACTTCTATCACCTTTTCTCTTCTCTGTGTCTTGCTCCATTTTTACAAATTGAAGAGGCATGTTAAAAGGGTCATCAATGGAATTGGTTTGTTAAATAGACAAATTAAAAGGAAATGTGGAATTTCTATGATTGGTGATGTCATTAGTGAGTGACATTTGAAATAGAAGCTGCAAGTAATAATATAAACTTCATATTATAAAAATATGAAATGGACCTTTTTAGTTCATATTCAAATGATTGCAACTAATGATATTTGATTTGGTTGAGAACCATAAACTGATAGTGTGATACAGTTTGTAGAGATTATTACAACCGGTTTAAAATATTGCAATATTAATTAATATTATTCTTTTTGGTTATTATGTTGGTAGTGTATAAAGGTGTTTGAACAAGTTATTAAAATTTTGTAACAGAGAATAACTACATGGAAAAAAGTAATGTACAAGTATTTGGATACAAGTGTGAGTGATTAGTTCACAACTATTAGAGATGAAATAAATAAAGGTTATATAATAGATTGTCTCGTATACTCAATGTCTTAAAGTTTTTGATCATTAGCCCGCTTGTTCTTCTTAAATCACCTCTAGACTCTCATATATGGTATTAGAGTCATAATTCAACCTAATGGAGGAGCCAGAGTGAACCTATAGATTAGTTGATCTTCAACAAGTGATATCAAAGTCAGTGTTCGACTTGATGTGAGCAGGAGTGGATCCAGGTGTAATGGATATTCTTATAAGAAAAGTCTTCCGAATTGTGTGGTGAAGTCAGGTGGCGTGTGTTATGTTTGTTGGTAACGACAACATAGCCACGTGATAGACTCATATTTAACGATAAGGTTATTGGAATTCAAGTGTAAGTTATTAGTCTCGAATCGACTTGGAATTAACTATATAAAAGGTATAAGCAGTTGTGTGTCATATTTAACTTTTTTATTTTATTTTTATTAAAACAACGAGAAAACGCCGAAAAAGCCTTATACTCACAAAATAAACTTTCCTATTTATTCTTTAAATAATGAGGAATGCTATATACAGCGAAAAGGTTATCACGAAAACTTCTCGAAAATGAAAGCAACAAATTATGAATGAGGATTTGGCAGAAATCAAGGGAAGTTGGGGTATAGGTGGAGTCAAAACAAAAAACTGCCTAGTGGAACACGCTTCGCTATGTCCTCGTGAGAAAAAATTCGCTGTATATATAGCATTTTTCTTAAATAATAATAGGATTTTTTTCTGATAAAAACATAGTATTAGGACATTAGTTAACAAAACTTTATTTAATTAAATACAAGTATATACATAATTAAAATCACGATTGAAGAAACTTTTGATTTTCTTCAATGGTCGCCCAATTTCAATGGTCATGAAAGTGTGGTATATAATCAAAAATTATGTTTCCTTTAAATTGTAAAAAGACAAGCACTAAAATAACTCCCTTAAAAAAAGTACTAAACTAACCAAAAAAGACAGGTACTAAGAACTCCGTGATTTCCTATCCTACGATGCCGATTCTAAAAACTATGTTGCTTTAAAATAATACTTGTGAATTCAGACTTAAATCTCACATCAATAAAATAGTTCGCCATGAAAATGAAAGCAAGGAAAAAGAAATTAAATATCAAGTTTGTTAGTAATTTTTTCTTCTTCCTATTTTACAACCGCTGAATTTAAAATTGTAATTTTTTGTTATCATTCAAATCATCCAAAGGTTACTTGAGGGTTTTTTAATTTAAAATTAAAAATAGCTACTGTTTTTCGAAGATTCTTTGATTTTAAGAGCCTAACAGAAGCTAGTTGGACTATTCAAGAGATAACTCTGATCACCATTAAATCACCACTAAATCCATTGGTATGCTGAAGTCATCAAGGATGACATTGTCTCTGAAATTCTCAAGAATCCTGATGAGACTTGTAGAACTTCAAATCTCAAGGATCTTCCAAAAATTCTTCACAACATGTGCATTCACTCCTTAAAACTAAAAGTTGCAAGTCTTTAGAGAGTGACACAAACATACTCATTATATACCATCTCATGAACAAGAAACCATTGAATCTCAACTACATCATTATGCGTCACATGATAGATGCAGCTAGAATTCAAAGCAAATCTTCAAATATTTCAAGGTACCACTTGAGGATGAAAAATCAAGCATATTTTATACTATATCTTAACTTCATTGAAATGAAACTTCAATACAATAAGATATCTCATGGTGTTTCAAGCAAAGATGCATCTTCCCCGTCCTTCGAATCAAAAAGTCGCCCAAATTTGATTCGTCCAACAAACAAAAGGAAAAGTACTAGCCAATCAAGGAAAAGAAGAATGGTCAAGCCTCTCTTTCAAGAAAGAAGCCAAGAAGGAAAAGAAAAAGAAACTATGGTTGAAATTTATGACCAGATTATTGATGAGGTTGATGATTAGATCAATGATCATCTAGATACTCCTCTTCATTACAATCAATTTAATCAAAACTATTATGATACTTTGAAGGAGAAATCCTTCAGAACACTTATGAAGTCGATCTTGATGCTCCCAAAGAGGACCAAACATCAAATATCAATATCAGAGATCAGAACGACGTTCATATCAAGTCATCAGGACGAAACATCTGAACAAGTTTCGGATCAGGCATCAGAATAGAAGTTACTTTTTCTCAAAAGACTCTAAAATAAAAACCAAAGAAAAAGCAACCTCATTCCTTGGCTCTCAAGATTCTGAATTCACCACTAAAGAAAGCAAGGTACCAACTATATTTTTAACTTGTTCTCCAAGATTCTGAAATTTCCTCTCATCTATAAATACTCAACTATTCAGTACTGCAAGGATCAAAAGATTGCACTCAAACATAATATACATTCTCAAAACTACTCATCAGAATAAAATCTCTTGAAAAGCATAAAGTATATACTTATCACTCACATTATATCCTTGGATCTAATTTTAGCAAGCCATACATTAGATAATATACAACAAATAATGTAAACTTGGCAAAACAATGTCAGACATTTGATTCAGCAGAAAAATATAAATGTGAGATCAAACCATTGTAGCTCTCATCATGCCATCATCTCTACCCCATCATCACTCTTACAACCATCAATTTCATTACCTATCTTCTGAACACTCTTATAGGTATACCTCTTTGCTAAGAAGAGATAAGCACACAAATTTAAAGCATTAATAATTGCCAACATCCAATAAAACCTATCCAAACGACTTGAGTTTATATCCTTCCCGATCCAACTTTTACCATTCTTTTCTGTCACATGGTCGACAATAGTGATTAGAAAACTACTTAAGAAACTTCCAACTCCAATCACACTAAGATATAATGCCATTCCTAAGCTTCTCATTGAGTCAGGAACTTGGTCATAGAAATACTCTTGTAAACCAACAAGGGAAAATGAATCACCAAAACCAAGAATCAAATATTGCGGGACTAGCCAAAACACACTCATAGTATTTTTCCCTGTTTCTCCTGATCTCAGAATTTCTTGCTCATGCATTCTAAGTCTCTTAGCTTCTACTAAGGCTGCAACAATCATAACTATGACTGAAAATGCTAAGCCAATGGCAATTCTTCTAAGGATGCTGATGCCTCTTTCATTACCAGTGACTTTTCTCATAATTGGTACAAGAACTTTGTCATATAAGGGAACAAATATTAAGGTACCAATAGCTGTAACAGAGACAACAGAACCTGGTGGGATTGTGAAATTGTCACTTAGCTTCAAGTTCATCGAAGCTGCTTGTTTTACAAAGAGTGTCGTAGCTTGTGCTACAGTTATTCCAGTTGTAATTGAAGCTATCCATATGGGGATAATATTAAGAATAAGCTTTGTTTCTTCAACTCTTGTCACTGTTGCTAATCTCCATGGATTGTGTTTTGGATTAACAGGTGTGTCTTCTAATATTGCAGCCTTGTCAAGAAACCTATTCATCATTTCAAGTTATATTAGACATTATTCAAGTTAAGGAAGTTTTGTTTCGGTATAAATTTTGGCCATGTGTCGATAAACAAATTAAGCAAGGGCATAGAGCGTTTTATCATATAAAGTGATTACTATGTATATAACAAAATGTAAAGTAAAATCAAAATGTTTTCGTATAAGATATAAACGGTTTTCATAGGCTATCGTTAAGAGCATATGGGAAAAAAGTTGAAAACAACTCGATAGGTTATAAACTGTTTCCATAAGCTCACCGAAATAGTCTTATAAGTCTTTATATCAGTAGATATTGGACATGTTATAAATTATTTTCACAAGCTCTCTAAACAATCTTACAAGTGCTTATGTCGGTTATTAAGTTCAAATAAGTGAATCCAAACTTTTGAAACACCCACGCAGATGCAAACACCTGACACAACACTAGCATCGATAGAAGTTTTAGAAAATAAAATAACTAAATGTAAGCACATATGCCGGTGTCACGTTGGACATCGGACATAGATTCAATGTGAAGTGTTAGGGCTACATATAGATCGAAATCGACCTTTTGAAAATATATACATATTCCATTGAATTTTGAGGATAAAAAGTATTGATTTGAAATGACAAGAAGTATGTATCATACCTTAGGTTGCTAGTATTGCACAGAAGCCTTCCTTGAGACTTATCTGACTTTGGAACTTCATACAATAATTCAGGATTTGAAGGACAAGATAATTTTCTTTTCCTTATAGCTGCAACTAGTACCTGTAAAATTGCTTTTAAAGTATTTCCTTCTGGCCTTCTATACCTATAAAAAGGTTTCCCTAGATAGAAAGCTATGATGCATAGAGCCATAAGAATTGTGAGAATTAGACAAGAAACTCCCCAACTAACATTGTCTTGGACATAAACAATCACTGTTGCACCAAGAAGCAATGCAAAACACAATGCAAAGTTCCACCAGTTGAAGAAAGACATTTTCTTCTTCCTTTCTTCGACGTGATCTTCATCAAATTGATCAGCTCCAAAGCTTTCCAAGCATGGTTTGTGTCCTCCAGTGCCCAAGGAGATACAGTAAAGGGCAAGGAAGAAAACTACTTCATGAAGTTTTCTTGGCTGTAGACATTTCTCTGTGTTGCATGTCTTTAAACTTGGTATGTATTGAGACATAGTCAACAGGCTTAACCCCTGGTTTGAACAACTAGAAATGAGAGCCAAACAGAGGCTAAAGGCTACGTTAAAGTTCATTCCTTTTTATTTTTTTGTTTTACCATAATATTGGTATGAAGTTTCCACTGCTGCTTCCGTTGGGGTACCTATGGGACACATAAGGTGGGTTCTCCCCTTCCAATCAACCCGATTTTTACTATACGCATGAGTCAAGAATGGAACCACTAACTAAGGGTGGTAAAATGGACGGATTGGATGGATAAAGATTTGAATACTATTGGATAAATCAAAACAATCCAATAGTCCATTAAATACACTTGTTTTTCAATAATCCATCCAATCCAATCCATTAACTATAAAATTTATCAGATCCATCCATTGTTAGATTATTAATGGATGGATATCCATCCGACCATTTTTTTTTTGGTCAAAAAAAGAACAAAGTCCATCCGACCATATATTAAACTATATTATTTATTTAAATTATTTTTTCATGAATTCAATCCAAAGAAATTTTATGCAGCAAGGCCCAATACTGAATTTTTTTAGCCCAATATTTTTTTTAAAGAAGCCTAAATAATTAAATAATAAAGAAATATTTAATATTATTAATTAAATAATAAAAAAATATGATGGGGTGGCAGCTGGTGGTCAACGTGCCATCGTTGGTGTTGACCACGACATTGCTCCGACAACCCCACGAAGGCGGACGGTGGAGTTCCAACCTGTTTTCCGATGACCCACAACGGAGCTCTGGAAGTCGTCGGTGCTCCAACAATGTGTGGATAGTCACTCGATTATATTTTTATTAATTCTTTTTTAATATTTACTAAAATAATAAATTATTAATTATATCAAATATCTCTGATTTTAAGTTGTCTATTTTCAGAAGAAGAAGAAAAAAAGAGTTATATTTTCAATTTTTTCAGTTTTTTATTTCTAAATTAATTTTAATATTGAATTATTTTTTAGTTTTTTATTATTAGAAATATTGTTTATATTTGGTTCATTAGATTTATATTAACATTTGGATTGATCCATTGGATCTTTAAAATAAGTTAGATGGGTTGGACCCATCCATAATTTTAAATGTATAGATTGGATCCTAACCAATTGAAAAAGTTTGTTTGGTGGATGGATTAGATGGATTTTGCATTAAATGGATTTGATGGACTACTTGTCACCCCTACAACCAAGCATATGTTTAAGATTTTTGCTCTTCCCCTTGCACATTTCGCCCCCACCTAGCTAAAAATACTATAATGTCCATGCGTTAGTTAAGTCACGCAGCGTGACTTAACTAACGCACGTTGTAAATGATGCGTGACATAAGTAGCGCGGCGTGAGTTAACTCACGCAGCGTAACCTAAGTCATTTAACAGCAACACAGCCACTCAAACCTTAATTTTTCCAACTTCTCAAAATATGAGGGGGGCCTATGGAAGGGGGGCCTTCTGACCTCCGCTTTTACCTCGCTTTGGTCGACATGTGGCATGCAGGATATGGGTCGATGCCGATGTAAGTATATTTTAATGTTTATTTTACTTCTTTTACTATTTATACAACTTATTCTAATTATTATTTTACTTATTTAATGTTAGAATTAAAATTAATTTTATAATATATTTAATGTTTATTTTACTTATTATTTATTTAACTTTGTTGTTTTTTGTTTTTGTATTTCAGTTTCGAAAAAAACATAGGGTGAAAGGTATCTCGCACGGGAAGAAGTTGGGCCTTAAAAACTTGATATTGCCTTCACCGGGAAGACAAAACGAGTGGTTTTGGGAAGAAGTGAATATGTGTGGTCTTACTCCTCTCCTGACTAGTGGGTACGAGAACATCTCTCACGGGTTCATTTGTGCGATGTCAGAGAGATGGCATGAGGAGACCAGCAGCTTCAATCTACCTGTTGGGGAGATGACCATCACACTAGATGATGTGGCGTGTCTCCTAGGCATCCACATCACTGAGAGGCTCCTTCCTGATAGAGAGTTAACCCGTGAGGAGGGGATAAAGATGATGCAGGTGGACCTACTTTTTACATAGGAGGTTGCCGCTAAGGAGGTGGCAAGACAGGGTGCTGCTCATATCAGTTTTGGTAAACTGAAGAGGCGGTATGAGGAGCTCTTGAATAGGTGTAATCAGCTGCTTGAGCTTGACACAGAGGAGGAGTATGAGGAGCAGGGTAAAGTTAGGTTAACCTGCATTAAGGCATTTATGTTGCTTTTGCTTGGCTGGACCCTTTTTGCCGGCAAGAACAACATAAGCATTAATCTGTTGTGGCTGCTTGTGCTGCAAGATATGGACGAGTTGGACAGCTGGTCATGGGGTGGGATGAGACTTGTTTTCCTATATGAGCAGCTATCTCCTACCTCCGACTCATTTGTGGCCTCCTGTGGTGGTTACATGACCTTGCTTGTGGTAATATTTGTTTTTCTTCTTTTTTACTTAGTGGATCGTAAATGTTTAGTTGTTTGTATAATACTTGTGCTGATATAAATATTTGTTTCTTTGTGTTTGCAAGGATGGACTTTGGCGCACTTCACGAACATCATTCTGAGGATTGATGATGGAAACCTCCCAGGGGCTTTTCGAATCCTGGACACTACAGAGATGTCATTGATTCGTTGGACCATTTTCATGTCATTTGAAGGCCATATGAGAGACGACGACACATCACACCCTTTCAGAACATATGCTGGTACTCCGGATGGATCATGGCCGGCAGAGACAGAATGGTCTGTCACTTGCCAGAGCGGGTTCTTAGGCAGTACGAGTATGTCCAGACACGACCCAGGCCTCCTACAGACATTGAGTCTCTTGCGGCAGATGATGTTGCCCAGGCCTTCACAGAGTTTTCTCTACATGTCCTCAACCATCAGCACAGGGGTCATCTGGTTTTGGATAACGAGTCGTGGGCTCATTCTAGGGGGTACATGAGATGGTTCGTTAGAGTATCACATCCTATTGTGAACCCCCCCCCCTGCGGCCATTCCTGACTACTCAGTTGATGCCCCTCCTCGTCTTGTCCCTCCTTACGAGGAGGTTCTTGTTGAGCAGCTGTAGGTCATACATCCTCCCGACCCATACCAGATCATCATCAACATCAGAGCCAGAGTGGATGGTGCAATGGCGCATCCTGATGTGTTTAGTAATTCAGAGGTTCTTCGCATGATGCAGGGCATCCAGTCCGAGTGGAGCATGATGGAGCAGATGCCGGCTCCGCGGAGGAGGAGTAGGAGTCCACAGGAGTAGGGTTTTATGATATTTTCTAGGTTTTTTTATGACATTGTCGGATATGGATGTAATCGTAATATATTTACGCTTTTTGGCGTTTTTATGACATTGTCAGTTATTTTATTCCGTTATTTTTCGTAATTTAATTATGAGTTAATGTTTGATTGATTGAATGCTTTAATGAATGATGAAAAATGTATGCAAATGAATGAATATTTGAAAGAAGGATTGAAAATTTAGGGGAAATAGAGGTTTCTGCCTCTTCTGGTTTTTTACACAGATTGGGCGTGAGTTAACTCATGCAGTGCTTTATACTTGTGTCACTTAAGTGACGCAGCGTTAGTTAACTAACGCATAAATTTACACTTGCGTTAGTTAACTAACGCAGTGGCATTTTCGGCAAAGTTGCAAGGTTGGAGCGAAATGTGCTGAGGGAAGAGCAGAATTCTATGTTTAAGGGGTCCAAATCTCTTATCAGTTTGACCAAATCCATTGTTGATAAAAATATGTTCGATTTTAATTTGATGTATTATGTATAAGCAAATAAATTGTAAATACCGTCAAAAGATAAATTGAAATTTTTTGTCCATATTATGGTGGGCCATATTGATTAAAGATATGATATAACATATGCAAATAAAGCCTTAATTAAATGTTTTTTTTAGGGGCCTTAATTAAATGTTTAATCTCTGCTTGAGAATCATTTCTTATAATATGTGGACTATATTGATATATTATTACTATAAACTCTACTTGAGTTTGAATCCAAGTCTCAAGATACCAAACATTCAGAGTTTTTTATCGTATGAGTTGTACCTATGAAACAGACTGTATTGATTTTATTTTCCAAACAAGATACAAGCTTCATAGTAATTTATTTTACAAAGACTTTAATAGTAAATAAATAAACAATAATTAAAATAAAATATGCATGACATTAGTGTAAAAAGATTTACCAAAAGGTAGACGAGGGAAGAAAATAGGATCATAGGAAATCGACCAGTGTAAGCATCAGCAAGAAATCCACCTAGTAGAGGCATCAAGGTTGTTGTTCCTGACCAATAGTTTACATTCTTTGCTGCAGTTTTAAGATCTTCATGAATCACCTTAGTAAGGTATGATATAAGATTTGCAGCTATTCCAAAGAAGCTTATCCTTTCACTAAATTCAATTGCTGCACCACATGAAAACAAAATGACCAAGTTATTCAGACACGTCTATTGCAAAGTTTTATGACAACTGCTAGTAATAAGTAGCAATAAATAATAAGACATTAACCATAAAAAAATAAAAAAAAATAAAAAAAGACATTCCTTTCATATGACTTCTTTAGGATTTGGCATTGTTTGCCTTAGAACTAGTTTTTTTGTTTGTTTTCTATTTTTCCTTTTAAATTTTCTCTTTGAAAAAAATGAAAATAAATTATAAGTCGGTATGCAAAAGTATTGCATAGCAATATTCCAAAAAGATGGGGAAAATAGTTTATCTACAATTTTCAATTCACTTGTACTTTGAAGATCATTTGCCGGCTTCTATTGTTTGTTGTGATACTATTTGTTTACATGCTTTTGCTAACCCTAATTGTTGAAATTTTTCCTTTGAATTAATTTGGGAGGATTATTTTTATTTACTTAGAAAAGAAGGTCGTGTAATCCCAAATTTGAACAAGATGTAAATAAAATTTGATTAATAATTGTTTTATCCAAAGAGTCGAACACAACCCAAACAATTGGACTTAAACTTCGTCATCTTTACTTGTGTCAAACTACTTGGTTTGGAAACATATATATGGTAGCTAAATATAATCTTGTAACAGGTGCTACTTTTTATTTATTTCTGATGAAAATGAAGCTTTAAAACGAAATATAAACCATTATAATGTTGTATTAAAATAGTATACTTTACAATTGTTGCAAACTTTATAAGAAAAAAAGTGATGAACACTAGTAAATATCTTACTGAGGACAAAGAGAGAAGCTATCCATACACCAGTTTTAGCACGAAGAGGAACTTTGCCTTTACAATCCACAGAACCATCATAAACCCATTTCTCATGCTCCCTTTCTTCTCTCTTCTCTTTTTCTTGCTCCATATTAACAGGGCTAAAGAGGTTTGGAACAATTTCTTTCAATGGGATGTTATGCTATATAGAGAAAGGAAACGAAAAGGTACAGCTATGTGCTAGCTAAGGTTGACACCTTCATTGATGAGATATTTTCAAATGCATTTAACTCCCCCTTTTTCTGCCTTAAAGTACTAAACAATTTTTTTGTTTTTGATAAATAAAAGTTTGAGTTCTTGACCAAAAAAAAAGAAGAAAAAGTTTGACTTTGGGTGAGTTTGATTCGAGTTGTTTCTTAGCATCAGAAAAGTCACCAGTCTTAAAGAACTGAACATCTATATTTTTATATTGCACATGAGCTCCTCACACGGGTTACAACAGTTGAACTCGTGTTCTTGCTAGATTTTAATTAAATCTTTATCAATTGAATCAATCTAAAAATGTGCGACCTTAAAAAGAATAGGGTTAATATGTCTTTAACCCCCTGTAATTTGGGCGAGTTCCGGTTTACCCCCTGTAAAAAAAAAATTAGATTCCAACCCTGTAATTTGAAGATTCTTTCGAAATAGACCCTGTAATTTGAAGATTCTTTCGTTTTAGACCCTTAAAAAAATAAAAAACAAAATTAATTATACAATCAGCGTGCCACATAATCAGATATGCACAGTCAGCGCACCACTCAGCATGCCACGTCAGCATTTTGTCCAGTCAGATGGCCTTAGGGTCTAAAATGAAAGAATCTTAAATTACAGGGTTGGAATCTAAACTTTTTTTTTACAGGGGGTAAACCGGAACTCGCCCAAATTTAAGGGTGGTAAAGACATATTAACCCAAAAGAATAATGTAGTATTGAGACTCACAATGATTTAAAGTCAGTAAGAAGGAGTGGTGGAGAGAGTGTTGCTAACACTATTCTTTCTTAATTTATAATGTTCAAAGAGTGTCTGTGGGTTACTCGTTAGCAAAACTCTTTTTAGCCGATTTTCTTATATAAAAATCAAAAAAGTTAAAATGAGGACTAATACATTTATTCAAACAACAATCTATGCTTATTTTATGAGTGATTATTTTATTTTTTTTTGAGAAAATTTATGAGTGATTATTGTTAGAAATATATGAATTGCTCTTGTAGGCACAATTCATATGGTAAACGGAGATAGAAACATTTGATATGTTATAGTGCAAGGTCGAACCAGCAACTCTCATTAGTGAGTATGTGGTCTTTTCAATAGATTCTTTTAAAAAATAAAAACGAATCCAATATTTCCCACAAGTCGTTTTCCATAATTATGTAAATTGTGGAAATATTGTTTTTGCATTTTTAAAATTAAAAAATATATTTTTATCTTTTCTTATGTAAATTGTGGAAATATTGTTTTTCATTTTTAAAATTAAAATATGTATCATTATCTTTTCTAATCTGATTAATCTTAAAATAAAAACCACGTGACTTGCTTGAAGTTATTTTCAACAATATTTTGACTACCAATGACCATTTATAATTTTTTTGTTTAAAAAGAGGTTTACATTTAACCCCATGAAATTGATCGTGTGGTGTAGACTTAAACCATTGAATATGTTCCTCTTCAGATCTCATGTTCTAATCCTTCAACTATCAACAATTTCTGAGTTACGTTGGTCTATAAAGGATTTTTCTCTTGCTTCAATTTAATCTTCACTAGTGAATGATAAAATTGATCTTTAAAATTAGTTAATCATTTGTCCTCGTGAGCTTAGCTCAGTTGGTAAGGACAATGCATAATATATGCAAGGTCTGATGTTCAAACTTTGACCACCACAAAAAAAAAATCAATCCTTTAGTCAAATAACAAGTTTAAAAAAAAACATTTTAAAAAGATTAAATCTCCACTAGTGAACAGGAAATTAATTATCAAAATTAATCAATCATTTGGTCAAATAACAGGTTTAAAAAAAAAATTTAAAAAGAGAAGAATCAAAACGAGGTAAACACTCTTAGGGACCAAAAGTGATAATCATTATTGTTTCAGTTAGGGGGTTGGGTAGCTCAAATTGTATAAGCTAAGTGTTATGGATTTGGAGGTACAAGACTCAAGTCCTTGCAAAGAGGAAAAACTAATAAAACAATTAACATTTCAAGATCCCCATTATAAAAAAGTTTGAGTTTCTCCCTTGTCTTTTAAACATTCTTTGGATTTCAACTCCAAACTCATTTGACTATGTAACCACCCGACTGTATAATTAACTTTATTTTATTTTATTTTTTTGCTTCCAGTTGAATTAGATTAATTACACGCCATTATTTCAAGAGCATTGATATTTGAACATCTAAATTTTTAACAACTTATGTGACAACCTATAAAACCAAGTGTCAATTTGGTTAAGAGAGAGAGAAATAAAAAATTATTAAAAACTCTCATGGGTTGTCTTTACCGTGGTTTTATAAGTTGTCTAAATTTTCATGTTTAAATATCATTACTCTATTTCAGACAAAAAAAACAAATTTGATAAAAATAACGTCATAGTATGACATCATCTCTCTCCTCCTTCGTCATCTACAACATCAATATTTAAAACCAAAAAAAAACAAAATTGATAAAAAGAACAACATCATATAATTCCATCATATCTCTCTCTCTCTCCCCCCACCCCCCACCACATCTTCATCATCAAATTCAAAGTCATAAGAGGATTTTTTTTGGGTTTTGATTTTTATGGATTTTTTTGTATAATTTATTTAATAATAAAAATGACATGTGGAAATAAAAGAAATTGAAAGTGATTAAGAAAAGCTAAGAGGATTTTTTTTGGTTTTGATTTTTATGGATTTTTTTGTATAATTTATTTAATAATAAAAATGACATGTGGAAATAAAATAAATTGAAAGTAATTAAGAAAAGCTAACACAATGCTCTACGGAAACCATTTGGCATTGTCATCTGCTTTGAAGGTCCAAAATCAAAGAATATTGGCATGACAAGGGTGAAACTCGAATTGTTTTTTAAAGAAGGTAAATCAAAATTCACTCAAATGACAGGGGTTAAAGGAACTAACTTAACCATAAAGATATTTATGATGCCAAAAAAACTAAAATTTGCGAGTTCTCTCTCAAAATAAAATATGGTCGGAACTAGTTAAGTCTAGGTTCTTTGGTGTTGATATGTGCACAATGGTGTCGGTGCAGGGGTTTTCTTTTGTTGGAGTCGTACCACCGTTGTTGTTGTTTGGTTTCTAAGCTCTTCTGATTCAACGTTGTTGGATTTTTAATCTTTTAACTTTAGGTTGGGCGCAAAACTGTTTTGTTCGAAGAGCTATGACTTTGCGATCTGGACTATTTTTGGTCGATTTGTGGCCAGATGGGTTTTAAGTGTTTCGTTTGTGGTTTTACTTTCATGTTGGCAGATAGTTTCATTCAACGGTTTTCGCTAGATTACGCGTGGTGTGTATCTGTTCGCTTTGGATTTGGTTTCTTTGTCTGGCAGCCTCATATATGTGGGTTTTTTTATCTACTTTTTAGGATTGGTTTCAAAATGTGCAGTTTGATGCTGTTTGTAATGCCATTTAGGGTTGTTTATTACCTTTTTGTGTGGTCTCACTAGTTCATGTATATCCCCCCAACTTCTTGTAATATTATTATTATTATTTAATCTACCTTTTTTTCCGGTTAAAAAAATGTTTATCTACTAACACAAGCTATAATGGTGTTTGGCTATATAAATTAAAGGTTTAATTACATATCTGGTCTCTTATGTTTATTTTAGATTTCAGTTGGTTATTTATGTTTTAAAAGTTTTAAGTCGATTCTTTATGTTTTAAAAGTTTCAATTTGATCAAAAACATTACTCACAATTGAATAAGTTAGTTCATTCAGCCACATATATTGAGTTAAATAAATAAATAAATATTTTAAAATTGATTTTGTAAATAAGTTCAAATTCGGCACCATATTCTCAACCTATATTTGTAAATGGCCAAGTGACGAAAGGACTAACTTACTTCAATGAGTAACGTTTTGGACCAACTTGAAACTTTTAAACCATAAGACACCAACTTAAAACGTTTAAAACATAAAAGACCAACTTAAAACGTAAAATAAACATAAGAGACTAAATATGCAATTAAGTCTAAATTAAAAGAGATTATCAAACTTTCATAAGCTGTTTATATCATAATTTAATAAGGTCTCACAATTAGCTTATACATGGTCTGACAAAGAGCTTTTGAAAAATAGCACAATTTTTATGCCACTTTTTTTCCTTAACTAATCTTTCCTTTTTACGCACTTATTCTTTAATTGTTTAAATTGACCTTGTAACGAAGTCTAAAGAATGACCCCGTAAAAATAAAAAACATATTCTAACTATGTAATCTGACATTCTTAAAAATAAATTACTCTCTAATATAAGCAAAGTCCAAAATACTACCCTGGAGGTTGTAATTTTTCATATTTTTTTACATGCATGTTAATGACGTTTAAATATGGCTTCCACAAAAATATATAATTTGTTGACAAGGAAAGGATTAATTATTAATGTTCCTTTCCAAAATTATGAATTTCTTAAGTAATTAATAATTATTCCGTCCCTCGTTTAAAAACTAAAATTTCATGGTGAATGCTCTTATGATGTTCTAATCATGCCTACAAAATTAGTAAACTAAATTTGACCCGTGATTACAGTGGCGGAGCCAGGAAAAAAAGGCTTGGGTGGGCCACTAAATTATGAAGTTTTTTTTTTTTAGTACAAATGTTAATTGAAACAAGTTTTAGTTGACAAACAATATAAGAGAGGTTTGAAATCCCCACAAATTAGAAGGTTTGTAGACCTCCCCTAACCAGTCAAGCATAGACATGACAAAAATCATGTATACTTCTTATGGAACCGCTAAAATCTAAAACCGTTGAAAAATTGTTTAAAATCTCGCAAAATTGACCTATAATTTTTATTTTTTTTATTTTTCTGGGTGGGCCACTACACCACTTTACAGAGATTTGGATGTACCGAAAACAAAAAACGTCGTAAAATTATTTAAAATCTCGCAGAATAGACCTATCATTATTAATTTTTTAATTTTTTCGGCCCACCTCAGCCCATGAAGGGCTCCGCCCCTGCCCGTGAATGTATGGTTACTTCGGACTAAATTTCAATTTTGTACATTTTGATTGAAAACTCAAAAGAAATCGAGGGATCTTCAAATGCTATGAAAGTTTGTGTATCCTTTCTTTGTCTTTTTATAGATGTCTCTACAAACAATCACCTCAAAATTAAATTTCTAAGTCGAGATTTAACGGAAAATTTTTTTTGTTGAAAGCCATATTTTAACGTCTTAAACATTCCTGCAAAAAAAATCAAGAAAAAATTCAACCTCTAAGTTATTTTACTGGACTTCGTAGATATAAGAGGTTCAAAAATAAAAATAATCTCAATTAAATGGTTTTAAGTACGTGTTTTTATTTTTACATGGTCCTTTTTTAGACTTCAGGTAACTTGCATGGTCAAATTAAATAATTAACTATATTATTCTATTTACACGACACATATCTTATAGAAAGAACTTAGATGTATTTTTTCATATGCTTTTCGTATGGTTATCAACTAAGTTATTCATGATTTTTTTAAATTCTTAATTTTCTCAAAATTTGTTAGACCAAAAGATGTATTTTTATTTAAAAACCATACGTAAATCGCCTAAGAAAATACATCGAAGTTTTGTTCTATTTTTTATCCAACTTATCTTTTTTTTTTTAAAATATACTAAGCATTTTATTATTTTTTATGTAATATCACGTCCAAATAGTTCAATTTATTTGTATAAACACTTTTTTGTGCACTTATCTAAACTTAAAGAGTTTATTGACTATAAGAACTCATGATGTCAATTTTCAGGCTATAAACACTTATGATAACCACTTGTATAATTTTTTTAAGCAAACATGGCCTTAATATGTTTTTTTTTAGTTTTCTAATTATTTCTCTTTCTGCAATAAATAGGTTGTCCCCGTGAACTTAGCTCAGTTGGTAAGGACAATGCATAATATATGCAACGTCCGGGATTCGAACCTCAGAAAACAAAAAAAAAACAATAGAGGGGTGGTATAATTTTTAGGATACATATAGATTTAATCCTATATATTCACATCTATGTGATATTATTTTATCAAACCATACTTTAGGTAATATACAGCAATTAACAAATGTATATTTTGCAAAACAATATCTCAACAATTTGATTCACAAGAAAGATATAAATAACTATTAGATACAACCATTATGAGCTCTCAACATACCATCATCTCTACCCCATCATCACTCTTACAACCATCAATTTCATTACCAGTCCTTTGTACACTCTTATAAGTATACCTATTTGCCAAGAAAAGATATACACACAAATTCAAAGCATTTATAATTGCCAACATCCAATAAAACCTATCCAAACGACTTGAATTTATATCCTTCCCAATCCAACTTTGACCATTCTTTTCTGTCACATGATCCACAATAGTGATTAAAAAACTACTCAAGAAACTTCCAACTCCAATCACACTAAGATATAAAGCCATTCCTAAGCTTCTCATTGAGTCAGGAACTTGGCCATAGAAATACTCTTGTAAGCCAATAAGAGAAAATGAATCACCAAAACCAAGAATCAAATATTGAGGTACTAACCAAAACACACTCATAGTATTTTGCCCTATTTCTCCTGTTCTCATGATTTCTTGCTCATGTATTCTAAGTCTTTTAGCTTCTACTAAGGCTGCAACAATCATAACTATGACTGAAAATGTGAAGCCAATGGAAATTCTCCTAAGAATGCTGATTCCTCTTTCATTGCCAGTGATTTTTCTCAGCATTGGAACAATAATCTTGTCATATATTGGAACAGATATTAAGGTGCCAATTGCTGCTGCAGTGGAAACAGAAGCTGGTGGGATTGTGAAACTGTCACTTAGCTTCAAGTTCATTGAAGCAGCTTGTTTTACAAAGAGTGTGGAGCCTTGTGCTACACATATTCCTGTTGTTAATGAAGTGAGCCATATGGGAATTATATTGAGAATAAGCTTTGTTTCTTCTACTCTTGTCACTGTTGCTAATCTCCATGGATTGTGATTTTGATCAACATGTGTGTCTTCTATTATAGCAGCCTTATCAAGAAACCTGTTCATTTATTTAACGTAATATTAGAAATTGTTCCATTTGATTTGGTTTAATAATTGCAAAATATATGGTACATTTAGGTTCACTAAGAATAAGTCTGATTTAAAAAATTACAGTTCACTATATATCCATATCAAACACTCATGTTAGTAGAAAAACAATTTAATCAAGTGCTTAGAGTATAATTGCTTGTCATGTAAGTACTTACGTATAATCTTTTTATATCACAAAATATAAAGTAAAGTCAAACAATTTTCATATAAACTATAAGCTGCTTTCACAAGCCATCCTGAATAACTTATGGAAATAAGCTAAAAACAAAGTAAGAATATGAGATAAACTGTTTCCATAAAATCACTGAAATAGTCTTAGAAGTGGTTATATTAGTAGATAAGTTCAAGTAAATCAATCCAAACCTATGAAGCACCGACGAAAATGCAGGCACCATACAACATTGACACAACCAATGAATTTACAAAATGAAAGAATTAAATGTAACCACATATGTCGGTTTCACGTAACACTAGACATAACTTCAACCTAAAGTGTCAATGCTGCATTGGTCCAAACAAAACCTTTGTTCTTTTAATAACATATACATATTCCATTGATTTGAAATGTCAAGTTGTATATATCATACCTTAGGTTGCTAGTAGTGCATAGAAGCCTTCCTTGGGACATATCTGACTTTGGAACTTCATACAATAAAGAAGGATTTGAGGGACAAGCCAAATTCCTTTTCCTTATGGCAGCAATTAGTACCTGTAAAATTGGTTTTAAAGTATTTCCTTCTGGCCTTCTATACCTATAAAAAGGCTTCCCCACATAAAAAGCTATGATACATAAAGCCATAAGAATTGTGAGAATAAGACTAGCAGCTCCCCAGCTAACATTGTCTTGGACATAAACAATCACTGTTGCACCAAGAAGCAAAGCAAAACACAATGCAAAGTTCCACCAGTTGAAGAAAGACATTTTCTTCTTCCTTTCTTCGATGTGATCTTCATCGAATTGATCAGCTCCGAAGCTTTCCAAGCATGGTTTGTGTCCTCCGGTGCCCAAGGAGATACAGTAAAGGGCAAGGAAGAAAACAACTTCATGAATTTTCCTTGGCTGAAGGCATGTCTTTGTGTTGCATGGCTTTAAACTTGGGATGTATTGAGACATTGTCAATAGGCTTAATCCCTGGTATTGAGACAAATGTGCTTAGATTTTAATTTGATTTTCAGTTTCAAATTATTTGTTGTTTGTTTAAATGCACATTTGGTCATTCGGTTCATGAATTATTCATTAATGACATGACAACGCTTGTGTGCTACATTGAATATCCATGCCAGAAACAAAAAGGCTACATAAGTGTTGTCACATCATCTGCAAATATGAAACATCTGGAAAAATGATCCAAACATGTGACAAAAATGATAAATTCAAAAAACTGAACCAGTAAACCAATAACTCGATTTTTAAAACAAGGAGACAAAACTTCACTTTTTAAAAAATAAGGGGATTAAAAGTATATTTAAACTTGAGATTTTCAGTAAAAGTAACATGGTACCTACAACTTAAACCCTTTGAACCCGTTATGAGACTAATCAATGCAGTATCTGATTTTCATCGCAAAATTTTTATTTACCAAAGACATTATCAAGTGTAAATTTATTAAAAAAAGTATGATTAACTTTTGCTAAAAATAAAAAATATGATTAATTTTGTAAACTGGTGCTATGTCCATTAACAAATTTATTAAATTTTTTAATATTTTCATAACTTTTTTATCATATTTATATAGGAAACTTATCCAAACATTAATTTTTTTATCATGTTATATGTACCAAATGTCCACCACATTTTAACATTGACTAATTAACTAATCTCCATTGTGGATTATGTTGAACATCAAAGATGGATTTGAATTTTTTCTATATACAAGAGTCAGAGAATATCAAACTCCTATCAACTTGTTTAAAGGAGTTTGATCTCTTATCACTTGGATCAATACGTCGTTGTTAAACAAACACTAATTTGGAACTCTGGGCAGGAGTTAAGCCACAAAATTGAAAATTCTTCAGGTGGGCCATATTGACTAAAGAAAAAAATTTGGAAGGAATATTGATTAAATATATGATTATAAGAGATGTGAAGGACACGTTACTAATATATGATACAAATGAAGCCTTACTTAAATGATTAGTCCTGTTAAATATACTTTTTTTTGTTTGAATCCATATAAAAAAATCTAGCTGGTTTCAGTTTTTGAAAGTAAGGAAAAGTTGGTTTTTGTCTCATTATTTGGTTTTAATTTGTGTAAATATAGTTGGTTCATATGGAATCTTTTCTTCTGATGAGAAATGTTAGCAACATACATTCTAACACACTTTTTTTTATTGGTTAAAATTCACATGGGACCCACAAAATTTATATGAGACCCATGTGATTTGTTGAGATCCATGTAATTTTAACCAATTAAAAAAAGTTTTTTGAAAAGTATATGTTAGAATGTGCGTTGCTAGCATTCCTGATATTTTAATTCCCAAAATACACGAATTTCATATATAAATAAATAAACAAGGACTAAAATAATGAGTACCGAAAGAAATGTCTTTTATAATTTAGAAAAGAAACCCAACAGTTTTTCAAAGGGACTAAAGTGTTATTTAAGTTTGAAATAAAATATGTTGGATATTATTCGTCGGATGTTACTTCCTTGGTGACAAAATTCAAATTTCTTCCAATAAAGTAGTAAAATGAATCTTAGTCCTACTTTATCTAATACTAATTTCTCCCATTTCCAATTTTTAAGAAATAAAATGCACAATATTTTTACAAAAAAGATTTACCACGAGGTAGACCAGGGAAGAAAATAAGACCATAGGAAATCGACCAATGTAAGCATCAGCAAGAAATCCACCTATTAGAGGCATGAGGGTTGTTGTTCCTGCCCAATAATTTACATTCTTTGCTGCAGTTTTGAGATCTTGATGAATCACCTTAGTAAGGTATGATATAAGATTTGCAGCTATCCCAAAGAAGCTTATCCTTTCACTAAATTCTATTGCTGCACCACATAGAAATTAACATAATAATCAAGTAGGTTTGGAAATGAGTCGATTTGAATCGAATTCGTTAGAGCTTGACTCGACTCAATAACAATTGGTTCATTTTAAAACTCGACTCGAGTTTCAAACGAACTTTGTTTTTAACTCGAACCCGACTCGATTAAAGTTAACAAACATATCAATAGAAGCTTTAAAATGAAATATAAACCATTGTTTTATTAAAATAATATATTTTTACAATTGTTTCAAACTTCATAAGAAAAAAAATGATGAACACAAGTAGATATCTTACTAAGAACAAATAGAGAAGCCATCCATACACCAGTTTTAGCACGAAGAGGAACTTTGCCTTTACAATCCACAGAACCATCATAAACCCATTTCTCTTGTTCACTTTCTTCTCTTGCACCTTGCTTTTTTTCTTGCTCCATATTTACAAATGGAAGAGATAATTACAAGATAAAGAGTTCCTCAATAGGATGTTATGCTATATAGAGAAAGGAAAGAAGAAAGTACAAATATGTACTCTCTATGGTTGGTTGACACATTTAGTGACATCTTTTCAAATGCATTTAATATGCAGATTTGTTACCTCATCGCATCTGCATTTCTGCATAATTAACTAACTAGACGTTTGCGTGGGGCTATTTTATAAATTTAGCTCATAATAATCAAATTATACATGTAAATCGTTTTTTATTTAAGTATTTTGATATCAATCATACTATATACAATATATTATGAATCTTCCCTCCTCACACAACACAAAAAAAAATAAAAAATAATCAATCTCCTCTATTTTTTGTTGTACAGTACTAAACTAATATTTTTCTCTTAAAAAAAAATATCAAACTAATATTTTTTTGTATAAATTAAAGTTCAGACTAGTTGTGTTCCAATCTAGAATTACTATAACAGTCTTTTATTTTTTCTTTCTTTGGGTATCATCTTCACGTAATTGTAAAGATTAATTCCTCGAGTAAGGTAAAATTATCATGGATGACAAGACCTTAAAGAAATTTAATATTATTATATTCTTAAGGTTTGACTAAATATTAAAGTATTTCTCATCTTCCACTCTTAATAATCCATCAGCTCATGTAAAATAATGATAAAAAAAGTTTTTCTAAAAATAATAATAATGATAAATTTAAATATGAGGACTAATCAATTAATTCAAACGACAATTCCATGTTTTTTTTCTCTTTTGGTAAAGTACTGTATCTTTTTCTCTATGTTGATGGATGTCAATTGCGATTTAAGAGTATGTTTATCTTTAGGTGTCAATTAAGATTTAGGAGTGTGTTCATCTCATCTTTAAGTATCAGGTTCAAACTTTTCAAGTGTCAACAATTTTTATGTTGGATCAGTCTATACATAGTATTACGTTAGTTTCAATCCGATTCCACTGTATTAGTCTGTCATTATACTAAATATCGAATATTTCATACAAGTCGTCTTTCGTGGGTTAAATATAATTTTGTTCAGTATGTTATAGAAATAATTGTTTTCTCGTTTTTAAAAATGAAAGAAAAAATCATTATCTCCTCAAATTAATCTTTAAATTATCATAAATTAATCTTTAAATTAAATGTCACTTGCTTGAAATTGGTTGCAACAATATAATTTTCTTTTAAAAGATTTACAGTCAAATATGAGGCTTGATTTGCTAATTTTTGAGTCTGTAATCATTAAATCACGTGAAAACTGCTTTGTCAAAAGAATCTGATGTGTTCTTTAAAATGAATCTGATGTGTCTGTATCTCTGTCTCTCATAGTAAATGAAATTCACTGTTCTTTCTTCGTCCAAATTGAATCAGATTCTTTTCATAAATTTATAAAGCACATCTACTCTTGTACCATCCGGGGTCATAAATAATTTACAACACATATGCTTCGGTCAGAATCAGATTCCTCGTGTAAAAGGAGCAAAGCAAATGCCACAATCAATCATCTACTACATCAAAGGAGAAAAATGTAACACTCTTAAAGATTGTTATTAGGAATTTAGGATATTTGTTAACAAGACTTTAATAAAAAAAAATTACAAATAATTTTTATTTTTTAAAATTCGATATCTAATTTATGGACCGATTAATTTAAGGAGATCAATCCAACCGCCTTCTTGTGGAGTTTCATTTAAAGTCGAAACAAAGCTTTGTATGAACTTATTCGCTGAAAATTGAATCAGAGGAAACGAACTTGAAAGCTTGAGAGAAACAAACTCTAAAATCCCAAGTCAACGACTAAATCAACCCCAAATGAGTTGACTTTAATAATTTTTTGTTTCGAAACAAGACTAATTTGAACTCAAATTTCCCCTTTCATTCAAGCAACAGAAATAGATTATTGATGTAATTATAACATATAGAAAATAATGAAGTTGTATCAAATTTTTAATGACTTTAATACATTCTTATATCCTAGAAACAGAAATAGTAATATATTCCCATATCCTTTAACAAAATCCAGTAGATTATTGATGTAATTATAACATATAGAAAACATTGAAGTTGTATCACTATATTGTCAAATTTCTTGAACGGTTGGGTGTATATGTGTTTATACAATCTCATTTTTCGAACTAGTAACTTCTAAAAGTGAGTTTCAAACTCATTTAACAATGTATAAATGTAATTTGTGCACTCTCATCATTTATACTAACTCTTAATAAGTGAGATTCAAACTCATTTAATATAAAAGACATTTGATTCGAATTTTTAGCATTTAAAATATTAGTAATAGACCTGCACAATGCACCAGGCGACCCATAGTGTCTAATTAGTTCTCATATTTCTTGTTGGGTCATGTTAACTTGTGCCCTTATGGCACATGTTAAGTATTAATTTTATTCCATTAATGGTAAAAATTTAATGGAAAAAATTAACATTAAACATTTTAAGCAATAAATTAACACAACTTCTAATAAATAATTTCTATTATTTTAACATATGCCCTAAATGCACAAATTAACATTTCTTTTTCTTTTTGTTTTCACTTCACCGTAGGTCTTTCATCTCTTTGTTAATGAGTTAAAAAGAAAATAACTTTTAAAATGATGAAAATTGAAAACATTTTTATAAAGGTAACAAGCTTCATTTTTAGAAAATAACTTTTAACGAGTAAAATATGTCACCTAAGTGGAACCCATATCTTTACTAACAAAGCAGTTGGAAAGGACGGGCAGGGAGAGAAGAATGTAAAAAAATTGATTATACCTGAAAACTATACAAAATCATTATTTTTTTGCATGACCTTGCATATTTGCTATATACTTATTTATCATTACAAAATCTAGTGCTTTATCTAAACTAAAACATGAATATTTGGATTAAGAAATCTTCAAGATATCAAATGAAAGCTTTTTGCTATTGTGCATAGTGGGAATTAATTAAAAGAAGTACTAAATAATAAGAGAGGTGTAGAACATAAATAGAGGTTTGCCAACTAATCTTTACATTTCTCAAGAACCCTATTCTGCATTAAAATACTCCTAAACTCCAATGTAAGCATTTCAGAATCAGTATGCCAAACCAACCAATATGGTGTTAATTAACATTTAACACTGCTAGTATCATATTCATTTTCTATTGTGCTTTTCAAAAGATAACTTCCTATTGAAGGTAGCCAACTATATTTTCTCATGTGTTCAAATTACATAAAAAAGAAAGGATTCCCCGAAAATATCGTCAATTTTTTTACAAATTACACCCTGTTAATTGGAGCAACAAGATTTCTTTTCAACAGTACCAGACATATTAGACACATTTATGGTAGTGCCATGAGGAACACTAGTAGTAGAAGCTGATTCTTGTGCTGCAAGTGCTTTTTTACTCAAAATTTGATAAATATCAAACAAAATGGTTTGAAATGCTTTCTCAACATTCAAGGCTTCCAATGCTGAAGTCTCTAGAAATGAAAGAGTTTCTTTCTCAGCCAAATTTTGAGCATCGTCAGAAGAAACTGCTCTTAGATGATTCAAGTCAGATTTATTTCCTGCTAACATAATAACAATGTTAGAATCAGCGTGGTCTCTTAGTTCGCGAAGCCACCTTTGCACATTCTCAAATGTTTGTCTCTTGGTAATGTCATACACCAATAATGCACCAACAGCTCCTCTATAATATGCACTTGTGATTGCTCTGTACCTTTCTTGACCTGCAGTGTCCCATATTTGTGCCTTCACTGTCCTCCCTTCCACCTGTTTCAAACATAGCGCGTATATATGGGAGATGGAAATTAGTTCCTTCTCTTTTAAAAGTGCAAATCACTAAACTTGTAAGAGAAGTTCATTAGGAAGGTATTTGGATTTTAACAGTTTCAATAAGTGTTTATGCAGGATAAATGTTTATAACATGTTTCTCTAATCGAGGAAAGAACGAGGGGTAACTCCTTATCATAAACTCTATCAGTTGCTTCTATTGGGGAGTTTACGGAAGATATGTTCAAGGTTTTAAATAAAAGTCAGCCACTGCAACATAACGGTTTTTATGTTGCCAAAACCACAACGCAGTCACGATTGACCACACATTTAACCGCAATTCTCCGCAGTATCAAAGACTAAAACATGACCATAGGCGACTTGTTTTGCTTGCGCACGGTAGCATGCGCCTTATGTTATATTAAATTATGTCTGAGATCCTTTAAGTTTGGCAATTTCACAAATTATTGCCGTGAACTATTAGGATCTAATATGAACAACAAGATCAAGTTGATTGCCCTAGCTACTTTGCAAGTGGATTAGATTATTAACATTTGTTATGTGAATATGCCTTTTATCACCAAGTTTTCAATGGTTGTACATGTGCTTTAATGGAAGGAAGAAAGCCTTACAAAATGTAAACCATTTATAAGGCTTCAAAAATGCTTTCTTGAGAATTATTATGGGGACAAATTGTTGCAGCACATGTCTAGGTGTTTCTAATTACATTGATCGTTGTTGAAAGTGAGACAGAGGACTAACTATCCAAAGTCCAAACAAAATGCAATATAAAGGACCAATATGACAAGAAGAAAGAAAAACTTTAAAAGTCAATTGCGAAAAAGGGTCAAACATAAAGGATATCAGGCGTAATTTTGCCTTTTTTTTTTAAATAATTGTATCATATCTACCTCTATGTCTGCAAAGTTCTAACAAGTTATTTTAGGATATTAATAAAACTATAAATCATAACATGAACAATTTTCTCTAATAAACATGGTTTTAAATTGCAATCTGCAACCGCAATTGTGGATGCAATATTATGGATTTTGAAGTCTACAACGGCATCACAATTGCAATTCCAACTGCATCGGCCACATTTTCCCACATTTCACCGCAATATAAAGGTTTATAATATATACCGCAATCGTAACCACAATTTAAAGCCATACTAATAAACTTAACTCTTGTAATCCCATCCATTTATTTTTTCTCTATCTTATACATTTTTATTCATCAATTTCAACAGGGAAATATACAAAAATGTTGCAGAAATCTTAAAATTTGATCAGAAATTAACAAAAAAAAAATGTATTTCAGAAAATCTTACAAGAGAAAAGATAGAAAGAAATGAACCTGTATAGTTCTGGTAGCGAATTCAACACCAATGGTAGATTTAGATTCAAGGCAAAACTCATTTCGGGTAAACCTAGAGAGGATATTAGATTTTCCAACACCAGAATCTCCAATGAGTACGATCTTGAACAGATAATCGTATTCATTATCAACTTTGTATGCTGCCATCTTATGTTATTTTATTTATTTCCAATACCAGATTGACACCACCAATACCTATTCCATATCAAATTGTATATTCCCAAAAATGTCAAATACTATGATGATAATAATGTAAAGGAGAAAAAAACCTAGCAAAGTAAAATATGAGAGATGAATTATGAAACTAACCGTGGAAAGATGGTGAAAGAAAAATGGGGTGATGATGAAGGAAACGTGCATGGATGAAAATTGAAAAGTTGGGAGAGGGAGAGGGAGAGGGAGAGAGGAGAATAGGAAGTTTGAAAGGCCCACAATGAGTAACACAAACTGAATAAACGGACAACAAGCCACTTTCAACGCCCGTTCATCAACCTATCTATTTCCAAATTTGTTTTTGGCTTAATTGCACTTTGATCCTCTATTTTTTCAAACTAAAGAAAATAATCTAATTTTTTAAAAATTGTACTTTTTTCTCTATCTATTTTCACATTTGTTTTATTTTTGGTCCCAAGAGCCAAGACATACTTTTTGGTGCAAAAAATATTATTTATTAGCCCAACGATGAATATAAAGTCATACTCCATCCGTTTTTATTTACCTATCGTTTGATGTTTGATTTTATGTTTTTGTTTAACTATCGTTTTGATTTTTTAAGATAATTTATCAATTATATTATTTCTCAACTACTCATACTCCGTTTCAATGATTCAAGTTTTTTTTTAAAAAAAAATAAATAGTTTGTTTTTTAGAAACAAACTTTTATTACCTATAATGGGGGTTTGGGGTTAGGAGGACATGGGAGTTCAATTTGGTGTTACTTGGTAAGAGTTATTAATTGAAAAGTGTTGGAGGAGAGGGAGAGTTTATGGGATAATAAAGTGTTAGTAACCTAATATGGAGAGGAGGGAGGGTTTGGGGGTTAGGAGGACAAATTATTGCAATGCTTAATAATTGGTGGCATTTAGATAATGTAATTAAGTTGGTTGTCATAACATATGGATTATTTTTCTTAGGTAAAAATGGAGAAAGAAATGAGAGAGCTGAGGTTAACTCATTCATCAGTGTGGAATTCACTCTAATAATGTGATGGTTACTGATTTTGTCTGCTATAATGTGTAATACTGATGCATTATGGATCTTAGCTAGCATGGAACTCAATTAGCCTTCTATCAAATTGCAAATGTTTTGGTGGAACAATAAAGGTGTATGATTTTGATACACCTCGTGCTTATTCATCAATAAAATTATTTTTGCAGTTAAAAAAAAATCTTAATTTAAATAGAATGGCAATTACCTACACGTGTTTGATTAAAAGAACAACAATAATATTTGAACACCCTTAAATTTTTTTATCTCTTTTTTCCTTTTACATTTATCACATTACTGTTGATAAATATTTTCCTTCAAAAATAGAACAATGGGTCGTGAGGTGATAAGCTTCAAAGTAGTTTTTCCTTCTATGATGCGGTGGTGAATTTTTTTGATTTGGCATGAGTTTGTTTCCGCTATTAAATTAATAAATCTCATAATTTATATCAAATGATTTATGACGAGGCTTATTGATTTAATAGTAGAAAATAAATTTATGCAATGTTTAAGGGATTTTGCTCTTCTAACTTCAAGAATTGCTCTTTAACACCCAAAAAATATCAAAATAAAACTGACGGTAGTTAACTGTTGTTCGCCTCCAATGATAGTTAATTGTCGCTGGCTAAATGAATCAATGACAGTTACCTGTTGTTGCGTTCTAGTTTTATAGAAACAACTTCAATTACTCCCATTACTTTCAAAACACAAAAAATAAAGTCCAAACTCCCTCAAAGCAACAAGCATCCAATATCGTCAAATTCAAGTTACTCATCACTTTAATAACAAGTATTCATAATCCCTTAGCATTGATATTTTATGTTTTATATGTTACATTTTTTTTTCTTTAATTGGTGATATTTTAGTGTCGAGTGTTTATGTATATTTTGATTTTTTTTTTTTTTGTAGTGAATGATCAAATGTTTGGATTATGAATGTTGTTTAGACTGGGTTTAAGTTCAATATGGTGGTTTAAAACTTGAAATAACTCAACGACCCAATAATGTATATTTTACACTCCATGTGTTTGATGAAATGTTTAAATGTACTTTTCATTGATTTTTTTTCATTTCTTATGTTGTGTAGATTTGGCCAATAAGAAGATGCTCATTAGGTGGATTTGAACTACCTCTATCCAGTAGATTTGGACAAACTTCAAAGAACCATAAAAACTTATCCAATAGATTTGAACACCAAGTTAGTCTCATTTTACTACAACATTGAAAAACCCATCAACGCAGAGTCGGGTCGATGTTACTCCATTAAATCTGAAGGATCAATGGGGACAAATCAACCATCAACTCAATCACAGAGACACAAGGAGGGTGAACAGTGTTAAACATCATCATCCATCGACGGTACTGAATGACTGATCGAGTTGGATGCTTCCTTAGTTAGATTTTCTGAAGATATTTGGAAAGTTTGATTCGGTCCAGAACCTATGAAGAAATCAGGGCTTACATGGAGGAACCAAATGAAGATGTTAGGTTTTCTGATTCATGATATATTATGTTGTGTTTTATTATGTTGTATTATTATGTTTTTTTAAAGGATGTTGAATTATTATGTTGTATCATTATGTTGTTGGATTTAAGTTTAATTCATTACTTAGTGTAAGGACTTACTAGTCTCTTTGAAAAAACTCAAAAGAATGAGGAGAACAATTATGTGTATGCTACCTAATGAGTTGTGCAAAATCTCACATTGAATTCATTCATATAAGGAAAGCGGTGACGAAAGCCAATGTTTTACGAAATATTGTTTTGAATTTAATCATGTTTCTCTGTCAATTAAAACATACCAGTTGACATGGTAGTAAGATGAAATTAAAGATGAAATTAAATATTAGAACATACTCCCTTTCATCATTAATCCTTTGGCAAAGAAATTCGATGTGAAAAATCTATATAACCATAATATTATTAAGCACATTGAAATTTATAAACTGGTACTATGTAGTTGCACATTAGACCCAAATTCAGTAAATCTCTAAGTTCCTACACCAAGGTTTTATTGTCTCTATTACAAGTTAGACTTGATTTCAATTCTCTTTTACTTTTTTATCAATATATATGTATGAAAGGGATACACGATTTTCGGATGGCTTTTCACTTTTAATTATAACCTTAAACAAATTTTCCTATAATCATATAATATTGTTTGTGTCATTAAAAAAGATAGTAGTTTATATTATATTAGCTATATTATTGATTTCATTAAAAAATAATTTTAATCAAAATTTAATAAAATATATTATTCACAATTTACATGCTTTAACGCAATAAAAAATATACATTTGTATTATGTGATTATTCACAATTTACATGCTTTAACACAATAAAAAAATATACATTTATATTACGCGATAAATTCATAAATTTAATATAGCAAACGAGTCTTTGACACAAAAGTTTAGTTTATTTTGTAAATGGTTCTTTAGCTCGTATATATATCCTATCTATTTAATTTTGTTTTGGAACCTTGAAGTGTGCTCCTCCTCAAGGTTCCAGGTTTTATTATCTCCGGTGCCAATTTGGATGAACTAGTTTAACTTTTAAAAAAATTACCGTAAAAAATGTTGGTCATATGTTATTTAACTTTTTATAAATGATATTATTGTTCAATTTGATAAAATACTTTATTATCTAAGCGATAATATCTTTAAAAAAAATCAGCTGAATAATAATTAAATCACAACGAGTTTAATTTTTCATTACAAAACAATGAGAATATTCATTATGTGAAGGTAGAATAATAATTTATAGATAGTAATTCACCTTAAAATGAAATACATTTAAACTTTTCTATCAGAGATATAAAGTGTAATCATGTTTGAAATTCATCAAAGAAAGTCGTTCTTAATGTTTACATCATCGATTCTAAGCTATCTTGAAAGGAGCGGGTTTTAGAGAAGGATATGCAAAAGGGCCTTCGATTAAACCTTTAGCTATTTGCTTATAAGCGGCTTCCGTAAAGTGTTGACCATCCCAATTTATTAGTTTTGAAGGATCAGAGCAAATTGTTGTATTTGGCGTTCCACAAAAACACTGATCATGATGATATGGTCCACTTCCTCCACAACATGATTTCAAAATCTCGACTTTATCAGAAATAAAACATGCATCATTAATGAACATAAATTAGTGCATGGGATCAAATAAATTTGAAAAGTATAAATCAATGAAAACTTAACATGGAAAGAAAATAATTGCTCCACCCACCATATTGTTGTGGTGCTTGATATAAATGTTTGGCATCGTTGTAATAGTCAAAATATACTATATTTGCTTATGGGTGTTTCTGTTTTATTGTCTCTATGGATTTTTTTAGCTGCTCATTAAAGTATTCGATGAAAGTGTTGTAAGCTATCAAACATCCAAATTCATCATAGTCTTCTTTCTTCTGACTAATCTTGTTTGACAATATGTCAGTATTACACCACATTGGAAAGTTCCCTGGAACCACTAGCTCTACCGCTCCTTCTTCAATTAAAGCCTGATAAACATCATTAAATAAATATCTATTACTTTTTTCCAAGATTGTTATTTATTTAATAATACCTATAACTCAAACACAATAATTCTACAATTGAAGTAAAAAAAATAAAAATTTCAATACTCAAACATTTAATTACTTAAGTTTTGTATAACATACAATTGTGGTATTTTTGATTGAATCAACCATCAAGGGAACTATCTCTCGCAATTCTGAAATAGTTTTGGAAAGATGATAAATATTATCATTTCCACCACCCACTATAAACAACGATTTTTTGAGGAAGCTTTCAAATTCTATGAACTCACAACAAAAAAAATGTTTCGTTGGTCATATAGATGATAAATCATTTATATCACACAAAAGTAGCAAGCAAGGAGTTAGGACAAAACCTTCTTTCGTTTTACACAATAAGGGTTTTAGCTTCTTAAACCAATCAAATTGCACATTTAATGAGTTATCTTTCTCTGGTGTAAGGACCCCACTACCACTAAAATATTTGATAGCAAGTGCAGTTGAACCAGCATAAGCAAAATTAACTCCCTTTTTTACATCACCATGGATTTTGGTGATATTCTTATAGGCCGGTAAAAGTGGCAAGCCATATGCCTCAGCTACAGTTAATATGAGAATGGGCTAGTGAATTTGTCAATCAGAAATGTATCAACATTAAAAATTACTAATTTTAATTATAACAACTATATAGAATAGAATATTTTAGAGTTCTTGGTAGTAATTTTTTTTTGTTATTTACCATTTCATGAATACAAAAATAATTTATTTAAGAAACAAAAGAATGTGTAAAGGTACCTATGAAATCTATGATTAGGCGTCCATTTGACATGCGTCCCGATGCATGTTTAAAGTACGTTGAACCATAAGAACCCATATCTCTGGGTAATCAAATGCAGCATTTCCAGTATCACTTACAGAATCACCAAAGTTGAAGATGGCTTCATACGGTAGAGGATTAGCATTTGAAATGAAATTTTCAAAAAATCCACATGCAAAGGTGATACCGAAGAAAATGAAGATATTCATGGTGTTAATAGAAAGATAGCAAAGAACTGATATTGATGTTTGCTAGAAAATGAGATTGATAATTTTTATATATTGTCACGCTTACTCCTTTGTCCTATTTTGAAACGATTTCTCTAACTGTACTTGAAACTTATTTATCTATTTTTATTTTTGTAAAGTTGTAAACTTAAAATATCCAACACATAATCATTAATGAATGTATTGATTATGCTTGTTTGTTGTCACTATACTTTCTATTGTTTCTGCTTCCACTTTTTTCCAACTAAATTCTCTAAAACAATATATAATATACTAAAATTAGATTATAACAAAATTAGATATCTTCTCCTCTCAAACAAATAGATATCTTCTACACACAAAAGAAATTAAAATAGTAATCATAACAATATTCATATACAAAAACTAGAGATCATAACAAAATTTATAGTTTTAGTTATTCAAATAAACTCACTCAAAAGGGTTTTCATATCTCCATAAATTTCCACATATTTGCACTCATATTCCACTTATTATTATTTTTTAGTTTTAATTTGTTGTCAGTTCAAAGCATAATACTTTAGTTTTAATTATTGTTTTATTAAAAAAAACAATAATTAAAATTAACATATAAATATTTTAAGATAACAGTTGAATCATAAAAAAAATATTATTTAAATAAAATTTAAAATAATACTTACTACGACGTCAGTTCAAAGCAAGCAGTCTTTGTGTCTACAAAATTTTGGTAGAAGCGAGAAATTAGCAGGGGGCCCCGAAAAACTAACTGGTTCGGGTGCAAACTCCGGTACTGCCTGTTGCTCAGCCTCACCCTTCTGATGTTGTGGCTGCTCATG